>Ga0302284_1000142_pt1 | contig 39196 bp, 31 predicted proteins | sample III_Fen_E2_1_FD_198760 | JGI IMG/M metagenome (GOLD analysis project Ga0302284, IMG submission 198760) | Peat permafrost microbial communities from Stordalen Mire near Abisko, Sweden - III_Fen_E2_1 | ecosystem: Environmental > Terrestrial > Soil > Wetlands > Permafrost | place: Sweden: Abisko...
CCAAGCCGGTATAAAGCTCGCAGTCGATTCTACATTTGCAACCCCTATTGCCACAAAACCCTTGCTGTTGGGAGCTGATTTTGTCATCCATTCACTAACCAAATACCTGGGAGGACATGGTGATGCACTGGGTGGGGCATTATTAGGTAGTAAAGCCGATTTAACTCCTTTGCGTAAGAAAACCGCAATACGCCTGGGTGGGGTGCTTAGCCCGTTCAATGCCTGGCTGATCATGCGCGGCATTGCCACATTACCCATTCGCATGCGGGTTCACGAAGAAAATGCCCTGAAAGTAGCCGGCTATCTGGAGAATCATCCAAAAGTAATAAAGGTTATTTATCCCGGACTGCCCTCGCATCCGCAATATGAACTGGCCAAAAGGCAAATGAAGAATTTTTCGGGAATCATCACGTTTCAGGTTGAAAATGGAAGTGAACAGGCAAAAATATTTGCCGAAAAGTTGCAAATTATTCATTATGCCGTTTCGTTGGGGCATCACCGGTCGCTGATTTTCTACCTAAACAGCAAGGATTTAATGCAATCCTCGTTTAAGTTGAATACGCCGGAACAGTTGGCTTCGTGGAATAACTTTGCAGGTGAAGGTATTTTCCGCTTTTCAGTTGGGCTTGAAGATGCCGACGATATAATTGCCGATCTGGAACGGGCACTTCGTTGATTGGTTGGATAAAAGGACTCTGACCTTTATAACGGCTTTTTAAATAAAACTTTTTATAAAACATTTAATTTCTTTGAAATGACTAAATCTGAACTTGTTACTAAAATAACAAAAACGACACATATTGATGAGCAATCAGTACTTCTTATTGTTGAATCTTTCATGACAACAGTAAAAGGGACTCTTGAAAAAAGAGAAACTATAAAATTAAAAGGATTCGGTAATTTTATTGTGAAGCACAGAGCCGAAAAAACGGCACGTAATATTCATACAAATGCACTGCTAATAGTACCTGCGCATAATATTCCTGCGTTTAAACCATCAAAAGAACTCCTGGATAAAATAAAACAGAGAAGTTTGCTCTCTGTGGTTTAAAAATATTGAAAAAGTAATAGCTGTTAATAGTGATATTTCCCCATTTAGCATAACAACGTAAATTTAAATTTTTAGAACAATATGAATTTTATATTTTTCTCTCCCCATTTTCCTCAAAATTGCACAGAATTCTGTTACTACCTCAAAGAAGCCGGGGCTAATGTGCTGGGTATTGGTGATGCTGCATACGATACGTTGAACGACAGGTTAAAATATTCGCTAACAGAATATTATAAAATATCCGACATGGAAGATGAAACTCAAATCCACAATGCCGTTGAATTTTTTACAAATAAATATGGAAAAATAGATCGTTTTGAATCGTTGAACGAGTACTGGCTGGAGATCGAGGCACGCATTCGAACAAATTTTGATATTTTTGGAACTAAAACTGACTTCATATACAACTTAAAGAAGAAGTCGAAAATGAAGGCGTTTTTTGAACAAAGTGGAGTGTTGACTGTAAAATGCTTAAAATGTACGGATCAACCGGGTGCTTTGGAATTTATCAAATCGGTTGGTTATCCGGTGGTAGTTAAACCTGATTTAGGCTCAGGAGCCAGTATGACCTATAAAATAAATGACCAGCCTGAATTTGATGACTTTTTCAAGAATAAACCCGTTGATGTGGATTTTATAATTGAAGAATTTGTTGATGGGATTATTCTGACTTATGATGGATTGGTAGATCGAAATGGAAATGTAATATTCGAAAATAGTCATAAGTTTGAACAAAGTATCATGGAGGTAGTCAATACTGATGATAATTTATACTATGTTTGTCTTCCCGATGTGGATGAAAGGGTCCGGAGTTCAGGACGAAATATATTAAAAGCATTTGATGTCCGCGAAAAGTTTTTCCATATTGAATTTTTTGAACGAAAACGGGATCATGCGATTGTGGCCTTGGAGGTGAATATGCGACCTCCCGGTGCCTGGATGACGGATGCCATAAACTTTTCACACGACATAAATATCTATAAGGAATGGGCTAACATGGTTGTGAATAATAATGCGAAAGTCACACCTGCCGGGAGATACTTTACCGGGTATGCCAGCAGAAAAAAAAGAAAGAAATATAAGAATTCACATGACCAGATATTGAGCAAATACAATAACAAGATACTACATTACAACAAAATTGACCGGATTTTTAGCAGAGCAATGGGTGATTTCGCCTATCAATTCAGATCCAAAACGTACAACGAAGTAAAAGAAATTATTGAATATATTCAAGCTGAATAAGAATACTAAAATATGCAGATAACCTACCACAAAGAATACAGCCGGAAACTAGGAAGAGAAATGGAATATAAAGTATACGGACACCAGGGTAAACCGGTACTCGTATTTCCCACTTCAAACGGACGATTCTACCAATATGAAGATGCCGGAATGATAAACGCTGTGAGTGGGTTTATTAACGATGGTAAAATACAGGTATGGACTGTCGATGGAATTGATGGTGAAACCTTTTTTTCTAACAGACAGGATAATCACACCAAAATTACACGACATGAAGCTTATTTCAATTATATTAACGGAGAACTTATTCCTGACATACTCTCCAAAAGCCGGGAAAATAATAACGGTCATGATCAAAGGATAGCTGTCACCGGATGTTCGATGGGCGCTTTTCATGCTGCTAATTTTTACTTAAGGAATCCCTGGTATATCGACACAGTGGTTGCTTTGAGTGGAGTCTATTCAACCGACTATTTTTTTGGAGATGACAAACCACTTGATATTTATCTGAATTCGCCGATTGATTATTTAAAGAATAATAATGATGCCTTTTATCTTGACAGGTTTAGAAACAGTAATTTGATTTTTTGCTGTGGTCAAGGGGCATATGAGGACTTTATGCTTGAAGATACCTACAAATTAAAGAGTGTTTTTGAAGAAAAAATGATTCCAGCCTGGTTTGACATTTGGGGTGAGGAATCTGTGCATGATTGGCCCTGGTGGCATAAACAGATTGAATATTACTTTGGGAAAATACTATAAACCGGTTTAAAAATAATTGTCTATTATGCCAATCAACATTCCTGACAAACTGCCCGCTATTGAGCAATTGAAAAAAGAAAATATTTTTGCAATTGGTACCTCACGTGCTTTTAAACAAGACATTCGCCCCATTCGTTTAGCAGTGCTTAATCTTATGCCTCTTAAGATAACTACTGAGACCGATTTAGTGCGTGTATTGTCCAATTCTCCGTTACAAGTGGAACTCGATTTAATCAGTTTAAAAAGTCATACTTCTAAAAATACTCCTGTTGAGCATATCCGTGAATTTTATACTGATTTCGATCAGATTAAAAGCCACAAATATGATGGACTCATTATCACAGGAGCTCCTGTAGAACTTCTTGAATTCGAAGAAGTGACTTACTGGCAGGAGTTGACTGAAATTTTCGATTGGGCAAGAACGCATGTGACATCCAGTATGTTTATTTGTTGGTCTGCGCAAGCAGCATTGTATCATTATTATGGTGTCCCTAAATATACATTGGATAAAAAGATGTTTGGAGCATTTGAGCATAAAGTAAATGATCCGTTGAATCCGCTTTTCAGGGGATTCGATGACTTGTTTTATGCACCTCATAGCCGGCATACCGGTATAAGACGTGAAGAAATTGAAAAGGTCCCTGAACTAACCATTTTATCCGAATCGGATGACGCCGGAGTTTATGCCATGCTGGCTCGTGAAGGACGTGAAATCTTTATTACCGGACATTCGGAGTATGCTCCCGAAACACTCGACAACGAATATAAACGCGATAAAGCTAAAAACTTACCGATTGAGATACCTCAAAATTATTATAGGGATAATAATCCTGATAAATCACCTGTAGTACGTTGGCGCTCACATGCTAATTTATTATTCTCCAATTGGTTGAACTATTTTGTATATCAGGTTACACCGTTTAATATTGATTCAATTGATTAAACTGTCATATATTATAATTGCATGACGATTTCTTAAAGAATGTTTTTATACCACAAACAGGGTATAAAAATGCCATATCAAGGGTATTTTAAGAGTAAAATAGTTCCTCTATTTTTGCATTATCAAAATAGACTTTAACTTTTTGTCTTGTCAAAGATATAAAGAACTACTATTTACAATTAAAATGATACAATATGCAAAAGAATAGTTACTACATTTTACAACACTTGCAGACTTATTTCTTAGAGTATCAAAAAAAGGTTGAATCGATTTTCAACAGGATAACCTCTTCTGCAGGAATTACTCATTCTTACGTATCTTCAACTTTGTTACCTTCTTCTATTCGAATGTGTTGTTGCACATTACGCTAATCCTCACATACCCGTATCTTTTAATCCTTCTTGCCGGTGTACTTACATCATATTAAAAAAAAGGATTTTCCCCAATTTTTTATTCTACTAATTCTACTATTAATATTTGTCTATCCGGTGTCATAATATGGCAACCCGATTTCTCTATTCATTTTAAAACCAATAAAATATGAAAACAAAATTATTTACACATAAACGATTGACCGTTATTTTAGTGCTGGCATCATTCATTGTTTTTTTGCAAGCCCAGCAAGTTGTTGTTAAAGGGAAGATTTCGACCTCAAAAGAAACTTTGATTGGAAGTAACGTCCGGGTTAAAGGAACTAATATTGGAGCTTCGGCAAACGAAGGGGGTACTTATGAACTTAAACTATCACCGGGGACTTATACGCTGGTTGCAAGCTTTGCCGGATATAATTCACAAGAAAAAGAGATTAAAATTGAACCCGGAAGTATTAATACGGTTGATTTTAGTTTGACAGAAACTCAATTGTCCGAACTGGTTGTGGTTGGTTCACGAGGTCTGCCCCGTTCACGACTGGAGACTCCCGTTCCTGTTGATATTATTGACGGAAAAGTGTTGAGGGATGTGCCTCAGCTATCGTTAAATCAGATTTTAAACTATGTGGCTCCCTCATTTAATTCAAATACGCAGGTTATAAGTGATGGAACCGACCATATCGATCCTGCTTCGTTGAGAGGTTTAGGCCCAGACCAGGTATTGGTATTAATAAATGGAAAACGCCGGCATACAACTTCGTTGGTAAATATCAACGGCACCTTTGGTAAAGGGTCTGTGGGTACTGACCTAAATGCTATCCCGACATCTGCAATTAAGAAAATAGAAATCCTGAGGGATGGAGCAGCCGCCCAATATGGTTCGGATGCTATTGCGGGAGTTATTAATATCATTCTGGAAGATAATGTTGATCAGATTCGTGCCGGAGTAACCAGCGGCGGTTACCTATCAAAAAATTCCGAAAATGGAATTGATGGAGTCACTTCGCAAGCTAATATTAACCTTGGTTTTCCACTTGGTAAACAGGGCGGTTTTATCAATTTTGCAGGTTCATACGATTACCGTAATTCAACAAATCGACAAAAAGAATTCACCGGTACTATTTTTCTTGATTACAACAATCCGACACTTTATCCAAACCCGACAGGTGTTGATGTAACGAATGCCGAATTGCTCAGACTTGGAAAGACCCGTGCCGATTATGTTTCACGGATCGGACAATCAAAAAATAGCGGCGGTTCCTTGTTCTTCAATAGTGTACTTCCGTTGTTGAACGGCGGCGAATTTTACGCTTTTGGTGGATTGAATTACAGGAATGGCGAATCGGCTGCATTCAGACGACAACCGGCTCAGTTGACACAAGATATTGCTTCAATTTATCCCGATGGTTTCCTGCCGTTGATTGATACGGATAACCAGGATCGGTCCATTGCTACCGGCTTACGAGGAAAAGTGTCCGACTGGAATGTGGATTTATCGAACACCTACGGTCAAAATGCCATTGATTTTGTTACTTCAAACAGCTTGAATGCTTCTCTGTTGGCTAAATCTCCAACAAGGTTCGAGGATGGGGGTTATCGTTTTATTCAAAACACAACAAATCTTGATTTCAACCGGAAATACGATGTGCTGAAAGGTTTAAATACCGCTTTTGGGTTCGAACACCGGTATGAAAAATACCAGATAATTGCCGGGCAAGAAAATTCATACCGCGATTATGGTAAAGCAGTCAAAATAGGGGTAGATGGTACCGGTAAAGATATTCTTATTTCCGATGTTGCAGGAAATGTACAGACTTTATTCGCTGCAAATGGAAAAACGTATGCAGGAGGTGCACAGGCATTCCCTGGATTTCGTCCTGAAAATGCAGTAACGGCAACCCGTTCTTCTGCTGCAGCATATGGTGATCTGGAATTGAATTTCACACCGGCATGGTTGGTAACAGGAGCTTTACGTTTTGAAAACTATTCAGATTTTGGGTCAACATTAAACTGGAAAATTGCGTCCCGCTATAAACTCAGTGACAACTGGGCCTTACGTGCGGCAGCGAATACAGGTTTCAGAGCACCTTCTTTGCAACAACGGTATTTTAGTGCCACTTCCAGTGTGTTTACCGACGGTGTGATTGTTCAATCAGGAACTTTTACAAGTGATAGCCGTTTGGCACAACTGTTGGGAATCCCCAAATTAAAACAAGAAACTTCGATCAATTACAGTGCGGGTGTAACCGGACAATTCGGAAAGTTTAAACTGACCGTGGATGGTTACTTTATCCATATCGATAACCGGGTTATATATACCGGACAATTCACCGGAAGCAATGCTGCCAGTGCCTCGGCCCAGGACAAAGAAATTTATACGATCCTGAATCAAGCCGGAGCATCGAGTGCCCGCTTCTTTGCAAATGCCATTGATACCGATACGAAAGGTATTGATGCTGTCCTTTCGTATACAGACCATGTCGGACCGGGTGTACTTCATGCTGATTTGTCGGGAACATTTGTGAAGACAGCAATTGTTGGCAATATTCATACTTCTGATAAATTAGCGGGTAAAGAATCTATTTATCTAGACAATGCCAGCAGGACGTATATCGAATCGGCTGTTCCACGTGTGAAATCGAATTTATCGTTGAATTATGGTATTAAGAAATGGGATATATTTTTGAGAAACGTTTATTTTGGCCCTGTTGATGCTGCCACCAATATTGCGGCAGACAAACAGACATTTGGCGGAAAAGTAATTACCGATCTGAGCGTTAGTTATGCTTTGACCCGTAACTTAAAAGCAACTATTGGTGCCAATAATTTATTAGACATTTATCCTGATAAAACAACCGGAGGAAACACCGGTGCAGGATATTTTCTTTACTCCCGTACCAGCCAGCAATTTGGTTTTAATGGACGATTTGTATTCGGTCGTTTGGCTTTGACGTTGTAATCTTATCTGCCTGTAACAGGTAACTTACGTAAAATACCGGCATCGATTCAGCAAATCCTGTTTTGCAGAGTTGATGTCGGGTTTATAAATCCAACCGATATTCATGAAAAGAACTGTGGGTATGTACAACTAACTATTTCCCAAGGAATTATTTATGATGAAACAAATAAACTGTATAGCAAAATTGAAAAAAGAATATATATTCCTGAAATTTCAGGTCCTGATACTTCTGTCCATTTTTACGATTCTGGTTCCAGTCAATGCCGAAACATTTAAAAACGGAATGGTTGTATCTGCCAATCCCCAGGCCTCTAAAGTGGGAGTTGCGATTCTTAGACAAGGAGGTAATGCTGTTGATGCAGCGGTAGCTGTTGAATTTGCGTTGGCTGTTGTTTATCCCAATGCCGGTAATATCGGAGGTGGTGGATTCCTGGTTTATCGTGCTTCAGGCGGTACTGTTGATGCACTTGACTTTAGGGAAACTGCACCCTCAAAAGCTTCGCGCGATATGTATCTGGATAAGCATGGAAATCCGATTTCTAATTTGAGTCAATATGGATCCTTAGCTGCCGGAATCCCGGGTTCAGTGGCCGGAATGGTGGAAGCGCATTCTAAATATGGTCAATTGTCATGGCGGAAACTTATCGAACCGGCTATCCGGCTTGCTTCGAAGGGTTTTCGTATTACAGCCCTGCAAGCATCAGAGCTGAATAAACATCAGCCTGATTTTATCAAATACAACTCAAAAATAACTGTCTTTACCAGAATTAAACCATGGAAAGCCGGCGATGTCCTTAAACAACCTGAATTGACCAAAACATTGATTTTAATACGGAATAAAGGACGCGAAGGCTTTTATAATGGACGTACCGCCAGACTCATTGTGGCAGAAATGAACCGTGGAAACGGAATCGTAACTTTGAATGATTTAAACGAGTATCGTGCCATTTGGCGCCAACCGGTTACCGGTAATTACAAAAGTTATAAAATTATCACAATGCCTCCTCCTTCCAGTGGCGGAATAGCGCTGATTGGCCTGTTAAAGTCCGTTGAGCCCTATCCGGTTTCGAAATGGGGGTTTCAACAAGATTCAACTGTCAGGCTGATGGTGGAGGCCGAACGCAGGATTTATGCCGACCGGTCCATTCACTTAGGTGATCCGGACTTTAATGTTATTCATCAGAAAGAATTGCTCAACGATAAATATATTAAATCACGAATGAGTTCGTTATCGTTTGAAAAAGCCACACCCAGTAAGGACATAAAACCAGGAAAATTAACTACAAATGAAAGCGAGCAAACCACTCATTTTTCTATAGTCGATAAAGCTGGAAATGCTGTATCAGTGACTACGACACTCAATGGAGCATATGGTTCGCACGTGGTTGTTACAGGAGCCGGATTTTTATTAAATAATGAAATGGACGATTTCTCGATTAAAGCGGGATTTCCCAACCAGTATGGATTGGTAGGAGGAGTGCTGAATGCTGTCGAACCAAACAAACGCATGCTAAGTTCCATGACACCTACCATCCTGGAAAAAGATGGAAAACTATTTCTTGTTATAGGATCGCCCGGCGGATCAACTATAATAACCACTGTTTTTCAAACCATTCTGAATGTTATTGAATTTGGAATGCCCATTCAGGATGCCGTTAACGCTGCGCGTTTCCATCATCAGTGGTTGCCCGATACCATTTTTATTGAAGAGAAAGCCATTCAGGGGAAAGTCCGCGAATGCATGAACTCTTCGGGGTATCAGTTCGACACAAAAGAGAAAATCGGACGCGTCGATGCCGTAGAAATTACATCCGAAGGATTCCTTCAGGGTGGAGCCGATTCGCGTGGAGATGATGCTGTAAATGCTTACTAAAATTGAAATAATTTATTAAATCCTGCTATTATGTCGGTCGATAAACAATTCATCATTCATCCCGAAGTTCGAACCATAGGTTTGACAGCTATTTATTTGTCAGTTGAGAATATCCTGAATAAACCCTCTGATCCGGATTTCGAAATTTACAGCCGTAGAATCATGTATCAGACTTATAATTATATCCGCCAGCATGTAGATATAAAAGAAGATTATGTATTTAAAGGATTCAGGCAATTGCATGACGCAGTGGGTGCTCCAAATCGCAAAAACTTGTCGGCATCAGAAAACCTGTATAAATTATTATCCAAAAAAGGGGATATCCCGCGCATTAACCTGCTGGTAGATATTTACAATACCATCTCCGTTAAATATAAGCTTGCTTTAGGGGCACACGACTGGGACCGGATTGATGGAAATGTTCATTTGCGTTTTACCGATGGAACTGAAAAATTCATCCCCCTTGGAGAAACAGATTCTAAACACATTCGGGCGGGTGAATATTCGTATATTGACGATAGCAATGAAATTATTTGCTATCTGGACGTTAAGCAAATTGATAAAACCAAAGTAACACTCGACACAAAAAATATATTTCTTGTCGTTCAGGGAAATGCTAATACCCCGTTTCTATATATCGAAAATGCAGTATCCGAGTTGTTGTTTCTCATAAAAAGATTTTGTGGTGGTGAAGCAAAAGTCGTTGGACAGGTCGAAAATTTTTTCGTTGACTATCAAATATAGAGTGATGCAGTTATGTGATGTCTCTCGAAATCATTTTATCACGCTAAACTCTACTGCCATTCACGAAGTTGGTTTACAAACCCAAAAATGCTGTATTTGTTAAAATTAGTCATATTTAAATGAATATTTATCAGAAAATACCATAAATAGGGTATATAAAATGCCTTGTTTGCGGTATTTTGAAACTTGTTTGATTGTTGTATTTTTGTATAGTTTAAATGTGGTTAATATTTCAATTTTAACAAAATCTTCGAACTAAATTTAATTAAACGGAATAAGTATGAAATTTGTAAAAATAAATATGAATATGTGTTGCTTCATGTCGTTACGATGTTGAACCAATTTTTTGTATTTATTAAAATAAATAGTAGAACAGTTGGTCGTATATTCGGTCAACTGTTTTTTTTTATTTTACATGAACCTTGGATAATGATTCGAAGCTTTGAATTACAGAGAATTCTGAATCACAAATATATTAAAAGGAGTTCAGTAAATCCGGGTCGAAATTGAGTTTATAATAATACATCTATTTTTCTTTTTTTTTAGTTGATGATTAGTTAGTTCTATTTAGTAATTTATTCTTAGGTTGTTTCGATGTGAATCGCAACAACCTAAAATAAATTTTTTCAACTATAGTTATTTAATTTATAAAATATTAACAACGCAAGGGATTGATTTTAAAAGGCAAATAATTCGAGCCTGTTACTATTTGTTTCTTGCCCCTAAAAATAAAATTATGGCAGGTTTTTCTATCGCTTTTCAAAAAGCATTGGCAAAAGTATTGAATATCAAATCAAATGACCAGAGTAATAATTCTTTAAATCATCAAAAAGTTATGGCAGTAAACGAATTGAAATTTGAAACCCTGCAGGTACATGCAGGACAAGTAGTGGATGGTACTACACATGCACGTGCATTACCTATTTATCAAACATCATCCTACGTATTTGATGATGCAAAAGATGGTGCTGACCTTTTTGGGTTGCGTAAGTTCGGAAATATTTATACGCGCCTGCAAAATCCAACGACAGATGTTTTTGAAAAGCGTATCGCTGCGTTGGAAGGTGGAGTCAGTGGTTTGGCAACTTCATCGGGTCAATCGGCTCAGTTTATTGCCTTGAATAATATTGTGCAGGTGGGCGATAATTTTATCTCGACTCCGCATTTATACGGTGGCACATACAATCAGTTTAAATCACAGTTTAAAAGATTGGGTGTTGAAGTCCGTTTCACCACAGATGATAAACCTGAAGAATTTGAGGCATTGATTGATGCCAATACCAAAGCCATTTATTTAGAAACAATCGGTAATCCTGAACTGAATGTGCCTGATTTTGATGCAATAGCAGTGGTCGCCAAAAAACATGATATCCCTTTAATCGTTGATAATACCTTCGGAGCAGGAGGTTTTTTGTTTCGCCCCATTGAGCATGGTGCTTCGGTGGTCGTCGAATCGGCTACTAAATGGATTGGTGGTCACGGGACATCAATTGGAGGTGTGATTGTGGACAGTGGTACATTTAACTGGGGCAATGGAAAGTTTCCTGCCTTTACCGAACCGTCCGACAGTTACCACGGATTAGTGTTTTGGGATGTGTTCGGTGCTAAGGGTCCATTTGGAAATATCGCATTTAATATCCGTGCCCGTGTCGAAGGGCTTCGTGACTGGGGAAATACCATCAGTCCTTTCAACTCATTCCTGTTGGTTCAGGGTATAGAAACGTTGTCGCTCAGATTGGAACGACATGTCCAGAATACACAGGCATTAGCCGAATGGCTCGAAAAGCATCCCAAGGTGGAATATGTAAATTATCCGGGACTCAAGAGTAGTAAATATCATACACTGGCAAAAAAATACTTTCCGAAGGGACCCGGTGCTGTGTTGACATTTAAAGTAAAAGGTGATCCTATAAATGCCGATACGCTGATTAACAACGTAAAATTGCTCAGCCATCTCGCCAATGTAGGGGATGCCAAATCCCTGATTATCCATCCTGCAGCAACCACCCATGAACAGCTTTCAGTGGTGGAACAGAAAGCTTCAGGTGTTGAACCGGGTTTGTTACGCATATCAGTTGGTATCGAAAATATTGAGGATATCAAAGCGGATCTTGAACAGGCTTTGGCTGTAATTAAATAATATCGGTTATATTATCAATAGCTCCTTCAGGAGCTATTGATATGTATACAATAAGAGTATCATCTTAAATTTCGACTGTAAGCAACAGCTTCCTCTGTATAGGCTGTTGCTTTTTTAATATTCAATTTCTCTTATGCTTCTATTGCCGGCAATAATGTTGGGGAAGTTGTAATAATAACAGCCAGTCAGGCCGGAAATTATTTATACAATGCTGCTCCGACAGTATCACATACATTGAGGGTTATACATGATGTCCACTAATTAAAATAAAAATATGAACCCAATAAAAACATTACTGTTGTCTGTTATCGTATTGATTTCAGGCATATTTACATTGAATGCTCAAGTTCAAAAAGTATCAAAAGAAAAGAAAGTAGCAGAGGTTACTTTTAATGTTAATATGCACTGTGAAAGTTGTCAGGCAAAGATTGAAAGAATTATTCCGTTTGAAAAAGGTGTGAAAGATATTAAAGTCGATCTTGAGCATAAGACTGTAAAAGTGAAATACGATCCACGAAAAACAAATGAAGAAAAACTAAAAAAAGCATTTGAAAATCTGGATTATACCTGTAAGAAGGTTGAAGACAAAACTGATTAAATCGTTATATTTAACAGACTAATAACTAATATGATTTCCCGTCAAATCACTTAAAACATCAACTAATACATCCTCTTTAAGTTAAAAAATACCATAAATAATGGCGGTTTGGGAATGTCAATATGAAACAAACAGGGAGATTGATTGTTGATATCAGAAAAAGACAACCTATCACCTTTTTTTACAACTTAGTTATTTCCACATGTATAATTATTCGATTGTATGAAAATAATAAAAAAGGTAACATTAAAGTATGCATTGCTGGAGCTATTTCTTTTAATTTCAAATTTAACATTCTCCCAACAACCTGTTTTATCCATCAATAACATCAAGAGAGTAATTAATCTGTCTTTGAATGAAAATCCGTTTCCTCAATCCAAAGAAGTAAATGAGAGCATATTGAATGAACTTCCCGGTATAAGTCGTTATGCAGCCGAAGATGGAGAAAACTTTCTTCAGCAACTTGCCATACACGAAGGAGTAAGTACTGTCCAAATCATTCCCGGTGAAATATTGGATTTATTAGGTATATATCTTGGTTTGAAGGGCGGAAACGGAGGAGAGTTCATCTATTCAATTCCCGGATATCCGGCTTTGGTAAATGCTGCTGCAACAGTAGGCGGCAAGATAATATCAATTCCATTAAACGCTAAACTGGAAAATGATCTGGAATCTATAGAAACACATATTACTGCTAAGACGCAGGCGATTTTTCTTGTAAATCCTCACAACCCCTCGGGTACGGTCATCGATAAACAACTTTTTCATGACTTTGTGAAACGGATCTCAAAACGAACACTGGTAATTGTCGACGAAGCCTATCTTGAGTATACCGATGATTTTGCTGGCCGAACAGCTGTTAACAATATTAAGGAAGGTGATCAGGTTATCGTATTCCGTACATTTGCAAAAGCTTACGGACTAGCCGGCTTATCGATAGGATATGCTATTGCACCAACGGACCTGGCACATTATCTGAAAGCTCATGGTTTGGGTGATACCCATGCATTAAACAGGTTATCCATAGTAGCTGCAGAGGCTGCATTGAAAGATCAGGTGAGTATACATTATGTCAACAAACTGGTGGCTGAAGAACGAGAAAAATGGAACGTTTTCCTTGATAAATCAGGTATACAGCACACAGCTTCTAGTGCTAACTTTGTGTTTTTTGATACAAAGATACCCTATGACGAAGTACGTAAAAAACTGGAAGAAACAGACATCATCATTGGACGCGAGTTTAAACCCTATAATACCTGGATACGCATTAGTATTGGACTCCCTGAGGATAATGCCAAAGTTAGGTCAGTAATTCAGGAGATAGTAAGTAATAAAAATTCCGACAGATAGAGAAAGAATAGTTAATTTCAATTATACCTTCAATCAAACAAAAAGAGTATGGTTTATATCAAAATAAAAAATTATCTGTTAATAGTATGCCTTTGTGGATTGAGTTTATTACAACAGGGACAGGCTCAATCCAAACAATTGGAAGGATATTCTCCAGTTTCAGCGCAAAAGCAAACTGATCTTGAGCAGAAATATGATGAATTGCTGAATAGCAGTTCTATTGGAGCGAATATCAAAGAACTCTCCTCCGAACCACATCATTTGGGTTCACCGGGTGGAAGAAAGGTGGCAACTTCGATTTTGAAAAAATTCAAAGAATATGGTTGGGAAGCTAAGATTGAAACCTATTATGTTTTGTTCCCAACTCCCAAGGTACGAGTTTTAGAGTTAACTGAACCGACCCGGTTCTCAGCCACATTAAAAGAATTAGCCGTATCGGAAGATGGCACTTCAGGACAGGAAGGTCAATTGCCAACTTATGTGGCATGGAGTGCCGACGGCGATGTCTCTGGGGATTTGGTGTATGTGAACTTTGGATTACCGGAAGATTATAAACAACTGGAGAGACTTAATATTAATGTAAAAGGGAAAATTGTGATTGCCCGTTATGGACATTCGTGGAGAGGAATCAAGCCCAAAATTGCATATGAACACGGAGCAATCGGATGTATTATCTATTCGGACCCGAAAGAAGACGGGTATTTTCAAGGGAATGAATATCCTAATGGAGCCTTTAAAAATGAATATAGCGTTCAACGGGGTTCGGTTATGGATATGGTGGTATATCCGGGTGATCCATTGACTCCTGGGATTGGGGCAACGCAAAAAGCCAAACGATTAACAAGAGAAGAGGCAACTACCATTCTGAAAATTCCTGTTTTACCAATTAGCTATCACGATGCATTACCTTTATTGTCGGCTCTTGAAGGCCAGGTTGCTCCACCCGAATGGAGAGGTGCCTTGCCGATTACTTACAAGATTGGGGGTAATGGAAAAGCCAACGTGCATTTAAAGACTGAATTCAATTGGGATATTGTACCTGCATACGATATTATTGCACGGATTACAGGATCGGAATTTCCGGATGAATGGATTATACGAGGCAATCATCATGATGCCTGGGTAAACGGAGCTTCCGATCCGGTTAGCGGTCAGGCATCCTTGCTGGAGGAAGCAAAAGCCATTGGTCAGCTGGTTAAATCAGGATATAAACCCAAACGAACCCTGGTCTATTGTGCCTGGGATGGAGAAGAACAGTCACTTTTAGGTTCGACCGAATGGGTGGAAGATCATCAGAAAGAGTTGTCTGAAAAGGCTGTTGCATATATTAATACGGATGGAAATGGCCGTGGGTTCTTCGGCGCCGAAGGGTCACATGCTTTTGAAAATTTTGTTACTGAAATAGCAAAAGATGTAAAGGATCCACAAACAGAAAGTAGTGTTTTTGAACGCAGACGGGCTGCTGATGTTGTCCGGGCAGCTTCCCCAAATCTAAAAAAAGAGGCCCTGGCAAAAAACAATTATTCGTTGGGGGCATTAGGAACAGGATCCGATTATTCGGCCTTTTTACAGCACCTGGGCATTCCGACCCTTTCTTTTGTGTTTGGGGGTGAAGATGCGGGAGGCGATTATCATTCAATCTACGATTCATATGATGATTTTATTCGTTTTAAAGATCCGGGGTTTAAGTATGGTGTAGCACTATCACAAGTGGTAGGGCGGTCTGTCTTAAGATTAGCTGATGCCGGTATTTTACCTTTCGATTTTCGTAGTTTGCAAAAAACAATTTCTAACTATCTGGACGAAGTTATTCATTTAAGCGATCAATTAAGAGAAGAAAATGCGGTAGAAAATCAACTTGTAAAAGCGAATGTCTATTCTTTAGCTTCCGATCCGCAAAAAGTATTTGTTGCTTCCAAAGAAACAGAAGTTGTTCCTGCTCTTGACTTTAGCACCCTGAAAACAGCACTTGATTCCCTTAAAAAATCAGCGAACCTGCTTTATGAATGGCAGATTAAGTTGAAAAGCTTTCCTGACTACAAAAAGGAAAAACTTAATGTGGCATTGTTTCAAGCTGAAAAACAATTGCTAATTCCAGATGGTCTCCCTCGCCGGTCCTGGTATAAACATGCTATTTATGCACCCGGTTTTTATACCGGCTATGGAGTTAAAACCTTACCGGGCATTCGGGAAGCTATCGAAGAGACCCAGTGGCAGGAAGCCCGGGATCAGATAACAATAGCAACAGCCGCCATCAATCGATTGAATGTAACTTTATGTTCTGCCATTCAAATTGCAGTCAAGATTAAATAGTTATTAAGTTCAATAAAATATTATGCAGGTTAATTCAGATTCAACAGACAAAACTACATAGATTAAATCACAATGATTTTTAAAATCTGTAATACTTGTTACTGCATGATAAATATTTCACCTTGCCTGTGAAACTAAAGTACAAGTATTCTTTTGTCCGATTATTCTTTTACAATGGTTTACCCCCCTCCCCTTTTAATTAGGCCCGTATATACTCTGTTACAGGTTCATCTTTGGTCCGTTGCAAGTAATATGGATCATATTATGTCGTATCTATTTGGAATTTCAACAGATTCTTTTTTCACTATCCCTTTCGCTCCCCTTTTAATCCCCTTTTGCTCCGGTTTTAAAGAAATATTCCAATAAATCTTTCCTATTACTTACATAATACATACTTATACATATCTATATAAATATGAACATCTAAGTTTTACCTTAGAACGGGTGTAAAACAGGAATAAAACAGCATGCGAAGAGGAACCTGATTTATTAACAACCAGAATTGATTTAATATATGGGTTTTGAATGACATGCAAATTCTGATAGCAAGAAAAACATTGATATATAAAATAGGAATAGTCAGATAATCAACAATCTACCGGGTCTGATTGGACAAGATGCGGTTCGGAGAAAAGGAGAGTAAAAGATAAATAAATTTAAAGCGGATCATCTATTTGAATAAAAGGGGTCTGTCCTGTTAAGGATAGCCACTTTTATGCAGTATTATGAATGTATATGCAATATTAAATTAAATAATCCTGTTTTATACCCTGTATATGGTATATAAATACCCCCTCAACGGTATGGTAGAATTTCCTCGAATGCTCTAATTTTGCAATGTCAAATATAAAGTAATTCAAATCCCGTTGATTTAACTACTAATAAACAGGGGTTGAAGAGATGGTTTTAATTAACGTAACGAAAAACGACATGAAGAAAAGAAACGAAGATCAGAAAATTTTCCCTGAAAATTATTCTTTCCCCGGATGTAAAGAAATTTGTTTAACGAATTACGCAAATAGTCGAATGTGTCGATGTTGTTGAAAAGCTTAAACTCAAAAACAAACAGCTTCAATTTAAAAACATTCACTAATTATTCGATTCATGACTTTTAAAAATACAATTTTTATTTCATTTCTTTTACTAAGTGTTACTCAAATTCTAGTTGCACAGGATAGCGTTAAGGTGATTACACCGACAGTAGTCGATCGTTTAAAAACAATTGAAAAAGCAATCAGTTTTCTTCCTAAAATCACTGGATTAGTCAATCTACGTTATCAATACTCTACGGAAGCAGCCAATTATAGTACCGGCAAAAACGGCTTTGATGTGCGTCGTGTGTATTTGGATTTTAAAGGCAATGCAACAAAACAATTAAGTTATCGGATACAATTGGACTTTGCAACAAGCCCCAAAGTATTGGATGCTTATGTTGAATGGAAACCATTTAAATTTATAGGTTTGCTGGCAGGACAGTTTAAAACTTCCTATACATTAGAAAATCCATATTCACCGGCTACCCTGGAAACATCAGACAATTCACAGGTTATCACTAAATTGGTTACTGATTACAGCAATAACGGACGGGATATTGGCCTGGCTTTAAACGGAAGTTTCCTGCAAAAAAATAGTTACAACCTGATCGAATATAAAGTTGGTCTCTTAAACGGAAATAATATTAATACCACTGATAACAATAAAACGAAAGATGTCTTTGGCATATTACTGATTCATCCATTGAGTGCCCTGACTTTCGATGCTTCCTACTACAAAGGGCAATATGGAATTGAAACTGCTAAATATGACAGAAACAGGACGAGTTTTGGTGCAAGATACGACGATGGTAAATTATTGGTTCGTGCTGAATATGTAGCAGGAGAAATAGGAACTACTCAAGCTAATTTAAAAAACGCATTAGGTTACTATGTCTCGGCCGGATATTTTATAACAGAAAAATTACAACCTGTTTTAAAATATGATTTTTATCAAAATGATAAATCAACAGGAAGTAGTTCAATAACGAACTATGTAGCCGGTCTAAACTATTGGGTAACTCCAAAGACAAGGCTTCAGGCAAATTATACTCATAAAGATAACAAGGATACTTCAAAAGCTGACAGTGACTATCTGGTTGCTCAACTATTACTTAGTTTCTAACAAATAAACATTGAAAATATGAAAAAGATTATAACGCTTACCTTCTTGTTCGCTATTCTGATAGGATTACCCATTCAGATTCAGGCACAGTCAAAAGAATTAAAAGGACAGATTTCACTTTCAGGTGCTTTTGCACTTTATCCATTGGCAGTTAAATGGGCCGAAGAATTTAGAAAATTACACCCCAAGGTAAAAATTGATATTTCGGGGGGTGGCGCAGGAAAAGGAATAACGGATGCACTGGCTAAAGTAGTTGATTTGGGCATGGTTTCGAGAGAATTGAAACCTGAGGAAATCGCAAAAGGTGCCTGGTTTGTAGCAGTGGCTAAAGATGCCGTGGTACCAACGATCAATGCTAAAAATCCAAAGTTAAAAGAACTTTTGGCCAAAGGAATTACTCAGGAAGCTGCTACAAAAATATTTGTAACCGGAGAATCTAAAACCTGGGGGAATGTGCTGGGCATACAATCGAATATCCCGATACACGTGTATAACCGTTCTGATGCTTGTGGTGCGGGTGAAACCTGGGCAAAGTTTTTAGGAAATAAAAAACAGGAAGATTTATTGGGAACCGGAGTTTTTGGTGATCCCGGTGTCGCTGCTGCAGTTCAAAAAGATCCGATAGCCATAGGTTATAATAATATTGCGTATGCGTATGATTTAAAAACGAAGAGACCGAACTCGGGAATTTTAGTGTTACCGATTGACGTCAACAAAAATGGGAAAATAGATGCCGCAGAGAACTTTTACTCGACATCAAACCAGCTCATCACTGCCATTGCACAGGGAAAATATCCTTCACCTCCGGCACGTGACTTATACCTGGTGTCGAACGGAAAACCTACGAATCCTGTAGTTAAAGCATTTTTGAAATATATCCTGACTGTTGGACAGAAATACAATGTTCCAAACGGATATATCAGTTTACCTAAAAGTAAGCTGAATAACGGAATTGAAAAACTGAAATAGTTTCACGTTACAAGAATAAAAAATGCTGAATAGAATTGTCAAAAATAAAATAGCAGGAGGATTGATGTTTACCATTACGGTAGCATCCATCCTGCTGGTCATATTTATAGGACTTGGATTATATCTGAAGTCTGTTCCTATTTTTGAACATAACAGCTTCTGGCATTTGATATCTTCGTCGGAATGGAAACCCGGTAAAGGAGAATTCGGGTTTCTGCCTTTTATTGCAGGCACTGTTTGGGTCACAGTAATCGCTGTTGTTTTAGCCCTTCCGGTTGCCTTGTTTACAGCACTTTATTTAACAGAATATTCCAGGTCGTATATTCGAAGATGGGTGTTTACAGCGTTGGATATTTTGGCCGGAATCCCTTCAGTGGTCTATGGGGTATGGGGTACTCTGTTTATTGTTCCGTGGATTTCCGAAAAACTGGCTCCTCATTTTGTAGAATACTCAACAGGGTATACGACACTTGCCGGAGGAATTGTTTTAGGAGTTATGATATTGCCTCTTTTGATCAGCCTGTTTGTTGAAATATTTTCAGCTGTGCCAAAAGAATTCAGGGATGCTTCACTCTCGTTAGGTGCTACCAAATGGCAGACCAGTAAATATGTGATCATTCGCAAAACATTACCGGGTATCATCGCAGCTGTGATTTTGTCGGTTTCGCGTGCTCTGGGAGAGACGATTGCCGTATTAATGGTCTGTGGGAATGTAACTATTATTCCTCATTCTTTATTTGATTCGTGTTATCCTCTGCCTGCACTTATTGCGAATAATTACGGGGAGATGCTTTCAGTACCTATGTACGAATCGGCATTGATGCTTGCTGCTTTTTTACTTTTTATTGTTGTATTCATTTTTAATGCATCATCCAGAGCAGTCATTTATAAGATAGTTCATAGCAGGTAATGTTTATTAATTAACGTTTAGTGTTTAGTGATCAGTATAATTAATAGGTGGTTTGGTTTTTTATTATTACGAGAGAGATGAAATTCAAATTTATAGAAGAAAAAATTGCGAAATCAGTAATGATATTTTTTGCACTCCTGGTGGTCGGGTTTGTAGTCAATATCATTTATACTATTTTGAGAAGAGGACTGCCGGCGCTCAACTGGGATATGATCAGCAAGATCCCTGAAGGCGGCTATTACAATGGAGGTGGTGGTGGAATACTAAATGCAATTATGGGTTCTTTGTATATTGTTCTTGGTTCTACTTTTCTTGGATTGTTGGTGAGCATTCCTATCGTGTTTTACCTCAATGTGTTTTTGAATAAAGACTCTAAATTAGCCTATATAGCTCGTTTGGCTTTTGATATTATGTTTGGAATTCCCTCCATAGTATACGGGGCATTTGCATTTACAATCATGATTTACTTAGGTATGCATACTTCATTGGGTGGCGGAATCTTAGTGATCACTTTATTAATCATTCCCATATTTATACGGTCGATGGATGAAGTTGCCCTGCAATTGCCCAAAGACCTGCTTGATGCTACCTATGCATTGGGTGCAACGAAACTTGAAACCATTAAAGTGGTACTGCGTCAGATAGCACCGGGAATAGCTACTGCCACTTTATTATCCGTGGGCAGAGCAATCGGTGATGCCGCAGGCGTCATGTTTACGGCTGGATTTACCGATAGCATTCCTACTTCATTGAGCCAGCCTGCAGCTACCTTGCCCTTATCGGTATTCTTTCAATTGAGTAGTCCGAATGCCGATGTGCAAGATCGTGCCTATTCGGCCGCATTGATATTGATATTTATTGTACTTGTAATCAGTGTAACAGGAAGGGTAATTACAACTCATTTCTCTAAAAATAAAATATGATGGAAACGCTTCAATTTGGCAATCCCGCCCCTAAAAACAGGAGTTTGGGCAGTCTGTTTTTTAGTAATTTTTTATTTAGCCGATCGTCCATCAAAAAATCACAGACTAAGGCTGAAAAATCAGTCTACAAAATCAGAAATGCCAATCTGAAAGTAAGTGATCTGAATGTGTATATTCAAAAGAATCATATTCTTAAAAATGTCAACATTGAAATTCCGGATAAAAAGATTACCTGCATCATAGGTCCTTCGGGATGTGGTAAATCAACGTTGCTTAAGACTTTTAACCGGTTGATCGATGACACTGAAGGAGTAAAGTATGATGGAAGCATTTTGGTCGACGGTACCGATATATTCAATAAAAAGACTGAAATAACAGAAATAAGAAAGAAAATGGGATTGCTGTCCCAACGTCCATGCCCGCTTCCTATGTCTATTTATGACAACATTGCCTTTGGATGTAAAATGCATGGAGAACATAAAAAGAAAAAATTAAACCAAATTGTAGAGGAGCAACTAAAAGCAGTCGGACTGTGGGAGGAAGTAAAGAACCGGTTGAATTCACCGGCTTCAAAACTATCCATTGGACAGCAACAACGTTTGTGTCTGGCCAGGGGGTTAGCTGTAGAGCCTGAGTTTATACTAGCCGATGAAGCGACTTCGGCTCTTGACCCAATTTCAAGCAAGCACATTGAACAGCTTTTTGTAGAACTGAAACAGGATTATGCCATTATCATGGTAACTCATACTTTAAGACAAGCATTACGTATTGCCGATCATGTAGTTTTTATGTATCTGGGTGAAGTCATTGAGGCAGGTCCTGCTGATGAAGTCTTTAACAATCCAAAACAAGAATTGACAAGAAAATACCTGGAAGGAGCCTTTAGTTGATTAAATCATTTACTATTTTTTCATTTACTATTTACCATTTAAAAGATATAGGAACCCAAAACACGGAACGCGAAACGCGGAACCAATCAACACATCAATAACATGAGCAATTATAAACTAACCCATCTCAAAGAATTAGAATCCGAGTCCATATTTATCATGCGGGAAGTGGCGGCACAATTTGAAAAGCCTGTCCTTTTGTTTTCAGGAGGAAAAGATTCGATCGTGATGGCTTATCTTGCCTATAAGGCATTTTATCCGGCAGCAATTCCATTCCCTTTTTTACACATCGATACGGGTCATAATTTTGAAGAAACGATCACCTATCGTGATGAACTTGTGAAATTGTTAGGGGCACAATTAATTGTGGGTTCTGTCGAAGAATCCATAGAAAGCGGTCGGGCAGTTGAAGAAAAAGGATATTCTGCCAGCAGGAATAAACTGCAGACAGTAACACTGCTCGATACCCTTGAGAAATACAAATTTGATGCCGCGCTTGGTGGAGCGCGTAGGGATGAAGAAAAGGCCCGTGCTAAAGAACGTTTCTTTTCACACAGGGATGAATTCGGCCAATGGGATCCTAAAAATCAACGACCTGAACTCTGGAATATCTTTAACGGTAAAAAACAACTGGGTGAACATTTTCGGGTATTCCCAATCAGCAACTGGACTGAAATGGACATCTGGCAATATATATTGCAGGAAAACATCCCGTTGCCTTCCCTGTACTATACGCACGAACGGGAAGTCTTTACCCGCGATGGTATCTGGTATGCAGCCCTGGACGCCATTCCCAGAAAACCGACAGAGATAGTCGAAGTACGGAAGGTACGTTGCCGTACCATAGGCGATATCACCTGTACCGGACTGACACTTTCTTCAGCCGACTCCCTCGAAGAGATTATTGATGAAATAGCCAGTTCACGCATTACTGAACGTGGAGGCCGTTCGGATGACAAGCGATCGGAGGCTGCTATGGAAGATAGGAAGAAAGTAGGATACTTTTAATTTACAATTTAATTATTTACGATTTACAATTGATGATGGAATTCACTACGTAATCAACAAATCATAACATCAACAAATCATCACATCAACACATTATCACATCAACAGAAAAAAATATGTCAATTCAAAAAAAAGATACATCCGGATATTTAGACATGGAACTGCTGCGAATCAGTACGGCAGGAAGTGTAGATGATGGCAAGAGCACATTAATCGGTCGATTGCTTTACGACAGCAAGTCCATTTTTGAGGATCAGCTTCAGGCCGTAAAAGATGCCAGCAAACAATTGGGCGGTGGTGATGAAGTCAACCTGGCCTTACTGACCGATGGGTTGCGTGCCGAAAGGGAACAGGGCATAACTATAGATGTTGCTTACCGTTATTTTGCAACTCCTAAACGTAAATTCATTATTGCAGATACTCCGGGACACATAGAATATACCCGGAACATGGTTACCGGGGCTTCAACAGCCGATGTGGCCGTCATATTAATCGATGCCCGGCATGGTATCATAGAACAAAGTAAACGCCACTCATACATTGCTTCATTGCTTCAAATACCAAATGTTATCGTGGCAGTTAATAAAATGGATCTGGTGGATTTCTCCGAAACCGTTTATAACGATATAAAAAAGGAATATGAAAGTATTGCCCGGATTCTGAAACTTAAAAATGTCATCTTTATTCCCATTTCAGCACGGGATGGGGATAATGTGGTGGATGCTTCGGTGCATACACCCTGGTATAAAGGAGAAACATTGTTGCATTTACTCGAAACTCTACCTGTTCGTAAAGATGAAACCAAATTACCTGCCCGCTTTCCGGTGCAATACATTATCCGTCCACAAAGTGATAAATTCCACGATTATCGAGGATATGCAGGTCGTATTTCGGGAGGTAGCTTTTCGGTCGGAGATGCAGTAACAGTACTTCCTTCGAATACTCAATCGAAAATAGTTGCTATTGATGAAGGCGAAAAGATATTGGACGAGGCATTTACTCCTCAGTCGGTTACCATTCGTCTTGCCGATAATATTGATATCAGCAGGGGTGATATCATTGTAAAAAATTCAGATCCAAAACCAACGGTGAGTGCTGTAGTGTCATTGTTGGTTTGTTGGCTGAATCACCGTCCGTTGAATGAAGGAGGTAAATATATTATCCGTCATGCTACGGAAGAAACCCGAGCCATTATTAAAGAAATACATTTTAAGGTGAACATAAACACCCTGGAAAATATCCTTGATGACAAAACCGTAAAAATGAATGATATTGCTCATATTTCCATCAAAACACTCAAACCACTGAAATATGATTCGTATGGTGAAAACAGAATCACCGGAAGCCTGGTGCTGATTGATGAAAATACATTCGAAACGGTTGGTGCAGGAATGATTGTCCATAATTTGGAAGATGAAACATTTACCATTTAAAAATGAGGTTCCAAATCCCTAAAGAGGTTAAAGACTAATTGATAATTATGAAAGAAAAAATTGATCAACTCAACCAACAGTTTGAAGGACAGTCACCGGATGTTGTACTCCAATACTTTTTATCTGGGTATACAGGAAAGATAGCCCTTTCATCGAGTCTGAGCATTGAAGATCAGGTATTGACCGATTTGATAGTAAAGATTGATCCATCAACCCGTATTTTCACACTGGATACAGGTCGCTTGTTTCCTGAAACCTACAGCCTGATTGATAAAACGAATATCAAATACGACATTCATCTCGAAGTGCTTTTTCCAGACTATACCGAAGTAGAAAAAATGGTAAAAGAAGAGGGCATTAATTTGTTCTATAAAGGGATTGATCAACGAAAAGCCTGTTGCCGTGTTCGTAAACTTGATCCTTTAAAACGTGCTTTTCAGGGGCTTGAAGTCTGGGTCTGCGGATTACGCAAAGAACAATCCGTTACCCGTCAGGCAGTGAAATTAATAGAATGGGATGAAAATAACGGACTCATAAAACTCAATCCACTGATCAATTTCTCAGAGGATGAAGTCTGGGATTATATAAGGAAGCATCATGTGCCATATAATAAGCTCCATGATCAGGGATTCCCGAGCATTGGCTGTCAACCCTGCACACGTGCCGTAAAACCGGGTGAAGATATACGTGCCGGCCGCTGGTGGTGGGAAAATCCCGATCAAAAGGAATGTGGACTGCACAAAAGGTAAAAGATAATTTATAATTCATAATTTGAAGATTTACATTCAACTAATTTAACATTGGCATGAAGTGAAATCCCATAAATTGGATTACCTCAATTAACCATTCAACTTAATCAACTCAATCAACCAATCAACCAATTAATGCTATAGGTCTTCTGACTTTTTTTCTATAAATATGTACAAATTACCAGATTCACTCGCTACTGATATTGCTTATTTCGGAACACTGATTGATGATTTTAATCAAGGGGTGACAGAGCCTGTAAAATTCAAAGGAACACGTGTTCCTATGGGCATTTACGAGCAACGTAAAGATGGATCTTACATGGTGCGTGTCAGATGTACCGGTGGGTTTATCAGTCCGGAGCAATTGAAACAAGTGGCATTGACTGCCAGACGTCACAAATCAACTTTGTTGCACATCACTTCCCGTCAGGAAATTCAGATTCATAACATCAGTATCGATCAGGTTAAAACCATTTTACCTGAACTGCAGGAAGTAGAATTATCTTCCAAAGGAGGTGGTGGGAACACAGTCCGTAACTTTCTGGTTGATATAAACAGCGGGATCAGTAACGATGAGGTTTTTGATGTGTTGCCCTATGCAGTGGAACTTACCACCTACCTGATTGCTCAGCCCGATTCGTTTACACTACCCCGTAAACTAAAAATAGCTTTTTCAACCAATGAGAACAATGCTGATTTTGCATTGATTAATGATCTTGGTTTTGTAGCGAGAATAAAAGATGGCAAGCGCGGTTTTAAAGTGTATCTGGGGGGCTCAGTGGCTTCAAATCCTACACTTGGTTGGGAATTGTTTGATTTCGCTCCAGAGACAGATCTTATCAATATTGCTGTTGCGGCTAAACGGTTTTTCAATAACCATGGCAACCGGAAGAACAAACATAAAGCCCGTATCCGGTATATATTCTACAAAGAAGGTGCTGAAAAGACCAGGAAGCTATTCTTCCAATATTATAACGAAATTAAGGAAAAAGAAAATGAGGTTTTTGAACCGGAAAAACTGGCATTTATATACAAAACACCTTCCTTCCAACCTGTTGTTGATCATTCAGTGGAATTTGGAGACTGGAAAAAAAGGTATGTGCTTTCACAAAAACAACCGGGTTTATTTTCAACTGTAGTTTCCTTTGTAAACGGGAATACCGATAGCGATACCATGCTGATAATTGCCGAATTTGCTGATGCTTTTGGAAATGATATTCTGCGGTTCACGGCCCGTCAACAACTTCAACTTCGAAATATCCCCGAAACTTTTTTGCCAAATGTATTTCAATTGCTCAATGAATTGAAATTAAATACTTCGCTTCCACTGATTATTAATAACATTGTTTCCTGTACAGGGGCTGATACGTGCCGTTTAGGAATCTGTTATTCAAAAGGAGCTTCATTGGCGTTAAGAAAAAAACTCAGTAAAAGCAACCTCTCTTTGGATGAAGTAAGTTCCTTACAAATCAACATCTCCGGTTGTCCGAATTCCTGTGCCCAGCAAATCTGGTCAGATATTGGTTTTTCAGGAAGAGTGGGTCGAAAGGAACGTATGTATGCCGCTTATAATGTCTATACAGGCGCAACAAAAGGATTAAATCCTCAGTTGAGTAAGGTGATTGGTACTGTAAGTGCAAAAGATCTTCCTCAGTTTACTGAAGATATTTTGGCTGATTATATCGATGTGAAAGAGAAATACCCGACTTTCAGGAACTATTTGGATGCCGGTGGCGTTACTACAATCAAAGCACTGATTGAAAAATACAAAGATATACCATCCTTTGAAGAAGATAAAAATTATTATTACGACTGGGGAAGTGATGAACTCTTTTCAGTAGCTAATAAAGGACCTGCAGAATGTTCTGCCGGATTGTTTGATATGATTGATGTGGATTTAAATTTTATTCAACAAGGAATCAAAGAGCTGGAAGTAGAAACAGAAGCCATTAAAATAAAACAGATACTCTACGAAATTCTTTTTTCATCATCTCGTATGTTGTTAGTGACCAAAGGGGCTGAACCGAAAACAACTGCCGGATCGTTTGAACTCTTTATTGAAAAATTTATAAATGAAGGACTGATTAGCGATTCATTTAAAGACCTTGTAAGAACAGCTGCTAAAAAACCAGAATACGATTTTACCAATAAAAAGGATGAAGTTATCCTTTTAGCGAATGCGGTTATTCAATTGTACGGCAGCATGGACGATTCGCTTCAGTTTAAAACTACCGGAGTTCTACCGATTAAGGAAGAAAAACCCGTTGAGGTTTCTTCGGAAATAATAGAATTACTTGCTGAAAAGGCTAACGTCCGGTTAAAAGATTTTAGAGGTGTAGCATGTCCTATGAATTTTGTAAAAACAAAAATTGAATTGTCATCACTTAAATCGACCGATTTACTTGAAATCTGGCTTGATGAAGGACAACCCATTCAAAATGTACCGGGCTCAGTACGAAACGAAGGACATGAAGTAATATCTGTGACACAAGTGGAGGATTATTGGAAGGTAATCATCCGTAAACATCAATAATCTAAAAAGAATTCTTTAGAAAAAGAGGCCTGGTAATACAGAAATGCCTCTTTTTTGGTTTTAATATAATAATTTGTAATATGTACAAATTAGGAGTAAGTAGGATTATATGTAAAATTCAGATATTTAGAATGATATATTTTTTCATACCCTATTTAGGGTATGAATTTACCTCTTATTGGGTATGGCAGGATATATGGGTTTAATGTAATTTTGAAAAAAATAAAATATAAAACGATTATCCCCATGAAAGATAAAAATTACAGAAGTCTTTTAAAGTCAATCTCATGGCGAATAACGGGAACTATTGACACATTTGTTATCTCCTATCTGATTACAGGAAAATTCACTATTGCCTTTTCAATAAGTGGAGTTGAAATAGTGACTAAATTCACACTTTACTATTTTCACGAGCGGATATGGAATAAAATTAATATAGGACGTGAACTACCGGTAGTAAATGATTATGAAATTTAAGACTTCAGAAGTCAATACACTTTAATTAAAAACAAATGAGTTTATATAAAAAAGGATTATTCTCAGCGGATCAGAAAGATCTATTTATAAAATTTACTGAAACACTAAACCAAAATCAACTTCTTTGGGCATCAGGCTATCTGGAAGGATTACTGGCTCATGGTACAGATGCAGAAGAAACGATCAGTCAGAGCACGATTAGTACTTCGATTTCACTACCTGTTCTGACAATATTGTTTGGATCACGTACCGGAAATGGGGAAGGACTGGCTAAAAAAGCACAAACAGAAGCAACGAAACAAGGTTTCCTTGTGAAATTAAAAAATATGGCAGACTATAATGTGCGTGATTTAGTCAATGAAAGGAATCTGCTTATTATCGTATCCACCCATGGCGAAGGTGAACCTCCATTTGCAGCCCGCGAACTTCATGAATTCATTTACAGCAAACGGGCACCAAAACTAGATATGCTCAATTATGCTGTCATTGCCTTGGGTGACTCCGGATATTTTAAATTTTGTCAGACAGGAAAAGATTTTGACGCACAATTAGAAACTTTGGGTGGAAAACGAATATCCCGATTTATTGCCTGCGATGTGGATTATGAAGAAACTTTTGAAACAGGATTGAAAGATATACTGGCCGGATTTGGTGGGGAAGAGAATACGAACCCCGTAAATGTCCCAAAATATCGTATGATTCTGAAACCTGAAAAAGGCAGACGTGGAAAAGTAGTAACGCATTCAAAGAAAAATCCTTTTTTAGCACCTGTATTTGAAAAGATTTCACTTCATGGAAAGGGATCGAAAAGACAGACTTTGCACATTGAACTCAATACAAAAGGAGCCTCCGGATTGGAATACGAACCGGGAGATGCAGCCGGTGTATTGCCGTTGAATCCTCCCGGATTAATAAATGAAGTGCTTAAAATAACCGGACTGACACCTGACGAAAAAGTGATAGTAAAAGGAGAATCAAAATCCCTTTATGAAGCTTTAAACCGTGATGTCGAATTATCAAAGATAACTACTGATGTCGTAACGCGATTCCTGGCTTTTTCTCCCAATGATAAACTTCTGAAATTGTCACAGGAAACCAATTCGTTTAAAGAGTATCTCGAAGGACGGGATATTGTGGATTTATTCCAGGATTATCCTGCAACCGTAACATCGAATGATTTGATTCTGCTATTGCGCCCATTGCAACCACGGTACTATTCGATATCGTCCAGTCCAAAAGCGTTTCAGGGAGAATTGCACCTGACCGTCGGTGTTGTAAATTACATTAATTCCGGTCGGAATAAACGTGGAACCTGCTCTACTTTCTTATCAGAATTGGCAGTCGATGATGAACAGGTGCCTGTGTTTATTGAATCAAACCCGGGTTTCAGATTACCGGAGAATGATGAAACACCCATTATTATGGTTGGTGCAGGAACCGGAATTGCACCCTACCGTGCTTTCTTACAGCACCGGGCATTGGCAGACAAACCAGGTAAAAACTGGCTCTTCTTTGGAAACAGAAATTTCGAAACTGAATTTTTATATCAGGCTGAATGGCAACAACTCCTGAAATCAGGTACGTTGACAAAGCTGGATGTGGCATTCTCGCGAGACGGTGAAAAGAAAGTCTATGTACAGGACCGGTTGTTCGAGAAGGCAAAAGAAGTCTATCAGTGGCTCGAAGAGGGTGCTCATTTCTACATTTGCGGTGACATGAAAAATATGGCCCGTAATGTACAAGATACCTTGATAACAATAATCGAAAATGAAGGTGTGATGAGTAGAGAAAAAGCCCGGGAATATATTGGCAATCTGGAAAAAGAAAAACGTTTGCAACTGGACGTTTATTGATTAAAAAAACATATAATTGTAACCGATATTTCATGCTTTGATATAAAGCTGTTTTAACAGTCTGAGTGTCTTACTTTAGATGTGAAACGTAAATAACAAACTCAATGGACGAAAATAAAAATATCCCCATCCCTTCTTCGTTTGAAGTCGTAAAAGAAAATAGCAATTATCTGAGGGGAACCATACAGGAAAGTCTGAACGACCCGCTAACCGGATCAATACGCGCCGATGATCAGTTGTTGATTAAGTTCCATGGGACCTACCAACAGCAAAACAGGGATGTTGATGTCGAGCGGAAACATCAAAAACTGGAGCCTTTGTACAGCTTCCTGATACGTGTACGTGTGCCAGGAGGGGTGACTACTGTGCAACAGTGGCTGGCAATGGATTCTTTATCCACGCAATATGCCGATCATACATTGAAACTGACTACGAGACAGGCTTTTCAGTTTCACGGAGTTTTTAAGCGTAATTTAAAAAAGACGATCAAAGAAATAAATAACTCCCTGTTGGATACCCTTGCAGCCTGCGGGGATGTGAACAGGAATGTCATGTGTTCGGCTAATCCGTTCGAATCGACCGTACATGCAGAAGTGGCTGAAGATGCAAAACGTATCTCGGCACACCTGACCCCGCAAACAAATGCATATCACGAAATTTGGCTGGATGGTAAACTGATCGAAGGAGGAGAAAAAGAAGAAGAACCCCTCTACGGGAAGACTTATTTGCCGCGTAAATTTAAAATCGCGATAGCTATCCCACCACGGAATGATACGGATGTGTTATCCAACGACCTTGGTTTTATTGCGATTGTCGAAAATGGTCAATTGGTAGGTTACAACCTGGCTGTTGGTGGAGGTATGGCATTTACTTTCGGGAATAACAGCACGTATCCCCGGGTAGCGAATGTGGTAGGGTATTTTACCAAAGATAAAATTGTGGAAGTTGCTGAAGCCGTACTCATTTTTCAACGTGATCATGGCAACCGGTCTGAACGAAAAAATGCGAGGCTTAAATATACCATTGACAGGCTTGGACTTGAATTCTTCCGGAATGAAATAGACCGGATAAATGGGATCAAGTTGGAACCCGTAAAACCATACGAATTTAGTACGTTAGGTGATAAGTTTGGCTGGTCTCAAGGGGATGATGGATTGTGGCATTTTGGAGTATTTGTCGAAGGCGGCAAACTGGCAGATCGTAACGGATACCTGGCAAAAACTGCATTGCGAGAGATAGCCCTTGTGCATGAAGGAACGTTTATCCTGACAGGAAATCAGAACGTTGTTATTGCGCAGGTCACCGAAAAGCAAAAACCTCTGATTGAGGCTTTGTTGAATAAATATAAAGTGGTGAAAGCAGATACACAATCGGCACTTCGACAGAATTCCATTGCCTGTGCAGCGTTACCTTTCTGCGGACTGGCTTTTGCAGAAGCTGAAAGGTATTTACCTATCCTGATCACAAAGATTGATAAAATCCTTGAACACGAGGGCATTCAACACATCCCGATCAGTATTCGGATGACGGGCTGTCCGAATGGTTGCGGAAGACCTTTCCTGTCGGAAATAGGACTGGTGGGTAAAGCGCCCGGAAAATATAACCTGTATTTAGGTGCCGGTTTTACAGGCGACAGACTTAATAAACTCTACAAAGAGATGCTCTCGGAAGATCAGATACTGGAAGCACTGACACCCATCTTTCATGATTTTGCCCTTGACAGAAAAGTTGATGAACATTTCGGCGATTTCGTCATTCGAAAAGAATATGTGAAAGCAACTACTGCCGGTCTGAACTTTCATGAGTGAGCTAAGAGCCAAGAACCAAGAACCAAGATCAAAGAACCAAGAACCAAGATCAAAGATCAAAGAACAATGTTCAAAGATCAAAGAACCAAGATCAAAGAACCAAGATCAAAGAACCAAGAAAATGTGCCTTTTATGGGATCAACTAATTAACCAATCAACCAATCACTCAATTAACCAATTAACTAAATACCCAATCAACCAATCACCCAATCACCTAATTAACCAATTAACCAATTAACCAATCACCCAATCACCCAATCACCCAATCACCCAATTAACCAATTAACCAATCACCCAATTAACCAATGAACCAATGAACCGAGAAGATCTTCAGTTTCTTCCCATTTCCATCAATGTTACCGGTAAGAAAATACTGCTTATTGGTGGAGGGAAAGTAGCAACTCACAAAGGGACAATACTTGCCCGGTTTGTGAATCAGGTAACGGTGATTGCTCCTGAATTTACTCCTGAAATTAAAGAATTGCCATTTACTTTTATTGAAAAAGAATATGATAAAAGTGATCTGGACGGTTTCTTTCTGGTATATGTCTGCACGGGTAACCACGAATTGAACCGTCAGATAAAAGAAGATTCCGAGTCAACCGGCATATTAACCAGTGTCTGTGATGCACCAATGCTGTGTGACTTTGTTTCACCGGCTATTCACAAAGCAGGTGATATTACCATTGCCATCGGATCAAATGCACAGAATGTATTTCAGTCCGTAGATCTCCGGAATCAAATAAAGGAACTTATTGAAAATGGTCAAATACATATCAAGTAATCAGAATACAAGCTCTTTGACAGAGCGGGAACAATTTTTCAAGACACTTCATTTGCCCGAAGATACACCTCATGTACTGTTGCAAACCTGCGACCGTGTTGAGTTGTATTGGGGAAAAGGAAGCGTCCCTGCACCTATAGCACATCACCTTTTCAGCGTTGTTTCGGGTTTGGAATCTTCGCTAATTGGTGAATGTGCTATTCAGGGCCAGGTAAAAAAATGTTATCAGGACTCGAGTGAAAAATACACCCTGTCTTCCTCGCTTCATTTGTTGTTTCAAACAGCCTTAAGCGTTGGTAAAAGAGTACGTACCGGTTCAGCCATTTCTCAGGGAGCCATTTCTCACAGTCAGGCGGTCATTGAGTGCCTGGTACAGGAGAAAGTACCGCTAAAAAATGCATTGATCACCTTGCTGGGCGTAAATAAATTGAATGAAGATATTATAAAATACCTTCATTCAAAGGGTGCTTATTCCATTTTCCTGGGAAACCGTTATCTGGACAGGGCAAAGGTCCTGGCCGCTAACTATGATTGTAAAGCTTTTCCATTGGATCAGCTCCAACCATTCCTTGATTTCACCGATGTACTGATCACTGCAACTTCGGCACCTCACCTGATTGTTAAACCCGAACACATTTCCCCGCATCAAAAGATATTGATTCTCGACCTGGCTTTTCCGCGGGATGTTGATCCCAGGATCGGATTACTCCCCAATGTTACCCTGTTCAACCTTGAGGATATTAAACTCCGGGTTAATCAGAATAAAGAAGCACGGGTGAATGAGATGGAGACTGCTTTGAAAATTATTGACGAAGAAGTCGAAAAGTTTTGTCTTAAATCAGATAGAATCACATCAAAAAAAAGCATACAATTATGACAAATTATTTTATTGTTCCCGGTTTAGGAGGCTCAGGTCCGGATCACTGGCAAACGTATTTTGAAACAACGGGTGACAATTTCCAACGTATCAATCAAAAGGATTGGGACGCCCCGGATATAAATCAATGGGTTGACACCATTGAAGCTGCTCTGTCCGGGTACGATCCTGAAACCGTTATCCTAGTCGGGCACAGCCTGGGTTGTCCGACCATTGCCCAGTGGGCTTCATTGTCCGAAAAAAGAATCAAGGGGGCATTGCTCGTTGCTCCACCTGATATTGAATCATTTCAGGAAAAGTCAAACGTGACATTATTCAACAGGCTTCCAACAGATAAAATCAATTTTCCAACCATTGTGGTTGCCAGTACCAATGATCATTGGTCGGTCATCGAAAAGGCTGAATTCTATGCTGAACAATGGGGAAGCAAATTTATAAATATAGGAGATGCCGGACATATCAATGATGTTTCAGGATATGGAAAATGGGAGGACGGATTAAAAATTCTCAGTTTACTGGGTTGAGTTTTGAAATCAAGGCTCCTTAGTTCCCTGTTTTGATTATTGCCTTTGAGTAGAAGGCCTGCATTTAGGATATGTTATATTAGCAGAAAGGAAATATGAATTATTTAAAAGTTATCAGCCGTAAAAGTCAGCTTGCTGTATTGCAGGTAAAAGAAGTCATGGATTCATGCCCCGGTGTGGATTATGGGTTGTTGACCCTTGAAACTTTTGGCGACAAACATAAAGAGATTTCCTTATTGGAGAACCCGCCGGCCGATCTGTTTACGCGCGAACTTGACATTGCACTTTTAGAGGATACTGCCGATATAGCAATACATTCGGCTAAAGACTTGCCTTATCCTCTTGCGGCAGGACTGGAAGTCATTGCATTACTGGGGAACTTCGATCATACCGATTCACTGATAAGCCGGAATAACATCTCGTTGAAAGAGCTGCCTGTCGGATCAAAGGTCGGTGTCAGTTCTCCGTTACGCCGGAAAGAACTGCTGGCTTTCCATCCGGAACTGGACGCTGTAGGTATTCGTGGTACCATTGACGAACGCATTGCATTGGTCGATTCCGGCAGCATTGATGCATTTATTGTCGCTACGAGTGCATTGCATCGGTTGGGTTTATCGGATCAAGCTGCGGAAGTGGTCTCTTTTGAAACTCCTCCTTTGCAGGGGAAGCTGGCTGTTGTTGCAAAAATAGGAAGACCCGAACTAAAGGCGCTTTTTGAAAAGCAGGATATACGTACCCGTTTTGGGAAAGTTACTTTGGTCGGGTTTGGACCGGGTGATCCTGATTTGCTCACTATAGCCGGTGATCGTTCTATGGGGGAAGCCGATGTTATTTTCCTGGATGACCTGGTCGACAGGGATTTTTTGGAAAGGTATAAAGCTGAAAAGTTCTATGTCGGAAAGCGAAGACATTGCCACAGCTACGAACAGGAACAGATCAACCGGTTGATGCTTGTTGCTGCGATGGAAGGCAAAAAAGTGGTGCGTCTAAAAGGAGGTGATTCGATGATTTTTGCGCATGGCGGCGAAGAGGTTGAATTTCTCAAAAGCAATTTTATTTCTGTGAAAGTTATCCCCGGAATTTCTACCGGTACTGCCGTTGCCTCCCTGACTCAAATCCCTTTAACGTTACGCGGAATTGCCAAGTCGGTTGCATTTATTACCGGGCATGCCGCAGATGTTCAGTTGCCGGTAGCCGATACGTTGGTTTGCTTTATGGCCGGATCGACCATTCATTTGATTGCTGCAAAAGCCATTGCCGAGGGACGTGACCCTAAAACTCCGGTGGCGCTGGTCTATAATGTCTCATTACCCGATCAGAAAGAATACCTTTCCACCCTCGAACTCCTGAGTAAAAGCGATTATAAATACCCGACCCCCATCATCATTATCATCGGCGAAGTTGTTTCATTCAGGAAGAATAATTGATTGGAAGCCAGTATCCATAAATCAGGTCAGTTAGATTTACTATTTACTCCCCTTTGGGTTGTCCCGTATCTGCCAGCGAGATCATTTGACCCTCACTAATTTCCCTTTCAGGCTTTTCAAACATCACCGTTGGAATAAACTTTCATGCTAACCGGTTATCTGTTCGTGTTGCCTGAAAATGACAGACTCTAAGGGAAGTTTTTGTCGAAACATTTTAACGTTCAGTTAAAACAGGTAGATCATTTATTGACGCAGTGAACCAACGAATGGACGCATAAAGGAGATATGTTAACGCGCTGTGAAGATTATATAACGCATAGTGAAGATTATATAACGTACTGTGAAGATAACATAACGCAATGTGAAAAAGATATAACGCAATGTGAAAAAGATATAACGCACTGTGAAGATAATGAAACGCACTGTGAATATAATATAACGAATAAGTTAAATAACATTTTACATATTTAATATAATATAATGAATGTTCAAGAAAACACAATCAACCAGCAAGATTACAATTCTAAGGATCAAATTTATAAAATACAGGACTGATTTCAATTGACAAAGTACTGAACTTACCAGAAACAGGTCCCTGATTTATAACTGCAGGACCTTTCTGAAAAAATAATTTACCCGCTTCACGGAAAAATACTTCGAAATAAACAAACTGGGTACTGTGATCTACAAACAAGATCGCTTAAACATATGAATTGCTAACTTGAAGTGAGAAGGTTATAGAATATTTCCTTACCCCTTCATAGCACGAATTGCCAGATCTTTCCCTTGCCGGATACGGTCGGCCATACCGATCCCATTTCTAAGGTTGCCGCCAATCTGCAATCCGGGGTATTGTTCTTCAAGTTGTTTGATTGCTTCAAAACGTTCGCCGCTTTCTACACCATACTGGGGAATGGCCCAGTTATGGCGCATGATTTTGAATAAATCGGGTTTAAAATCTTTCAATTTAAGCAGCTCCTTACACTCTTTTTCAACGATTTCCCTGATCTCTGAATCACTCAGGTGCATGAGTTCCTGTCTTCTGACTCCTCCCATGAATATGGATAAAAGTGCACCTCCTTCAGGGGCACGGTTCTTAAACAGGGAGGACATGTAAAGTATACCCAGCAGATTCCTGTTTTCCAGTGATGGTATCAATCCGCCGAATCCATCCAGGTCAATGCCTTGCCAGTGATTGAATCCAAGACTTACCTCAATGACTTTGGTATATAGCAATGAATTTAATTTCTTCATTTCTGCCGGTTCAATGAAGGGTAACGTCGACTCCAGCGTATAAGCACCAACCGTGGTAATGACTTTTTTAGTCTTTATCATGCATAATTCTCCGTTCTGATTCATATAGCGCACTGTAAATCCTTCGCCCGACGACTCAACAGTTACTTCTTCAGTACCGAATCTGAAATTTTCAATGCCCGACGATTCGTATAAGGCATGTGTTAAAGAACCTAATCCGCCGGTAAAAGAAAAAACTTTCTTTGTGACTTTCTTTTCATTCGCAGGCTTGTTTTCAAGCCCTTTCTTTATGGAGCCACCAATCAGACTGCCATATTTTTGTTCCAGATCATACAATTTGGGCAACGCATATTTAGGAATTAAATAGTTGGGATCACCGGCATATACTCCAATGATAAACGGGTCGATGGCATAATTCAGATAACTGTTTCCCAGCCTTCTTTTTACAAATGAAGCTAAATTTTCATGGGGGTTTTTCCCGGCAGGGCGAAAAGGCTCGGCCAGAATCCTGAATTTATCTTTCAAACTAAACAGCGGGGTATTTATTGCTTCCATTAAGCCTCGTGGCAAATGCTCCCACCGGCTGTTTTTAAGAATGAATCGCTTGGAGGCATATTCACTGGCAGCTTCAAGCTTGCATTCGCCGGTCAGGTCGTCAAACAACTCAACCACGGTAGCATTACCGGTGACGCCTGTATTCGGACCTTCTTCGTATAGAAATCCACCTTCATTTTTCGATTGAATGACTCCACCGACACGGTTTTGCCTTTCAAGGACAATAAATTTGCAATCATTTTTATGTAAGTAATGTGCAGCAGTAAGCCCGGTTAGTCCGGCACCTATTACCACTACATCTGTTTCTATCTCTTCTGTTGGATTCATCATGATTCAATTACTAATTTTCTGAAGGTCTCAATGAGCAGGGGATGGGTAGACGGAATGTGTACCCGGCAGATGTCAGTGAATCCTAAACTGGTTTTACCATATGGTATGATCTCGGTGTCGAGATCGTATAAAGTCTCTAAATTCTCATTAATAAAACTCAGGGGGATCACGACAATCTGATCGATACCTTCGTTTTTCATTTCTTTTAAACAGTCTTTTGTATCGGGTCCCACCCATTTTACCTTCCCGATTTTCGATTGGTAGGAGACTTCATATGGAATTCCACATGCTTTTGCAATACAAAATGCAGATGCTTTTATTTCATCGACATAGGTATCTCCTTTCTCTACCTGATACACCGGGATGGCATGTGCACTGAACAACAAAACCGGCCGGTCGTAACCGTTTTTCTTGATGGTATCCTGAATTAAACTCACCCAGTAGGCTATAAAACTTTTATCACCCGAAAAAGCCTCCGATACAGATATCCTGATAGTAGGGTGTTTCTTTTCGATTCTTGCAAGCGTATCCCTGACACTTCCGGTGGTGGAAAAACTTGATTGCGGATACATTGGAATCACTTTTATCGACGTGATGTCTTTTTTGATGAATTCTTCCACTGCCTGTCGGATGGTTGGCGAACTGTACGAATATGCAGAAGCAACGGTATATCCGGATCCCAATTCAACTGACAACGCATGCTCCAGAGCTCTCATCGATTCCTTTAACGGGGAGCTGCCTATGAGTACGTATTTTTTCCAGGATTTTTTAAAGCGAATCCTGCTGATGAGGAAAGCAAGCGAAAATCTTTGTACAGCAGGAAATGGAAGTATCGCCCGGTCACAAAACATATGAAACAAAAAATGCTTCATCTCGTTCTGTGAGGAGGGAGAACCCATATTTACAAGCAATACTCCTTTCATACCTTTCATACTGTTTTCGAAAAATGAGAACTTTGAGTATTCAGAAACGGATCAAACAGCATGGCAATATTCCGGACTACAAACATGCCATCCACATTCACTTGTATCACATCACCGGTTACTTCCAGCAATCCGTCTTTTTCAAACGGAACAAACCGGGAAGGATCATATGCAGTAATTCTTTTTATCTCGTCAGCAGTTGTTTTAAGACGTTCTGCCAATTCTTGAAAGTCGAGGTGACCATTACACATAATTTCATTGATGACTTCGCGTATGACCGTCTCGTCAGCCGACATGCCATATCCGCGTTCGGTGGCAAGGCCGGTTGCTTCAATGGCTTCCATGTATTGATCCAGGTTCTTTATGTTCTGAGCATAACTGCCCCAGAGCTGTGTGATGGAGGATGATCCGAATGCATACACCTGTCCCGTCGTTTCACGGGTGCAGTAGCCCTGGAAGTTAC
>Ga0302284_1000154_pt1 | contig 36999 bp, 26 predicted proteins | sample III_Fen_E2_1_FD_198760 | JGI IMG/M metagenome (GOLD analysis project Ga0302284, IMG submission 198760) | Peat permafrost microbial communities from Stordalen Mire near Abisko, Sweden - III_Fen_E2_1 | ecosystem: Environmental > Terrestrial > Soil > Wetlands > Permafrost | place: Sweden: Abisko...
TGACAGCAAAATATCTGTAAGGTACTCAAGAGCATTATTTCTGTCAGCTCTCGAAAAAAAGATTCTAGATAAGGTCAATCAGGATATGATCTTTATTTTAGAGATCTGCAAAATCGCAGAAACAAAGGAGTTTCTTTTAAGTCCGATTATTATACCCTCAAAAAAGCAAGCTATATTTCATAATATTCTTGGAGATAATGTAGAAAAGATAACTCTTTCGCTGATCGATCTTATTGTGAAAAACGGAAGAGAAAGTTTCATTCCCGCTATAGCAAGGAATTTTATCCATGAAACAAAGAAATATAAGGGTATTACCGAGTCTGTCCTTACTACCGCAGTTAAGGTTGATTATAAAATCAAGAAGCAGATAATTGATCTTATTTCAGGGGTTTTTAAAACACAGGTTGAACTTAAAGAAACCATTGATCCTGAAATAATTGGTGGTTTTATCCTGCGTATTGACGACAATTACATAGATGGCAGCCTGAAGAATAAACTACGCAAGATTAAGAAAGAGCTTAAAGGAAGTATCCTAACTTCCAAATAGAAGAAATTTTTTAAAAGACTTTTAAGAAGATATAATATGGCAAATATTAAACCGGCAGAAGTTTCAAAGATTCTCAAGCAACAACTTGAAGGAATACAGACCGGAGTTGAACTGGAAGAAGTAGGAACAGTACTTACAGTTGGTGACGGAATCGCACGTATTTACGGACTTTCAAATGCACAGTCGAACGAACTGATTGAATTTGAAAATGGGATGGAAGCTATTGTTCTGAACCTTGAAGAAGATAATATAGGAGCAGTTTTACTGGGACCTACAGAAGAGATAAATGAAGGGGATATCGTTAAAAGAACCGGAAGGATCGCTTCTCTGGGTGTAGGCGAAGGATTACTTGGGAGAGTAATAACACCTACGGGACAACCCCTCGACGGTAAAGGCCCGATAAAAGGTGAGCTTTTTAATCTTCCATTCGAGAGAAAAGCACCAGGGGTTATTTTCAGGCAGCCGGTAAGGCAGCCACTCCAGACAGGTATTAAAGCAATAGATGCAATGATACCAATAGGACGCGGGCAGAGGGAACTGATTATAGGCGACAGACAAACAGGTAAAACGGCTATTGCTATTGATACAATTATTAATCAGCGAGGTAATTTTGAAAAAGGCAAACCTGTTTATTGCATTTATGTCGCTATCGGACAAAAAGGTTCAACTGTAGCCAATATTGCAGCAATTCTTGAAGATCATGGTGCACTTGAATATACAGTCATAGTGCTTGCTACTGCTTCAGACCCTGCCGCGTCGCAATTCTATGCACCGTTTGCCGGAGCTGCAATCGGAGAATTTTTCCGCGATACGGGTCGTGATGCCCTAATCATTTACGATGACCTTTCCAAACAGGCTGTTTCATACAGGGAAGTCTCACTGTTGCTCCGTCGCCCGCCAGGACGTGAAGCATATCCGGGAGATGTATTCTATCTGCACTCAAGACTTCTTGAAAGAGCAGCTAAAATCATTGAATCAGATGAAGTTGCCCGAAAGATGAATGATATTCCCGAATCAATCCGGCACTTAGTGAAAGGAGGCGGGTCACTTACAGCTTTACCTATTATTGAAACCCAGGCAGGAGATGTTTCAGCTTATATACCAACTAATGTGATTTCGATCACCGATGGACAAATATTTCTTGAGTCGAGTCTTTTCAACGCCGGAGTCCGTCCGGCAATTAACGTTGGAATTTCAGTATCGAGGGTTGGAGGAAATGCTCAGATCAAAGCGATGAAGAAAATCGCAGGAACCCTGAAAGTTGATCAGGCACAATATCGTGAACTGGAAGCATTTTCAAAATTTGGTTCCGACCTCGATGCTTCGACGCTGGCTATTCTGAATAAAGGAGCTAAAAACGTTGAAATTCTTAAACAGGGCCAGTTTGCACCTGTACCGATTGAAAAACAGATAGCAATTATATATTGCGGTACGATGGGACTTTTAAAAGATGTTCCTATAAGCAAAGTAAAGAATTTCGAAACTGAATTTATTGAGTTACTTGAACTTAAACATCGCGATACTCTCGATAGCCTTCGTGACGGTTTGCTTAATGATGATATCACAAAAGTTCTTGAAAAAGTCGCAGGGGATCTGGTTGTTAAGTACAGACCGCAGTAATCAGGATAACCTGAAAAAATAAAAATCAGATGGCGAATTTAAAGGCAATAAGGATCAGGATTACCTCATTTAAGTCAACAAGGCAGATTACATCTGCCATGAAGATGGTATCTGCTGCCAAATTGAGAAAAGCACAGGATAAAATAGTGAGATTGAGGCCTTATGCCAGTAAATTACATGAATTACTTATAGATCTTTCCCTTAGCCTTTCAGAATCCGAAATTGAAAACGTTTATGGCAGGGTGTCACCTCCTGAAAAGGTTCTTATCATTGTAATTACGTCTAACAGAGGTCTCTGCGGAGCATTCAATACGAATGTAATAAATGAAACCAGAAGAGTTATTTCAGAAAAATACGCTGACCAGCTCAGAAAGGGAAATCTGAAGCTTCTGGCAATCGGTAAAAAAGGGTTTGATTATTTCAAAAGACAAAAAGTAAATATGCTTCCCGAACAGAATAATCTGTATAATGAACTTACTTTTGAAAATGTTTCAAGGGTGGCGGAAGGTCTGATGAGCAGTTTTGAATTACTGGAATTTGACAGGGTCGAGCTGATTTATAACCAGTTTAAGAATGCCGCAGTGCAAAACCTTACAAATGAAGTATTTTTGCCTGTAGAGACTATCCCGTCAGGAGTCATTAAAACTACTCCTCCTGATTATATCTATGAACCCGATAAAGAGGAAATCATCCAGGAATTAATTCCGAAATCTTTAAAGATTCAATTTTATAAAGCAGTTCTCGATTCATTTGTAGCCGAGCATGGAGCCAGAATGACAGCTATGCATAAGGCTACTGACAATGCTACAGATCTGATTCGTGATTTGACACTTCAGTACAACAAAGCTAGACAGGCAACCATTACAAATCAGATACTCGAAGTTGTAAGTGGTGCAGAAGCGCTTAGAGGATAAAATTAATTGAATATTAGGTTGAAAAAAAACAAAAATGTATACTCAGCTTGATCTGAAAAACTTAGTCAATAAGGCTATTCAAAATCTTTCTTATAATGAGGAGGCAGAGAGGCTCAATGATCCGGTTAAGTATATTCTTTCAATCGGGGGAAAAAGACTGAGACCCGTTCTGGCCCTGATGGCCTGCAACCTTTTCAGCGACACAATTGATGAAGCAGTGATACCTGCAACCGGACTTGAGGTGTTTCATAACTTCACGCTCGTTCATGATGATATTATGGATCATGCTCCTGTCAGAAGGAACCTCCCGACAGTTCATAGTAAATGGAACCTGAATCAGGCAGTCCTGTCAGGTGATGTAATGGCATTTATTGCTAATGAATGTTTCTTACAAACTCCTCCCCGCCACTTATTGAAAGTTTTCAAAGTATTCAACAAAGCAGCAATAGAAGTATGTGTTGGCCAACAGTTAGACATAGATTTTGAAAAATCTGCAATAGTTTCACATGAGGAATATTTGAGAATGATTGAGCTGAAAACTGCAGCGCTTATGGCTGCTTCAACTAAAATTGGTTCAATTATAGGTGGTGCGGATGATAAGGATTCCGAGCTGTTATATGACTTTGGCCGAAACCTTGGTCTTGCTTTTCAGATTCAGGATGACCTGCTTGATATTTATGGAGATATAAAAATATTCGGCAAAATAATGGGAGGAGACATCATTTCCAATAAAAAAACCATTATGCTCGTGAAGGCCCTGGAAATAGCATCAATTGAACAGGCAAAACAGCTGCATGAACTATTTGGATTAAAAGAGTTTGACCCTGAATCAAAAGTAAAAAAAGTTACAGATATTTATAATGAGCTGAACATTAAGAATATTTCTGAGAAACTTGCAAATGATTATATTAGCACAGCCTTCAACCTGATTGGAAAGGTTAGTGCAACTAATGATCGAAAAACCGAACTTGTAAATATTGCTAACTCTCTTATTGGAAGAGATAATTAATCAAAGTCAGATCACAATAAATATTAAATTTGTCTCTCTGGAAAACTTAAATAAATAACTCAGATATATGTCACAGAATACCGGGAAAATCAGCCAGATCATCGGACCAGTGGTTGATGTTAGTTTTGAGAAGCAGGGATTTGATATGCCTGATATTTTTGATGCACTCGAAATAAAGAGGGATGATGGTTCCATTCTTGTTGTGGAATGTGAGCAGCATATTGGTGAAAGAACAGTCCGTACCATAGCGATGGATTCTACCGACGGCCTTCGCAGAGGGATGGAAGTAGTAGCAACCGGATTACCAATTACAATGCCAATTGGAGAGCAAATCAAAGGAAGGCTAATGAATGTTACAGGGGAAGCAATTGATGGCATAGGATACCTTGATAAAAAAGGTGGATACCCAATTCACCGGAAACCTCCAAAATATGAAGAACTCTCAACAGAGAAAGAGGTATTATATACAGGGATCAAAGTTATTGACCTGATTGAGCCCTATTCAAAAGGGGGAAAAATCGGCCTCTTTGGCGGTGCCGGTGTAGGCAAGACAGTTGTTATCCTGGAACTTATCAATAATATAGCTAAAGCATATTCCGGTCTCTCGGTTTTTGCGGGAGTAGGGGAAAGAACAAGGGAAGGCAATGACCTTTTGCGTGATATGCTTGAAGCTGGTGTTATAACTTATGGACCAAAATTTCTGGAGAACATGAAATCAGGAGGCTGGGACCTATCCACTGTAGATAAGGATGCCATCAAGGAATCGAAGCTTGCACTGGTTTTTGGTCAGATGAATGAACCTCCCGGAGCAAGAGCAAGAGTTGCCCTGTCAGGTCTGTCTGTTGCTGAACACTTCAGGGACGGAGACGGAAAAAGCGGAGGAAGGGATATATTGTTTTTTATGGATAATGTCTTCCGGTTTACCCAGGCAGGTTCAGAGGTATCGGCACTTCTGGGAAGGATGCCTTCAGCAGTTGGTTACCAGCCTACACTTGCAACTGAGATGGGTATAATGCAGGAACGTATTACTTCAACAAAGCACGGATCAATCACCTCGGTTCAGGCAGTATATGTACCAGCCGATGACCTTACTGACCCGGCTCCCGCTACAACATTTGCCCACCTTGATGCTGTCACAGTTTTAAGCAGAAAAATATCTGAGCTGGGTATATACCCCGCTGTTGATCCGCTTGACTCAACATCAAGGATACTGACAGCAGATATAGTTGGTGAATCCCATTACAATTGTGCGCAGCGAGTGAAAGAATTATTGCAGAGATACAATGAGTTGCAGGATATAATTGCAATTCTTGGTATGGATGAACTTTCAGAAGAAGATAAACTCGTTGTACACCGTGCCAGACGTGTACAGAGATTTCTTTCCCAGCCATTCACAGTTGCAGAATCGTTTACAGGTATAAAAGGTGCACTTGTTTCAATTGAAGATACAATCAAGGGATTCAATATGATTATGGATGGCAAGGTCGATCAGTATCCCGAATCAGCGTTTATGCTGGTCGGTACTATTGAAGACGCTATTGAGAAAGGCGAAAAAATCCTCGCTCAGTCAAAATAATTGATTGGGAAACTTCTGTTTATTAATTATTTGAAATGAAAATTGAAATTGTTACACCCGACAAAAAAATTTTTGATGGGGAAATTAAATCGGTCAGGGTTCCCGGGAAGAAAGGCTCTTTTCAGGTTTTAAAGGACCACGCACCAATTATCTCTACCCTCGAAAATGGTCTGGTCAGGATAGTTGATCAGGAAAACAATGAAATAAATTATAACATAAGCGGCGGTGTGATTGAAGTTAAGGCCAATAAAATTATTCTTCTTGTAGATTCCGTAAGATAAAATATATCCGATGAGCCCTGATGAATTTCGTAAACATGCCCATGAGCTCGTTGAATGGATGGCAGGCTATATGGAAAATGTTGAGAATCTGCCAGTCAAATCATCAGTACAACCACGGGAAATTTTTGATAAAATTCCTGATAAACCCCCTCTCTATCCGGAATCATTCGACTCCCTGATGAGGGATTTCAATGAAATTGTAATACCGGGAATAACTCACTGGCAGAATCCTAATTTTTTTGCTTATTTTCCTGCAAACACCAGTCCCGCATCAATCCTGGCTGAAATGCTTATTGCAACACTTGGAGCCCAGTGCATGATATGGGAAACTTCTCCGGCAGCAGCTGAGCTTGAAGAAAAAATGATGATCTGGCTTAAGGAATTGACAGGTCTTCCTTCAGGATTTGAAGGTGTAATACAAGACTCCGCTTCTACTGCAACACTAACAGCAATTCTTACGGCACGTGAAAAATCTACCGGTTTTTCTTCGAACATCGAAGGCCTTGAAAAAACAGGAATCCTTAAAATATATTGTTCGGAACAGACCCATTCGTCTGTTGAAAAGGCTGTTAAAATAAGCGGAATAGGCAGAAAAAACCTCGTTAAGATACCTGTGAGAGATGACTTTTCAATGGATCCGGGAAAATTGAGAGAAGCTATCCTCCTTGATAAAGAGAATAAAAACATCCCTTGCTGCGTCATTGCAACTTTAGGAACCACAGGGACCACTGCAGTTGATCCTTTAGTGGCTATAGGAGAGATCTGCCGCGAAAACAATGTATGGCTTCATGTTGACGCTGCAATGGCAGGAACTGCTCTTATTCTGCCTGAATTTCAATGGATGCTCGAAGGGAAAGAATATATCGATAGTTTTGTTTTTAATCCACATAAATGGATGTTTACAAACTTTGATTGTACCGCATATTTTGTAAAGGACGCCTCGGCTTTGATCAAAACATTTGAGATTCTTCCGGAATACCTGAAGACGCGTACCAGGGGGAAAGTAAATGATTATCGCGATTGGGGAGTTCCTCTCGGAAGACGATTCAGAGCATTAAAATTATGGAGTGTCATCAGAACTTATGGGGTTGAAGGTCTTCGCGATACAATAAGAAATCATATAGGCATTGCAGCAGAACTTTCTGAGATGATCTCAAAAGAAGTTGACTTTGAGATACTTGCCCCGGTAGTTATCTGTGTTGTCTGTTTCCGCTTTATCCCTGCAGGGTACAATGAGGATCAGATAAATTCATTAAATGAAAAGCTGAATCACCAGCTTAATGATTCCGGTAAATTATACCTGAGTCATACAGTGTTAAATTGCAGATATACTCTGAGAATGGTAACGGCTCAGACAAATGTTACTATCGAACATGTCAGGAAAGCCTGGAGCCTGATAAAAGATACAGCCAGAACTCTTATATCCTGAATAGGTTACATCTTTCTCCTTCCGAAGGTCATGCCGAATAAATTAACATTGAACAACAATTCAAGAGAAGGTGGTTCATTCACATTCTTCCATGCTGACTGAACTCCACAGGATATCATAAACGGAATCCTGAGAATATGAAAATCAGCCAGTAAATCAATTCCAAATGATTTGAAAGATTTAGTTTCAGAGGTATTGTAAATGGGAACAAGGCCATTGGAAGTGTAATTATACATTGAATTGCCAGGACCAGTAGCATAATCATAAAACAACCCGGTCCGGATCCTTTTCAGGTAAAGGAGACTTGCAACATTAAAATCGGGATAAGCAAGAGGCAAAAAATAATCAACAGAAAAAACTTGAATTTCGGTTGAAAGAATATTATAATAGCCACGGGGAAGCGACGAAAAATTAGTATATAAATATTTCTCATGATCCTGCTTTTCAGCTTCCAGCCTGATTTTAAGACTTTGGTTAGGGAAGAGTCCGGGGAAATAAAACGCTGTTTTTAACGAAACTGCTGATCCATAAATCGTTTTGTCAAAAGGAGCAAAGCAGTAATTAAAATCGATTATCTGTGCCCATCTGGGATATATATCACGGATTGCTGACCGGTCGAAGTTTGAAAAATAGAGCCTTCCTGTAATTATTGTCTGACCGTAATCATACGTTTTTATTTCAGGGATATATATATAGTGATTGAGGTAATCCATTGAAACAGAGGGTTGAAAAAACTCCGAAAATCTTCCGGATGAGAACTGAAGTGGTAACGAAATAGTATTCAGGAGACTTATTCCTGGTTTAATTTCAGAAGGATTGGCAATGGCTTCTCCTGTTTTACTTATCTGTGGAGCTGTACCATAATCGAGTTGTGATTCTATAACAGGGTACCACCCTTTCCATGTAATACGCGAATGAACGACATTACGTTTATCTGCAGAATATTCATAACCTATTGTTGATATAAGTGTGCTTAGAGTATTCTGGGTCATGAAAGAAACACCTGGTCTGATACTCGCAGGATCAGCTTTTAACTCTTCAATATCTGCATAAAATGGCATCCAGCTGTGAAATCTGAAAAGGTGCTGCCATTTTCTGTAGGGCTCGGGTGTGTATACAAAGCTGCTGTTGCCACTGTCTGAAACCGGTTTAATATCAAATCTGTTTATGAGAAAAGATGAAGAACCGGGATAATTTTTCACTGGTCCCGGAGATATAGGAATAGTGATACTGCATATGTTATTTCCTGAGGAGGTATAATCACCAAAAAATAACTTATTTCCACCGGGGCTGACATCAATTGTTCCAAATTTAGAATTCGTCAGGGAAGTTATTTTACTATCGGGAGTTTGAAGATAAATATTATCCGTTCCTGATGAGGAGCTTATAAAAAAGAGAGAATCATTTCTCAGGAAAGAAGACTGAAGATTATTTCTGGCAGCCTGAACAAGTGTTTTCCATTCGTGATTTGCAATTTCATACGAGATAATGCCTTCACCTGCTTCGGATAAGAAAATTGTAGTTACTTTTTTGCCGTTTTCAGCCCATTGAGGATGCTGAAGATAAACATTCCCCGGAGTATGGACAGATTCTTTAACGACGCCGGTTTCAGCATCAAGAAAGACCAGACTATTTAGGTTGGTAACAGTGTTTTCTACAGCAGCAATCTCATTCCCGTCAGGGGAGATTGATGCAGCAAGATATCTCGATTTCCGGGTAAGTTTTTTAGTCTCATTTGTTTTTAAATCCATCTGTTTGATAACCGAATATTCTCTGTTTTCCCATCTCGGGTCAGATTGTGTTTCGACCCACACCAACCTGCCTTTGGCATAAGAGATAAAAAAGGGGTAAACCTGACCTGGAGTATGAATTCTTTTTTCCGTTTTTTTGATAGTATTGATCAGCACGAATGAAGAGGGGGCAGATAATGAGGTTTTTATGGCAATAATACTGTCAGCACCGGCAAAAACAGGAGAGTAGTAATTAATAAATTTACTATGCTTGTCGGGATTTGCAACTTCATAATCTGCAGGGTTCTCCATGGAAACATTTTTTGTCCATATAGTCTTCAGGGTATCGTACGTTTCAAGCCAGAGTGTTTTTTTTCTCAGGCCCGAGTTTCTGGAAAGGCTTATATTAACAGGATTAAGAATAAATGGCTCTTCAGCAGTGTACTTAAGAACTTTATTCCATATCTGAGGGTCATTCTTTGTCAGAGCATAGGTTACCATCTGATACCCCGATTCGTAAATATCAGGAACAAAATCCTTATACGAACCATTAATGATCTTGTCGTATTTATATGGTTTTTTATTTTCAACTATCAGTGCTTTAAGCTGTTTCTGAAATGAAGGATCACGTCCTCTTCCTGATTGTGTCAGAACTGATTCTGCAAAAACCGCATCACCCTCAAGGAACCAGGTAGGGAGAAGAGATGCGACAATTCCGGTAAACTGCTCCCCTAAAAATAGCGACATCACTTTTGAAAATCCCCGGTTCAATGATTCCATCTGAATAACATGAGTAAGTTCATGCACTGTCAGTTGTGTTTCCGGTGAGAGCGGAATGGTATTCTGGTCAGGAGTAGGATATACTTCCATACGTCTTGGAGCCCATGCTACGTATCCATTTGACTGTATTGTGAAATTATGTATGACAACGGGGAATTTAAACTTTTTATCAGGGAACAGGGATCCGAGTTTTGAGTATGATTCATTAAGCGATTTTGCATAGAGAATTCCACCGGGACCATAATTCTCGGGGTAGATGACTGTAAACCTGCCTGTTTTAATCTGCATCCATTTTAGAGATGACGGATCCTGACCGGTCTCATAATATTGACCAGTAACGGTTTGTACTGAAAAGAGTAAAGTAGTATATAAAAATATTATTTTAAACCTCATGCAAAGAATTATGCTTCAAAAATAGCAAAATTAGTGAATGGTAATCTGTTAGGCATAGTATGAAAAAATTAAGTATTTTCGTCATCTGAATTATTTGAAGGGTTTCTATAAATAAAGATGAGAAAGAATGAAGAAATACAGGCTGATCAATAATATATCCGGGTGGGTCGTATTTATTGTTGCAGCGTTTACCTACCTGAAGACAATTGAGCCAACTGCAAGTCTGTGGGACTGCGGTGAATTCGTAGCTTCCTGTTTTAAGCTTGAGGTCGGACATCCTCCGGGTAATCCTGTATTCATGGTAATGGGCAGATTTTTCACTCTCTTCGCCGGAGGGAATGTTTCAAAGGTTGCTGCCATGGTCAATTCAATGTCGGCACTGGTAAGCGCATTTACTATTCTCTTCCTGTTCTGGACTATAACCCATCTTGCAAGAAAGATCCTTATAAAAGATGAAAATTATTATAATACCGGACGGATAATTGCAGTCATAGCTGCAGGGGCCGTGGGAGCAATTGCTTATTCCTTTTCCGACTCATTCTGGTTTTCAGCAGTTGAAGGAGAAGTATATGCATCATCTGCTTTCTTCACTGCTCTCGTTTTCTGGGCAATCCTCAAATGGGAAGATGTAGCCGATGAAAAATATGGCGACAGATGGATAGTTCTGATAGCATTCCTGATGGGTCTTTCCATTGGAGTACATCTTTTAAACCTTCTGACTCTTCCTGGAATGGTGCTTGTCTACTATTTTAAAAAATTCAAATTTACCTGGAAAGGATTCTTTATATCATTATTGACTTCAATAATATTTCTTTCGCTTTTGATGTTTGGAATAATGCCGGGTATCGTAACAATTTCTTCAAAATTCGACTGGTTTTTCGTGAATACACTTGGCCTTCCTTCAAACAGCGGGATGATATTCCATGTGATTATTGTGGCTGTATTGTTTATTTTTGCGGTTAAATATTCATATTCATCAGTAAACAGGGTAAAAAACGGAGTTCTTGCCATATCAGCACTTTTCTTTACCGGAATATGGATAATATCAGGTTCCTCAGTTCTTAATATACTTGCGCTTCTGATAATATCAGGAGTTATCTGGTACATGGCCGGGAAGAGCAAAACCACACTTAATACTTTACTTACTGCCATAATGGTTATTCTTATCGGGTATTCTGCGAATGCCATTATTGTGATCAGGTCCACAGCAAGTACTCCTTTGAATGAAAACAATCCATCAAATCCATTTAACCTTCTATACTTTCTGAACAGGGAGCAATACGGTGAACGGCCGCTATTTAAAGGGCCCTATTATAATGCTCCTGTAACTGATTATAAAGACGGGAAGCCTAAATATGCCCTTGAGAATGGGAAATATATCATAACAGGTCATAACCTTGAACGTATCTACGATCCAAGATTTGTCACGCTTTTCCCAAGAATGTGGAGCGATCAGGCTGACCATCAGGAAGTTTACCAGCAATGGGGGAGGGTAAAAGGAACTCCTGTACAAATTGAGGACCAGTCCGGAGAAAAGAAGGTTGTTAAGAAACCAACCTTCAGAGAGAACCTGCGGTTTATGTTTTCATACCAGTTTGGATACATGTATTTCAGATATTTCATGTGGAATTTTTCAGGGAAGCAAAATGATACACAGGGAACCGGGGGTGTAGTGAATGGTAATTGGATCACCGGGATAAAATTCCTTGACGAACCAAGGATTGGAACTTCCGATTTGCCTGGAGATATGAGAACCGATCCGTCAAAGAACAAGTATTATCTTTTACCCTTTATTCTGGGTTTTGTCGGAATGTTTTATCAGTTGAACCGCGATAATAAAAACTGGGGAATAATTCTTCTGCTCTTTGTGATGACCGGAATAGCCATTGTGGTTTATCTCAACCAGTATCCAAACCAGCCCCGCGAGAGGGATTATGCTTATGCCGGTTCATTTTACTTTTTCTCGGTATGGATAGGATTGGGAGTACTTGCCTTGTTCGAGGGGTTATCAAAACTGACAAGTGAGAAGATTGCCGCTCCGGTTGCCGGTATATTATGCTTTCTTGCTGTGCCGGCACTTATGGGTTCTGAAAACTGGAATGATCACGATCGGTCGGGCAGGTATCTGGCCCGCGATGTTGCATTTGACTATCTGAATTCGTGTGCTCCTGATGCTATTCTTTTTACAAATGGCGATAATGATACTTTCCCTTTATGGTATGCACAGGAGGTTGAAAATAAAAGGACAGATATTCGTGTATGCAATCTTATGCTACTAAATACAGACTGGTACATTGATCAGATGAAGAGCAGAACGTACGGATCTGCACCACTTCCTGTTACATTTCCGGTTCAAAATTATTACGATGGGATAAATAATCAGCTCTATATAATTGAAAAAACAAAAGACCCGGTCGATATTTCAACAATAATAGATTTTGTAAAAAGCGATAACAAGGCGACAAAGGTCCAGATTTCTGCCACAGAACTACTCAGTATTATACCTTCGCGAACAATCAGAATCCCTGTTGATAAAGCAAAAGTACTTGCATCGGGTACCGTAAAACCCGAAGATGCCGATAAAATTGTTCCCTATATTGATATCAAACTTAAAGGGAGTTCAATACTTAAAAGCCAGCTTATAGTTCTGGATATTCTGGCTCATAATAACTGGGAGCGTCCTATTTACTTCATTACCGGGTATCATAATGATGCTTTGGGACTTGAGGAATATTTTCAATTGGAAGGACTTGCTTATCGTTTGGTGCCAATAAAATCGCAAAATAAAAACTGGTTGGATTACGGCCGCATTGATACCGATATATTATATCAGAATCTGATAAAGAAATTTGCATGGGGTGGTGCAAATAAGAAAAAAGTAGACATAGATTATAATCATCAGCGTACAATTATAGTTGTGAGAGCCAGGTTAAACTATGCAAAGCTGGCAAAAGCACTGTCCGCTGAGGGGAAAAATGAAAAGGCAATTGAAACACTTAATTTTTGCATGGAAGCACTACCTCTTGAAAAGATCCCTTACGATCCTTATATGGCAGATATAGTTGAAGCTTATTTCACTGCCGGAGCTACAGACAAAGCTGTTGAAATGACGAAATCATTTTGTGATTACTATTATAAAAGGCTGGATTATTTTCTTAAGCAGAGCCCCTTCATTATCAACTCAGCTGAATTTGAAATACAATCAGCTATTCAGTATACCTCGCGTGTTGCGAATTCCTGTACGGCTCATGGAAAATCTGAATTGGGGGAAGAGATAACCAAAAAACTGGAGACTTATTATGCAGGTTATATAAAGGTTATGCAACCTGCATCAAAATGAAAGGAAAGATCACTAAGAATGAGGTATTGAAATATTCGATTTCAGGTATTTTTCAAGGATGAAAAATATTTTTTCGGGGTAAATTGGTTTTAATATATATTCATTGCATCCTGCAATATAAGCCTCGGTTTTTGCCTGCTCAGAAGAATATGCAGTAATCATAATAACAGGGGTGCTTTTTCTGTCTTTTCTTAATATTCTTATGCATTCGATCCCGTTAATCAGCGGAATGAGGAAATCCATAAAAACAAGATCAATAGAATTATTTGCCTGGGCCAGATGATCAACAAACTCCTTTCCCGTATGAAATATAATTACTTCAGCACCTGAATTTTTAAGCAATGTTTCATAATACCTGATAGAAGGCAGGTCATCCTCAACAATTATAATATTTTTACCTGTAAGTTCTAAATTGCTGATATTCAATGTCATTTATGGGAATGATTAAACATCTATAAAATTACGATAAGAAAAGGATCTTGAGTGTGCATATTTGTACAATTATGAACATTTTATCAACACACGTCCAAATATGAATAAATGAGATATTTGGATTCCTGAATTTAATTGTGCAAATTCGTAATAGTAAATCCTTTATAACATGTTAAAACATATTCGCTTCAAAAGAGTTTCATTCCTTGCTTTGGTATTGTTGTTAATGATCAATACCAGTTTCGGACAAGCAGGTTTAAATGATGGTACGCGGGCTGTTTTTATTTTCGATATAGCAAAATACATAGATTATGGACCAGGATTCGGGGATTCATCTATTTTCAGAATTGGCATTCTTGACAAAGATGTGTCATTGTTTTTCGAAATGGGCAACATGAGAAAAACAAGGACTAAGATACAGGATAAACCTGTAGAGATTGTTAAATTCAACACTGAAAGTCAGATAACCTATACGCAGGTACTGTATGTTAATAAAGCAAGTGGCTACAATTTGAATAAAGTTAAAGCTGCTATCGAGAAACATCAGACACTGCTTATGACCGAGGGTTACGAATTCAGGGAATCAATGATAAATTTTATGGGGGTAGAAGGAGAAATGCCTAAATACGGAGTCAATGAAGATATGATCAATAAAGCAGGAATGAAGGTCAATTCCAATATGCTGACTCAGGCAATTAAAACCAAGGAAGACTGGGAGAATCTCTTCGGTAAAGCAAGTGAACAGATTGTAATACAAAGAGATACTATTCGTCAGCAATTGGAAATGATTAATATCCAGAGAACTGAAATACTTCACCAGAAAGCCCTTCTTGACAGCCTTGACAAAGAGATTACAACAAAGGAGAAAACATTAAACGAAAAGCAAAAAGTTCTTGACAGACAATTTGTTCAGATAAGCAAACAACAGGGTGAAATTTCCGTACAGAAACAGACAATAGTTGTTCAACAGAATGAAGTTCAGGTTCAAAAGGACACTCTTGCCAGACAAAAAGGAAAGATTACTATTCAATTGGCGAGAATTGATGAACAGCTGAAAAGGATTTCAGATCAGGATAGCAAGATAAAAATGCAGCTTGAGGCAATTGAAAAACAGAAGCTTGTGCTGTATTTTGTTGTTTTCGCTCTTTTGCTTGTCAGTTTCCTGGGTTATTATATTTACAGGGGATACAAAATAAAGAAAGAGGCCAATATAAAACTTGAGGATAAGAACAGGACGATCTCTGCACAGAAGGATGAAATTGAAAAGCAGAGGGATCTTGCTGCTGCCCAGAGAGACCAGATAGGATACCAGAAGAGGCACATTGAAGACAGTATCATGTATGCCAAGAGGATACAGACAGCATTGATTCCATCACTTGAACTCTTCAGCGACAAGCTTGAACACTTTGTTTTGTACAAACCTCTCGCTATTGTCAGCGGTGATTTTTATTGGGTAAGCGCACAGGCAAATCCTCAAGTGATAATATCAGCCGACTGTACAGGACATGGAGTTCCCGGGGCATTTATGAGTATGCTTGGAGTAACAATGCTTAACGAAATTATTATTGGGAAACATATTCTGATGCCCGATCAGATAATTGAAAACCTGCGTCAGGGAATAATAAAATCATTAAAACAGGTTGCTGAAGAAGATAGTATAAAAGACGGAATGGATATTGCTGTCTGCGTTGTTGATTTTGATAAAAACATTCTATGGTATGCCGGAGCCAATAGTCCGCTGTATCTGGTCAGAGGTGGTGAACTGACTCACTACAGAGCCGATAAAATGCCTGTAGCAATTCATTACAGGATGGAGCCATTCACATTGCATAAAATAGATCTTCAGAAAGGTGATGCGTTCTATATCTTCTCCGACGGTTATGCTGATCAGTTTGGCGGACCAAAACAGAGAAAATTCATGTCCATGCAACTCAGGGAAACACTTGTTGCAATGGCGGGTATGCCAATGCTTCAGCAGGGAGAACGTCTTAATAAAATATTTGAAGAGTGGCGTGGTGACAGCCCTCAGATTGATGATGTGACTCTGATAGGGGTCAGATATTGATTATCTGCAGACCCACTTGGTCGTAACACCCAAAACGGTAACGGGGGAAGTGTTTTCTATTCCGATTAATGCTACATCACAGTATTCTGTTTCACTCCCGGTCGTAAGAAGTGATCCGTCTGATTCTTTATAGGTATTTTGCTGGCAAACCTTACAATTCTTTTGGCATGATGAGAATGATAAAGCAATAAAAACAAATCCGGCGGCGTACATTAAAATCCTTTTCATACAGATTATTTTAAAACAAATATACTAAAACTCTCTTTTTCATAGTGCGTAATTAACACAAAATGGTTACACGAGCAAATTAAAAATGCGAATGATGCATCAAATGACTAAATTGCCAGTCATTTGAGCAGGAATGAAAATATTTATAAATTGCATAAAAATTAACTGTCATGGAAGATTCAAAAATGAAAAAGCATGTAGCCGTAGTTGGTGCGATACAAATTGGTTTCGCAATTCTCGGGCTGATTCTTGCCGTAGTTATATTCTTTGTTATGAATTTTGCGAGGGGACAAGCAGGTGGTGATGAGACTGGTCAAATGGTTCTCGGGTTTTTATCCGTCAGTTTACCTATTCTTTTCGGATTCCTTGCAACTCTTGGACTGGTTGGCGGAATTGGGCTTTTAGCTTACAAATCATGGGCAAGATATCTTGTCATGGTTGTTGCAGCTCTTGGTTGTCTCAATATACCTATCGGAACACTTAAAGGTGTTTATACTTTGTGGGTACTGCTGCAGGATGAAACAATAAAGCTTTTTGAAAATAAATAATTTTTGAAAATATTTTAGAGTAGAGACGCCCAATTTGGGCGTCTCTACTTATTTTTGCAGGATAAATAACTTTTTATTATGGCTGACGACAACAAGATCATTTTTTCAATGTATAGAGTAGGGAAATCATTTCCTCCTCACAGGCAGGTACTTAAAGATATTTCTCTTTCATTTTTTCTGGGCGCCAAAATAGGGATAATCGGGTTGAACGGATCAGGTAAATCAACTCTATTGAAAATTATTGCAGGTATGGAAAAAGAATATCAGGGTGAGGTTACCTTTCTTCCCGGATATTCTGTCGGGCATCTTTCTCAGGATCCTCTGCTTGAGGAAAATCGAAGTGTGAGAGAAATTGTTGAGGAGGGTGTAAAGGAAACTATGGAAATCATAAAGGAATTTGAAAAGATAAATAACAGTTTTGGTGAACCGGAAGTGTATGAAAACCCTGATAGGATGCAGCAACTTATGGATCGTCAGTCTGTTTTGCAGGAAAAAATTGATTATCATGACGGATGGAATATAGAACACAAGCTTGAACGCGCAATGGATGCACTTCGATGTCCCGATGCCAACGCGAGGGTAAATGTTCTTTCAGGCGGAGAACGCAGAAGGGTTGCCCTATGCAGGTTATTATTACAGCAGCCGGATATATTGTTGCTTGATGAACCAACAAACCACCTCGATGCCGAATCGGTGCAATGGCTCGAAACTACTCTTAAACAATATAACGGAACTGTGATCTGCATAACACACGACCGGTATTTCCTGGATAATGTTGCAGGATGGATATTGGAACTTGACAGGGGCGAAGGAATACCATGGAAAGGCAATTACTCTTCATGGCTCGAACAGAAAGCAAAACGACTTGAGTCGGAGGAGAAAGGTAATATAAAAAGAAGAAAGATTCTTGAGCGGGAACTTGAATGGGTAAGAATGTCGCCCAAAGCACGTCATGCAAAATCAAAAGCAAGGCTGGGTGCATATGAAAACCTTCTTAATCAGGATGTAAAACAGAAGGAAGATAAGCTTGAAATATTTATACCGAATGGGCCCAGGCTCGGGGATAAGGTAATAGAGGCCAGCTCCGTTACAAAATCATTTGATGATAAATTGCTTTTTGAGGATCTTGAATTCAGCCTTCCGCCAAACGGGATAGTTGGTGTTATTGGTCCGAATGGTGCCGGAAAGACAACTCTCTTCAGAATGATTATGGGACAGGAAAAGGCAACCAGGGGAACATTTACAATAGGAAATACAGTTACTCTGGGATATGTTGATCAGGCTCATGCCGATATTGATCCGGCCAAAACCGTATATGAAGTGATTTCCGGAGGTCAGAACGAAGTAATGGTAGGAAGTCGGCTGGTGAACGCAAGAGCTTATGTAGCCCGTTTTAATTTCACAGGAGCCGATCAGGAAAAGAAATGTGGTGTTCTGTCAGGCGGGGAAAGAAACAGGCTGCATCTCGCTCTTACGCTTAAATCGGGGGCAAATGTTTTACTTCTTGACGAACCAACGAACGATATAGATGTTAATACTCTGAGAGCACTTGAGGAAGGGCTTGAGAATTTTGCAGGTTGCGCAGTTATTATTTCACACGACAGGTGGTTTCTCGACAGAATCACCACTCATATGCTGGCCTTTGAGGGTAACTCAAAAGTCGTATGGTTCGAAGGTAATTACTCCGACTATGAAGAGAATTATAAAAAGAGAGTTGCTGATACCACGCCGGCAAGAATAAAGTACAAGAAACTGGTGTAAAAAGACTCAACGGCTAAAAGGCCCAATGGCTCAACAGCAGAATATATTATGTGTTATAGGCGATATGGCAAAGAAGGCGAAATGAGGAATATTCGGTTCTAACGAAAAAAGACAGGCATATAAAATAGTATTAAGTAATTGATTATCTGAATGAAAACTAAAAATTTATCATATTTTGTATCGACTCTTTTCATACTCTTTTTGGTTACCGGATATTCTGCTCTGGCTTCTTCATCAAGTGACTCCCTGAATGTCCCTTCATTTGGCAAAGTTTATGTTTATAACCGTACAACCACACCTCTGAATGTAATTATAATGATTTCCGGAGATAATGGCTGGAAATCTGAAGCTGCCGGATTCTCCCAGACATTTTCGGAGATGCATACCCTCGTAATCGGGGTCGATATTGTGAGATATTATAAGAATCTGAAGCTAAGGAAAGACGACTGCTATAATGTTGCCGCGGATTTTGTGCAACTTGCTACCGAGATGGAGAAGAAATACGATTTCCCCGATTATAAGCCGCCTTTAATTATGGGATATTCAAGGGGGGCTGCTCTTGTTTATGGGATCATAGCCCAGGCCAGACCCGGGACGTTTATCGGAGGAATATCTCTGGGGTTCTGCTCCGGCATTGAACTCCCTGTAATGCTTTGCCAGATTAACGGCCTTACAGAAACAGTTGATGTGACCGGGAAACGCTATCTGCTTCAACCCGATGAAAAACTCGGAAATCCCTGGATAGTAATTCAGGGTCAGGTAGACAAATTATGCAGTTATTCAACAGTTTCGGATTTTGTTTCAAAAACAAAGAATGCTGAGATAATTGCATTGCCAAAAATCGGACATTCTTTCTCAAAGTCGGGTGAATTTATGCCTCAATGGAAGGATGCTTTTAACCGGTTAATTGAACGATATGAAAAAGAGAAGCCGCCAAAAGTAAATATTGACGAGGTCAGGAACCTTCCGCTAATCATCACAAATTCCAAAATTCAGGATAAGGAGGCTCCGGTAGCTCTATTGATTTCCGGTGATGGCGGCTGGTACGGATTTGAACAGTCAATTGCTGATAATCTTGCCAAACGAGGCATTCCTACAGTCGGTCTTGATTCTAAGAAATATTTCTGGAAAAGGCGTACTCCTGAAGAGACTTCCTCTGATATGGCTAAAGCCCTGAATTTTTATGGTAAGGAATGGGGGAGAGAGAAATATGTCCTGATAGGATATTCTTTAGGTGCTGAAATTGTTCCATTTATTGTAAACGATTTACCGGAAGATATAAAATCCAGGATTGCCTCTGCAGTACTCATGTCCCCGGCCACATCCACAGATTTTGAGATACATATTTCAAACATGCTGGGAATGGGAAACCGGCAGAATACCTACAACACAATTGATGAAATAATTAAAATGCAGAGCGTTCACACCCTGATAATCTTCGGTGACGGAGAGAAGACTGAAATACCTGGATTATTGAGCACGACATCTGTTGTTATCAGAAAAATTCCGGGAGATCATCATTATAAATTTAATCTGCCACTGATAATGCAGACTATGAAAGACAATAAAGCGTTCTGAAAATAGTAACTTTGATTCAGTTGTGAAAATTTTAATTACAGAAAATGCTATTCGGAGTAAACTTTAAAATTGCGCATAGTAACTTTGATTAACATTCTATGATAAAAGAAAATCCATCAACCCCTGTCAGGTCCTTTTTTAAAGAAAAAGTCTTCATATTCCTTAATGAAAATGCGAAACTCATTACCCAGTTTCTTTTTACTGCCCTCTTTATAATTCTTGCAGCCTGGTTTACCTTTCATCAGAAACATGAACTTATTACCGTCAGGAATACGCTTTCTGAGGCCAATAAGTACTGGGTTCTTTCCGGTTTGGGGCTTGTTCTCTTTTATATTATTATTCAGGGAGCGATGTACGTGACATCTTTTGCTTCAATTGATATAAAATTGAAGTTGTGGAATGCAATTATCCTCTTTCTGAAACGCAATTTCATAAGTGTTTTTTTGCCGGCTGGGGCAGTTTCCTCACTGGCTTTCTTCAGTAATGAAATAGAGAAAAAGGGAATCACCAGAACACAGGTCTATTTTGCCTCTTCAATTTACGCTTTTGTAGGAATACTTTCTGTTGTGATTGTTGCCATACCGGCATTCATCTTTGTTGTATCAGGCGGGAGCATAGGAATGGGGAAATGGTATGCACTTGGTGGAGTTATCCTTATCCTGCTATTGTTTGTCTTTATTTATTATTCACTTTTAAGAAAATGGAAGCTTTATACCTGGATATTAAAAGTTTATCCTAAAGCAGAGCTTTTCATAGAGGATATAAAGAATAACAAAATAAACAGGGAACAATTTATTTATACGATTTTAATCTCAGTTCTGATTGAATTTGTAGGGATAGCGCATGTTTATATCTCAATGTTGGCGCTGAACTTTACTCCTTCGCTATCCACTGCTATAATAGCTTACATTGTTGTAGTAATATTTCTTATTATATCACCATTTCTGAGAGGACTCGGAGCTATTGAAGTTTCGATGGTCTATGTCCTGATCCATTCCGGATTCACGAATGCTGATTCGATAGCAATAACCCTGCTCTTCAGATTTTTTGAATTCTGGCTTCCTCTCTTTGCCGGTGTAGTGAGCTTTCTGCTGAAAGTTGATAAACTTATAATGCGGATATTTCCTGCCATCCTGATTTTTGCTCTGGGGATTGTGAACATAATCTCAGTATTAACTCCGGCTCTTCCTGAAAGATTAAGCCTTTTAAAAGATTATTTACTTGTTGGCTTTGTCAGCTTTTCGAACAGCTTTGTATTCATTGCAGGTTTGTTTCTGCTGGTAACAGCCGCCTTTATGCTTAGAGGATTGCGGACTGCCTGGTGGTTTGCTATAGCTTTAAGTGTCATTTCTATTTTTGGCCATATCACCAAAGGTATTGATTATGAAGAAGCTACAGTAGCACTTCTCATTCTTGGCTCTCTGGTTGCAACAAGAAAGGAGTACCATATAAAGACAAACCCAAGGCTTGGAACAGTGGGGTTACAAACAGCAATGTTAAGTATGGCTGCTGTAATGCTTTATGGTGTGGTAGGATTCTATTTCCTCGACAAGAAACATTTTCAGATTGATTTCAATATTTTTCAGTCGTTCTGGTATACACTTCAGAATTTTTTTCTGATCGGAAGCAGCGATCTGATACCCCGCGACTCTTTTGCACGCTATTTTATTTACCTGATAAAGATAAGCGGCTTCGCCTCAATATCATTTCTGGTCTATTCTCTCGTAAGACCTTATGTATTCAGGGTTACTCCGACTGATGGGGAAAGAGAGAGGGCTAAATCACTTACTCAGCAATTTGGGAATTCCGCTCTCGACTTTTTCAAAACTTATTCTGACAAATTTATATTCGCCCCACCGGAAATTAATGCATATATCTCTTACCGGGTCAGCAGAAACTTTGCTGTAGTTCTTGAAAATCCAGTTGCTGAAAACTGGGATGAGATGAAAAAATGCGTTGTCTCCTTCAGCAGGTATTCATATGAGAACGGCCTGAAAGATATTTATTACCGTGTTCCAAAAGAGAGTCTGCCAATTTATTTTGAACTATCAAGGAAGAGCCTTTTCCTTGGTCAGGAGGGGGTGGTTGACCTTGATTCGTTTTCACTGGAAGGAGGTGAAAAAAAGTCCATCAGGAACGCATTGAACAAAATAAAAGAACAAGGCTATACAACGCATATAAATGCTCCTCCGCTGCGTGACGGGCTGATACAAAAGCTCAAGGCTGTAAGTGATGAATGGCTGAAACTTACTGACCGTGAGGAAATAATCTTTTCGCAGGGTATGTTCGTTGAAAAAGAGATAAAAGAACAAACTGTAATCACCATTGAAAACAATGAAGAGAAAATCATTGCTTTTCTGAATATCATTCCTGACTTTGTAAAAAACGAAGGAACATATGATTTGTTAAGGAAGACCAATGATGCACCCAACGGGATAATGGACCATATCCTTGTAGAGATGTTTAAATATTTCAAAGCCAGCGGTATAAAATGCGTTAATCTGGGCTTTGCACCAATGTCCGGGCTTAATGATCCTCACAATTTCACAGAGAAATCAATGAAGTTTGCTTATGAGAAAATCCGTTCTTTCTCCAGCTACAAAGGTCAGAGAGATTATAAAGAAAAATTTAATCCTCTATGGAATGATAAATTTTTAATTTATAGTAACGACTACGATCTGCTTCAGGTACCAGGGGTCCTGGCACAGGTGATAAAACCCTGAAAACTCCTTTTTAAACGCTTACAAATCTTCTATATAAATTATTTTCGATATTCATTTATACGAAAATAATTGACACTTTTGTATCGATAGTTAACAACAATAGCATGAAGCGTTTCTTTATTCTTGTCTGTTTCTTTTGCCTTTCATACATATCTTCTTATTCTCAAAGCTTTACTGACAGTAATCTTCCTATTGTATTAATTAATACGGATGGCGGAGTTGAAATACCGGATTCACCAAGGGTTCTTGCCACAATGAAAATTATTTACAGGGGGAACGGGTTACGAAATTACCTTACCGACCAGAATACACCGGGATACCTTAATTACAATGGGCGGATAAGCATAGAAATAAGAGGCTCAAGTTCACAGGTGCTCCCAAAAAAACAATTTGGGCTTACGACTTTAAAGGCTGATAATACTTCAAATAATAATGTAGAATTACTCGGAATGCCAGAAGACAATGACTGGATTCTTAACGGACTTGGATTCGAACCCTCACTAATACGCGATTATCTTTGCTATAACTTGTCACGGGCGATAGGGGAATACGCAAGCAGAACTGTCTATTGCGAAGTGATGATAAACGGATTTTACAATGGACTATATGTCTTTCAGGAAAAAATAAAACAGGGATCCGACAGGGTCGACATTATGAAAATAGGCACACTTGACAATATTGCCCCGGCTGTTACCGGAGGATATATCACCAAAGCTGATAAGACAACCGGAGATGATCCCATTGCCTGGACAATGTCGAGTTCCATAGGTACAAACGATGTTGCATTCATTCATGATCAACCAAAACCTGAAAATGTAACAGCCCAACAAAACGATTATATCCGCTCTGAATTTCTGAAGCTCAGCAGTACCGCTTCATCTGCCAACTCATCTTTCGAGAATGGTTATCCATCGGTGATAGATATCCCGTCATTTGTCGATTTTATGATAATAAGCGAATTATCGGCAAATGCTGATGCTTATCAGTTCAGCACATATTATTATAAAGACCGGAATGGTAAATTAAGAGCAGGTCCAATCTGGGACAATAACCTTACTTTCGGAAATGACCTGTTTTTATGGAATTTAGACAGGAGCCATACAAATACATGGCAGTTTTCCAATGGTGACAATGAGGGCCCAAAATTCTGGAAGGATCTTTTTTCAAACCAGGATTTCAAATGTTATTTATCCAAAAGATGGAATGAGCTTATACAACCAGGGCAGCCTTTAAATTATTCTGTTATAGAAAATCTTATTGACCAGACAATTGCGACAATTAGCGAAGCGGCGATCAGGGAAAATACAAGGTGGGGCACTGTGCCCAATTTATCAACGGAAATAAGCGATATTAAAGATTGGTTGAAACTTAGAATTGCGTGGATGACAGCAAATATCGGCCCATATTCAAACTGTAGCAATGTGGAAACACCTTCGCTCGTAATTACCAAAATCATGTACAATCCGAATACCACTGCTGATTTTCCTGTCAGCAATGATCAGGAATTCATTGAAATACAAAATACCGGACATGAAACTATTGACCTCACCGGCGTTTATTTCAGCGGAACAGGATTTGTTTACCAATTCCCTGCATATTCTGAGATTTTTCCAAATTCCAGGAAAATACTTGCAAGCAATTCAGCGGTATTTATAGCCAAATATGGGATCTCACCTTCGGGACAGTTCACCAGGAATCTGTCTAATAAAGGTGAAAAACTTCTCCTCGCAGATGGGTTTGGAAATGTAATTGACAGTGTACGGTACTCAAATCTGCCTCCCTGGCCTGATGCTGATGGCAACGGATATTATCTTGATTTAATAGACCCTTCATCTGATAATAATATTGCCGCTAACTGGACAGCATCCACAAATACTATCGTATCTGTACGAGAAACTGAAAACAACAATAACCTGAAGTTTTATCCCACACCTGTAAAAGATATTCTCACTATAGAATCTTCAACCACAATCAGAATTGCAGAGCTGTATGATTTCCAGGGCAGGTTAATTCGGAATATTGCTGTAAATTCCGGTACATACAAGCTCGATATGAGTTCATGTCCCAGAGGTATCTACCTTGTTCAGGTATTTACCCCGGCAGGGAACTTTATAAAGAAAATAATAAAGGAATAAAAGCAGATTTGCAGTTGTCAGATGAACAACAAAGTAACGGATTCACTGTTATAGAAGTGTAATCTTTGCGAAATCCTTTGAGTGCTTCTGCCTACAGGCAGGCAGGTTTGTGATAAAAGCTGAATTCTAATGACAACAAGAATCTGTTTTTTAATACTACTTTTTTCTTCGGTTATTTTACAATCCGGAATTTCTGAGAATGAAACTTCGAAGACAGCAACTATTAGTGGTTTTATAAGAGATGCCAAAACTGGTGAATCTCTGACCGGAGCCGTCATTTATCCGAAGGAGAATCCGACAATAGGGATTACTTCAAACTCTTACGGATATTTTTCCCTTACGCTGCCTATCGGCAAGTACTCCTTAATAGTACATTTCCTGGGCTACAAAACAACGATCATTCCCCTGGATTTAAAAGAGAACATAAAGCTGAATTTAAACCTTGCTGAAGAATCTATCTCCTTAAAAGAAATTACAATTGTGGGAGAGAAGAATAACATTAATGTGGTTCAGAATGAGTTGATCTCTAAAATAAATATTAAGGAAATCCAGAATATACCCGTTATTCTTGGCGAAAAGGATATTTTAAAGACCATTCAGTTGTTACCCGGGGTAACGCCTGCAGGAGAAGGGAATGCAGGCTTTTATGTCAGGGGCGGAGGGGTTGATCAGAATCTTATCCTGCTCGATGAAGCTCCTGTATATAACCCGTCTCACCTTCTCGGTTTTTTTTCTACTTTCAACTCCGACGCAATAAAAGATATTACATTATATAAGGGAGGTTTCCCTGCTGAATACGGAGGTCGCTTATCGTCAGTTGTTGATATTAAAATGAATGAAGGGAACAATAAAGAATTTCATGTATCGGGAGGCATAGGAATTATTGCTTCCCGTTTAGCTGTTGAAGGACCAATTTTTAAAAACAAAGGCTCCTTCATGATTGCTGCCCGACGGACTTATGCTGATCTTTTTCTCAGACTCCTTTCAAGTAAAGGAGCAGATTCCACTGCCAGTAAATCAACGCTCTACTTTTACGACCTGAACATGAAAGTCAATTATCAGTTATCGGAAAGAGACCGGTTATATTTCTCATGTTATGCTGGCAGGGATAATTTCAACCTTGGTGGTACTGTGGGCCTTAACTGGGGAAATGTCACTGCCACAACCAGGTGGAACCATATTATAAACGATAAAATATTTTCCAACACTTCGTTAATTTTCAATAAATACAGTTATAATTTTAATGTGGCGGTTGGCAACAAGACTATGAAGGTAATATCTCAAATACAGGACTGGAACCTGAAAGAAGACCTTCATTATTATCTGAATTCAAACAATACCGTAAAATTTGGTTTCAATTCCATCTATCATACTTTTGTTCCAAGCAAAGTGGATAGTACTGTTTTTTTCCATGTCAAATCTGTAGATAACCGCTATGCCCTTGAGAACGCACTTTATATATCCAATGAGCAGACAATTTCGCCTCATCTTAAGGCGACTTACGGATTGAGATATTCGCTCTTCAGCTCTATCGGTCCAGGTACTGTATACACCTACAATCAGGTTGCAGATGTTGTGGATTCCGCAACTTATCCTAAAGGGAAAATTTTCAATTCCTTTGGCGGATTCGAACCAAGACTATTGGTGAATTACATCATAAATGATTCAAGTTCCGTTAAAGTTTCTTATGCACGCACCCGTCAGTATATTCATCTGTTATCCAACACGACTTCAACAACCCCATTTGATCTGTGGGTCCCCAGCAATACCAATATTTTGCCTGAAATTGCAGATCAGTATACCCTTGGTTATTTCAGGAATTTCTCAAATAATATGTTTGAAACATCCGTGGAAGTATATTATAAAACTCTGCGAAACCAGATTGATTACAGAAACGGAGCCAATCTTATCCTGAACAGTAAAGTGGAATCACAACTGGTATTTGGAAAAGGAAGGGCCTATGGAGTTGAGTTTCTGATCAGGAAAAAGTATGGCAAACTGACGGGCTGGATAAGCTATACACTTTCGAAAACAAAAAGACAGTTTCCCGATATCAATGGTGGCAACGTGTTTCTTGCAAAACAAGACAGACCAAATAACCTTGCTATTGTGGGAATGTATGAACTCAATCCTAAGCTTACTTTTTCGGCCACCTGGATTTTTATCAGCGGGAATGTTGTTACTTTTCCAAGCGGGCGTTATTATGTCGATGGCAATGTTGTTCCCTACTATACCGAGAGGAACGGATATCGGATGCCCGACTACCACAGGTTAGACATAGGTCTTACCTGGCAACGGAAAAAGACAGAAAAATTTGAGAGTAACTGGAACTTCTCAGTCTACAATGTTTATGGACGTTCCAATGCATATGCAATAAACTTTCAGCAGGACCCTAATGATCCTGCGAAGATGCAGGCTGTGCAATTATCTCTTTTCAGGTTTGTGCCTGCTATTACCTATAATTTCAAATTTTAAGAGTATTCAGAAATGATAATAAAACCAGAAATAAGAATTAAAGGCGCACCAGGGATTGTTTTATTACTGGTGACTATTATTGTGTTCTCAGGTTGTCAGAAAGTTATTAATGTTGATCTGAACGAGGCTGCACCGCGAATAGTCATTGAAGGGTTGATCAACGACAGACCGGGTCCTTACACAGTCACGATAAGTAAATCAGGAAGTTACTTTAATCAGCCAGTATTGGAATCAGTTACAGGTGCAAAGGTTATAATAACCGATAGTAACGACGCTACGGATTCTTTAAAGGAAGTCTCATCCGGCGTTTATATAACTTCAAAAATCAGGGGTATTCCGGGAAGAACATACACCTTAAAAGTTATATCGGAAGACCAGGAATATGATGGTTCTTCAACTATTTTAAATCATGTTAATATTGATTCGTTGACCCTGGTAAGAGACCTTAATCAGCGTTTCGATTTCGGTGGTAACCTTCAAAAGGATTCTCATTATGATATTCATTGTTTTTTCAGGGACCCCATAGAAAAGAACTTTTACAGGATACTGGTATATAAGAACGACTCCATTAACACCGAAAGCTACAGGTTGTATGATGATCAATATACAAATGGTGAGGAAACGGAATTACGTGTTTCAAATGCACAGCCTGGAAACACCTACAGGGTAGAGCTTTTATCACTCGATCAGCAAACTTATGGGTATTACCGGACACTTGAAGATCTCCTACATACAAATCCTATTTTCGGTTCAACACCTGCTAATCCGAATAATAATCTCAGCAATGGAGCATTAGGTTACTTCGGCGCATGTGCTGTTTCATCCAAAACGATGGTCGTCACTGATTCAATGCTAAGCACGGTAAATTAGGATTTGATTCTTCACTATACACTTTCCTATTTCTTCAGACTTGCTTTTGAAAAAACATAATCGGGGATTTTAGTATTGAATTCAATATCCATTATCTGGAACTCGGTTCCATCTCCCTCTTTAAGCACATCCTTGAAGAGAATTTTCTTAGGATACCATCTGCCCTGAATCAGCAAAACTTCAGAAAGTTCCATTTTTTTTAGCAGGACACCGCTTTTTGCATATAGATCCTTTCTCAGGGGAATGAAACGATCCTTATCCACCCAGATTTTTTGAGTTTGATATGCAACATCGGCAGTATTTGCAATAAGAGTAATAACCCAGCAATTCCGGTCAGCGATTTTTTCTTCTCCATCTACTTTACCGTTATAATGATTAAGAAGATGCGGATCTTCCATCATATCTTCGTACGACAGATCAGAACCCATCACCGATTGCCTGAGCATATGTCCTGAAATCTGTATAATTCTGTCGGTCTCCGGTGAGAATATCCACAGAAGATTGTCGAGTTTAAGCATTTTTGTTCCCTGTTCACGGGGTGGAGAGATATACTCTGTGAAGGATTTATTTTCACCCATACTCCATGATTTGGATTCTATTGTTCTGGTATTTCTTGGATTATGGATTATCATTTTTGAGGTAAAAACTCTCGATTCGGCCGACATATTCCTGTCTACCTTTTCGATTATTTCTCTTGCCGAAGGATTCTGTGCATTTGTTGAAACACACAACAATATCATAGGTATAGTAATTTTTCTCATGCTTCCAGTTCTTTAAATAATTGTGCTGTTTTACGTTTATAAATTCCAATCCCTGAAAGAGCTGTTCCGGTAATCGTTGAGAGTAGTCCCGGGATAAAGCCGATAAAGAATGCAGGTAGTGTTATCCTTGCGTGGAATACCGATGGCATCATAATGGATGAGCTCTTCATCATTGAACCTATGTCGAGACCATGGTTTTGCAGGTAAAGAGAAAGGATAAGTCCGATTAATGTTCCTGTAAATGAACCTGCGATACCAATTAGTACGGATTCATAAATCATTGTCCTGTAAATATGTGAATAATCCTCCCCGATTGCAAGACGTGTTCCGAATTCAATATATCTTCTCAGACCGCCAAGCAAGCCGGCATTCCAGAAAACAAGAGACATTGAGAGAACAAAAACGAACACAACCAATCCTCCCACCTGGCTTATCTGGTCCATCACCTGTCCAAGGTTATTCTGTTTACGCAGAGTAGTGATAATGGGAGCATACATATCATCTGAAGGAGGGAAGAGCTTATTAAACCGGTTAACAACCTGTTCGGCAACTTTATCGTCATAATAATTTCCAGGCAGGTATCCTGTTATTTCGCCGGCCGCATCATTCATGTCGAGTGCTGCCCTTACATCCTTTAAATCGATAATAACTGAACCCTGATCCATAGCTGGCGTACCGAATACAATTGTACCGGCAACAGTATAGTTGTACATTGCCATGCTTCCGTTCATCGTCGAGCCAATAAGAGTAACCGTATCACCGGGATTCACTTTAAGCTTTTGTGAGAATAATTCACTCATTAGTATTTCCCCCTGATGTGATGGTAACCTTCCTCTTCTAAGTGACTTCACAAGGTTGAATCTTTCTGTTTCAGACTGATCGCCCGAAAGGAGGTCAATACCTAATCCTATCGCAGGTCCCTGTGTACGGGTCTCACCTTTTTGATCGGGAGCATCGATAAGTCCGCCGAAATGAATCCGCTGTTCCCATTTCATTCCGGGAAAGTTATTTTTAAGTTTTATTATAAGAGAATCCACCCCCGTGAGAGCAAGATCGTTTGGTATCTGGTCAATATTTCTGGCATATGGTGCAGTCATTATTTTGACATGTCCGGTTGAGAATCTGGCGTTTAATTCAATACTGTCATTCAGAAAACCGTTTAACCAGCAATAGAGAGTTACTGTAAGCATAACTCCGATAGTCGCTACTATGACCGGGAGGAGACTTCTTTGTTTGTCTCTGAATATTCCTTTAAATAAAAATCTGATCATTGCAGTTTCCCCCTTAAAGCTTCTGTTGGTTTCATTTTGGCTATCCTGCGTGATGGCAGGTAACTTACTATTGTGGTTGTTATCATGATAATGACAATAGTAGTGACTACGAGTCCCAGGCTGTAGACAGGGAATATCTTATCGGCAATGACCAGGCCATAACTCTTACCGGCACCTGCAAAGGACATGCCTTTAGCTGCCTGCAAGGCGAGCAGGGGGATGCCGTAAACAGCGGCCAGCAGGGCAGCTAATACGGAATTTAATGAACCCTCTAAAGTAAAAAGTCCAACTACCTGCGACCGGGTCATTCCAAGTGCAATATATGTTCCTATCTCTTTTTGTCTTCTGAAGATTGAAAGTACCTGAGTATCAAAAATGGCGAGCATTGCAAGACTCATCAGGATAACATACAAAACAATTCCACCTACGGATTTCATTTTAATTATATCGGTGACGGTTTTAAGAAGGTCCTCACTGCTCTTGAATTTCCATCCTTCAGTTGTCCTTCCTGTTTTATCAAAATTCCCGCAAACAAGTATTGTTGCTTCACCCGGCGTTCCCATCATTTTCTGTAATTTGTTGAGAGGAACCCACACCTGCCCTGCGTCGACAGAAGGTACATTGGTTTCGAAAATACCAATTACTTTCATCTCGTTTGCATCAAAAGTTCCATGAACATCACGCCAGCGAATGGTGATAGCATCACCGACTTTCAGGCCATTGTCTCCGGCCATTTTACTTCCTATCAGCACTGGCAAATCGACATCGCTTTTAAGGAAAAGGGAGCCAGGTAATTTCAAAACCTTCTGTTCAGGATCTATTCCTTTAATCAGTATACTCTGTATCCGTCCTCCGGGGTAGATAGTACCCTGTGCAATCAGGACAGGAGCAATTTCCCCCCTGGATAAAAGTGTGTCAAAGGTTGACGGAATCTTTGAATGGGCATCAGATAGTGAGAAGGGATCGTAAGGATCGTAAGATGACTGCCAGTACTGCCCGGTGCCGGTTTCCCAGTTGAACATATCATTTCTTGCCTGCCTGTCCCATCCGTTCAACAATCCTTTATGCCAGATTATTATCAGGAATGAAAAAGAAAGCACAATCACATTGAGCCAGGTTCTAAGCCCTGCTCCAATAAGATTTTTTGCTGCCAGTTTAAATAACAGATTCATTTTCAGGGGATTTATTTATTTATCATTTCATCCTTTGCGACTTTCCCGTCAATAAGGGATATCTTTCTTTTAAGATATGAGATAACCTTGTCATCGTGTGTAGCAAAGATGAAGGTAGTTTGGAGTTCGCTGTTCAGCAAGACCATTGTTTTGAGAATGTTATGCGAGTTGGCGGCATCAAGATTTGCAGTCGGTTCATCGGCGAGCACTATCTCAGGTCTTTTGACCATTGCCCGGGCTATTGCCACTCTTTGACATTCACCACCTGAGAGTTGGGCAGGCTTGGATTTCGTTTTATCTGTCAGTCCAAGCCATTCAAGTGAATCCATAACCATTTTCCTTCTCTGACTGTCATCGAGTTTGAGAAGGAGCAATGGGAATTCTACATTTTCAAAAACAGTATAAACAGGCAGAAGATTATAGCTCTGAAAAATAAATCCTAGCTTTGATCTGCGCAGCAGGGCTGCCTGCTTTACGTTCAGGTCGCTTATAGATTGTCCCAGGACAACAGCTCTGCCTTCCGATGGAGAATCGAGTGAACCAATAATGTTCAGCAGAGTAGTTTTCCCGCTGCCGCTCGGACCAACGATTCCCGTAAACTCTGCTCGTCCGATCTTCAGATCTATTCCGTTAAGAGCTGTAAATCTGCCTCCCGATGTCAGGAAGTGTTTTTTGAGAGCTTCAATTGAAATGAGAGTCGAATTTTCCATGTTTGCTAATTAATATGTTGTATTTGTGTTTAATAATATCCTTTTGCCAAAAAATTATTACCCCCAACCCCGCAGATTCTCTTCCTTTTTTGCCCCCCAACCCCCCTAAAGGGGGGCTCGTCCTCGTTTTTTAATACTCATGGTTTGCCAAACTAATTCCCCCTTTAGGGCGATCAAGTGAAGCGGGAGGGGGCCTTCCTTCTTAAAAGTTAAAAACTGCCATAAACTGTACGCCTTTTCCGGAGAACATATTATTTCCGGATATGTTATTATAGATTGCAAATTTCACCGGATTCCAGAATAGGAAAAGATAGTAAGTCCAGTTATCACTCTGCCTTTGAAGATTAATAAACCGGTACCACGATTTATCTGTCCAGTTATAATAAATAATGCTCCCTATTTTATTAATGCCCACCGGGTAATTTACTGTGAGTGAAGAAAATGTCTGGTTCACTCCCGCATTAAATATTTCGCCTGCCGAGCTGTATCTGAAAAACTCCGAGGCCGCGTATAGCCCGTTTCCAAGACTGAAGGTATAATCGATTCCGAGAGTGAATAGTTTTGTCCATGGCTGAAAATATGCGGAATCAAATCTGCTGTGTGTGAGGGAATATTCTGCCCAGACTCCCGGACCAATGTCCCACTTGCCATCAAGCCCTATTCTGTCTTCAGGATAGTTTTTGATGCCACGTATATTTGCAGGATCTAATGCTGCTGCTATATCGGCTGTACGGTGATGGTATGAAACAGCCATTTCACCTTTGGGAACCGGGAATTGCATCCTGCCTCCAAACTCCGGAACTTTTCTTGCTGTAGGTACTGTTTCCCAACCCTTGGTTTTATCATTTCCCCATAGAACCCATAACCAGGCATTTGCATTATTCTGGAAATAGTATCTTCCAAGTAACCCGTATACACCATCCGTAAGTTGAAGCGGGTCTCGCGGGTCAATATGATCGAACCACATCAGAGGACGAAGCATACTGGCGGAACCAAAATTGATTTTCTGAAGCCCTGCCCTTAGCTCAAACCGTAGAGTACTTAATCTGACCCATAACCTGTAGGGTTTAATTTTTAAATCCGATCCATCATTACCCGCGCCGGCGAAATGATAATCCAGATAACTGTCGAATGATAATTCGGAATCGAATTTAAGGTTGTTATTAAGGTTCTTACTTATTGAGAGAGTAGGAAGAAATCTGGCACCTGTCTGTACCTGAAGAGGGTCGGAAAAGTTTAAGCCTGCATAAGCATCGACCTGTCCCTTAAATTTTAAAATACTGTCCTGGGCATTCAGAGGATGGAGCATCAGAAATAACAGCAGGCTTATATTTAATTTCAGATACTTCATTTATTGTTTTCCATTCTTTCGGGGCATAATACCATAAAAAAAGAAATTCATAACTTCTGCAATCATTTGTTCAGGATTCGGATAAATCCCAACTAATCGCTTATCAGTAAGCATTTCTGTTAAATTGTTAAGAAAATAAAGCATAAACTCAGCTTTAATATCATTACGTATGGCCCCTATTTTCTGGGCCTCACGAATATCATCAAGATAAATCCTAATCATCCTCTTTTTGATGGTTTCTATTGTCTCGTATAATTCTTCATCCTGATATTTATATATATCATCCAACAGTTCCTGGCTCATTTCGTGAGTATTGCTCATTTTAAGATCAAGCAACTTTTTAACCTTTTCCTCATAAGATATATCACTATGGTATATTTCTTTATAAGCTTTTATTCCTGATTCGAACATATCTTCTATCAGATACCTGGCAATTGCTGTTTTGTTGCTGAAGTATTTGTAGCAGGTCATTTTGCTTACTCCGGCTACTTCACATATCTCTTCCATTGTTACTCTTCTGATTCCATGTTTCCAGAAGAGCGATTTTGCTGCATGAACAATAGCTTCGTACTTCTCAGATCGTTTCTCTATGCACATTACGAATTATAATAAAGTGTACAAATATAATATAAAAATACATATATCGTATATATATTGTAAATATTTACATTTACTATGACAAAAAATCCAAATTTATTTCATGCAGAAAAGTCTTGATTAGCATGTTCCACACCCTGCTTTTGTATCGAAAAAAGCAATGTTGTCAGAATCCTCAGAAAAGCAAAAACTCATCGTTTATCAGTATCTTTGTTCCCTGTTTATTGAAAAATTATCAAAATGGATATAGATGTCTGGTTTACTCCGGCAGTAATTTATCCTCCGGAATAATTGACGAATATGATAAAACTAATAAGAACCGATTCCAGGAATCTCGATTTCACGGAACTTGTGAAATTACTCGATGCCGGCCTTGCTGAAGTGGATGGTGAGGATCATTCCTTCTATTCTCAGTTCAATAAAATTGATAATATCAGGTATGTTGTTCTGGCTTATGAAAATGAAAAACCTTCGGGTTGCGGAGCAATAAAAGAGTTTGGGGCGAATACAATGGAAATCAAACGAATGTATGTTAAACCAGAGTGCAGGAGGAAAGGTTTTGCCGTGAAAATTCTGTCTGAACTGGAGAATTGGGCACGTGAGTTATCTTTTACCAGATGTATACTGGAGACAGGCAAAAGACAGGAGGAAGCAATCGGGCTTTATAAAAAGACGGGATACAGATTGATTCCAAACTATGGACAATATACAGGAGTGGAAAACAGTGTATGCTTCGAAAAGTATTTGAAATAGGGAAAGAACCGGTGGCTTGTGAGTCATGGGTCTGTCGTGCTTCGGCAGGTGATTTGGAATGATAAAAAAAAGATATACTTTTGCGACTGAAATAATGGCCCCATAGTTCAATGGATAGAATGGAGGTTTCCTAAACCTTAGATTCAGGTTCGATTCCTGGTGGGGCTACTAAAAAGAATAATTAAAGCGTTGATATACAATAATATCTATGCTTTTTTATTTTTAACAGCTGGCACAGGGCTGGCACAATTCTCATATAAATTAAACATCATTATGTTAAGTGCAGAACAACCTATGAACATATAAGCTCATCCAGACATATATTGTAGTGCTTATTTAGTTGTTTTGATAAATACAAAATTGTCAACATACAATACTGTGTTTTGTTTTTTTCCACCAATAATTCTTATTGATGCCGAATCGACAGAAGAGGAATTTTGTGATATTGGTATTTCTATTTTTTTATAACTATCAGTTGATGAAATTTCAAACCAATTACCATTGTCAACAATATTATTTCCTAAAAACAGATCAATATGAATTATTGCAGTATCCCCACTTGATATGGTCGATTTTATATATCCTGTCAAATGAGTTGGATGTAAGGAGATTGAAAATTTATTGTTTGCAAAACTACTGTATACATTGTTATATATAAGTTTAGCAGCAAATTGTCCGCTAAAAGCGTCTGTTACTTTTTGTACAATATAAGTTTCCCATGGTGGATCGCAAGCTGCGCAGCTATTTGTTTGCCAAAAAAGTAAAGTTGGCATATTGTCCCAAAGCTCAAAATCTCCATTAGGAATTGGTATGATTTCCTGACTTGTAGTATCTATTTTACAACTAAAAATAGCCGCGGCAATTAATATGACAATAATTAAATTAACTGTTTTCATGGCAATTGTTTTAATTGTAGCAACGAATTTTTGTCATCTGTTGTTTCAAATTTTTGAGGTCGTCACTTAGCATTACATGCAACTTCGTTAAATGTGTACAAAAGGTGGTCATAATTGATTAAATCAGGGAGTTATAGTACACCTTTTGTCATTTTATCAACCCTTCATCTCATAGTTTCTTTATTTTGATTCACAACCGCTACTTAAAACAAAACCTCGTCAGACATAAGAGTAATATTAGTTAATACGCTGTATTACAAGTCCTATATAATACTTTTATATGGCCTTCACCATTTAATCCTTCTAATAAAGTTAAACATTTTAATTGAATCGATTTATATAATTGCTTCATCTCCCATACTATAATATCTACCTTCAGGAGTAATTATCAAATGATCCAATGGAATATTCATAACAATACCAGCTTCATTTATCTTCCAGGTTATTGCAGTATCAGATTCACTAGGTTGTACATTACCACCAGGGTGATTATGGCATATGATGATACCACTTGCATTAGCTTTAATTGCATATTACAATATAATCTTAACATCTGTTACAGAACCACTTATACCCTTTAGATATAGCAGCAATTGCCGCGAGTAGCAGACCTTTTCGGTATATGAAATATTGCTTCATGCCTGCCTTCCGGACAGGCAGACAAACCCACGTATGCCGTATAAAAATTGGCTGCAGCAGGCTCGTACTTATCAATAGTGAGGGTTGCGATTTATGTTTCATACCCTATACCTAATGAGTTCTGCGATGCAATATAAATAGAGCAACCCGAACACCTATCCTACTTGCTAATGGAACTCCAACTCTTAGGAGGAATATATCATTTATATCTAAGAGTCAACAGAAGTCTTTCATTATCGAATCTTAGGCTTAACGAACAAATAATCAAAAAGTATGTTTATAAAGTTATAAACTAAAAAAAACAATCATGAAATACATTATGAAAGTAAAGATGCCCTCAGGTGAAGCCGGCAACAAGCTGTTGAAGGACCCTCTGTTTGGCAAAAAAATGCAGGATCTTCTCAAAGAAGTGAAG
>Ga0302284_1000156_pt1 | contig 36861 bp, 26 predicted proteins | sample III_Fen_E2_1_FD_198760 | JGI IMG/M metagenome (GOLD analysis project Ga0302284, IMG submission 198760) | Peat permafrost microbial communities from Stordalen Mire near Abisko, Sweden - III_Fen_E2_1 | ecosystem: Environmental > Terrestrial > Soil > Wetlands > Permafrost | place: Sweden: Abisko...
AACTCGAGAAATTCATGCAGGGAAAACCGATTGCAGAGCAGGAAATCGGTAAACAACTGCTTCTTGAAACAGTTTCATATGCTGAATCCTCAGTATGCCGACGGAAACTTCTTCTGCATTACTTTGGTGAAGAATATTTGAAGGAAAATTGTGAAGCCTGTGATAACTGCCTGCATCCAAAATCGCAATTTGAAGGTAATGAGGCAGTTGTGAGTGTTCTCGAGACAATCCTTGCAGTTAAAGAAAAATTTAAAGCAGATCATATAGCTAATATTCTTTCAGGGAAAGTTACATCAGCTATAAAATCTTATAAACATCATAAACTTGAGTTCTTTGGTATAGGGGAAGACAAAGATGAGAAATTCTGGAACATGGTTATCAGGCAGGCTCTCATTGCCAAATTCCTTACAAAAGATATTGAGAACTATGGTCTTCTTAAGCTTACCCAAAGAGGAATGGAGTTTCTGGAGAATCCTACCTCGTTCATGCTCGCAGAGGATCACGATTATGCCGATACAACCGACGAAGAAAATGCCTTCGGTGCAAGAACTGCAGCAGTTGATGAGGAGCTTTTCAGTATCCTGAAGGATCTTCGTAAGAAACTGTCAAAGGTAAAAGATGTACCTCCCTTTGTAATTTTTCAGGATCCTTCTTTGGAAGACATGGCTATTCAGTACCCTATAACAATTGATGAACTTCAGAATATCTCAGGGGTAGGTGCTGGAAAGGCTCAGCGCTACGGTGAAGAATTCATAGATATAATCAAAAAATACGTTGAGGAGAAGGAGATCATCAGACCATTGGATATGGTGGTTAAATCGGTTGTAAATAAATCAGGCCTCAAAGTATATATTATCCAGAGCATTGACATGAAAAGACCCCTGGAGGATATTGCTGAAGCCAAAGGACTTGAGATGCCGGAGCTTGTGTCAGAAATTGAGGCAATAGTCAACTCAGGTACCAGGATAAACCTCGATTATTATATCGATTCGACAATTGATGAGGAACGACAACACGACATCTATTCATATTTCAGGGAGGAAGCTGAATCTGACTCACTTGAAGATGCTATAAAGGAACTGGGAAATGAATTTGAAGAAGAAGAGATCAGACTGGTGAGAATTAAGTTCCTTTCCGAGATGGGGAACTGATGGTCAAAGAATAAAACACCACAGAAAGTACGTAAAAGGGATAAATAAGCTGTGCTGGCAAAAACCAGCTCATCAGTTTTTTTCTGTCATACCTCCCTGAAGTATTCTTAAGAATTAAATAATCGGGGATTGATTTTAAAATTACCACCGACAGGAATACCCATATTAAAGCCGGACAAATCATTGAGGAGATAAGATAGGAAATCTGTACGATGACAGCAACAAAAGTTACAATTCCAAGAACGTTTGTGGACCTGTCTTTAAAAGATTTTCCTTTTGAGATCCACCTGCTTCTCTGTCTAAGGAATGAACCGATAGATGGAGATGATGCCGTAGTTACAATCGCATCAGGCGATTCCATCCATAATATTTTAGATCGCTTACCTTTTTTCAGACTGTGTAACAAGAAAATATCGTCACCTGATTTTATCTCATCATGCAGATTATATGAATGGTCAAGGTATACTTCGCGGTTAAAAGCCAGGTTTGCACCATTGCATATAGTTGCTTCATCCGAAATCGCAGAACCTGCGGTAATTCCCTGCAAACTCAGAAACTCAAGTTCCTGGAGTCTTCCGAAAATTCGGGGGACAGATTCTAACTGAACAGGACAAATTATCAGTTCGGGCTTACTTATTTCATAATACGAAGCAATTGTTCTGATCCAGTTCTTTCCCATTGTGCAATCAGCATCGGTTGTAATAATAAGATTACCCCTGGCAGCTTTTATCCCGGTTCTCAGAGCCTGCTTCTTTCCTTCACCTTTATTATCGATTGTAAGGAGATTTGTTATCCTTTTAAATCCACCGGCAATTTCATAGGTTTTGTCAGTGGAATTATCATTAACAATAATTACCTCAAATAAATCATCAGAGTAATTTTGAGTAGCCAGACAATCTAAAAGATGCGGCAGATTTTTCTGCTCATTTCGACAGGCAATAATGATTGAAGCAAAAGTTACAGGATCTGTTGATACCTTAAATATTTTAAGTTTGAGAAGGCCTCTGTAGATTTTAAGAAGGAGAAGAACATAAGGAAGAATCAGTATTACAGCAAGCCAGTACATAATTTATTCCTTCATCCATTCATACATTTTATAATGCAGGCTATTCATGCCAAGTGCTTCATATGTGCCCTGAGCTGCCGAATTATTTGTTTCCACATAAAGACGAAGTCCTGCGATCCCCTCTTTTTCAGCTTCAATTCTGATACGCTGATACATCGACCTGAAAACACCGGTTCTCCTGAATTCCGGCAATACATAAACCGATTGGAACCACCAGACGTTGGTATTTCTCCAGTCGCTCCATTCATAAGTTATTAGCAAAGATGCTACTACATTTCCTTTATCTTCAGCAACCCAATATTGTCCGCGATAAGAATCAGCAAAAACAGCATTAACCCCTTTGCTGATTATTTCAGGAATAAGATGCATATGTTCTGTTTCCCAGGCCATTTTCTGCTGGAAATCTATTATTACTTCTGCGTCTGAGGGTGTTGCTTTACGGATTGTGGTCATATCTTAAAATTAACTTTTTGTCATTCTGGTTTTTTACCCCCCAACCCCCCCAAGGGGGGGCTAAACCCATTTTTCTGTGAACCACAGAGTCTCCTCTGTGGCTCTCCCGATAAATCAGGAGAAGTTGTGACATTTCTGATCTCTTTCCTTTCTCCCTGATTCCTTATCCCATACCTCAACCTCAACCTCAACCTCAACCTCAACCTCAACCTCAACCTCAACCTTAACCTCTACTTATATTCATCCCAGCTCTTTATTGCAAGGTCGTCGATACTCATTTTACAAAATGCAAGTATAAAGGCACTTGCAAGCCGTGCATTTGTAATAAGTGGTACATTGTAATCGACGGCACTTCTTCGGATGGTATAATCATTATTTAGTTCTTTGTCGCTGAGATCTTTTGGAATGTTTACAACCAGATCCACCTCTCGGGATTTTATAAGATCAATTGTATTCGGGGATTTATTTTCATCTGGCCAGTATGCAACATGTGCTTCCACCCCGGCATTTTTCAGGAACTGTTGGGTACCTCTTGTTGCATACAGTTTATGTCCTTTTTCGCGAAGAGCCCTGGCGCTGTTAAGAAGCTCAACTTTCGACCTGGCAGGACCTGTGGAAAGCAGAATACTTTTTTTCGGGACCCTGTAACCGACAGAAAACATAGCTTTGAGGATTGCTTCATAAAAGCCTTCTCCTATGCAACCAACTTCACCAGTGGATGACATATCTACTCCAAGAACAGGGTCGGCTTTGGCAAGGCGTGAGAAACTGAACTGAGGTGCTTTGACTCCAACATAATCGAGATCAAAGATTGATTTTGCCGGTTTTTCTGCAGGTACACCCAGCATCACTTTTGTGGCAAGCTCTATAAGATTGGTTTTCAGTACTTTAGAAACAAATGGCATGCTGCGGCTTGCACGCAGATTACATTCAATGACTTTAATATCATTGTCTTTCGCAAGAAACTGAATATTAAACGGACCAGAAATATTAAGTTCTCTGGCTATCTGACGCGAAATGCGTTTTATTCTTCTCGATGTTTCGAAATATATTTTCTGAGCAGGAAAGACCATCGTTGCATCACCTGAGTGAACACCAGCAAATTCCACATGTTCGCTGATAGCATAGGCTAACATTTCACCATCTCGCGCAACGGCATCAATCTCTATTTCCTTGGCATTCTCAATGAACTCGGATACAACAACCGGATATTGTTTTGATACCTGCGCAGCAAGTTTAAGATAGTGAGATAATTCATTTTTGTTTGAAACTACGTTCATCGCAGCTCCCGACAGCACATATGAGGGTCTGATAAGAACGGGGAAACCGATCCTGTCGACGAATTCAAAAATATCATCAATTGTAGAGAGTTCTTTCCAGCGAGGCTGGTCAACTTTCAGGATATCAAGCATCGCAGAAAACTTGTGCCTGTTTTCTGCCCTGTCTATTGAGACCGGGGAGGTTCCGAGTACCGGAATCTTTTCTTTGTAAAGTCTCATTGCCAGGTTATTTGGTATCTGACCACCCACAGATACTATAACACCTCCCGGGTTTTCAAGCTCAATGATATCGAGAACCCTTTCGAAAGTCAGCTCGTCAAAGTAGAGCCTGTCACAGATATCATAGTCCGTGCTGACAGTTTCGGGATTATAATTAATCATTATCGACCTGAATCCTACTTTCTTAATTGTATCAATAGCATTTACCGAGCACCAGTCGAACTCAACACTTGATCCGATTCTGTAGGCACCTGATCCAAGAACAATAACTGATTTTTTGTCGTTTTCACATATTATATCATGTTCCGAGCCGCTATAAGTGAGATAGAGATAATTTGTTACAGCGGGGTACTCTGCAGCAAGGGTATCAATTTGTTTGATATAAGGAACAATACCCAGATTTTTCCGGTATTGCCTGACTTTCATAAGGTCGTCATTTATCTGATCGGGACCTGATTTAAGTATATGCCTGGCGATCTGGAAATCGCTGAAGCCGTTTATCTTGGAATGTGAAAGGAGATCTTGTGGGACAGATTCCAGAGTATGATATTTACAAAGTTCATCTTTAATATTGATTATATTCCTGAGCTTGAACAGAAACCATTTATCAATTTTTGTCAGTTCATATATTCTTTCTACTGTCATCCCCGCTTCGAGTGCTTCAGCAATTGAAAAGATCCGCATATCTGTTGGTTCTGCAAGTTCTTTCTCTATATCCTCAAAACCCAGATTCCTGTTTCCTGTAAAGCCATGCATACCCTGACCGATCATTCTCAATCCTTTCTGGATAACTTCTTCGAATGTTCTGCCGATAGCCATAACTTCACCGACACTTTTCATGCTGCTTCCTATCAGATGAGATACACCTTCGAATTTGTTAAGGTCCCACCTTGGTATCTTGCAGACTATATAATCAAGTGCCGGTTCGAAACAGGCAGTTGTTTTTTTGGTAACGGAGTTTTTGAGTTCATGCAGGCCATAACCCATTCCAAGTTTTGCTGCAATAAATGCCAGCGGATAGCCAGTGGCTTTTGAAGCTAATGCACTTGACCTCGACAGACGTGCATTCACTTCTATGACCCTGTAATCTTCGGAATCGGGAGCCAGTGCATACTGAACATTACATTCTCCGACAATTCCAATATGTCTGATAATCCTAATGGAGAGTTCTCTCAGCTTATGATATTCACTGTTTGTGAGAGTCTGGGAAGGTGCAACCACAATACTTTCACCCGTATGAATCCCCAGAGGATCAAAATTCTCCATGTTACAAACAGTGATACAATTATCATATTTATCTCTTACCACCTCATATTCAACCTCTTTCCATCCTTTTAAGGATTCTTCAACCAGGATCTGGTTTGAATAAGAAAAAGCCTTCGATGCTAGAGTTCTGAGCTCATCAGAGTTTGATGCAAATCCGCTTCCCTGTCCACCCAAAGTATATGCAGCCCTGATAATAACCGGGTATCCAAGTATTCCTGCCGCTTCTATTGCCTCATTAACTCCAGACACGGCAATGCTGCTGGGTGTCTTAATATCTATTTCATCTAGCTTCCTTACAAATAGCTCCCTGTCCTCTGTATCCATAATGGCAGTTACAGGAGTACCCAGTACCCTGACGTTATATTTTTCAAAGACGCCGGCTTTGTATAGTTCTGTTCCACAGTTAAGTGCAGTCTGCCCTCCAAACGACAACAGTATGCCATCTGGTCGTTCCCTGGCAATTACCTTTTCTACGAAATAGGGAGTGACAGGAAGGAAATAGATCTTATCGGCGAGTTCTTCAGATGTCTGAACTGTTGCAATATTCGGATTTATAAGAACTGTGCTGACCGCTTCTTCTTTTAATGCTTTTAATGCCTGTGAGCCGGAGTAATCAAACTCGCCGGCTTCGCCTATTTTCAACGCTCCTGACCCCAGGATTAATACCTTATTAACTACATCTTTCATCATCCGGATTTGAGGGTCAAAAATAATATAATTTTTTAATTTGACTTTGCAAATATGAAAAAATGCATATATTTGCAAATAAAATGCATAAAAATGCAAAAAACTAAAAGACTTCTGGCAATTGAGAAAATCATTTCTGAAGAAAACATATCAATTCAGGAGGAATTACTTAAAAAACTGAAAGGGAAAGGGATAAGCTGTACCCAGGCTACGCTGTCCCGCAATTTAAGGCAATTAGGAGTTAGTCGAATACCTGATGGTAACGGCGGATACAGATATTCATTGTCTGAAAATTTCAGAAATCCGGAAAGAATTTCACCTAAATTGAATATTGTTCCGGTAATCCAGGATATAGTTGAAGCAAAAGGACTTATGGTGATAAAGACTATCCCTGGAAATGCAAGTAATACAGCATTTTTTATTGATGGAGCAGGCAGGTATGAAATTGCCGGTACAATTGCCGGCGATGATACGATCCTGGTTATACCCAGAGATGGAGTTACTATCCAGCAGGTTCATACCTGTCTTGAAATAATTCTCCCGGGTATACATGAGCAGGTAAAGAAGAAATAAAGTTGAAATAAATCGAAATAGATTGAATTAACAGTAATAGAAAATTATAAATAATCAAAACAATGAAAGAAAAAGTTATTCTCGCGTATAGCGGTGGTTTGGATACTTCGGTAATACTTAAATGGTTAATAGAAAAAAATTATGATGTTATTGCCTTTGTGGCAGATGTGGGTCAGGCTGACGATTTTGAAGCATGCAGGGAGAAAGCACTTTTGCTCGGGGCATCAAAAGTGATTATAGCTGACCTTAAGAGGGAATTCATTGATGGCTATGTTCTTAAAGCCATAATGGCAAATGCCATATATGAAGACAGGTACCTGCTTGGTACCGCCCTGGCAAGGCCACTTATTGCGAAAAAACAGATCGAAGTTGCAAAAGCCGAAGGAGCAAATGCTGTCGCGCATGGCGCAACAGGCAAAGGTAACGACCAGGTAAGGTTCGAATTATGCTATTACGCCCTGATGCCAGGAGTTAAGGTTATTTCCCCATGGAAGGATAAAGAATTTCTCGCAACATTTAAAGGAAGAACGGATCTTCTTAAATATGCTTCTGAAAAAAAGATTCCGGTGAAGGCAAGTATTGATAAGCCTTACAGTGAAGATGACAACCTGATGCATATCAGTCACGAAGCCGGAGTTCTTGAAGACCCCATGTATACTCTGCATAAAAGTATGCTGGAAAAGATGGTTATGCCCCAGGATGCACCTGATAAAGAGACAAGGATTGTCATCCACTTCAAAAATGGGATACCTGTGAAACTTATCAACAAAGAAGACGGAACTGTCAAAGAGGATTCATATGATATGTATGTCTACCTGAATGAAATCGCCGGGAAAAATGGCATCGGACTTCTCGATATGGTAGAAAACAGGTTCGTAGGAATAAAATCGAGGGGTGTATATGAGACTCCTGCAGCCACTGTCTTGCATATTGCTCACAAGGATATTGAAGGAATAGCGATGGACAGGGAGGTAATGAGGCTCGTAAATATGCTTACTCCAAAATTTGCAGAGATCATTTATAACGGTTTCTGGTTCAGCCCTGAAATGGACTTTCTTATGGCTGCCATTGAAAAGAGCCAGGAACTTATTGATGGCAGTGTTCATCTCTGCCTTTATAAAGGGAATGTTCTCATCGAGGGCCGTGAATCGCCGTCTTCTCTCTATAATAAAAAACTTTCCAGTATGGACATTGAAGGAGGCTTTGACCAGACTGACAGTAAGGGATTTATAAGGATTAATGCGATAAGACTGATGGCTCACAGGGCAATAATTGAAGCCAGTCAGAAGAAATGATTCTGTTTTCAATCCTTAGTGAACCTTGGGGTTCCCGATAGCTATCGGGACATTGTGTACCTTTGTGGTAAAGAATTATTAAATTTAACCACAAAGAAACACTAAGGCTGGCACGAAGTAACACAAAGGAAAGCAACTCAATTTTTAATAATACAACTATATGAAACTCTGGGAAAAAGGGATTAATCCCGAACCTGCAATTATCGAGTTTACTGCAGGTAAGGACAGAAAAACCGATCTGGCTCTTACTAAATGGGATATAATCGGTTCGATGGCTCATGTGATAATGCTCGAAAATGTCGGATTAGTTTCAGTAGAAGAAAAAAACGGATTATTAAAAGCGCTTCATTCTTTATTTGTATGGGACGAAGAGGGGAGCCTGAAGATCGAAAATGATGTTGAGGATATTCATTCACAGATTGAAAAAGAGATGTCTTCTATTCTCGGGACAACAGGTAAGAAAATTCATACCGGAAGATCAAGGAACGACCAGGTACTGGTTGATATACGTCTCTATACAAGGGAAGAGATCGATAAGCTTTCTGTCCTGATACGTAGATTATTCACAAGGCTACAGTCACTAAGCGAACAGTATAAAGAAGTTCTGATACCTGGCTATACCCACATGCAACCTGCCATGGTATCATCTTTTGGGTTATGGTTCGGAGCATATGCTGAATGTCTGGCGGATGATGTTCTTCTTCTCTCGGGAGCGAGAGCACTGAATAATCAGAATCCGCTGGGTACTGCCGCAGGTTATGGAACAACATTGCCAATAAACAGGAAGCTGACATCTGAACTCCTTGAGTTTGACGATCTTCTCTATAATTCGGCCTATGCCAGCCTCAGCAGGGGCAAAATTGAATTGGCGATAGCTTCTGCTCTGGCCTCTGTTGCGCAGACCCTGTCGAGGTTTTCAATGGATATTTGCCTTTACATGACTTCTGAATTCAGGTTCATTGATTTTCCTGATGAGTATATTACAGGTTCCAGCATAATGCCACAGAAAAGAAATCCCGATGTTTTTGAACTAATAAGAGCCAGATCCAACGTTCTTCAGACCTTGCCAAACCAGATAGCGATACTGACATCCAATCTTCCATCGGGCTATAACAGGGATCTTCAGCTTCTTAAACAGCTGATGTTTGATGCTTTCGGAGAGTTGAGGGAGTGTATTGAAATAATGCTTTTAATGCTTAATAATATTAAGGTAAAGAAGAATATAACGGAGAACCCTTTATATAACTCCATTTTCAGCACTGAAGAGGTGAACAGACTTGTTAAACAAGGAATTCCCTTCAGAGATGCATATAAAGCAGTATCTGATATGGTAAAAAACTCAACTTTTTCCAGGACTTCTATAACTGATTATGTTCATGAAGGTAGTATTGGTAATCTGTGTAACAAAGAGATAGCTGAAATATTTGAGAAGAGAATGGAAAGTTTTAAAAACAGATCAGCATCCGAACTTGCAGATAAGATGATGCATTATGTGACAAATGGGGAAACAACCCCCTGATTCCACGCTATTTTGCCCCCCAATCCCGCTTGGCGGGACTAATTACGTAATATTAAGAGAATTCACTTTAAACGCGAGTTTTAACCCCCATTTAGGGGGGCAGGGAGGTCAAACCAGTGGGTATTATTTCGATTTCCTTATATTCTCTATAAACACATCAAACAGATAATCAGTATCAGTAGGACCGCCTGAGGCTTCAGGATGAAACTGGGTTGAGAAGAATGGTTTGCTTTTGTGTCTCATTCCTTCATTCGTCTGGTCGTTGATATTGATGAAAAGTGGTTCCCAATCGGACCCAAGAGTTTTATTATCCACCGCAAATCCGTGGTTTTGAGAAGTGATATAGGCTTTGTCGGTGCCTACCTGTAATACAGGCTGATTATGACTTCTGTGGCCATATTTAAGTTTATAGGTATCTGCTCCGGATGCGAGAGCCATTAACTGGTTGCCCAGACAGATACCGAAAACAGGTTTACCCAGGGTAAAAGATTTTTTAATATTTTTTATTGTGGCAACGCACATTTTAGGGTCACCCGGACCATTCGACAGGAACAGACCATCAAAATCTTCATTATGATAGTCATAATCCCATGGCACCCTTATAATTGTAGTATCTCTTTTTAACAGGTTTCTGATAATGTTGTACTTGACTCCGCAATCAACAAGCAGTATCTTAAATTTCCCCGTTCCATAGGCTTTTTTCTCATGGGTGCTCACCTCGGCAACCAGGTTCACCTTATTCGGATCATAAAAACCAGTTTCAGTTCCTTCTGGCTCAACCTTCCCGAGCATGGCGCCTTTCTCCCGGATCCGTTTTGTCAGAGCTCTTGTATCAATACCATAGATTCCAGGAACATTATTTCTTTTAAGCCACTCATCAAGGCTTTCAGTTGCGTTCCAGTGACTGTATTCAAATGAGTAATCTGAAACAATCAAGCCAGAAATATGGATAGAAGAGGACTCATAAAAACGGTAAAGATCATTCTCTTCACTTTTCCCGGGTGCTCCATAATTGCCAACCAGCGGATATGTAAGACATAAGATCTGTCCCCGGTAGGATGGATCGGTTAAACTCTCCGGATAACCTGTCATAGCGGTATTGAAAACCACTTCACCTGCGGCAGGGACTGGAGCTCCGAACGATCTGCCGTAAAATACCATTCCATCTTCAAGAGTAAGCTTCACCTTTATTTTCTCTGTCATTATAATGCTGTTCTTAATTCTTAGTTCGTTTGTTCAAATGTTCTTAATTCAATTATTACTACCTTATTGCAGCAACAGCTTTTTCAATCTGTTCCAGAGCTTTCATAACCGTATTGTGTGTGGTACCAACATTCATTCTCATGTATCCCTCACCGCCTGGTCCAAAAGTTGATCCTTCATTCATTCCAACACCTGCTTTTTCTACAAAGAAATTCTGAAGCTCTTTTCCTGTCATTCCGAATTTTCTGCAATCGAGCCAGATCATATAAGTCGCTTCCGGTTGCACGGGGATAATTTCGGGAATCATCTTCCCGCAATAATCAATTACAAATTCAATATTGTGGTCAATATAGTCGAGCAATGCATCGAGCCATTTATGACCATAAGTATATGCAGATATAGACGCCGTAGTTCCAAAGATATTGCCATTTCCCACATGAAGGTTATCAACAATCCGGTTAAATGCTTTCCTTAAAACAGGATTAGTAATAATGACTGAGGATGTCGAGAGTCCGGCAAGATTAAATGTCTTGCTGGGAGCGATTAATGTAATTGTATTCGATGCAATATCTTCTGATATTGATGCCATAGGAGTATGGGTAAATCCAGGCAATGCAAGATCGCAGTGAATCTCATCAGAGATAATCAGAATATTGTTTTTCAGACAGATATCAGCCAGATTATTAAGTTCTTCAGTTGTCCAGACCCTTCCAACCGGATTATGCGGATTGGATATTATTATCATTTTTGTTTTAGTGTCAATTCCGGCTATCAAGGAATTATAGTCCATAACCCATTTACCTTCAGCCTCTATAAGCCTGTTATAAATCAGATTACGGCCATGAGATTCAGCAGCTGAGAAGAAAGGAAAGTACACTGGAGGCTGAACTATTATACTATCACCGGGCTGAGTATAAGCGAGAGTACAGAAATTGAGAGCCGGCACTATGCCAGGACAAAAGGAAATCCATTCTTTTTTGATTGTCCAGTTATGTCTCGATTTGATCCAGTTTATCATTGAGGTAAAATATTCTTCCGGTCGGAAGGAATATCCGTAAATCTCATGTTCAAGACGTTTCCGGAGTGATTCTACTACAAAGTCGGGGGAGTTAAAATCCATATCTGCCACCCACATTGGGATAACATCTTTTACACCAAAGGTCTCTTGTCTGCGATCATATTTTATGCAGTCAGTGCCCTCTCTTCCGGCAGGTTCATCGAAATTCCACATCCTTAAAAATGGTCTGGTTTCAGGGGCTTAAAGATAAGTAAAAAATAGAATAATAGATTGATTTTCCGGTATTGTAGCTCTTTGTGACCCTTGTAAAACACGAAGGCACACAAAGGGGAAAAAAGGCAAATACTACCTTTTAAGTCAACCGTTATTATTAATAATTCATTATATGGCGTAATGAAAAGGTAAAAACTTAAAATTCAACCGGACAAAAATCAGTCAGGGCAAATATTTTTGCACTTTTCTTAAGAATTTTAACCATTTTAGATACTCCCGACTCCAGTTACTTAGTATTTTCAATATTATTTATTACTTTTATGGACGATTTTGAATGAGTATTTAATATTTTAAAATGACTTAACATGAAAAAGATTTTTGCGGGTTTTATACTTCCTTTACTGATCATAAGTTTTACATGTCTGAGTTCGTGCAAAAACTCTACGTCAAAACAACAGAAAAATGTTGAAAAGCAGGAGGGCCAGGAAATTCAAAGCCAGATTGAAACACATGTTTATCCCTTACCCACATCTGCTGAAATTATTAAAAAGCTTACAGAGCTTGAGGTAGGCTATCAAATTGGGTTAACTAATCCGGCCGAAAATTCCAAAAAATATTTCGACAGCCAGGCAAGGGCAAGAAACCTTGGCGCTTATGGTGCAGACCTGAGTTATGTAACACTATACAATCAACCGCAGGAAGTGATTAATTATCTTGATGTAATAAAATCTCTTTCCAATGAGCTCAATATGTCAAAAGTCTATGATGAAAATATATATACTCAGATAAAGCAGAATGTTGATAATAAGGATGAACTGGTCAAAATACTTACAAAAGAATTTAGTGATACATATGCATTTCTTTGCGATAATGATCAACAGCCATTAGCTCTTCTGGTTGTAGGAGGAGCATGGGTTGAAGGTATGTATCTTACAACGCACGTTTCGGAAGCTGCATACCAGAATGCGGAATTTTCAAGAGTCTTGCTTGATCAGAAGCAATCATTTGAAACTTACCTTGAAATAACAAAACCATATCTTAACGATGCAAGTGTCAGCGATTTCGTAAAGTTGATGGATCCTGTTGAGAAAGTATATGAAGGTATTGGCACAAGTCTTACCGAACAGAATATTAAGGATATAACAAAAGTTATTGTTGATTTAAGAGAGAAGATAGTAAAATAAGTATTTCATAGATCTTTGGCCGCAAAGAATTTTACTTTGCGGTCTTTTTTTTACATAATGTTTTATGAGGGAATCGGTATTACTGGCCTTAATTCATATTTTTGCCATCGTTTCGACCATCAATCCTGCCGGAATATCATCAAGGGGCAAAAAGATCCTGCGCAGTTACCTGAGGAGATATCTGAACCGTGAACTTGAAGAAGAATATTACGCCCTTTTCGAGAATAATCTTGAGTTTTATTCAAATGAGCTTAAAAGTGTTGATAAAGCGGAACTTGCAGATGACGAATCTCTTATCTCATTTCAAATAACAAATATCTGCAGACAGATAAAAAAAGGTTTGTTTCTTGAGGAGAGGATGATAGTTTTTCTCCAGCTGATTGAATTCGCCTTTGAAGATGGTATGATCTCAGAACAGGAGAAAACTATTATTGACATTGTTGCCCGGACATTTAATATTTCGAAGAAGGAATATGATAATGCAACTGCCTTTATGATTGGCAGATCGTATGATGAGGTATCTCCTGAATGTATCCTGATAATTGAGAGCGATAATCCTGAATATTCCGGATCGGGCATTTATAAAAACTACGATAAGTGGCGTCATATCAGATTGAAAGGATTTAAAGGGCATCTGGTAGTGATGCATCTGGAAAGCACTGGCACACTTATTTTTACCTACGACGGGTCGCTCGTTTTATATTTTAAAGGCAGGGATATTATTGCCTGCAGGCCATATCTTCTTGACCGTGGAGTGAATATCAAAGGGCAGGGCATTGATCCTATTTACTACTCTAAAATTTTCAAAAAATTTGTTTCAAGGAAATTTCCCGAAAAGATAATATTCGAAGGTCATGAAATTGAATTCATGTTTAAGAACTCCGAAAACGGACTTCAGAAAATGAATTTCAAAGTCGAATCAGGCAACATGATCGGTATAATGGGGGGAAGCGGAGTAGGTAAAACCACGATGCTTAATTTGCTTCATGGCAAAATAAAACCAACTTCAGGTAACATCTTTATTAACGGGTATGATATAAACGAAGATTCAGAAGAACTCAAAGGGCTTATAGGATTTGTTCCTCAGGATGATATGCTTATAGAAGAACTGACTGTCTATCAGAATCTTTATTTTAATGCCAGGTTATGTTTCGGAGATTATAATGAAGAACAGTTGAAAAATACCGTTCAGAAAGTCCTTCAGGATCTTGACTTATCTGATATCAAAGATCTTCAGGTTGGCGATCTGATGAATAAAAAGGTGAGCGGTGGACAGAGGAAGCGGTTGAACATTGGTCTTGAGCTTATGCGAGAACCGGTGGTATTGTTTATTGACGAACCTACCTCAGGTCTGTCATCCTTCGATTCTGAAAAGGTAATGAGTCTGCTAAGGAATCAGTCACTTAGCGGGAAACTGGTTTTTGCCATCATACATCAGCCTTCGTCAGATATAATAAAGATGTTTGACAGGTTATGGCTGCTCGATAAAGGCGGCTATATGATCTATGATGGTGATCCTGTTGAAGCGCTGGTTTATTTTAAAACTGAGACATCGCAGGCAAATGCTGCAGAAAGTGAATGTCCTAATTGTGGAAATGTAGAAACGGATAACATTCTGCATATTGTTGAGGTTAAGGTCATTGATAATTCTGGTCTCCCAGGGAAAGACAGACAGATAAGCCCAAAGGAGTGGTATGAGAAGTATAAGAAAAAGATGATGCCAGTGCTGGGGGAAAAACCATCGAAAACAGATATTCCGCCAAGCAATTTCAGGGTCCCTAAAAAATCGGACCAGGTAAGGACGTTTATCAGACGAAATATAACAAGGAAACTTGCCGATCGTCAATACATGACAATTAACCTTGTTGAGGCCCCGTTACTGGCTTTCATTCTGGGATATATTTCAAAATTCAGTGAAAATGGTGTTTACAGTTTCGCTAACAACAAGAATTACCCGGTATTTCTCTTTATGGCGGTTATAGTTTCCCTGTTCATTGGTCTGACCGTAAGTGCCGAAGAGATTTTCCGCGACCGGAAAATCCTCGAAAGAGAGAAATTTCTTGATCTGAGCAGATTAAGTTATCTGATTTCAAAAATTAACTTCCTGTTTGCTCTGTCAGCAATTCAATCATTATCCTTCATCCTTGTTGCCAATTTAATCCTTGGCGTAAGAGGAATGCTTTTACAACAATGGGTCATCCTCTTTTCAACTGCCTGTTTTGGTAACATGCTGGGATTAAATATTTCTGCCGGTATGCGAACAGCAGTAAGCATTTACATACTTATTCCTCTTATCCTGGTGCCAATGCTTTTGCTTGGAGGGGCCATGATAAAATTTGACGACCTGCATAAGTCAATCAGTAAAAAAATATATGTTCCCCTTGTTGGCGATATGATGGTTACACGTTGGGCGTACGAAGCATTGTGCGTTGAACAGTTTAAAAGTAACAGATTTGAAAAACCTTTCTTCAGATATGAAATGGAAATAAGCCAAAATGACTGGTATGCCTCTTTTCTTGTTCCTGCTTTAAAAATTAAAGTCGATAATTGTCTTGCCTCTGGTAAGAGTCCTGAATATAAAGCAGATACAGAATCAAATATTAAGAAGCTTAATTTTCATATCAATTATCTTTCATCTTTTTCAGGAATAATACCAGGTAACTGGTTTAATAAACTGAGTTTTCAGACATTCAACGAATCTGATGCTTCAGAGGCAAAAACTTATCTTGATAGCCTAAAGACCTCATTCAGAATGCAAAGCAGGTCATTATCATATAAGCGCGACTCATTGATAAAACAGATTTCGACCCGGATGGGAGAGGATAAGTTCAATAAGATGAGGGCAGATAATTACAATGAGAATCTTGCAAATTATGTACTTAACAGACTGGCTGTAAATAAAATATATGATTCATACGATAAACTTATCCAAAAAGCGGATCCGATCTTTATGGCACCCGGATCAAAGTTCGGAAGAGCTCATTTTTTTGCTCCCTATAAACAAATCGGTAACCTGAAAATAGGAACGCTGATATTTAATATGATGGCAGTCTGGCTTATGATAATATGTCTTTTTGTGACATTGTATTATAATGTTCTTAAGCGTTTTATAAGATTTCTTGAATCACTTAATCTGCCAATTCTAAGGAAGTTCGGCAGGGAACTGCTTCAGGTGTAAAAACTGACTTTGCTATTGAGTTTTAATAAAAGCAAATAATAGAAATTCTCCCCTCCTTTTGAAGGAGGGGTGGCCCCGCCCTGGCGGGGACGGGGTGGTTGATTATAGGACCGACTGTACTATTAATACACTAATAGGTCTAATATCAAATCAACCACCTCCCCCCTTCGGGGTACTCCTCCTTCAAAAGGAGGAGAGAAGAATGAATATTGAAATGATTTAAAATTGATGGTGAAAGTTTATCCTAAAAAGAATCTTGGACAGCACTTTCTGAACGATAAAGTTATTGCCCGCAGAATTGCTGACTCATTGACTGGTAGCGGATATAACACTGTTCTTGAGATTGGTCCGGGCATGGGAATACTCACCCGTTACCTTCTTGAAAGGAGTTTTAAAGATTTTCGGGTAATTGAAATAGACAACGAATCTGTTCATTACCTGAAGGAGCATTTTCCTGAGATGAATAATATTATTACAGGCGATTTCCTCTATATGGATGTCGATCTGATATTCACGGATAAAATTGCCGTAATCGGGAATTTTCCCTACAATATCTCTACACAGATATTTTTTAAAGTACTTAAACACAGGGATAAAGTTGTAGAAATTTCAGGAATGTTGCAGAAAGAAGTCGCTGAAAGAATTTGTGCAGGTCCAGGATCGAAAACCTATGGCATTCTGAGTGTTTTGCTGCAGGCATTTTATAAAACAGAATATCTTTTTACAGTATCTGAACATGTTTTTTCTCCTCCGCCGAAGGTAAAATCGGGAGTAATCAGGTTAATCCGAAATGATGTTAAAAACCTCGATTGTGATGAGGTATTATTTTTCAGAGTAGTGAAAGCCTGTTTTAATCAACGCAGAAAAACTTTAAGGAATTCCGTACGAGCCGCATTTGAACTTGCTAGAGATGATTATCATGAATTCGGATTACGACCCGAGCAGCTTTCTGTTGATCAGTTCGTTCAGCTTACCAGATGGATCCAGGAGAACAGAGTATCATCCGAATGAGAAACCGATAGCTTCAACCGGGTTCATTTTAGCTGCCGCATTAGCAGGTGCATAACCTGCAACTACACCTATTAAACCAGAAATAAATACTGCCAGAAAGATATTTGATACTGTCAGATACATATTCAGATCATAGAGGTAATTTATAACAAGAGTTGTCAAAAATATCATTAGAATTCCAAGCAGCCCTCCGATAACAGATAAAAGAACAGACTCAACAAGGAACTGCTGAAGTATAAAAAACTTCTTTGCTCCAAGGGCCTTCTGAATACCAATAATATTTGTTCTTTCCCTGACCGAAACAAACATTATATTGGCAATTCCGAAACCTCCGACGAGAATTGCAAATCCTCCAATTACCCATCCGCCAATATTAATACCGGCAAAAACTCCACTGAAACTCTGCGCAATTATGCTGGCCTTGTTCAATGAAAAATTATCTGCTTCATAAGGGCGAAGTCTTCTTGCGGCCCTCAAGATCATTGTTTCTTCATCACCCAGTTCCTGCAGATCGACTCCCTCTTTAGCCTTGATCATCAACCTGGCATCGAGAAAATTATTTTTCATGTTTATAAATGTCTTGCCAAAATTTAATGGAACCAACGTCTTCTCATCCAATCCCGTATCGCCAATTCCTCCTTGGCCTTCTTTTTTAAACACTCCAATTACACTTGATCTTTTACGGGCAATAGTGACTTGTTTGCCAATAGGATCTTGATTTTTAAATAATTTTTCCGCTATGGTGGTTCCTATGACAGCAACATTTTTCCCTGTGGCAGATTCTTCAGGTGAAAAATATCGTCCATTTTCAATTTCGAATGTCCTGATATTGGCATATTCAGGAGTAACAGCTAATATCTCAACATCGTTCACGTAATATTTCTTGTATTTTATTTGTTCATTCTGCCCTACTGTCATGCAAACTGCGGCAGCTTTTGTTGATTTTGCCGTAATAGCCTGATAATCAATATTTGACACTACCGGCCTTTTGATAAGGTCCCACCAGGGTTCATTAAAATTGAGGCCCCAGGGAAATTTATGAACATAGATTACATTTTCACCTAAAGTTGAAATAGAATCGTGGATTGATTTTTCCATCCAGTCGAGTACAGTGAATACAGAAATAATCGAAAAAATCCCTATCGTTATGCCAAATAGTGAAAGGAAGGTCCTTAACTTATTAACAATAATAGAGTTAAAGGCAAAAACAAAACCCTCTCTCAGAAGTCTGAATATCATTTTACTTTTTTTCAATGGTATAAATTTGGGATCAAATATACGAAAATCATTTAACGCTAAGAATCATATATTATAATGTATGACGTTATTAAAAAAATATCTATTTTTAGACGCCATTAAAGGGATATCCAAATACGATCGTAATTATCAAATAATGAGTGACAAACGAATTCAAAGTGCTCTGATTTCAGTTTTTTATAAAGAAGGATTGGCAGATCTGGTAAGAATTCTTCATGAATTGGATGTTAAGATATATTCGACAGGAGGTACTTTTAGTTTTATTAATGATCTTAACATACCTGCAGAAAAGGTTGAAGATCTCACTTCTTATCCCTCTATTCTTGGCGGAAGAGTTAAAACGCTTCATCCTTCTGTTTTTGGAGGAATCCTGGCCAGGAGGGAAAACAGCAATGATCTTGAACAACTTTTAAAATATAAGATACCTGAAATTGATCTGGTTATTGTTGACCTTTATCCCTTTGAAGAGACAGTAAAATCAAATGATGAAGAGGATGAGATCATTGAAAAAATAGATATTGGTGGTATTTCATTGATCAGGGCAGCTGCAAAAAATTATAATGATGTCCTTGTTGTCTCTGGAAGAGAACAGTTTTCAGATATTGTTATTTTATTAAAAGGGAAAAGAGGATATACCTCACTTTCCGAAAGAAGAAATTTTGCAGCTAAAGCATTTCAGACATCTTCGCACTATGATACAGCTATTTTCAAATATTTTAACAGGGAAGCCTCAATCCCCGCTTTCAGGGAAAGCATAAATATATCATATCCTTTACGTTACGGGGAGAACCCTCATCAGAAAGGGATCTTTTTCGGAAATACTGACCTGATTTTCGAGAAACTTCACGGGAAAGAAATATCATATAATAATCTTCTGGACCTTGAAGCGGCACTGAACCTTATTGATGAATTCAGAAAACCAACTTATGTGATCATAAAACATAATAATGCATGCGGAGTCGCTTCAAGAAAAACACCTATTGATGCATGGAAGGATGCTCTCGCATGTGATCCGGTATCTGCATATGGTGGTGTAATAGTCACTAACACCTCTGTTGATGAGGTTACTGCGGCGGAGATCGATAAGATATTCTTCGAAATAATTATTGCCCCTGCGTTTACAGAACCCGCACTTGTGATTCTTAAACAGAAGAAAAACAGGATAATTCTCAGACGAAATGACTCGGAAAAGAGCAATAGTGGATTCAGATCTTTACTAAATGGTGTGCTCTGGCAGCAAAAAGATAACAGTACAGAAACAGCTGAACAGATGAATCCTGTTACAACCCGGATTCCTCAACCGGCTGAATTTGAAGATCTGGTCTTTGCTAATATAATTGTTAAACACAGTAAGTCGAATGCAATTGTAATTGCCAGGAACAACCAGCTGTGTGCCAGCGGTATCGGGCAAACTTCAAGAGTGGATGCTTTGAAACAGGCAATTGAGAAAGCACGGTCATTCGGGTTCGACCTGAATGGATCTGTTCTGGCATCTGACGCTTATTTCCCGTTTGCCGACAGTGTTGAGATTGCGCATAAAGCTGGTATAACAGCGATAGTACAACCCGGAGGATCTGTAAGAGATAAAGATTCAATTGATTACTGTTCATCAAATGGGATAGCTATGGTATTTACGGGAATCAGACATTTTAAACATTAAATATTAAATAAATCAGCTCATATAATGGGACTATTTTCATTTTTAACACAGGAGATTGCAATCGATCTCGGCACAGCAAACACTATCATTATTCATAATGATAAAGTTGTTGTCGATGAACCATCTATCGTGGCAATAGATAAAAACACAGGTAAGCTTATTGCAATAGGTGAGAAAGCGAGACAGATGCATGGTAAGACTCATGAAAACATTAAAACTATCAGGCCTTTACGTGATGGTGTAATTGCTGATTTCAATGCTGCGGAGCTAATGATCAGGGGAATGATCAAAATGATCAACAAGGGTCCACGTCTTTTCGCTCCATCACTTAAAATGGTGGTATGTATACCTTCAGGAAGCACTGAAGTGGAAATACGTGCAGTACGCGACTCATCAGAACATGCCGGCGGACGGGATGTTTATATGATTTATGAGCCAATGGCTGCAGCTATCGGTATTGGTCTCGATGTAGAAGCTCCTGAAGGATGCATGGTTGTTGATATTGGCGGTGGAACAACCGAAATAGCAGTAATTGCACTGGGAGGTATCGTTTGTAATAAATCCATCAGAATTGCAGGTGATGGATTTACTGCCGATATTCAGGCTTATATGCGTCACCAGCATAATATTAAGATCGGGGAACGTACTGCAGAGGACATTAAGATCGGAGTGGGAGCGGCGCTTCCTGATATAGAAAATCCCCCGGCTGATTTTGTTGTCAGAGGACCAAACATTATGACAGCTCTGCCTATTGAAATACCAATTTCTTATCAGGAAATAGCTTATTGTCTCGATAAGTCACTGTCAAAAGTAGAAGCAGCTCTTTTGAATGTTCTGGAGCAAACGCCTCCTGAACTTTATGCCGATATTGTAAATAAGGGGATCTATCTTGCTGGTGGTGGAGCGTTGCTAAGAGGTCTCGACAAGAGACTAACCGATAAGATCAATATCCCGTTTAATGTTGTAGAAGACCCGTTACATGCAGTTGCACGTGGCACTGGTGTTGCATTGAAAAATGTTGATAAATTTCCGTTCCTGATGAGGTAATCTTAAGCTGTGAATGAGGAATCTGCTGAATTTTCTGGCCAGATACAATAACCTGATTATCTTTCTGATTCTTGAAGGTATAGCTTTTTATTTGCTTACAAGCGGCAACAAGTACCATAACTCCCGGATGTTGAATAGCGTCAGAGGAATTACTCATGGGATTGAGGGAAAGATTAACAATACAAGAGCATATCTGGGTCTTCGCGAGATAAATGAAAAGCTGGCTGCAGAGAATGTTGCACTGAAGAACAGCATCGGAAAACTTGTTAAACGGGATAATCCGGTTTTTTTTTCTGTTGAGGATTCTAGTAATAAGCAGCAATATCAACACACATCAGCCGAAGCAATTCAGAATTCAATAAACAGGCAGAAAAATTTTTTCACTATTAATAGGGGAGAGAGCCAGGGAATAAAAGTAGATATGGCGGTTCTCTCCGGAAATGGTGTTGCCGGTGTTATTGTCGGCTGTTCTAAAAACTATTCAGTGGCAATGTCGCTGCTAAACCTCGATTTTAAATTAAGCGCCAGGATTAAATCAAATGGTTATTTCGGCTCTCTCGGCTGGGACGGCAGAGATTACCGCTATGCAGTTTTAAGTGAAATACCTCAGCATGTTCTTGTAAATGTAGGGGATACTATTGAGACAACCGGCTATTCGGCCATTTTCCCCGAAGGAGAACTGATCGGTACGGTAAGCGATTATGAGAAATTTGGCGGAGATTTTTATAAGATAACTGTTTTGCTGATGACGGATTTTAAAAAATTGCACTTTGTGGATATTATCGGCAATATGAAGAAAACAGAACAACTGGAACTTGAAAAATTATATAAATGATAAATTCAATCTTAAGGTTTGGACTTATTTTTATCTTACTTATACTGCTCCAGGTTTTGCTTTTTAACAATATCCAGTTCAGCGGATATGTTAATCCATACGTTTATATAATGTTTATTCTTTTGTTACCTGTCGAAATACCCTCCTGGTTACTTCTTCTCTTATCCTTCGCAACCGGACTTATTATTGATATCTTTTCAGGTTCACCGGGTATGCATACATCAGCTACCGTTCTTGCCGGATTTGTTCGTCCTTATGTTCTGAGAATTGTTTCTCCCAGGGATGGTTATGAACCAGGTTCTGATCCATCAATGATAATATATGGTCTCCGGTGGTTCTTTTCTTACGCATTGCTTATGGTTGTTATTCATCATACCACTCTGTTTTACATTGAAGTCTTCAGGTTTGCAGATTTTTTCAGAACGATGATGAGAGTAATATTAAGTACAATGTTTTCCATGACTTTTATCCTTCTGATTGAATTTTACAGGAGAGGAAAGTAAGCGATCACTAATTATGAAAGATTCATTCATTAACAGGAAATATGTTATTATGGCTCTTGTAGTGTTTGCAACACTTGGCCTGTTAGTGAGGCTGTTTATTATTCAGGTTGTAAAAAACACATACAGGATTTCAGCTGATAATAATGTCCTGAGATATATTCCGCAGTATCCTGCCCGTGGACTTATATATGACAGGAACGGGAAACTGATAGTATTTAATCAGGCTGCTTATGATCTGATGGTTGTCCCATCGCAGGTCACAAAAATTGACACTTTAGGATTTTGCGATTTTCTGGGAATTTCAGCCGATCTCTTCAGAAAACAGATGAAGCTGGCAATAAACTATTCCAGACGTGCTCCTTCCGTCTTCCTGAAACAGGTTTCCAATGAGACATATGCAAGGTTCCAGGAAAAAATGTTTATGTATCCGGGATTCTATGTGCAACCCCGGACTCTTCGAAAATATTCAAAACCTGTTGCAGCCCATATTCTTGGCTATGTGAGTGAAGTTGATGATGGCGTGATCAAAAAAAATCCTTATTATAAACCCGGAGATTATATAGGAAAGAGTGGAATTGAAGAATCATATGAAAAGGATCTTCGGGGCAGACGCGGGGTGAAAATCTTTCTAGTGGATGTATTCAGCCGTATCAAAGGGTCATATGCTGGAGGAAAACTCGATACACTTGCAGTTCAGGGATCGGATATAGTTTCCGGAATCGATCTTGATCTTCAGGATTACGGAGAGCTTCTGATGAAAAACAAAAGAGGAAGTGTTGTAGCAATAGAACCCCAAACCGGAGAAGTCCTCACACTTATTTCAGCACCTGATTACGATCCGGCTCTTCTTGTAGGAAGAGTAAGATCAGAGAACTTCGCGAAGCTTCAGGGGGATTCAGTTTTGCAGCCTCTGTTTAACCGGGCTCTTATGGCATCCTACCCTCCCGGATCGACTTTCAAACCTATAAATGGGTTAATAGGCCTGCAGGAAGGAGTAATCAACGCGCAAACACTTTTTGAATGCCATCGGGGATATCTGTTTGTTGCATGTCACGCCCATCCATCACCGCTTAGCATAGTCGGAGCTATTGGGAATTCATGCAATGCCTATTTTTGTCAGACATACAGGAGAGTTCTTGAAAATCCTGCATATAATACTGTTGCTGATGCATACGATAAATGGAGAAAATATGTAAATGAGTTCGGATTTGGCAATAAGCTGGGAACTGATTTTGTAAATGAACTCGCGGGATTTATTCCATCTACGGAGTATTTTGATAAATATTATGGCAAGAACAGGTGGAAAGCACTCACAGTCATTTCTATGGCAATAGGACAGGGTGAAGTTGGCACAACACCTCTTCAGATGGCAAATTATACTGCTGCTATAGCAAACCGTGGTTATTTTTATACTCCTCATGTTGTAAAATCAGTTGGTCCTGACCATCTTATAGACAATAGATTTACAACGAAGCATCAAATAGATATTGATACGGCAAATTTTGAAAAAATTGTACTTGGAATGGAACAAGCTGTTAACAGCGGTACAGCTGCAGGAGTAAAATTAAAAGATATTATCATGTGCGGGAAGACCGGAACGGCACAAAATCCACATGGTGCTAACCATTCTGTTTTTATAGCATTTGCGCCGAAAGATAACCCGAAAATTGCAATTGCGGTTTATGTGGAAAACGCCGGATTTGGGGCAACTTATGCTGCTCCGATTGCAAGCCTGATGATCGAAAAATACCTGAAAGGGGCGATAACCAATAAAGTTCTTGAAAAAAGAATACTTGAACTAAATCTTCAGGGAACGAACAGTGAAGCGGAGCGTTAATATCTGGAACGGAATAGACAAGACGTCAATAGTCCTGTTTTTGCTTCTTGTTTTAATGGGGTGGATCAATATCTATGCTGCAGTTTTCAATGAAGAACATTCAGGAATACTTGATTTTTCTCAACGATATGGAAAACAGTTTCTCTGGATTATTGCATCACTTATTCTTGCTGTTTTTATCGTAATTATCGATAATCGTTTTTATTTCTTTTTCGCCTGGTTCATTTATGGGGCCTCTATGCTGCTTCTGCTTCTTGTGGTTATTTTCGGAAAGGAAATAAACGGGGCAAAATCGTGGTTTGAATTTGGAGCTATAAGTCTTCAACCGTCAGAATTAGCAAAGTTCGCTACTGCTCTTGCTCTTGCGGCTTACCTGAACACAAAAAGACAGGACCTGACGAAACTAGCGGTTATATTTCCGGCAGCGGCAATTATTCTGTGTCCTGCAATGCTTACAATGCTTCAACCCGATTTGGGCTCTGCAATTGTATATGTTTCGTTATTCATTGTGCTCTTCAGGGAAGGAATGAGCCCTTATATATTTGTGTCAGGATTACTGGCGATCGTTCTGTTTTTTCTCACCCTTCTTACAAATAATCTCTATCTTACAATTGCCTTAATAGTTATAGCAGTCATACTTCTATGGTTTGCAACACACAAATGGAAATTAGTGCTTTTCGGATCCGGAATTTTCCTTCTTGTTGCAGGAATGTTGTATATGCTAGATCATTATCTGATTAAATCAATTGGTAATGAGCTCGTTATTTTTATTTCACTTATTCTTTCAGGTGTAATTTATGCTTTTTATGTTTTTAATAAAAGAGCTGTATCTGTTCTGGTAATATATCTGTTCCTGATTGGAAGTATTATGTATGTCAATTCAGTTAATTATGCTTTTGATCATTTACTGAAAGCCCATCAGAAAGAAAGAGTTGATATTTTGCTAGGGTTCAAGTCGGATTTACACGGAACGGGTTATAATGTCAATCAGTCGATAATCTCAATTGGATCAGGAGGTTTTTCCGGCAAGGGGTTTTTACAGGGAACTCAGACAAAGTTCAAATTTGTTCCGAAGCAAAGTTCGGATTTTATTTTCTGCACAGTTGGTGAAGAATGGGGATTTCTCGGTTCTGGTGTTATAATTGGGATATACCTGTTTCTCCTGCTGAGACTGATCAAATTGGCTGAGCGTCAGCGGTCCGACTTTTCGAGGATATATGGATACTGTGTTGTTTCAATACTCTTTACGCATATATTTTTGAATATTGGAATGGCAATCGGACTGGTTCCGGTTATTGGAATCCCATTGCCGTTTTTAAGCTACGGCGGCAGCTCATTATGGGGGTTTACAATACTTTTATTTATATTTTTAAGGCTTGATGCAAGCCGGACTGAATACCTGGTATGATCAGAATGGTATCGTTATTCTGTGTGATATTTCAATACCAAAATCTTTTTCGACATAATCGATAAGTTGAGGGAAAAACTCCATGAAGTCGTCCTGAAGAGAATAATAATTCTTTTTAAGCGCATGCATGGCAAACCGCGTTTCATTCGGAAGAGTTGAGCGCTTGCTAAGAGTATTCAGAACATGACGTATACCGTTTCTGGTCTGATATGATTCTATCCAGTTGTTTATTATAAAAAAAGGCATCATCTCTCTAACATTATCGGGCATGATTTCGTAATTGTTCACAAGTGCCCTGTAAAAGTTATAAGTGACACTTTCAAGAGGCCTTTGTGAAAAAAAATCCCATTCCTTGGTAAGAAAATGGTCATAAATTATATCGGTAATTACCCCTGAATATTTATGGTATTTCCTGGTAAAGAAAATCTTACTTCGGTGAACAACGGGGTGCCGGTCAGTGAATCCGTCTATATGCCTGTGCAAGATGATCCCTTTTCTGATAAGATCGGGGTACTTTAAGTAATCGCGTCCTTTTACATAATCACCAATGTAATTGCCAATGATTATTTTATCAGAATCACCTGAAAGATATATATGAGCCAGCACATTCATAACATGACATAATAGTACAAAGAATTTGCCATATACCTTCTCTAATTGAAAACATTTTCTTTAACATGTTTTCAGAACATACCTGCAATGCCATTAACAGATTGTCAATCAGAAAATTAAAGCATAGAAACGGTGATTAAAAAAATACCATAAAATGCTCGGAATTTCGCTATGCAAATTATACATTTGTTGGTTCATTTTAAAATGAAAATTCAATTCCGTCAAATAAATTTCAAATAAACTAAGGAGGATTTATGACTAAGAAAAATGTCATCATAATTGGTGCAGCAGGTCGCGATTTCCATAATTTCAACACTTGCTTCAGAGATAATGAGTATTATAATGTTGTTGCATTTACTGCGGCTCAGATACCCGATATTGACGGAAGGAAATATCCTAAAGAACTGGCTGGCAAATTATACCCTGACGGAATACCCATTTTTGCTGAAGAAAACCTTCCGGATCTTATTAAGAAATATAAAGTCAACGATTGTGTATTCTCCTACAGCGATGTCACCTATCAGAAGGTAATGTCAGTTAGCGCAATAGTGAATGCAGCAGGCGCAAACTTTGTATTGCTCGGACCTGCTGATACTATGGTAAAAAGTACAAAACCTGTTATAGCTGTTGGTGCAATACGTACAGGTTGCGGGAAGAGTCAGACATCCAGAAAGGTTATAGAGCTTCTGATGGAAAAGGGTTTGAAAGTGGTTGCAGTACGTCATCCAATGCCTTATGGCGATCTTAATGCCCAGAAAGTTCAGCGCTTTGCAGTCGTTAAAGATCTTGAAAAGCATAAATGCACTGTTGAGGAAATGGAGGAGTATGAACCACATGTTGTCAGAGGAAATGTAATTTATGCAGGGGTTGATTATGAAGCAATTCTCAGGGCAGCTGAAAATGATCCTGCCGGTTGTGATGTCGTTCTATGGGATGGAGGTAATAATGATTTCCCATTCTATAAACCCGACTTAATGATAACGGTAACTGATCCTCACAGGGCCGGACATGAACTGAAGTACTACCCTGGTGAAGTTACTCTTCGCATTGCTGATGTTGTGGTAATAAATAAAATGGATAGTGCCGCTCCTGAAGCAATACAGATTGTAAGGGAGAGTATTGATAAGGTAAATCCTGCAGCAATCGTTATTGATGGTGCTTCACCGATTAAGGTAGATGATTCATCATTAATCAAAGGTAAAAGAGTGCTGGTTGTTGAAGATGGTCCGACGCTTACACACGGAGAAATGAAAATTGGTGCGGGTGTTGTTGCAGCACGCAAATTCGGGGCTTCGGAACTGGTAGATCCCCGTCCCTATACAGTAGGCAGACTAAGTGATACGTTCAGGCAATATCCGAATATAGGAACTCTGCTTCCTGCTATGGGTTATGGCGATCAGCAACTGAAAGACCTCGAAACTACGATCAATAATACCGATTGTGACAGCGTTATTATAGCCACCCCAATTGATCTGAACAGGATTATCAAAATCAAGAAACCAAATACAAGGGTTTATTATGATCTCCAGGAGATTGGTGATCCGAATCTGACCCAGGTAATTGATGAGTTTGTGAAAAAGTATAAACTCTAATAGTTTTATCCCCCAAACCCCCCAAATGGGGGGCTTTAAGGGGAAAACAGGTACCGAACCCCCCATATGGTGGACAGGGGGGGTAAAAAATAAGGAGATAAAGATTTAATAAGTTATTTCACAATCTTCCTGTATTTTTCAACCCTTGCATCATTAATGACACCTTTCCAGTTCAGACCGAAACCAAAATCATAAGTGTTTCCTTCTGTGTCAACATGGCATACCATATCAAAAGGTACATCCTCTTTCTGTGTCTCTACGGTTTTCATATCAGCAGGCATCTGCAAAGGCAATAATCCTGAAGGTTCTACGCCCCCGGTAATAATATCCAGAATTGCCTGGTCCTGTACTTCAAAGTTAACAATTATTGCATCTGCATCTTTTTCAAACTCACTGAATATCATTGGTTTTGACATTGCAATTGAAACAATAACAGGTTTATCTTTCATAGCTTTTTTTGCCTCCAGTACCATTTTCAGATCGGAGGCATTGGATGCTGTGATTGATTTAGCTTTATATGTCCGGTTGATAAATTTCTCAAAGGGATCGCCGCCGGCAAGGCTGGGATCGCGGGCGTATAAAGCTTTGTAGGGACCGTATTGAAGACTTATTGGTACATAACCGTTTCCGCCTTTTTTCACATCAGCAGGGTCATAACCACTTCCTGAATTTGGACTCCTGATTACTACCAGTGCAAAATCAGCTTCAGAAGGGTTATCTGTAACCTTGAAATATTTCTTTACAACGTTCAGATTAAGTGGATAATTTATTGACTCAGGAGTTGGACCACCAAAAAAGTCTCTGCCGGCGGCAGTAACTCTTTTGGGGATATAGACTGTTTTCTGTTTTGCAAGAGGAAGGACTTTGTTCTTATTCTTCAGCATAATTATAGATTTCAGCTGGGCCTCATACCCTGCTTTCATAAATTCCTCATTTCCAACGATTATTTTTGTCTCTTCCACGTTAAGATAGGGATTTTCGAAAAGTCCGACCCGGAAAATGTTTTTTAAAAGGCGGATTGCAGATTGTTCCATCCGGTCTCTCATGTATTTTTCTCCGTGTTCCTTAACTCCCATTTTATAGGCTTCGATAACAGGCCCGGCGTCATTGTTACCGCCAAACTGATCCACCCCGGCCAACATTATTTTATAATGTCTTTCTGCAATAGTTAGCGTTTCAACACCCCAGCAGGTTGTACCAAATCCGTCTACTGCCTTTTCATCGGTGGTGACTCCCCAGTCGGTACATATGACTCCGTCAAAAGAATATTTACCACGCAGCAAATCATTTATAATATATTTATTGTAACTGTTACCAACATTTTCATTATTTTGTTTATCAATGCCATAAGAAATTGTGTAATAAGGCATTACTGCTGAAGCCATTTTTGTTTCGCCTTCAAGTTTTAAAGCGCCTTCGGTAAAGGGGATAAGATGATCAGCAAGATTATTGCCAGGATATACAGCGTACTTTCCAAAAGCAAAGTGTGCATCGCGTCCTCCCTCTTCGGGTCCTCCACCGGGCCAGTGTTTAATCATTGTATTTACACTTGTATAACCCCATCCGTTTGCAATAAGCTTATCCCCGACAGATGTCTGAAAACCATCAACATATGCGCGCGCCATATCTGCAGTAAGCCGGGGATTTTCACCGAAAGTTCCGTTAACTCTGGCCCACCTGGGTTCTGTTGCAAGATCAATTTGTGGCGACAGCGCCGTTGCAATACCAAGTGCGCGATATTCCTTAGCTGCAATTTGTCCGAACTGTTTCACGACAGCAGGATCGAACGTAGCTGCCATACCTAATGATCCCGGCCACATTGATATTTGTCCGGCAGATCCGACATTGTATTCAACATCAGACGTTGAACGGTGTCTTGGATCAGAACTGTTATTTGCCGGAATACCAAAACCGATGCTTTCGCAAAGTGCCTGTACATTGTTATTCCATTTAGCTGCAACTTCTGGACTTTCCACCGAGGTAACCAGAACATGACGAAGATTATCCTTAGTGAGGAATTTAATCTGCTGATCGCTGAGGTCGTAAGATTTCGAACCACTTTCAGAGAATGATTTTCCCTTATAGGTACTTGACCCAAAACGTGTACTACCTGAAGGAATCGCCTGATGCGCACTGTAGAGCATTAATCCTGCAATTTGTTCAACTGTCATTTTAGAGGCCAGATCTTTTGCACGTTCTGCTGCACTAAGGCGCCAGTCTTCATAAATGTCAAGCTTACCGTTTTTATTCAGATCTTTGAATGCGAAACCTTTAACTGTTAATATTTTAACACCGCTGGTCGTATCATATCCGAGTGTCTGTCCATCTTTATTTGTAACGATCCTTCGTGAACCAGTTCCGGTTTCACTCCAGTTTTTACAGCTGCTTAAAACCACGACAAAAGCCACAGCAACAAAGAGATGAGAGGAGATTTTCATTTTTTTCATATCAGGTAGGGTTAAAATTTATAAGTGATATTTTTTCCCCGTAGACTTTTCAGATTAACGCTGATGATAAAAATCAGATCTGCGTAAATCAGTGAGATCAGCGGGAAAGTATTAATTCTATAATCTTTCCCTGAGTTTTTTACCAGCTTCTTCGAAACCGGGTTTATTAAGCAGAGCAAACATGTTTTTCTTGTATGCTTCAACCCCTGGCTGGTCGAATGGATTGACATCGAGAATGTATCCGCTTAAAGCGCATGCCATCTCAAAGAAATAGATCAGTTGTCCGGTGTAAAACTCAGTTAATGCCGGAATTGTTATTGTTATTATAGGGACATTCCCATCATTATGAGCAAGAGTTGTTCCCAGTTCAGCATTGTGATTTACTTCGGAAAGCCTTTTACCAGCCAGATAATTCAGCTGATCAGAGTCATCTTTTTCAAGCGGGATAATAAGTGTTTTGACAGGATCTTTCACAGAGATCATTGTTTCAAATAGAATTCTCTGTCCATCCTGTATATATTGTCCCATTGAATGAAGATCAGTTGTAAGATCAACTGATGCAGGGAAAATCCCCTTGCCATCTTTTCCTTCACTCTCACCGTAGAGCTGTTTCCACCATTCGGAAAAAAAATGAAGTTTAGGAGTGAAGTCAACCATTATTTCAATAGGTTTGCCGTTCTGAAGGATAAGATTTCTTGCTGAAGCATAGAGGAGAGAAGGATTGGTTTCAGCATGTTTGTTATTCCTTGTAATCTCTTCCATTGATTTAGCCCCTTTAACCAGCAATCGTATATCTATTCCTGTTAAAGCTATTGGCAGAAGGCCAACAGGACTTAGAACTGAATAACGGCCACCGATATTGTCGGGTATGATAAATGTTTCATATCCATTGGTTTCAGCCAGGGATCTGAGAGCTCCTTTTTTCGCATCCGTGACGGCAATAATTCTTTCAGCGGCTGCCTGTTTACCAACTTTCTTTTCCAGATGATCCTTGAGTATTCTGAATGCTATTGCAGGTTCAGTTGTTGTTCCAGATTTTGAGATGACAACAATGGAATAATTTCTTCCATTCAATAGTTCAATGAGATCTGACAGGTAGTCTTCACAGATGTTCTGTCCTGCAAAAATCACATCGTGGTGTTTATTCTTTAATAGAGAGGAGAAAGAATGAGACAGAGCCTCAATTACAGCTCTTGAACCCAGGTAAGACCCTCCGATTCCGATAACGACTGTAGTATCAGAAAGAGACCTGAGTTGTTTTGCAGTTTTCTCTATCTTATCTAACTGAGGCACGATGTCATCTGGGAGTGAAAGCCATCCCAGAAAATCATTACCCGGGCCTGTTCCGGTATTCAGTGTATCTATGTGTCGCACAGATTTTTGGGCATATGCAACTATTTCTTCAAATGAGATAAATTTACCGGTGTTTTTCAGATTGATGCTTAAATTTTCTTTCATTTCATTATATTATAAGACCACAAAGTTAAGAAAAAAGCCGTCGGAAGGACTCCGGCGGCTTTTAATAATGTTGGGATATATATTGATAAGAAGTTATCTTCTGTGAATACCTCCGGCGCTTGAAGAATGAGCATCTATATATTTGGGATCGCCCTTATAATTAATATCTCCGGCGCTGGAAGCCCTGGCAGTTATTCTTTCAGATACATTTACATCAGCATCTCCTGCGCTTGACACAGAAATGTCTGCTTCTCTGGCCTTAAGCTCATAAGCATTAAAATCACCTGCACTGCTCAGGTCGGCTCTAAGGTAATCAGTTTCGCCTGTAAGCGTAATGTCTCCTGAACTGCTGATATCCACATCGATTTTTCTGGCAGTAACCTCAAGTTTGATATCTCCGGCGCTGCTTGCTGATAATTCAAGCCTGTCGCTGTTTATCGGGCTCTCCCCGAAAACATCTCCTGCACTCGTTGTTTTTACTGATTTTACCTCTTTCATTGTAACATAAACTCTCTTTCTTTCTGCATCACGGATATTATATTCACTGTATACATTGAGGACTCCATCTCGCACTTCTGTAAGAATATATTCGTGCAGATTCTCATCTGCTTCAACAGAAACACTCTCATTATTACCCTGTTTAAGATAAACGTCAATTCCTGAACTTACTTTTACACCGGTAAAAGAATCTGTTTTCCTCTCTTTTGTGACCACTTTCCCATGTCCTTCCACAGTTCTCCAATGCTGTCCCTGGATCTGGATGCATGAGGTGATGCTAAGAATGATGAATGCAATTGTTAACGATCTTAGGCTTTTCATACTTCTTTGTTATTAGTTTTTTATTCAGAACTGAAATAAAGACAGGAAGAATTTTGATTTGTTGCATACGGAGAAAAAATTATTGACATCTTTTTGCCGCAAGTCAGGAGGTGTTGAAAAAGTTGAAATCCATTAACCGCAAAGGTCGCAAAGGTTTTACGCAAAGGTCGCAAAGAACATAATAACAGTGTTTTAACTTTGCGCGCTTTGCGCCTACTTTGCGTACTCTGCGGTTAAAAAGGACTTTTTCAACAGCCTCGATGGCGGCCCTCGTTTTGCCTATACACAAACCCGAAAATAAAGGAGGCGGCCAGGGGGCGTTAGTGCCACTTGAATATTTTCAATCCAACTGAGAAAAACAGTGCCCCTATTGCGAGAAGGATAAAAATAGGAATTGCTACTTCGTGATATCCTGCTCCTTCATTGAATATACTCCTGATCCCATCTGTCAGCATAGTTAAAGGAAGGTTCCTGATAACCGGAAGACTCCAGTCGGGGAAATTCTGGTAACTGAAAAAAATTCCGGAAAGTACCATCATAGGAAATACTACAAAATTAATCAGGCCATTTCCCACCTCCGTATTTGAGGTATGTGACGAAACTAGCACGGCTATTCCGGCAAATGCTATATTCCCGGCCAGGAACATCAAAATGAGGGCTGAAATATTTCCCTGGATTGTCATTTTAAAAGCAAAAAGTGCGAAAAGAAATAGTACAAGTGATTCAATGAAGTTCATTGTTATCCTTACTGCAATTAATGCAATCAGGAAGTGGGATTTTTTCATGGGTGTTGCAACAAGTCTTCGTAAGAGCTTCTTCGATCTCTTTTCAATAATGCCATAACTTATCCCCCACATGCTGGACATCATCACACCCATAGCTATCAATCCGGGAACAAGAAAATCAATGTATCGGGTACCAGTCACAGTAAGCGGTTTTATTTCTGAGTTGCTCTGAACAGGCTGAACAGCTCCTTTTCCCACAATGGTACTGAGCTTAAGGTACGTTAGTTGTGCATCGGGATTCATTGGATCGAAATGGTATTCGACCGAATCGGTTTTCCCAAGCAGGAGAACATTAATTGTGCCTCTTTTTAAAAGTACAACAGCTTCATCCCATTTCATACTATAAAACAGAAAGACAGAGTTTCCCAGCTTATCGTCCTTTATTGTATATTTCCAGCGCCATGAATCTGATGCAGCTGAGATATTCTTCTCGCAATTATCCCGCAAGAAACCGGCAACTACAGAATTATCTGAACCCATAAGTGATCTTTCAGTTAAGCTGATGATAGCAACTTTCCGGATTACGTCTGCCTTTTTAGTAAATGCAAGTCCTAGTCCGAGAGACATCAGAATTGGGAAGAGTATACCCCAGAAAAGGACTCCAGGTTCCCTTATTATTTCACGGAAAAGAGCAGATATCAATTGCCATAGCTGTTTAAATCTGACCCATCTATTCATTTATTTTCCTTCCAGTTAGTGAAACAAACAGGTCATCAAGTGTTTTACGGCGGCACTCCATATGTTTGAGAGTAATATTCCTCGATTTCATAAAAGTCATAAAAGCAGGAAGTTCAGTTTCAAAATTGGTCAGTGTGACATATCCCTTTTCACGTGTTTCTCCATTATGAATAATGAATGGCAGATCAGAAGAATTCATTTCTTCTTCTCCAATGGCATTTTCGGCAGTAAATTCAACGACCTTTTCATGAGTATCCTCCTCAAGAAGTTGTTGCAAAGTGCCTTCTTTTAAAATTACGCCATTATCCATTATCACTATGTAGTCGCAAAGATTTTCTGCTTCCTCCATATAATGAGTAGTAAGGATCATCGAGGTTTCAGCTCTTGTCTTCAGACTTTTTAAAATTTCCCATATTTCGCGTCTGGCATTTGGATCGAGACCTGTTGTTGGTTCATCAAGAAGAAGGATTGCAGGATTGTTTAGCAGGGCAATTCCTATTGCGAGCCGTTGCCTTTGTCCTCCTGAAAGATTCACAACATAGGATTTTCTCTTTTCTTCAAGTCCTACAATATCAATAATTTCATTGACGCGTTCTTTTCCCATGTTAAAGAATCCTGCAAAAAGGAGCAATGTTTCTGAGACCCTGAGTTTATCAATAAAATGGGTTTCCTGGAGAGAAAGTCCTATGATCATATGGAGTTCATCTTCATTTCCCTTCCACTTTTTCCCCATTATTGTAATTTCTCCCTTATCGGGTTTTTGAATACCTTCGATCATCTCCACGAGAGTTGTTTTACCTGCTCCGTTAGGGCCAAGGAGAGCAACAAATTGACCCTTAGGGATATTAAGATCAATACCCTTTACAGCCTGGACAGTTTTGAAGGATTTCCAGACATTTTTTACCTCAATTACTGGATCTGATTGCATTTAAAAATATCTGGCGAAATTTAATTTTTTTTTGGATAGTATTTATTGAAGAGCTTATAATTCCTAACAATTTTGTCTTGTCCAATGTTCAGATTTTTTGTAACTTTAAAAAAAAATGAACTCAAATAAAACTATAATCCTGTTTTTATGTCTGGTGATATTATTTGGTTGCAAACCAGTGAAATCAGATAAAAACCAGGTTAAACAGGTTGCAGAATCAAAAAAAGATATATCCGGAAGTATTACTATCAGCGGGGCTTATGCTCTTTATCCACTGGTTCGAAAATGGAGTGATGATTTTATGAAGATACATCCTGCTGTTCAGATCGTTGTGACACAGGGTGGAACCGGGCTGGGTGTTGATGATCTGCTTGCAAAGAAGAGCCAGTTGGCAATGATCTCACGACCGCTTACCGATGAAGAGCAGACAGAAGGTATCTGGATTTTGCCTGTAGCTAAAGAAGGTGTTGCACCAATAGTGAATCAAAAAAATCCCTTTCTTAAAAGGATACTGGAACGGGGAATCACTCCTGAAAAACTGATCAGATTGTTTACCGGTGACAAACCAATGACATGGGGTGAACTTCTGGATACAACAGTAAAGGAAAGAGCTATTGTTTACTCAAGGGCAGACGAGTCGGGGGCAGCTGCAGTGTGGGCTGGTTTTCTGTGGAAGGAGAGCACTGACCTGAAGGGGATCAAAGTTACCGGAGATGAGGAAATGATAAAAAACATTCAGGGAAATCCCCTTGCTATTGGTTACTGCAACTTCTCATACGCATTTGATACAGTTACCGGTGACCGTATTAAAGATATACAGGTTATGCCAATTGATCTTGATTTTGATAAAACCATTGACAGGAAAGAGGTGCCATTTTCTAATATTAAGAAGGCACACCGGGGTCTCTGGCTAGGCTATTATCCGAAAAATCTTACCAGGGAGCTTACTTTTGGTTCAATAGGAAAGCCTACCGAAGGGGCGATTCTGGAGTTTCTGAATTATGCTCTTACGACTGGTCAGGCTGCGGTAGCGAGTTCTGGTTTCTGTGAATTAAATGATGTTTATATTAAAAATGCACTCAGCTTCCTGAAATAACTCTACTTAGTACCGAATAGCCTGTCGCCGGCATCGCCAAGCCCCGGGACAATATATCCCTGTTCATTAAGCTTCTCATCGAGCCCGGCAAGATAGATCTGAACATCGGGATGATCTTTCTTTATGCGTTCCACTCCCTGTGGAGCACCCACAACACAGACAAGTTTTATGGTTTTTGCCCCGTGATCTTTCAATACCTGTATTGCACCTGTTGAACTGCCTCCGGTTGCGAGCATTGGATCAAGTACCATAACTACAGCATCTGAGATGTTAAGTGGGAATTTTGAATAATAGGTAATTGGTTTAAGCGTATTGTGATCGCGATACATACCAATATGTCCTATTCTGGCTGAGGGGATAAGGTTGGAGATACCGTCGACCATTCCCAGACCTGCCCGTAGAACCGGGACAAGAACCACGTCCATAGCGAGTTCCTGCGTTTTACATTTTGCCAGAGGAGTTTCAATTGTAATATCTCTCACAGGCAGATCACGGGTAATCTCATAGGCCATCAGTCCGGCAATCTCTTTGAGAGTTTCGCGAAACTCTTTGGTGTCGGTTTCTTTGCGACGTAACTGGGCAA
>Ga0302284_1000170_pt1 | contig 35544 bp, 31 predicted proteins | sample III_Fen_E2_1_FD_198760 | JGI IMG/M metagenome (GOLD analysis project Ga0302284, IMG submission 198760) | Peat permafrost microbial communities from Stordalen Mire near Abisko, Sweden - III_Fen_E2_1 | ecosystem: Environmental > Terrestrial > Soil > Wetlands > Permafrost | place: Sweden: Abisko...
AGGCATTCTCCTGAAGGTGAAATGTCAAAAGCAGATTTTGGAGCAGGATTCAAATGGGGAGTTGCATCATCTTCATATCAGACTGAGGGTGCATGGGACACCGATGGTAAAAGTGAATCGAACTGGGATTTTTTCTCCAGGATTCACGGTAAAATAGAGAGAGGAGAAAACGCTGATGTAGCCGCTGATTTTTACCACAGATATGCTGAAGACATAAATCTGATTAAGTCAATGAATTTTAAGGTATTCAGGTTTTCCCTCTCCTGGCCGCGTATTCTACCGGAAGGTACAGGTACACCAAATACCAGGGGTCTGGATTTTTATCATAAAGTTATCGATAAATGCCTGTCTGAAGGTATTGAACCGTGGATAACCATATATCATTGGGATATGCCACAGGTTCTGGAAGCCAAAGGCGGCTGGGCAAACCGTGAAATAATAAAATGGTTTTCCGAATATGTTGAAGTAGTGACAAAGGAATATGGTACGAAAGTAAAAAACTGGATGGTGATCAATGAACAACTTTCTTTCACGGGACTAGGCTACATGCAAGGGGTTTTTGCTCCCGGTAAAAAAAGTTTAAAGGCATTTATGAGATCAGTTCACTATTCTGTTCTCTGCAATGCCGAAGGTGGCCGTATCATCAGGAAAAATGTACCAGAGGCAAATATCGGAACCACTTTCGCAAATACCTGGGTAGAACCCGTTGATCAGAAGAAAAAGAATATTGAAGCCGCTGCCCGGATGGATGCAATAATGAACCGGCTTTTTCTGGAGCCATGCCTGGGCCTGGGCTATCCCGAGGATACTGTTCCTATATTAAAAAAAATGAAGTCTCTTTATAAGGAAGGGGATGAATCGGGAATGGTGTTTGATTTCGATTTTATCGGAGTGCAATATTATTTCCGGACAATTGCCAAAAATTCTATAATGCCCGGAATGAGGGCAAAGGAGATATTGGCATCCAAACGAGGTGTTCCTGCAAATGAAATGGAAGGAGAAATTTATCCTGAAGGATTATACCATATACTTAAAAAATTTAGTTCCTATAAAGGGATAAGGAATCTGATTGTTACTGAAAACGGAACCTGTGTGCCTGATAAACTTGAAAACGGGAAAGTTCATGACAGGGATAGAATCGACTATTTTAAAAATCATCTTGCAGCCATTCTTAAGGCTAAAAAGGAAGGGGTAAATGTGAATGGCTATTTTGTCTGGTCCCCTACAGATAATTTTGAATGGGATAAAGGCTACCGGACCCGTTTTGGACTTGTCTATGTAGACTTTCATACACTTGAAAGATATGTTAAAGATTCAGGTTTATGGTTCAGGGAGTTCCTGAAGTAAAAATGGTTTTAAGAAGAAAGATTCTGCAGAGAGTGATAAATAGCATATAATCAATACCTTTTTATCACTCATCACGGCATATTTTTTGACATAAGATCAGAAATCAATTAATCTGAATGTTATGAAAGCTTCAATTTTAAATTTTAAAAAATGGTTTCTGGCAATCGGATTGCTTTTTATTTCCCTTTATAGTAATTCGCAGAACGAAAAATTGTCGCGTGAGGAAAAAAAGGAGGCTAAGAGGGATAAAGAATTTTACAATTTTCAGGTTATTGACTCGATGCTCCAATCTAAAAGTTTTGTCCTGGAAGCTGATTATCTCGAAAATCAATATGGTAACAGGAATCCGGTATTGTCAGCCGTGAATTTTATAATGGTCGATTCCTTAAGGGCAGTTTTACAAACTGGTTCCAATAGTTTGTACGGATCAAACGGTGTCGGAGGAACAACAGCAGAAGGGAGCCTGAGTGGCCTTAAGATAACAAAGGATATAAAAAACTTAAGTTTCTTCCTTCGGTTCACAATTTCTTCTGAAATCGGAGTTTATGATGTTTCAATGACAATTAATTCATACAAACAGGCGAGAGCAACAATTTCAGGAATGACGCGTGGAAAATTAATTTATGTTGGACGTATTGTAACTATTTATAATTCTGGTATTTATAAAGGCATGAATTCAATTTAATGCCAGGAGTAGCTCTAAATCTTAAATCCGGCTATTTTATTCAGTACCTTTCCTTCAATGTAAAATATTAAATTTGTTATAAAAATATTTTATTGAAGTGAATCTCAGGAATAAAATAACGGTTTCATTTTTGTTGGCAGTTTTTTATCCGAACCTTTTTACTGATTTAATTCAATTAACTCAGGGTTCATTCTTGCCCGAAAAATCTGTTATTTCCCTTCCCGACAAAAATAAAAAATCTATACAGGACACTGCAAAATACCTGTATGTTGGCATGGAAAAATGCGCTTCTGTCTGCCATAATAACGGGGAAATGGGGTTTCAGTATAATATCGTAAAAATCAGTCCACATGCAAATGCCTTTAAGATTCTTTCAACTGAGAAAGCAATTCGTTATGCAAATAAAGCTGAATTAAAAGGAAATCCAGGGGATAGTCAGGTCTGTTTAAAATGCCACATTACAGGTGCAGGTCTCGATTCAACATTCTTTGCAATTACATATAAAAAAGAGGATGGAATAACCTGCGAAGCTTGTCATAAGGGAGCCTTTATTAAAAAAACATTTATACCGAAAGAAGCTGATTGCTTAATTTGTCATAACAATTCAGTACATGAAATGCTTCCGTTCAACTTTAAGGAGAATTGTGCAAAAATAGCCCATATGAGGCCAAAATCCAAACCAGTTTCATAAATAAACTGAAGATTATTTGCGATTTTTTAAAATATCATTACTAAATATAACTATCTGTTGCTGAAAATAGTATAAATTTGGCTTAATGAATTATTGAAAAATCACCTGACAGGTCAGACATGAATACCCGTTACCTGAGTTTCCTGATAATTTTTATTTTCAGAGGTATTATTTCATGTAATCAATCCTGCTCGTCTTCAACTGTTATACAGATGATGTCTGTCAGTGAACTTATACCTGCAAAATATCCTTATAATATCCCTGGTGATCCAACAGTTAAAAGTCAGAAGATTCGTTTACCGGAAGTTATAGAAAACCACAATAACTCTGCAAAAAATAAGGAGACTATCTCTGAAAAAACTGTGCAGGACTTTAGTCCCGATATGGTTATTCAGGTCGGTGCATTCCTTCGTGAATCAAATGCTTTATCGTTGAGAGAAAGGCTTTCGCATTTGCTGAACAATACTGTAGTTATAGTTCCGGAAGATGGTTATTTTAAGGTACGGATAACTGGATTTAAAAGCCTGGAGGAAATAGAAAAACTGATTCCAACTCTTGGCCTGCTTGGAATTAAAAATTTATGGGTCTTCCGGGCTAAGAAAGAAGATACTAAATCTCAGGTTGTTGCATTGCCTGATACTTCTGTCAAACCTATTAAGGATAAAGAATTTAAACCTGAGGTTTCTGCATTGACTGATACTGCTCTCAAGACAGGTAATGATAAAATCAATTTACCTGCAGTTGCAGAAGAGAAACCTTCAACTGAAAAACTAACTGTTAATCTGCAGGTCGGGATATTCCATAGACGATCAAAGGCGTTACGTGCTCAAAGAAGGATAACAGCTAAACTAAACCTGCCAGTTGAGATAGTCAGAGAATGGGAATACTATATTGTATTAATTACCGGTTTCAAAACCAGAGAAGAAATTTTTAAGTACTACCCTAAACTTGCAGCATTGGGATACCCCGACAGCTTTATGATTGATGACAATGTTATCTCCCGTGATAAAAAAACTAAATAGTCCCTACCCCATTACTATTTCAGGATAATCTCAATTGCCACCACCAAAAAACCTTAATACTTATAAGTATCGGGCATTGTAAGGGCTTTTATTGTAGCATTTTGAAACACTGTGCCGTCCCATAACACTACAATAAATATCTGACTCAAATACCTTAAATGAAATAAATAGCTCTTTATCAGTTATTTATAATTTTTGGTCCAATTGTTGACTTATCTGGTACAGTAATAAATTTAACCTGCCTGGACCATGAAAAAACTATCGCCCGCATTATTAATCCTTTCTGTTTTGCTCTGCAGTTGTTCACATTACTATTATGTGCCAAATACTCAGAATGTCCCGTTATTCAGAGAAAAGAATGAGTATCGTTTATCAGGAACACTCGCAACTGGAAATGAATCTTCCTCCAGTGAAATCCAGGCTGCTTATTCAGTTACAGATCATATTGGTATTATGGCAAATTATATGTCGGCCAAAGGTGGAAAGATATCTGATTACGAAAATTGGGGCAAAGGAAATTACTATGATGGAGCAATCGGATATTTTAAGCCTGTAAAAAAATACGGTGTATTTGAAATTTACGGGGGCCTTGGTGGCAGTAGCCAGCATCATCATTACATTACTCCCTTTTACGTTAACGGTACTTACACAAGTTCGCCTGGTGGTACAGCTGACTTATCCTTTGTAAAAGTATTTGTGCAACCTTCATTTGGTCTGACCTTTAAAGGATTTGACATAGCAGCATCAACCCGTGTTTGTGTTTTAACTTTTAATAGTGTTCTCAATCAGATTTCCGGAAATGTGAGTGAAAATAGCGCCCTGAATAATATTTCAAATCAAAGTCATCTTTTTTTGGAACCGGCAATTACAATCCGAGGGGGATGGAAATATGTTAAGCTGCAATTACAAGCCTCAACTTCAAGCTATTTTAATAATCCTGATTTACACTTTGAGACTTATCATATCGGAATTGGCTTGTATATTGCTATTGCATCAAGGTACAAATAAGATTTCCGTGAAGATTTAAGGGTTATTTTAAAAACAAAATAGCCGGTTATTTTACAGGATGGAGAAAATCATCAACAGCGGAAATGAAAAGCGTCGGTTGATCTACGAATGTCATGTGTCCGCTTTTTGGTAGAATGACAAGCTTTGAACCTGCAATCTTTTGGTTCATCTCTTTTGAGAGTGAAGGATCACATTCGTCATTGTCTCCGACAGTTATCAGAGTAGGGACTTCTATTGCAGAAATCCTGTCTGCATATTCAGCGGAGGTCAGATTGCCATCAATTATATACTCCCCGTTTGAACCCCACATCTCCCTGTATACGTCCCATGCCATGTTCCCGTTTGCGACCGGATCATAGTTAGGATCAGGATGATTCTGATAAAGATAAGGGAAGTAACCCTCACCCCACGCGGCTATCATGTATTTAGCCGTATATCGGTTTTTTTCATATCCCTTTCCGTGACCATATAAACCTTCCTTCTCCATCTTTTCAATCCGATTCCGGAGATCTGGTGCCATTTTTTCCTTTATGTTTTTCAGAACCTCATTCATTCTTTTTGTACTATGAAAGGTGCTGCATAAAATCAGATGGGAAAGATTTTCCTGGTACTTCAGAGCGTAAGCCTGGGCAAGAACACCTCCACATGAGTGGCCCAGAAGGCTGATTCTGCCAAGGTTCAATTCTATACGGACTGCTTCCACATCTTCCACCATATTCTCGACGGTGTAAGCTGATGAATTCTCAATTTTCTCTGAACGTCCGGAACCACGCTCATCGATGAATACGAGCCGGTTTTTTCGGGCTAACGGAAGGAGGTAAGGGAGAAAATAGTCGTGCGATGCGCCGGGACCTCCGTGAAGGATCAGCAGTGGTTCTCCTTTCCCAAATGCTTTATAATAAATCATCACTCCATGCGTGTCAATAAATCCTTCTTCAACCTTAAATAAGTCAGAAGAGATTTCAGACGAATTTTTCTTATCAGAATTGCTGCTACAACCAGCTGCTAACACTATTACGGCACTGAGTATTGCACAGATATATTTTTTCATAACTGGAAGATTAAGGTTTCAAGTTATTAAAGTTACTTATTATATATTCAAATCAATATCGAAAAAGAAAAGAAGAATAATCTTGGGATACATAAGTCTCAATAATCGTTAAATTTTCTCCAATTTTAATGTGTTTAGTAATAAATCACAGTTAATCATTTAATAAAATTGACTAAATTCGCAATTATGAATTGCATTATATGTGCCAATAAAAATAGTAGCCAACTTCTTGAAGAATTTGTTGGAAAGTCGTCTTCTCTTAATCTTATCGGAACGTTCAGTGATGAAGGATCAATCAGGGCTCAATTATCCGAAAGACACGATATTGACCTTATCTTTCTTGATATTGAGACTCCGGAAATGGACGTCTTTAATTTAATCAATAGCTTCGACTACCGGCCAAACATAATTATTGTTTCATCAGATGATCAGGATGCTCTTAAAGCATTCGAATTCAATATTGTTGATTATCTGGTTAAACCCGTGACTTATTCAAGATTCTGCAAAGCCATTGATAAGGCAATAAGATATTATGCAAATAAGGAAGTCAGCAACAGCGATGCTAACGAGATATTTATTAAAAAAGGGGCATCATTAATCAAGCTGAAAATTAAAGATATAATGTATATTGAAGCTCTTGAGAATTATATTATTCTAAACACTGCAAAGGAAAAGTTCACAATTCATTTTACTATGAAGGCAATAGAGTTTCAATTTCCATCTGAGATTTTTCTCAGAGTTCATCGATCATTTATTGTGAATAAAAGTTTGATAAAGAGGATAAAAGAAGATTCTCTTGAATTGATGATTGGGGATGAGCTGAGAAACATCCCAGTTGGCAGTTCATTCAGGGATTCACTTCTGAATAAAATAAACATTATGTCAAGATAATTTCTTTCTTTGAAGAAAGCGCGGGAAACTGAGCCTGGCGATATAATTTATTTTTAGCCAGATTTAAGTTCTGAATTACTAAGATTCGATAAATGCCAGCCTGGTTTTAATTAATTCTCCCCTTTCGTCCTTAGCATAAAGTTTTATTCCAACACTTGTAGTGGCATCCTGAAAGATATCTGTTATTGGAGAAAAAGCATCATAGATATCCTCAAATTCATTCATTTCATCAAATTCTTCAACAGGAAAATATAAGTGTATAATTAAAACATATTCAGGTACTTTAATCTGGGTGAGGACTTTTAGCATTTTTGCCAGATATATTGATGATGCTGTATTGAAATACTCCAGGTCTAATCTTAAATTGGTAGTTGGATTGGCTTTTGAAATATATTCTTTAACCCAATTTAACACAGGTTCATATAATTTCGTAGCATTTTCAGGAATTGACCTGCCAGAAAATAAAAGATCACCCGTCACCCGATTTAAGTTTATTAGGGGAGTTTTTAGAGTTTGTTCAATAATCAATTCCTTCATCATTTTGATATTACAGGGACTTTAAGTTTGCAACTTTAAAAATTTCATAAAAGGTTATACCAAATTTAAAGCTAATATTAATACATTAATCGAGCTTGGTCAAAAAAGAAGGTGCGATCATCAAATAATTTGTTCTTTCATGTATAATTCCAGGAACTCTTTTATATTTATCATTAATTGGGGTCAGTTTCAGTAAAGTTTCAGTAAGGTCCTAATGAAAAAAGCGCATTCAGTCAATTTATTTCTGTTTGCGCTAATTTTGTTGTTGACCCACCTGGGCTCGAACCAGGACTCTGCGGAACCAAAATCCGACGTGTTGCCAATTACACCATGGGTCAGTGTACTACAAAATGAGCTGCAAAATTAGAAAATATTTTTAAAAGTGATCATCAACAAGCGAATTTGATAAACTTGTTGTAGCTATAGGTCAAGTGGGATTAGATAATATCTTCTCATATCTGGCTCTGTTCATCTCATCCACCTCAACAACAATAAAAGGGCATTCAATGAGAGACCTCAGAATAAATCCCAGTTCACACATGTCTTCGTCGCCATGTTCATAATACCAGGTAACGCTGGCATTCTTTACGATATCCTTCATCTCCGACAGCTCTCTTAAGATGGTAAAGATCCATTTAATAGAACTTGTATTAATATATTCAAATCCCAGTTCTATTTTTGATTTTTCAGTATAATTCTGTACATACTTTGATACCCATTCCTGAATCGGCCTGTAGAAATCGTTTGGGTTTTCTGGTATTGATCTTCCCATTATAAAAATCTTCCCTGGCTCCAGAATTATCCAGGGCGTTCTCTTCGTAGGAATATTTTTAAAACCGTCAGGATACATCTTCAATAATTACCAGGCGATAATTTCCTGTTCTTTATACAAATTTACGTTGGAATGATAAATTTATTATCAATTCCTCCAATCATTTTATATCTGAATTTGTAAAATTAGAAAAAGGCGGGTATTATCCAAATGTTATTGTATGACATTCTGATTAAAAAGGGTAGGGTCATTCTCTTCCCATAAAGTAGGATGTTCCTCTTCAAATCTTTTCAGAATTGCTTTCATAATTGTCTCGCGCAGGAATTCGGACTTGTTTTTTATCCTGTACCGGTTGCAATATATTCCGAGCGCTCGCATTTCACGGTGGTTAAGCATCAGGGAAAGGCGATTTGTCCTCCTTAACCGGTCTTCCTTATAAATTGAATGTCTCACCACTAACATTTTGATTCAGACAGCTAAATTAGAAAAACTGATTTTCAAGAGACTCAACAAAAAAAATAGTTTTTAACATAAAATAGAACAACCAGTCTCTATTTGACTGGTTGTCTGCTATTTATGCTATTCACAACTTTTGTTCATTGCTCAGAGTTCAGGGCGCAGGGTTTGCACACACTGAGCTCTGCGCACTGAGCCCTGTGCTAATCTAGAACCGATTCATCGCATTAAGATCAGCAAATGCCTCTTTAAGTCTGGCAATAAAGGTTTCTTCTCCTTTTCTGAGCCACACTCTTGGATCGTAATATTTTTTATTGGGTTTGTCCTCTCCTTCAGGATTTCCAATCTGGCTCTGGAGATATCCCTGCTTTTCTTTTGAGTATTTATTTATCCCGTCCCAGAAAGCCCATTGCATATCGGTATCAAGATTCATTTTTACTGCACCGTATTTAATAGCTTCTGTGATGAGATTTTTCTCAGATCCCGATCCACCGTGAAATACGAAGTTAACCGGGTTCGGACCCGTTTTAAATTTCTTTATAATATAATCCTGAGAATTCTTAAGGATAATTGGTTTGAGCTCAACATTTCCTGGTTTATATACGCCATGAACATTCCCGAACGATGCAGCGATAGTGAACATGTTGCTTACTTTTAAAAGCTCTTCGTAGGCATAGGCAACATCCTCAGGCTGAGTATACAAGCGTGCACTGTCAATTCCCGAATGATCTACACCGTCCTCTTCACCCCCGGTAACTCCAAGTTCAATCTCAAGTGTCATGCCAATTTTGCTCATTCTTTCAAGATACTTTTTACAGGTTGCTATGTTTTCCTTTAATGGTTCTTCAGAAAGATCCAGCATATGTGAACTGAAAAGTGGTTTTCCGTTTGATTCAAAAAATTCTTCGCCGGCATCGAGCAGAGCATCAATCCAGGGAAGAAGTTTACGTGCGGCATGATCAGTATGAAGAATTACCGGAATTCCATAATAATCTGCAACATTATGTACATGAAGAGCTCCTGAAATTCCACCGGCAATCGCACCAACCTGATTTTCCTTTGGCAGACCTTGTCCTCCAAAAAAATGTGCTCCGCCATTCGAAAACTGGACAATAACAGGTGAATTCACAGCTTTTGCAGTTTCCAAAACAGCATTTACAGAGTTGGTCCCAACGACATTAACAGCCGGTATTGCAAAATCATTCCTGTTCGCATAGTCAAAAAGTGACTTCACATCATCCCCGAAAATCACACCTGCTTCCAGCTTTAATTCTTTATTAACCATATGATTATGTATTTAGTAGATAAAAATATATCCATTGTCGTTACAAAGATAATTAAATTTACAACCAGCATGAAACTATTTAAGGAATGGAGGATTTTCTTTAATTTACTCTTTTGCAAAAAAAAATTTATTCTATCTGAGATATTTTTTATCTTCGTAACCTTGAAATTAAAAGAATTCTACTCTGATACTTCTCAAATGCAATTAATACATAAAAACATAAAATAGTCTAAAACAAGATTAGTTTTACAGAGACTATCTTTAAAAACAAAAAATCAAATATGAAAAAAATCTTAATATTAATATTTACCTGTCTTCTTTCTTCACAGGGATTTATCTTCTCCCAACAAAAGATCTGGTCGCTTGAAGAATGTGTCAAATATGCGATTGAAAATAATATCCAGATAAAGCAACAATCGTTACAGAACGAGATTCAAAAAAATTCGCTTGATCTGTCAAAATTTCAATTATTGCCTAACCTGAATGGACAAGCTTCACATTCTTATTCATTTGGACGTGCACTCGATCAGAATACCTATCAGTTTTATAACCAGACTCTTCAATCTGACTATTTCTATGTAGGAGGTTCAATGCCAGTATTCAACGGCTTGCAATATTATAATTCTATTCAGAAAAACAAATACCAGGTTCTGGCAAGCCAGCAGGATCTTCAAAATATCAGTGACAATGTAGGATTGAATGTCGCACTTTCATACCTGCAGATACTTCTGAACAAGGAGCTTGTCGCCGCAAATGAAAATCAGCTTAACATTACCTTACAGCAAATTGAGAAAACAAGAAAACTTGTTGATGCCGGTAGTTCTCCAAGAGGAAATCTTCTCCAGATTGAAGCCCAGGCTGCACAGGAAGAACTATCTCTGATCACTCAGAAAAACCTGCTCGAAACATCAGTTCTTACCCTGACTCAATTACTTGAGTTAAAAACACCGGCAGGATTTGAAGTTGTAGTTCCCGAGATCAATGTCGATCCTAATGCAATTGTCTCGGGGAATATAGATGATATTTATGCTATCGCAGAGAAAAACAGACCAGAAATAAAAAGCTCTGAGTTGAGACTGGCTGCCAGTCAATACTCACTGAAAATTGCAAAAGGCGGCAGAAGTCCTGTTATTTCCCTGAATTATTCTTTAAATACTCGTTATACCTATATCAACAATCAGACAAATGCACCCTTCAGGGACCAGTTTAAAAATAACAAGAATTCCGGTATAGGTTTGTCCATGAACGTTCCCATTTTAAACGGATGGCAGGTGAATAAAAACATCTCGAACTCGAAGCTAAATGTAGAAACCAGTCAGTATACCCTTGAAGGATCAAAAAAACAGCTTTATAAGAATATTCAGCAGGCATATACTGATGCAGTAGCGGCCCTCAAAAAATTTAACGTAAGTATTAAAGCAATTGCCTCAACCGAAGAATCTTTCAGATATACAGAACAAAAATTTAATGTAGGAATGGTTACTCCGGTCGATTATAATGCTGCAAAAACACAGCTGCTTAAATCACAATCAGATATGGCACAGGCAAAATATGAATTTATCTTTAAAACCAAGGTACTCGATTTTTATAAAGGCATTCCTCTAAAGCTTGATCAATAATTATAATACAAAAACATTTTAAGATACAAAAACATGAAAAACAATAAGATACTCAAGATTTTACTCCCGATAGTAATTGTCCTTATCCTTTTTGCAGTAATTGGAAAGAAGGCAGGCTGGTTTGGTAAAGCTTTGACAATAAAGGTTGCAGTGGAAAATGCCGAAAAACGTACCATCGTTGAAGCAATCACGGCAAATGGTAAGATTCAGCCTGAGAAAGAAGTTAAAATAAGTCCGGACGTATCTGGTGAAATTGTAGAACTGACAATCAAGGAGGGGGACAATGTTGAAAAAGGCCAGTTATTGCTCAGAATTAAGCCCGATAATTACATTTCACAGAGAGACAGATCACTGGCAGAAATAAGCTCAGCCCAGGCCCGACGCGCTCAGGCAGATGCCCAGTTTACTCAGGCGGAATTGTCATTTAAGAGAAATAAGCAACTTTATGACCAACAGACTATTTCAAAGTCAGATTTTGAACAGGCTGAGGCAACTTATACAGTTGCGAAAGCTACAGTCGATGCAGCCAAGTTTGCAATAACAAGCGCTGAAGCTTCACTTAAAGATGCAAATGAAAACCTCACCAAAACATCAATTTATGCTCCTATGACCGGAACAGTATCGATGCTTCTCGTCGAACTCGGTGAAAGAGTTGCAGGAACAAATCTTATGGCTGGAACAGAATTAATGCGCGTGGCAGATCTGTCACGAATGGAAGCCCAGGTTCAGGTAAATGAAAATGACATCCCAAGGGTCAAATTGGGAGATACTGCTTTGATTGAGGTAGATGCATATCTCGATCAGAAATTTAAAGGGATAGTTACCGAGATCGCTAACTCAGCAAAGACAACTGGAGTTTCAGCTGATCAGGTAACTAATTTCGATGTTAAGATTCTGGTTCTTCCCCAGTCGTACCAGAAACTTGTAGATGCCGGTGATAAACATCCTTTCAGGCCGGGAATGTCGGCAACTGTAGATATCCGTACCCAATCAAAACCCGATATACTTACAGTGCCTATACAATCTGTCACAACACGTACTGACACACTAAAAGTAAAAGTAGCTGGTACTCCATCAGAAAAAGATATCCGTACTATTGTATTTGTCAGCGATGGGAAATATGCACTTGCAAAAGATGTTAAAACCGGAATCCAGGATAATTCCTATATTGAAATATTATCGGGAATTACGGTAAATGATAAAGTAGTGTCTTCTCCTTTCAGTGCAATCAGTAAAAAATTGTCTGACAGCACGCTGATTGAGGTTGTAAAAAAAGAAGCTCTCTTTAAGGTTAAATAGGTGGAGGGTATACCTTTCAAAACATGATTATATGTCTTGAAACTGCAACCAACCTTTGCTCTGTAGCACTATGCGATAGCGCTGGTGTAATCTCACTAAGAGAAAGTAATGAGTCAAAATCACATGCCTCCACGCTCACTGTATTTATTGAGGAGATACTCAGAAACCAGGGTATCAGAGCCCGTGACCTTGATGCTGTTGCTGTCAGTAAGGGTCCGGGATCGTACACAGGATTACGCATAGGAGTATCAGTTGCTAAAGGAATTGCATATGGGGCATCCATACCTCTTATCGGCATAGAAACCACTCATTCGATGTTATGTGGTATTACGGGTAGGGAAAATTTCATAGCTGAAAATGAAAGCAATACATTTTTTTGCCCCATGCTGGATGCTAGAAGAATGGAAGTTTATTATGCTATTTATGACTCGGGGGGTAATAAAATTAAAGAGATTTCAGCTGAAATAATCAATGAAGAAACTTTTGCCGGTTTTCCTGAATCACAGAAGATAATTTTCTTCGGGGATGGAGCCTTAAAATGTAAAGAGGTGATTAACCGTCAAAATGCATTTTTCCAGACTGATTTCAAGATATCAGCTTCATATATGCATAAGCCTGTATTTGAGGCGTTTAAAAATCTAATCTTTGAAGATGTCGCTTACTTTGAGCCTTTTTATCTGAAAGATTTTATAACTTCCAAGCCCAGAAAGAATATCCTTGGAAAATAACAGGTACCATTTAGGCGTTCAGAAGGGAAGAAATATGAAAAGATTTTTTTACATCACAGGAATTGTACTAATGGTTTCATGTTACGCACAGAGCCAGACAGTATCATATAAAGCGGGAGAGAAAGTAATTTATACCATTCAATACGGTCTTATTACTGCCGGATCTGGTACTCTCGAGCTAAATAGTGACACACTTAACGGTAAGGAAGTATTACACTCAAAATTATCTGCGAGAACTACAGGCCTGGCAGAGGCCCTCTTTAAAGTACTGGATATTTATGAGAGTTACATAGATCCCATTACTGAATTGCCGGTAAAATCGATAAGAAATATCCGCGAAGGACACTACAAAAGATACAATGTTGTTCTGTTTGATCACAAAACCAGAGCTGATTCGAGTATCCTGAACAGTGATCTTACGGGAATACATATTGCTCCGCCGCGGATTCAGGATATTCTGTCCTGTTTTTACTATTTCCGGAACAATATACTTCCGGTTGACTCCAATCTTAAAAAGGGAGAGCTGACAACTATTATGACATGGTTCTGTGATGAACTTTACCCGATAAGGTTAAGATATATCGGGACTGATGAAGTAAAAACCAAAGCAGGGCGGATTCTGTGCTACAAGTTTAATCCTGTTACTGAAACAGGAAGACTTTTCAAAACTGAAGAGGATGTTTCTTTCTGGTTTTCAGCTGATAAAAATTTTTTACCAGTTAAGATACGATTTGATATATTTGTAGGCGCATTTACATGCGAGATTAGTAGCTATGAGGGCTTATTATACCCTCTTGGAATTAAACAAAAATAATTAATTTATTGAATAACAGAAACATATATGGCAAGTACTGCAGATTTTAGAAATGGACTAGTCATTGAATTTAACAATGACCTTTATACAATTGTGCAATTTCAGCATGTAAAACCAGGGAAAGGACCTGCTTTTGTGAGAACTAAACTTAAGAATCTTAAAAGTGGAAGGGTAATTGATAATACTTTTTCATCGGGAACAAAAGTAACGCTTGCCAGAGTTGAAAGACGCCCCTATCAATATCTTTATAAAGATGATATGGGCTATTATTTTATGCATCTTGAAACTTTTGAACAGATACATATACAGGAAGCGTTGATTGAAAATCATGAATTTCTCCTTGAGGGAGCAAGCGTAGAAATTGTTGTTCATGCCGATACTGAAACAGTCCTTTCGGTAGATATCCCTCAGATGGTAGTAATGGAGGTCACTTATTCGGAACCTGGCTTGAGAGGCGATACCGCTAATAATGCATTGAAACAGGCAAAAGTCCAGAATGGTGCAATTATTATGGTCCCGTTGTTTGTAAATACCGGTGATAAAATCAGAATCGATACTCGCGACAAAACTTATGTTGAACGGGTTAAGGGATAAAAAGAATCATGGAAGATAAAAAGGGCTTTGCTGACAGATTAAAGATTTCAAAATTTAAATTAGACTCATTGCTCGATATAACCTTATCGATCAATGCGAATCTGCCAACTGAGGACCTTTTATCAAAATATGAATTCATCCTCAGGAATAATCTGGGTATCGGGAAAATCCTGATTTTTAAACATTCAGATACCTGGGAATGTCTTTTAAACGGCGGCTTTCCGAAACATTTTGAAACGATTGATGTAGAGTCAAGACTCTTAGGTATTTGCGAGATTTTTTTCGGTGCTCCTGATCTCGGTTTCGAGGGGGTAGACATAATAGTTCCGGTATTTAACAACAATGTTCATCTCGCTTTCATTTTTATTGGTGATATTGAGGAGGAAGGTGAGGGAATGAGCCCTGTTTTGAAGCACCTGAATTTCATTCAGACTATCTCCAGTATAATTATTGTTGCAATTGAGAATATAAGGCTCTTCAATGAAAGCCTGCGGCAGGAAGCTCTGAAAAAAGAGCTCGAACTGGCTGCCAAAATGCAAAAGATGCTCATTCCCGATAATAGTCACATGCCAAAAAATCCAAAAATAACTGTAAATGGATTTTATTTCCCTCACTATGAAGTCGGAGGGGACTATTATGATTGCATAAGACTCTCGCAAACAAAAACAGGATTTTGTATTGCAGATGTTTCGGGCAAGGGAATATCCGCTGCAATTCTGATGTCAAATTTTCAGGCAAGTTTAAGAGCGCTTTTTACATGGGATATTGAGCTCGAAACGCTCGTTAATAAGCTCAATTCAATTGTGGTTGTAAATGCGGCCGGAGAAAAATTCATAACCCTGTTTGTTGCCCGTTATGATCATAAAACCCGGGTACTTGAGTATATCAATGCCGCCCATAATCCACCCGTGCTTTATAATACTGTGACAGGTGAGACGCTTCATCTAAGGACTTCATGCGTTGGTATCGGTATGCTGGATGAGATACCTTCGGTAGAGAAATCTGAAATTATTATAAAAGATTTTTCCAAGATCGTTTGCTATACCGACGGACTCTCTGAGCTTAAATATGCCGATGGCAGTGATATCGGAACAAAAGAAATTATACGTCATATAAGTAACACCGAACCCGTCGAAAATAATATCAGAGAAATGATCAGGGATCTTGGGTTACCCTGTAATAACCCTTCAACTTTCGATGATGTGTCGATCATCGCCGCTGATCTGATAAAATGACGAAAAGACGTAGGGACGAAGAGACTGAGGGACTAAAAAGTGTTGTTTTGTCTCTTAGTCTCTTAGTCTCTTAGTCTCTCAGTCTAATGGAAGAATTCAGCTCACTCTTATCAGATAATAATTCTTCTTACCTTTCTGTAACAGAAGATATTTATTATTAAGAAGCGATTCCTTTGTAACTGTGGAATCAGGATTATCAATCTTTCCCTTATTTATACTAAATCCACCACCCTCAATAAGTCTTCGTAATTCACCCTTTGAAGAAAATACCTGTGATTGTTCGGTACACAGGTCAGTTATAGTGACTCCTTTGATCAGGATATCCATTTTAACATCAAAGACCGGAACTCCTTCAAAAACCGAGAGAAAGGTGTTTTCACTCATCTTTTTCAGTGATTCGGTGGTTCCTTTGCCAAAGAGAATCTGCGATGCCTCAACAGCACTTTCATAGTCGGCCTTTGAATGAACCATAACCGTGACTTCCTCAGCCAGTCTTTTCTGAAGTTGTCTTTCATGCGGAGCTTTACTATGTGCTGAAATAATTTCTTCAATCTCTTTTTGGCCCAGAACTGTAAAGATCCTGATATATTTTGCTGCATCTTCATCAGATACATTAAGCCAGAACTGGTAAAACTGATATGGAGTTGTTTTTTCAGGGTCGAGCCAGACATTTCCCGACTCTGTTTTCCCAAATTTTGTACCGTCCGATTTTGTTATCAGCGGACAGGTGAGTGCGAAGGCTTCTCCGCCTGTTTTACGACGTATGAGCTCCGTACCTGTAACAATGTTCCCCCACTGATCAGAGCCACCCATTTGAAGCTTACAGCCATAATTATTATAGAGATGAAGAAAATCAGTTCCCTGAACCAACTGGTATGAAAATTCAGTAAATGACATCCCTTCTTTTGCCTCAGAACCAATCCTCTTCTTAACCGAATCTTTTGACATCATATAGTTAACGGTAATATGTTTCCCGATATCTCTGATAAAGCCCAGGAAAGAAAACTCCTTCATCCAGTCATAATTATTTACCATTAGTGCCCGGTTTGCTTTACCCGACCCGAAATCGAGGAATTTAGAAAGCTGTTTCTTTATTGATTCCTCATTTTTCCTCAAAGATACCTCATCAAGCAGGTTTCTTTCTTCCGATTTTCCGGAAGGGTCCCCTATCATCCCTGTGGCTCCGCCAACCAGAGCAATTGGTGTATGGCCGCCTCTCTGAAAATGCACCAGCAACATAACCTGCACCATATGACCGATATGCAAAGAGTCAGCAGTTGGATCAAATCCTATATAACCGCTGGTTTCTTCCTTATTTAACAATTCTTCGGTACCTGGCATAATATCATGTATCATGCCTCTCCATTTCAGTTCATCAACAAAATTCATAAAAGCATCTTTTGAGAGTGCAAATATAATAAACGGGGTCAGATAACTGGCTCTTCAGGCTTCTTTTTAAACCGGTCGAAGCTTCGGTTAAAGCCTCCCTCTCCTATTATAGGGAAAATTGCCGGGGCGATATCGGAAATTGGATTATAAAAATGCGATTCTTCAATTATCTTTTTCGGGAGGAATGACTTCCTTGCATCAATTGCATTTAGTATTACAAAGAACACACTCATTATAAGTACTGATTTAAGCAATCCGAAAACGATGCCCAGAATCCTGTTAATAAATCCCAACGAAGCAGCGTTAACAATTTTGTCAGCTAGAATGCCGATAAAGTGAATTATCACTACAATTATTCCAAAGGTAATCAGGAATGCAATTACGCCCACCCAATGTCCTGTCATATCAAAATAATCATAAAGTTTCCCGGCAGTAAATGTCGAAAATTTTATGGCGCCCCAGATTCCAAGAATCAATGCAGCAAGTGAAGCCACCTCTTTTACCAGTCCATTGGTAAAACCCATTACCAGCGACAATATGAGAATTACGACTATAATAGCATCTACCCAGTTCATGATATTTATAATTAGTACAATCAAAGATAATTTATTTTTCAGTACGGAATAAAAATGACTCACGGCACAGGACGCACGATGCACGGGTTTTGTTCTTCCATGTGTCGTGTGTCTTGTGTCCATTAAGTTTAGGAGAGCGATTTGCAATGATAAAAAAAAACCATACTTTTGCGACTGAAATTGGCCCCATAGTTCAATGGATACCTGCCTGCCGGCAGGCAGGGAATGGAGGTTTCCTGATGAAAATGATGAGGGACATGGCCCCATAGTTCAATGGATAGAATGGAGGTTTCCTAAACCTTAGATTCAGGTTCGATTCCTGGTGGGGCTACAAAGTCGTGAACCAATGGCCTGTATATTAGCAATATATGGGCCTTTGTTTTTCAAATTGGCAGCAAATTGGAAATATTGGCCTGCTTTTATGCTTTTGGAGGTTCATTGGGAAAATCAGAGGCCTTGACCAGTTTCAGCCGTATTATATTGACTACCAAAAGTCAGAATTAACGCTTGTTATATAGTTAAATATATTAATTGCAATCAGCCCGGCCAAATATAGTTAAGGGGTCCGGCTTTTGTAGTAATGAAATATTGCTTTATGCAAACCCACGAATGCCGATTAAAATTGGATGCCGCAGGATTGCACTTATCAATAGTGAGGGTTACGATTTATGTTGTATACCTGAGACATCTGATTTTCAACACGCAACATAATGGGAGCATCCCCTACCAGCTTTTTTCTGGTTTAATAAATCAAATTGTCAAATAGTATAACTGTCAAATAACTCAAAAATCCCTAACACAACGAACAGAAAGGCCATTATTCTTATTGCAGGTATTGCTGAATACAATGTTGAGATCATTTACCACGCTCCGAAAGAAGACTTTTCCATCAACGTCCACACTGGAACTCCAAAAGGTACTGCCTTCTCCAATGGAGCCGTAAGTCACATAGCCTAAATTTGGATTAAAACCACGACCTCCACTTGGAAGAGCTGTAAAGCCACTTTCATTGGTAGCTCCAGTATTTGGAATTACCCAATGAGTTGTGCCAGTTTCCTTTAGTTTGCTGCCAGCAATTTCTAAACCACCCAAGTATGTTGTCAGGGTAGTCCATTCATCATTGCTTGGTACATGCCAACCAGTGGGGCAGAGCCGACCAGCATTAACTGTGTACCGGTTGTACAAGGCCCCATAAGTGTCTTTATATGTAGCTTCATCATTATTATACCAGCAGCATCCTGGCGTGGTTAATGCTCCCCATTCTACTCCATCTGTAACTAATGGTATAAATTTACCATCGTTATTTTTTGTAGTTCTAAGGTTTTATGCCATCCATGTATAACCACCAATTTTTACTGTCTTATAAAAATTACCTTCTATATCTGTAACTGTACTATTTATGACCTCATCTTTCTTACACGCGTGAATTAGAAAGATGTATGGGATTACGAACAGTACAGCAGTAGAATTTGTTACAGATGTTACGTCATTTGTATTTACTGCCGGAGTATTCTCATTCAATGTTCCAAATGAGACTTGTTCGCCAAATGACGTTCCCCCATCATTTTTAATATAAGCTCTGACAAAATACTCTGTTCTGGGATTTAATCCTGAAATTGTGAGAAAATCTGAAGTAGATATACCTGAAGTAGATATATCTGGAGCAATAGATCCTAAAACTTTTTCCCCAGTAGTTTCGGGATTCTGTGAAATCCCCCAAAACAGGCCAGTTTCCAATACATTGAAACATTCTTCAGGAAGATGAATATCCCAACTAACTGTAGCAGAAGTCTTTGTTAAATAAAATACACTGGTAGCAGTTACAGGTATCTTTGGACATCCTGGGTTTACGTTTACATCAGGCGTATCAATCTTTTTCTTGCACATTGAAATAACAAGCATAAGAATTGACGTAACGATAATTATCAGAAGCCAATTCCTTCTTTTCAGATGAAGAAATTTCATAGTAAAATTTCTTTTAATTTCTTTCGTAAGGAAAGTTATGATAAATAGCTATACATGTCAAGCTTTCGGAAAAATACCTGATTATCTATAGAATGATTATATCAAACAGGAAGTAGAAGGGAATTTCCGTAATTAGATTAATTAATTGTACTAATAACTTGTAAATACCTGTCAAATAATCATGCCCCAAATAGTACAGCACAAAAATAAAAATCCACCCACCCAGGATTAACTCATGGGGATGATATTAACCTAAATATAAAGGGAGCAACTCAGGCACCTGTTTCCGGAAAAACAAAAAAATTGAAGATATTTTGTTATTTATCACTATTCCAGAAATAAGGTTCTGTTTTTGTGCCTCTTACTGTACAGTCCGCACAACCCGGGTTGCGTGTAATTATTTCGTAGGATATTGGAGGTAGAAAAATTTGCTGGAGCAATCCTCCTGGTCCGATTATCCAGGTAGTTGGATGGATAAGTCCTGCTTCGATTATCCAGGAAGATATATTAAGATTTGGAATAAAATCTCCGTTGAAAATAGAATCACTGAAGCAGTTATTATATAGGTCGATCAAACCTGAAAAAAGATCTTTTATGAAAATCCTTTTGGATGATCTTGCTGAAACGCTGAAATAGCCCAATACTTTTTCATTTGGATCATCAATACAGAAAATATTGCTGGGAATAGAAGATGGAATCATATCATAGAGACCACCTACTTGTTCTGACATGTTTTGCAATTTCTCCCAATATTGGTATTCGTCTTCATTCATTGAATACTGGTTCACTAAAACACTGTATTTTACGTTCAGCCTGTCTGTTTGGTTCGAAATAAAGATTAATGGATATCGGTCAATTCTGACTGCCTCAAGAATAGAAGTATTCTTGATATTAATTACATCAGAATTACTTGATATCCAGCATTGTTTGTTCGGAACTATATTATAAGGAAGATGGAATTCCCATGTCTCAGAATACTCCCATCTGTAGAATTTAGTTTGGTTTATCGGATCGTGAGTATTTAAATATATCTGGCAACCCTCCTGAGTACTTATCCCATTATTTTCCTGAATAGTAACTTTTTCATAATAAACACTGTCAATCGGTGGAACTGGTTTCAACTCCACAGGGGATGATTCATAAGTATGATTATTATTAGCAACGTTTGTAATGATATGCAAAGTATAAGATCTTCCGATTACACCTTGAAAATTTGCGGGGTCCGTAATATATGACCCGGCCTTAGCTTCCGTTAAACTGAATATATCTCCAAGATCATCGGAAATAGTGACAGTGCATCCCTTAAAAGGGTTTGCAACACTTCTTTTTCCAAGAGGAAGGGATTTTGACAATTTTATAGTATTTGTATCAGGCTGGTCAGTAATCAAACCTTCAACAACAAGTAATTCCTTACCCTCATTTACCTTGGGAATAAATTGCGTGACACAACTGTTCAGAAAGAGTAATAATGAAATTAGTTTAATTTTCTGTATCGATTTCATCAGCAAAAATTAATTTCTTTATCGAGATCCCCGATTTATTTCCTCTAATAAGCAGAAAAAGATAATCCAGGGCTAATCTCATAATAGTTGTTTGTTATCCCTTTAATTCCCGCAGCATCAATATAAGCCGATAATAAATCAGCTTTTCAATATCTTCTATCAATAATTTTAAAGCTGAAAATTTATAGCAACACTGAACCAGACAGGTACAGGTTTTCCATCCTGTTTCCCTGGCTTAAATGCAGGAAACGTTTTTACGACCCTTATTGCTTCAGCATCGAGATCAGAATCAACGCCTTTTAAAATACTGACCGCTTCAACAGTACCTTTTGCTGTTACACAAAATCTGACATAGACTTTTCCCTGAATATTGTTCTCTTTAGCGACCACCGGATAGCGTGTATTATCTGCAATGTATTTATGAAGAAGGGAAATACCTCCCTGAGGTTCTGGCATCTCCTGAACCATAAGAAATGGTTCATGTTCGGTTTCTCTTTCCTGAACCTCTTCTTTGTTTTCCTTTGCCACTTCAACTACATTCTCAATATTAACTTTTTTTTGTAAATCATCAGTTGTCATTTGTTGAACTGTGTCTTCAAGCTTAATCGAATCTACAACCACAGGAGGCACATATTTAACCTGCTGAATAACATTTGCATGTTGTGGTGGCGGGGGTGGCGGCGCGACTAATTCATCAGGTTGATTGAGATCCTGCATTATGATCGTCACCTGTCTTTCAGAATGTTCATGCCAGCTAACAAAAGACTTAGCATTAAAGTATGGAATAATAATAGCTGCAGCCATAAACATAATTCCAATAAAAATGGATATTATGACATTGCGACTGTATTTTTTACGTAGTATAAAAGCTCCGTACTTCTTATTTCTGCCCGTGAAAACAATGTCATCAAAATTGTCATATCTCTTCTCGTCAATTGACATAATTCCTTTTCGGTGTATAACCATGATCATGATAAATTGTTCATCCTTATTAAGATGAATTAAAGTGTCTGTAAACTTCTTGAATGAAATGCTTATTAAGAATATCGACTTAAATAAAAATTCATCCAAATAGATTAAATTTGGGTTATCCACAAGTACTTTTAGAACAGGCATTTTTCAAATAACATATATTGAATCAGTTAAGAGATAAACAAATATTAAATAATCACTAATTAACTGTCTAAAATATTAAAAGTCTGATAAAATGAGAAAGACAATATTAATCATAGGAGTAATTGCAATTTTTAGTACTGTTTCAGTTGCACAAACTAGTATTGACACTATACAACTACTTCAACACCGGATTGTGAATCTTGAAAAACTCAATTCCAGATTGTCAACGCAGGTTAATACAGCTAATTCAAACATCATAAAACTTGAAAACAAACTTGTATCTACTGTCGATAGTGTCGATGTTTTGAAAAAAGAATTAGTTCTTACTGACAAGAACTTACAGGCGATGGCAAGTAAATTTGAATTGCAGATCCGGCAATTAAGCGATAAATCAAATTCTGAGTTCTCATCATTAAGTAAAAGAGTGAGAAATAATACACTATATTGGATCCTTGCCATTGTATCGATAGTTCTGTTTTCTTCAATTCTTTTCGGCTTGTTAAGAAGCAGGTTAACATTGGTAAAAAAAGAATTGTCGGACCAGATAAAAAATTCATCGGAAACTATTAGGGAAGAGATTATAAAACTCGACAATCAAGTGTTCTGGTCACTTGATTTTCATAAGAAACTAAGCAAAACAGAACAAAATGAATCAGAGAGTATTGACCATTCACTTGCTTTAAAAGTTGCTGATGAAATTATTCGTATCCAAAAATATTTAAGCAATATGGATCCGGAAACCAAAGGAGTTAAACAGCTTGAATTCGCAGTTGAACGCATCCAGGATAATTTCACTGAGAATGGGTATGAGATGGTTGAACTACTCAATAAACCTTATGATCAGGGGATGAAGCTATCTGCAAAATTTAAACCCGATAATAGCCTGAAACATGGGGAACAGATAATCACCAGAATTATTAAGCCACAGATAAACTTTAATAATGTTATCATTCAGGAGGCCCAGGTTGAAGTAAGTGTTGGTGAATAAGCTATTAGGCTTTAATTCATAAGGTTTTAGCTAATCATCATAAAAACGGTTCTATAATTCTCTTACTTAGGTTACTGAAAAATAAGCGAAAACAGACAAATAATGAATGAATGCACCTTTTTCATGTGAGTAAATAGAATTTAAAAGGAAGTAACAAGTCCTTAAGTAAAATCAGCTAATTCTTATTTTGATTCTCCAAATCCATAACTTGTTAAAAATTTTTGAAAGAAAGCAGTATTATCATATATGCCGCTAAACTTTTCTGCACCAGGGCCATAAGCAAAAACAGGGACCATAACAGCTGTATGACTATTTGTTGGAAAATCTAACAGAACCTTATGAGCCTTTATACTGCCACCGACAATAGCTATCCCCCCGGTTTCGTGGTCGGCAGTTATAACGACAAGCGTATGTCCATCTTTTTGGGCAAAATCAAGTACTTCACCTACTGCATCATCAAAATCCAGTGTTTCCTCCATAAGTGAAGTTTCATCTTTTGCATGAGCCGCCAGATCAATCTCACTACCTTCTATCATAAGAAAAAATCCCTTTGGATTTTTATTTAGTATCTCAATAGCTTTTCGGGAGGATGCCGGGAGCATATCTCCTCTTCCATTTAAATGAGAAGGACTATTGACTGGTGCAATAAGTCCGGCGAGCTTTAATGAAGTTGATTTAAGAACTGCACTCATTGTAGTTTCAACCTTATATCCTCTGGCTTTTAGACTGTCAATTAGATATAATTTGTCCGACCGATATGCAAAATGATCATAACCTCCCCCTATGAAAACATCAACATCGGTTTTAAGAAAATCCTTTGCAATATCCTCATAGCTGTTCCTGCTTGATTCATGTGCTATAAATGACGCAGGTGTTGCATCCGTTATGGCAGAAGTGGTAACAAGACCAGTAGCGAGTCCATTTTCTTTTGCTATTTCCAGTATCGATTTAACACTCTTACCCTCAGAATCAACACCAATTGCACCATTATTCGTTTTATTGCCTGTTGCTAATGCTGTTCCAGCAGCCCCGGAATCAGTTACGTAATGATCCGAAGAAAACGTTTTCTGTAATCCAATAATATTGCAACGCTCAATATTGAGAGGATGATGTGAGACAGTAATTGCCGAAGATACGGCACCAAGTCCCATGCCATCACCAATCATAAAAACTATATTTCTTATTTCAGTCTTTTCAATGGGCCCGGATTTTTGAGTAGGAGACCATGAAATCAGAGATGCGATAAAGATTGCTGACAATAATAAGATCGATGTTTTCTTCACTTATTTATATTGTTTGTTTTTATTTATGTGATTAAAAGAGTTATTGCTTTATTTAGATTTTTCTTCTTTCATTCTGCTTGCTTTCTCAAGTAGGTTATCTATATAGTCTGATGTAAAGTTATAATATATTATAGGGACACTTGTCGAATCATACAATTCCTGAATATCAGATTTTGAAATCGGATTATCTGAGTTGGTCAGGCTTAATGGGTACCCAAAATCAAAATATATTATATAGTTTTCCTTCTTCCAAAAATATATCTTATCCATCAACCATCTTCCTTTTGGACCCGGGGTATAAACATTTGATATTTTTTTTGATAACCAATCATATTCTTCTCCCTGGCCAAGTAAGTTGGGTTTTCCATATTTTTCTCTATATAATTCAAATAATTTTTTAAGTTCTTTCAGGTCACAATTATATGAAAACCGATGTTCTCCTGTATTTAATCCGGTGCATAGAGTCAGTTGAATACTGGTCAACCTTTCATCAACAATATAGGTCCCCCCAAGATTAACTTTTGCAAAAAGGAAAGGACTTATTCCTGAAAAATCATGGTACAAGTTTTTTTCTTTTTTCCCAATTACATCCGTAGTTTCAAAATAATGTAATTCACCATTGTTAAGCAGAGAATCCATTGCACTTTTTACTTTTACGTAGTCCATGTCAAGATAAAACCCGAGAAAGTCAATTTTCCCGTTTTGATGATTTGTATTATACGATTTTGTATTACAGGACGTTAAGAAACATATTTGCATAACAACCAGAGAATAAATAAGGAAACTATGTTTGTAACGGATTATTTTCATAATGAAAGGTTTATAGCATGAGTTTCAATTTTTATTATTTGACTGGTACAACCACAAGCACCGTAAAAGTCCCTGGTTTAACAGTTGGCCGTGGCCGTGGGTTATCAGCTGTCTTTTCCGGAGTCGGTCCAAACTCAGCAGTCGGCAAATAAATCCTGTGTGTTGCTGCGCTGACTGAAATAGTTCTTGCTCCGGCTTGTGTTGGTACATTTGCCAGTACTTTAAAGGAATTCGGATTCTCTTCCTGAACAACAGTAAGCACACCTTCTCCGCAGGAACTGTAGGCCCGTTTCAGACCCGGATCAAAACCTGCTCCGTCAACGCGGCCTCCGGTAGGGAGAGTTGTTATAACTTTGCCTGTTTCTGCATCAAGCACCACCATAAGCTTATCTGTTGCGCTGAAAAGGCGATGGTTCTCATTGTCCAAAGCAAGACCGCTGGGTCCTTCACCCGGACTTATTGACCATGTCTGTTCTACCTTCCAGGTTTTAACATTGATCATGCATACTTCGCTCTTATCTTCAATATTCACAAACACTTTCCCTTTCCCATCGCTTACAGCTGCCTCAGGTTTTCCAGCAAGGGCAATAGTTTGTATTACCTTATCCGTTTTGGCGTCAATAACTGTGGCATTCGATGATCGACCGTTCCAGGTAATTATTGATTTGGTGAATGGTTCATATATAATGGCATCAGGATTTCTGCCGGTTACAGGCACTTTTTCGATAACTTTAAAATCTTTTGTACTGAATACTGTAACATTGCTGTCGGCACCATTGCTGATGAATCCTTTATTGAATTCAGCAGCGATAGCTATACCATGAACGCCATTAACATCAGTAATGGTCGCAACATTTGTACCTGTTTTCAGATCCACAACATTCACCATTTTACCATGCGAAACATATAGCATTCCGGTTGCATCATCAGCATTCAGATAATCCCAGAAACCATCACCCTGAATCTGGATTTTCTGAACAATCTTATATTCGCTTGTTGCATTCTGGCCATTAAGACCCAGTAAAGACAAAAATAAACCTGCCATAAAAAAAATCATTTTTTTCATAATTCTAATTTTATGTAATTAAGTGAATCAAATATTATAAACTCTCAACTATACTATCCATCTACATGCTACTCATAACACATTTCAAGATGAAAGGTTGAAAATCAGGTATAGAATAATATTCAGCATATTCTATTTACAACTGCTTAAACAAAGTTATGCCGTTACTAAACCAAAGTCAATCTATTTAAATATATGTATGCTCTTCCAGGAATTAATTCAGGTGAACAGAATACAATATAAAGAGAACAATCCGAACACGATGGCGAGAGGTAATATAAGAACATTCAAGACATGCCCCAGTAAAATATTTATTCTCAAAAAGTAACTTTAATTGTCATCCCAACTGAAACTTTGTTTTCGATATTTATATTATTCATTGGGAAGATAAATGGCTGAATTTTAAAATCAGATAATGTTTTGGCCCTGTCTCTAAAAGCTAAATTATTAACTTTAGCTACGTGCACAGCATCAACAATAGAACAAAGATGAGTTGTGAGCATCCCCCAAACGCCAAATAACACTGCAGCAGTTCCCCCTTTACTAAATCCATGGAATCCATAATTTCCTGCACTTTCATACCCGATGGCAATTATTCCAGCACAAGCTATGTAACTACCGAGAAAAGCAATACCTCTCCCCACTTCGCCAGATGTCATCTGACCAAATCCCGGGATTAGAAATGAATGTATTCCTGCATCAGTTGGGCTATAAGGGTCTCCAGCCTGGCGGGAGTATACACGATTCTTGTACTTTGATTTATTTACCCTGTAAAGTGTATTAGAAGCCAATTCAACTTTTGCAATATCATCAAGAGGGATCCTAAGAATCTGTTCAGTACTGATTTTCATAATTGAATCTGATAACAGATAAATATGGATTTTACCTCCCAGGTAAGAATTTTCGTCTATATTTATTTTACCTGATAAGATACGATCTGAGATTCCGGTTTTCTCAATCAGATACTGTGAATTTTGGCCATGGATTATATAAGAATAGTTTCCGGAAACCGGAAGTTCAGAACTTGAAATAATCTTTGAACTGATGCAACCTGAAAGATGTATAAACAAAGTGAAAATCACCAATACAGAAATAATCCTCTGAAATTGCGAATATTCTTTCATAGTTTATAATTAAGAAAAGTCCTTAAAATGATAAATAACTAGAGAGCAACCCGAAAACCTTTTCATTTCTTGTTAATCTATTTTCAATATCTTCTTTACAGCTTTTAAATTTTCCGGATTAATTATGTTTTTCCCTTCAGGAGTGTACAGATAATCTAGTCTCTCGCGATAAAGATCCGCTATTTTTGCTCTTACCATCTTGCCAGTGCTGTTCAGAAGTGCATTGTCGAGGGTAAACGGTTCATCAATAATTGCGACAGAAGAAGGAAGCCACCTGGAAGGGAACAGGTTATCATTTGAACCACCTTCTTTATACTGGCTGACTACTGACTCAATTTCGATAAGTACGGACTCCTGACCTTTCGAATCATTCAGATTTATGTTATGACTTTTTGCCCATCTAACCAAAGCTTCCCTGTTTGGTACTATAACTGCCGAGGTGTATTTTCTCTGGTTATTATAAAGCATCATCTGATCGATGTATGGTGACCTGTCTGTAATTGTTTCTTCAATTCCTTCAGGACTGTATTTTTCCCCGTCATCTGAAATAAGCAGACTTTTAAACCTTCCCAGTACATACAGGAAGCCATCACTGTCTATGGATCCCATATCACCTGTATGCAACCATCCATTCCGGATTGTCTCTCGGGTTGATTTTTCATTTTTATAGTATCCTACCATCACATTTTCTCCGCGAACAACTATTTCACCCTTTTCTCCAATAGGCAACTCTCTGCCATCTTCATCACATATTTTCAGTTCAAGGTTTCTGACCACCACTCCAGATGTTCCCAGCTTATGCCTTTTTTCGGAGTTTCCTGAGATCACAGGCGATGCCTCTGATAATCCGTATCCCTGGAACATTGGTATTCCTATTGCATAAAAAAATCTCTGGAGTTCTATATCGAGCAGAGCCGCCCCACCAAAGAAAAACTTAAGCCTTCCTCCAAAGCTTGCCCTGATTTTCTTAAACAGGATCAGATCGTAAAACTTATATATTGGCTTTAGTAATATTTTTTGTCCCTTTCCCCTGTCCCACCCTATGCCATTGTAACTGTAAGCAATTTTCAATGCATGTTTAAAAAGGCTTTCAGCCATTTTGCCTTTATCCCTGATCCCCTTTTCAATTCCTTTACGGAGGCTTTTTGCAAGACTGGGGGCACTGAGAATAAATACTGGTCTTGTCTCCCTTATATTGCCGGGAATGTTCTTTAGACTGTCGAGATAAGATTTGCCCGATTGAACAGCAGCCAGGCTGGCCCCTGCTGCCATCATTATATAAATTCCAACTGTATGTGCAAATGAATGATCCCAGGGCAGTATCAGAAGCGTTGTCCACCATTCGGGCACTTCCATAAGCGTAAGAGCCTGTTCTATATTAGCTGTGAAGTTTCTATGCGATAGTATGATCCCCTTTGGATCAGCGGTTGTTCCTGAAGTATAGCAGATGCTGGCATAATCATCCTGATCCACCGAATTAATAACCTCATTAAATCCGGCATAATTACTCTTGAGATATTCTTCACCCAATTTCTTCAGGTCGCCCATAAAGATTTCGTCTTTCTCATAGCTATCCTTCGGATCAAGAATAATTACCTTCTCAAGGCGCTTGAGCTCTTTCTTAACGGAATTGATTTTTGCAAGATGATTACCGGAGACGATCACCCACTTCGTTTCTGAATGGTCAAGCCTGAATTTAAGATCGATACCTTCTTTTAGCATGATGGAAAGAGGAACACTTACTGCCCCGGCATGCAATATTCCCAACTCGCTGGTCACCCAGTCGGTTCGCGATTCGGAGATTAATGCAACCCTGTCGCCTTTCGCTATTCCAAGTGAAATCAATCCTGCAGCAATTCTATAGGCCTCTTCTTTAGTCTCCTTATATGTTATGGCCTCATACCTGTCAGCTTTCTTTTCAAAAAGATAAGGATTATCCGCATACTTTGCTGAACTCTCTTCCAGAAGCTGAATAATTGTCTTCATAATAAATAAGTTTTGAGGTTCTGGTACACTACTTTAAGTTCAATTTAGTTAGTCAACTTTCTAACGAAGTAATTCAATTATTGGGCCAAACGGCGTATATATATGGTATACTGCAATTTACAACAATTATTTGATATAGTTAACAAATTCTTGTAGCATAACGGTACAGCTTATTGTTTCAAAATGGAACACAACACTACAATATTTCATTTGTTTGGGCCTGTTAAGATTACAATGACAAGTTAAAAAAGCCTTGATAGTATTTCATATCAAGGCTTTTTATATAGAGATAAATAAATCTCTGACAAATCTAAAGCGGCCTGCCAATCTCCCAGTGAAGACCAAAAGGATCAACAAGACGTCCAAGTCTCCAGCCATGCTCTTCACCAACAGGGAAAACCTGGGAAGCATCTGCTTTCAACGCCTGAATAAATAATGCATCAGGATCAGGAACTGTTAGGATCATTCTGACAGTTCCGCCACCAAGAGATTCAGGATACGAGCTCACAGATGAATCATTACTTACCCAAAACTCAGCCCCATTGACTGAAAGTCGCGCAACAAGATCCCCATCGGGTCCTTCAAACCGATATACTTCAACGGCACCAAATGCTGATTTGTAAAAATCGACTGCTTTCACACTATTCTTAACAGTCAACCATGGTGCGATTGAATATCCGACAGATTTCGGTTTGATTGGTATCCATAACTCTTCTTCCGAATCAGGACTTTCGTTTTTATATTTTTCCCCCAACATTTCAAAGTGGGGTCTGGTGTCCAGGGTGTAATCAGAATCTGGTAACCATGTCCCTAAAATATACCTGAATGTTTCAGCTGCGGTACTTGCTGCCCCACGATATTGGAAAACGACATAGAGTCCTCCCTGTAATGTTAATGTTTCCATTCCATCTGGAACTGTGTTAAAGTCATTCACTTCAACAGTTGCCCATTTCTCAAATTCTGTATCCGGATTAAAATTGTCAAAAAACTTAGGAGCATACATTTGTACTGAATAAAGCTCTGATCCGATTTTATTTAGAATTTCTTTTCGTTGTGGCATGAAACTTCTCCACAGGTCACCTGTTTTATTGTCAGAGAAAGTCATGATCATCCTTTTGCCCAATAATTTCTTTTCCTTAATTGTTTCAAATCTTGGTTCCATATATAGGGGATTTTCTTTCATATTTCTATTTCAATATCATACTTATCCAGAAGTCCTGCAATTCCTGTTAATGAGAATCTGGCTTTTTTGAGTCTGTTTGCTTCGGGGTCTATTGAATAATTGAATGAGGTACGAAAGTCGGCTTTTTCAAGATTTGTTTTATCAAAAGTCGCTCCGGTAAGGTCACAACAATCAAAAACCGACCCGCCTAAATCGCATTCTGTGAAGTCCACTTCGTGTAGTTTTGAATTTTTAAAAGTTGTCTTCTTCAGCTTTGTCTGATAATAAGAAGAATGGTTGAGGTTACAATTTTCAAAGTTTACTGACAAACCGAAACTGTTGCAATTTTCAAAATGAAGTCCCAGCATTTTGCAGTTTCTGAACTTAATGTCGCGAAGTGCTGTCTTGATAAGCTTAACCATGCTCAGGTTGCAGTTTTCAAATTCGCATTCCATAAAAACTATATCAGAAAGGTCAGAATTTGAAAAGTCGCAATTTAAAAAGGAACATGATTCATACTCACCTTTTGGCAGCGGGTTTTGAGTATAATCGATTTTATCAAAGGTGCTATCTACCATAATATTCAAGTACATTCATTGCAAATCTCGCTGAAGCTGTTGCCGGTCCCCCACCCATTTCAATTCCCACTTCAATTGATTCTATGATTTCATCTTCTGTTGCGCCACCCTCAAGAGCCTGTTTTATATGCCATTCCATACACGATTCACAGTTAATTACTACGGAGATGCCGATGGCAATATATTCTTTCTGCAGTTTGCTTATTTTGCCATCCACATATGTCTTTTGTTCCATATCCACAAAGGACTTGTAGACTTCTGACTTCCCTGAATACCAGGAATGAGCTTTTTTCCTCGTTTTGATTATCTCTTCAATTTTTTCAATATCGGACTTCTCCATAATATTATTTTGCTTTATATATCAATCTGGTTGTTAAAGTATTAAATAAGGCAACAGTATTGCCCGGGTTTTTAAAGTTTAAATAAATATTTAGTTTATCTGTTTTAATGAATATATATGGAGGAATGCCATTCTTAATGAATAATTTAGCTTTTTCCTCATTTCTTAATCTGAAATTCCCCTTATAACTTATACCAAGTGCATAACCATTTGTTCTTAATTTAATCCCTGGCAGACGGGAGATTGTATCCAGTTGTTTTATCTCTGAATATTTAATCGTCAAGCCGTACATCCCTTTTATTCTGAAATCAGAAATTGTTGATGTAATTTCTGTGTCCCTGCTGCCAGATAATATCAGTAATGTAGGGAAGGCCAGACTTATGAGAATAATTAGAACTGACAATAAGTAACCTGATTTGTTTTTTTGGTTGTAATTGATCTCGGATTTATCAACCTTAATCATCCTGCTCAATATTTCTGAAATTTCATCTGGCTTGTCAGTGCCAATCCTGACTTTTGCTTTCTTGTTTTTAAATATCAGCTCCACAGCGCTGAGTCCTGACACATTATAGAGCCAGCCACCAGGTATCATTCTTATACCAATCCCGAAAAAGGGATCATTCCTGACTGTCTTACAGCTAAGAATATCAGCTAGCAAATATTTCCTGGTAATCAACCCGATCCCAAGTTTGAATGAAATACTTGTGTCGTTTATGTAAATGGTCAATTTGTAAAATATAAGCAGACAAGCAACCAATGTAAGTGCAATGAACCCAAATATTGAAACAATTATAAGATCTTTAAATCCCGAAGCGATTATCATTATCAGGCTAAAAATCAGAAATGGGGTCATAACAATTAATGAAATTGTTCCGATCTGCGTGAATTTTTTTGTCTCCATTTGGGTTAAATAAATAGTTCATTGGTGGTGGAGCAAATAAAATTTCATCGGGAGATATTCTCCTTTTTCATGTGAAATCTCTAAAGCCGCCAGGTACAAAACACCTTCGGGAAGACTATCTAATTTTGTCTTGACAATCTGAAGGCGGCCATTTCATCACTATTCCGGACCACAAGGATATCGCCTGACAATACCGGGTGGTTCCATGTCTTACCCTTAAGTGCAGGGAAATGTGCAACTTCTCTGAACTGGTCGGGGGTTGCCATAACCAATGCCAGTTCTCCTTTTTCAGATAATACCAGCAACAGATCCTGATCGGCCAGCAAAAGAATTTCTCCTGCATAGCGTCCTCCTTTCCACTTGCGATTGCCATTCTCGGCATCAATACATACCAGACTAATTCCATCGAAGCCATAAATGTGACCTTTGTGAACGACGAAATCATTGAAATAAGGTCTCAACTTATCTGTTGACCAGCGTTCTTTAGCAGTCCATCCACTGTTTTCCTTTTTTATAACGAACCGTTGCATCCCTTTTCCTCCAGTTTCGCCGACTGTGCCGATTGCGATTTCATTTTCAGTAATCATAGCTGGTTGAACAATCGGTGCCCCTGTCATAGGGAATTCCCATAACAGCTTTCCGTCGGCCGGTGAATAGCTGGCCGCATTTGTCTTGTTCATAAAGAGGACCTGCCTGATGCCTTCGATTGTCAATAAATGTGGTGAACTGTAGCTGTCTCCTCCGTCCGGCCCCGACCACCGCTTCATACCGTTATTAATGTCGTAAGCGACTATTTCACCGGCTATGGCAACAAATACTGTACTGTCAACCACTAATGGTGAACCAGTGTAGCCCCAGCCTGGTATTTTTATTTTAGTGTCTTTGGCAGCATTACGTGACCATACAACTTTGCCGTTGAGAGCATCAAGTACATTAATTAATCCGGTCGCACCTAGTGTGTATACCCTGCCATTGCTTAGAGTTGGCGTTGAACGTGGCCCAGCTCCTGCATGTGAGTCCCAGAAACGGGCGGTATCGCCGTGTCTCCACACCGGATCACCGGTATTCAGATTGTAACATGTAACCATTTCTAAATCACCTCGCTGTTCCTGAGTATAAAGCAAAGTGCCATGAACTGCAAAAGATGAGCAGCCTGGTCCGATCGATTTGCGCCACATTTCCACCGGAGGAGTCTTTGACCAGTCTGTTTCAATCCTGATACCGTGAATAATCCCATCGCGGTTAACACCCCTGAATCCGGGCCATTCGGCTTCTTTTGCCATAGCCGATGAATCCACTGGTAAGGTTGTGAGATTATTGCTGGTCTGAGCAACTACACGGGCTTCGGATGTCTTAGCCCATCTGAGAGCAAAGAAATGATGGGCCTGTCCATCCATTCCATTGGAACGCAGAAGCACCCAGAACCCTGAAGCAATCAGAATGGTAGCAACCATAGTTGCACGTCTGGGAATGTCGGATAAATGACGACTGGTTACGGCCCATACAACAAATGCCAGACTCAGGACAGGTATAGAATATACGGGAAACATCAATCCCATCATCGATGTTGAAATGGAGATGTCGAGGAATTGGGCTGTCGCCAAAAGTGCTAAAATCATCAGAACAACAGCAGTCCATCGATCCAACCTGGGGGCCCTGCTAAAGAAGGCCCACCATATAAAAACAGCTAATCCGCCAAGGATCCCTCCGAACAATCCTACTGCAATTGCTTCAGGCACAAAAACAGGCAAGACAAATCTGAGGAGCAATTGAATTATGATGATGATAATACCTGGCAATATTCTCAGTGGCTTCCTCTGACTGGTTTCTGCTGCATTAGTATTAATGTTCATTTTTATAGTTTTTATCTGTTTAATAATTCTAATATCCTATATAAAATATATTAAACACACCCGTCGTCAAGCTCGGGATAGTTAGGTACAGAGAGCTGTAATTATTTCCCGATTCCCTGGCTTTTGCTGTCGCTCTCAACTTCTACCTTATGATCGAGTTTTTTCACATTCTTGCCCTTGTTGAACTTATATGAGTAGCTGATCTGAACAAAACCTGAAACATTAAATCCAACAACATTTCTCGAGTTATAATAGGGTGTCTCTGTGATGGTCTTCTGGAACGTAATATTGTTTGAAAAGGGAAGTAACCAGAATACACCTATACTATGATCCTTGATTTGCTTCTGGCCACCAATACCATAAAGAGGAATGCTGTATGTTTTGCTCTGGGCACTCATATTTACACCATTGAAACTCATAAAAACAAATGCTGTTGCCGTCTTTTTTTTGTCAAGCTGAGCAAATGCGTAACTGGTTATACTGTATGAAAAATAATCAAGGCCGGGGATGGTAGCTGTTTGTCCGATGTACTCATTAATATGTCCTTTATATATCCTTGCATTAATATTTACATACCACAACATTGTATTAACACCACCACCTGTCTCATACCCGCTAAGAAGGTTATAGGGCTTGGTAAAAGTGGTCAGTGTGCCACTTATGGGCGAAGTTATTACCTGGTATTCACTCCCGATTTTATCAGTATAAAACTCCTTATAAACGTACGGTGAGAAATAATTGCTTCCAAAATTCCATGTGTATGTTAGCTGCAGGCGGTCTCTGTAATCGGGTTTAAGATTCGGATTGCCTACAGAAATATCATAATTCTGCCCAATTTTATAATATGGATCCATATTATAGATTCCGGGACG
>Ga0302284_1000171_pt1 | contig 35426 bp, 56 predicted proteins | sample III_Fen_E2_1_FD_198760 | JGI IMG/M metagenome (GOLD analysis project Ga0302284, IMG submission 198760) | Peat permafrost microbial communities from Stordalen Mire near Abisko, Sweden - III_Fen_E2_1 | ecosystem: Environmental > Terrestrial > Soil > Wetlands > Permafrost | place: Sweden: Abisko...
GTTCTACAATACTTATAGAATCTGAATTTAAGAAGTTAGGTCTTATCTCAGGCAATAAAATGCCTATATGAGGTCTACTATCTATATACTCAGTTCTAACAACTCTAGGACTACAAGAAGATATAATATTTAACACCACTAACATAATAATTACTACTTTCTCTCTCATACTTTATTATTTAATTAATACTAAATTCTTTCTCTCTCTCTCTGTTTCTTTTTAAAACCTTTCATTAACATAGTAATACCTAAGTCAAATTTTTGTAAATCTGTACTTAAAGTGTTTCTTCTAATTAAATCTTTGTTTATGAATCTTTTCCTTCTCTTTGCTGTATAAGCTACATCTAATCTTCTTATAGCCATGAGTAAAAGACCTTTTCTCTCTTGAGTACTAAATACTAAATCATACTCTTTATCATTAAATCTTTTTCTCATAATTTTTTACTATTATGATAAATAATAAACCCTTGAGTAAACATTATACAAATAATTAAAAACCATTTACCTATAAAGTTATATTTAGTACTAGATATTAAATCAATTTGTACATGCATACAGATAGTTATAAATCCAATAGTTGCTAATAAGATATAGACAAATCCTAATACTTTGTTTAATTTTTTGCCTGCCATAATGTGATTTGTTTTTAAGTTATTAAAATAATTGATTAATGTATTGATTAATGTATTGATTATCAACACTTTGGTGGAGCTAGAGGGAGTCGAACCCTCGTGTTATCTTAATACTTACTAATAATCTTATATATGCTTAGTATTTACTGTACTTTTTCAGCTATTTCTAGTAATAGAGTGAAATATTGAAAACTCTAGGACTGTTTGGGACACAAACAGACACCACCATGCAATGAGATTGCAATACTTAATATTCCTCAGTAAGGAGGCAATATATCTCAAGACTTTTTAAGAAAGTTTAAACTTTTTACAACTTTATTTGATAAGGTTGTTGTCACCCCAGTTCTCTTACGCTACTAAAGCAAGCTTTGCAGCAGGAACAAAAACAATAGTTTTGCCTGTTATTCTTCTTTGAGTATTTAAAGGACTCCTCCATGCATAAATTACTACTTTTCTTGAGATAGTCTAAACCAACTAGCCCCAGTTTTTTATTTAAAAATAAGAGTATAACATAGTTACCTATGTTATACCCTTAATAAATTAACTAACTTCACAGTCTGCTAATTTTCAGTGTTAAATTTTCTATTTTAATAAGAAATTTAATACTTATAATACACAATACACATAAATAAAACCGTTATCAAATGTTTAATATTTTATATTTTTACTTTAATAGAATTAAAAAGTAAATAGCATGACTATTAAAGCCATGCTATTTAAAAATAATTCTATCACCTCTTAAGCCTTCAGTTATTTTTTCAAATCCTCTATGTATTTCATTCAATTAATTTAATATAATTTAGTCTTTCAGATTCATGCTATAGTGTTTCACTGATGAGAGCATTATCTCATTCAAAGAGGAGTATTTAGATTATTGTTGTCTACAAGTTTTATATACCAAACAGTATATGGGGAGACACTTACCCTGCTTGATTTAAGAATCTCACTTAAATCTCCTTAACTTCATATTATATTATATAATATGTAAGGTATGGGTCTAACCAGCCTAGATTATTACTAATCTATTTTTATTTTAGCATAGCTTCTAACTCTTCATCAGAAATTTGAGTAATTTTCAACTCTTTTCTTCTTGCTATTTCAACAAGAATTTTCTGATTATTTTCTTTAATAGCAGCAGCATCTCTAAGAGTTTTAGCTGCATCCTTTTTAGTAATGTAAATATCTTTTAAGATATTAAAAGATAATTCAATTAACTTATCAACTTTACTTTCAGATTCTTCTAAAAAGTCAAGTTCATCATCATCACTAGCTTTAAGAGATTTCTTAATAGCTTTAATAGTGATTTTTAAAGTTGTTACAGAGATTACAATTGTGTACTGATGATTTAGGGTCTCTAAAAATAGGGTCATCTATAGGTGAAAAGGATTCTAAATATAAATCCCAAGCTTGTTGTCCAGTAATACTACTTCTAAATAGCTTACCTCTCTCGCACATTTTATCAAATTGTGCTTGCATTAATTGATTTAATTCTTTCATTTATTTAATGTTTTGATTTATAATCTAAAAGTATTTATTAGCACCCTCCTCCTTAGACTCACTAAGATTTATTCCACGCATTTAAGGTAGGGTCACATTATAACAATCTCAGGTTAGTAGCCCAATGCTATAATTTGCTGAGAACTCATTTGTGTTGATATACTACTTAGGATATATTCCCTACACCTTTCCTTTCTCAAAGGAACAACACATTCAGACTCTCATCTGATATCCAATTATTTAAGTGGTTTTCAATGTTTAGTCCACTATTTCTCAAAATAATAATCAATAGATTTGGTAATATGAGATATTTTACTTATATTTGTATTTTAAGATTTAAAATTATGAATAAAGAAACTTTAATTAATCTGATTAATCAGAATTTAAGCACTTGGCAGATTGCTGAACAATCTAATACTACTCAAGCTAATGTAAGATATTGGCTTAAAAAGTATGATTTACAAACTATTAGAACTATTAATAAAGAGAATGAATTAAAATTATGCCCTAAATGTAATACATCTAAGTTAAAATCTGAATTTTATCAATATAAGAAAAGTAGTTCTTATTGTAAATCTTGTATTGTTGAATCTAATTTAGAAAGACAAAGAGATACTAAATCTTTAGCTGTTGAATATAAAGGAGGAAAATGTTCTATATGTGGTTACAATAAATCTATTGCAGCTTTAGAATTTCATCATTTAAATCCAACAGAAAAAGATAAAGATTACTTTAATATGAGAGCAGGATTAACTCCTACTCTAAAAATAGAATTGGATAAATGTGTACTTCTTTGTGCAAATTGTCATAGAGAAACACATCATTTAATTCAATAATTACCTCTTATTAGTTAGGTAACATGCATCATTATTTACAATCACAATACCTGCATTAGTACAATGAATAATTGAGTTAGCTGAAGCTACAGAACAATCAAATTCAAGTATTGGATTCATATCTAATAATCTAGCAAATTGTATTTTATTATCATAAGGTATTACTGCTAAATCATTATTAAGCACATCAAAGTATTTTAATTCGGTCTCAGAAGCTAAATAAGTAAGTTTTAGATTTGAGATACTAGCATATTGATAAGTTACCTTCTCATTAGCTATTTCTTCAAGTAAAACTAAGTTTCCTCTTTGAATTATATTCTTAATTGCTATATCAGCCATTACATAGTTTAAACTATTCTTTTCACAATACATCAATACAGTTTTACCTGATACACTCTGATAAATACTATCTATCTGAGTAAATCCTCTACCATATACAGAAGTTATAGTATAAGATAATCCTAATAAACTTTTACTTAAATCAAAATTATACAGTTTATCTTCTGTTACTAATACAAGATTAGAACCATATAAATCAGCTTTGATTTTAATAGTACTAGGAACACTAGCTATATGTTCTAATTTAGGATAGAGTTGAAGTAAGTTACCATTACTATTGAGACAATAAATAGCTTTTTCATATACAAAAAACTTAGGATTTTTAGCAGTTATTTTGTCACTTTTTACAAGAGTAGCAGTACCTTTAAGTGAGGTATCATATATAAAATACTCACCTCTAACTGTATACAATAATAACAAATCCTTACTAGCAGTTGATTGAATAATCTGAGTACCTACTCCTCCAAACATTGTTCTTACAGTCATATTAGCTGATTGTATATTTACAGGTTGTTTAATTACAGTATTAATAATCATAGTATTAAGACTTATAATAAATCTTTCTCCATTATTAAATACTCTATTAAATTGATTGAGTAACATATTATCAGAAATAGGCTCATAGCACTTAGGAATTATAATATCAGGAGAATTAGACAATATTGATTCCTTCTTAATCATTCTATCTGCTATCTTAGGTATCTTTTTATGCATACCTTTGAATGGGTGTACATAAGTAAGCATATTAAATACCAAAATAGACAAGGCAAAATAATCAGAATTAATAGATACATCTCCATTAAATAAAAAGTCCCTAACATCTTCTAATAACACACCTGAATGTTTAAATCCAGGGGTCTGAAAGGAATCAGTATCTATAAAATACACAATTCCATCTCTATTAATTAAGATATTATAAGGATTTAAATCTCCTATAACTACCTGATTGCTATGAGCATATTTAACACCTTGTATTAAAGCTTCAATTACTTTTTTCTTTGTATCTAAAGTAATTGATTCTCTATTACAAAACACTTTATTTAATAATGAAACTAAAGGAAAGAAATCACTAGGAATTTTCCTCATTGAGAATCCAAGAACATGTTTATTAGCATCATAAAGTAATGATTCAGGCTTGATAAACATGGGATTATCTAATTTGTGTAATTCTAGAAATTTACTTTCAGCAATAGGTTTAACATTGGGAAGATACAATTTAACCACATGGTTAGCATCTAAATCAAGGACTCTTCCTTCTCCACCTCTTGCAATCTCTTTAGATTCATTAATATCATAAAGTAGTTGACCATTCTTATCAAATACTTTCATCAGTTGGCTCTTTTATAAATCTAACAATACTAATATCATCAAAATTAATATAACCTTTTTTTCTAAAAATGTTATACTTTCTTGATAACATAGCATCTGACCCTATTAAACTTCTATCATTTAAGAATGTATCAATTGCTAATGCTGTAGCATCTTCTTTAAGTGCATTTCTAAATGAACAGATACCATCACTACAGATACTTACATCTTTTTTAAATGTAAATGAATGTAGATTAGTATGTTTAGCCATTACTAGTGTAGGATTCTTATCTAAGTAGTAAGCCATATAATCAGGAGCATTATCTTTAGATTCAAGAATTATTAATTCATCATCCACTTTTATTACTCCATCACCTGAGCTAAGAATTAAAACTTCATCACCTCTAATAATACAAATTATCATAGTTGATACTAATTCTAATTCTTTTAAATCTAATAAATGTTGTACTTCTTTAAATCCATCAAATATATCATGAAATAGTATATTCATAATAAAATGAAGATTTAAATCAGCTACATTCTTAAAATTATTACAGGAATGTTTTAATACTTTAACTAATAGAGAAGAAGCAAAATGAGAATCCATACCGGTGGAGCAACCATCAAAGATTGCTCCAATGTATAAAGGTTCTTTTGCATCTTGAACTCTAAAGAATAAGGAATCCTCACAATAAGTGAGATGGTCATCTCCTTTTTTAACAAGAGTTCTAACTTCCATTAGAAAGTTACATCTAAAGGATTAGCACCACTACTTGATTTAGAGATAGAAGAAGAAATGAAATTAATCATTTTTCTTATCTCAGCACCAGTATTACCTACTTTAGCCAAATGTTGAATACCCATTAACTTTTGAGCTCTCTCAAAAGAAGAATCATCTCCTACTCCAAATAAGATTGAAGTAAAAGAAAAGGCACTTGCTTCATTTTTAGCAATATCATCAAGAGTAGTTTTAACAGCATCAGCTGCACCTCTCTGTGATGAATTATCTTCACCATCAGTAATTACAAATACTAATGTTTTAACATTAATACCAGTATTTTCAAGGTTCTCTCTGTACTCAATAGCATTTTTAATACCTTGAGCCACTGCATCATATAAAGCTGTACCATGACCTGATGGAGTAAATTGAATAGTTGGTACTCCAATAATAGGTTGGAATCCACTTCTTACTTTAACTTTATCATGGAATTCTACAATAGAAACAAATAATCTATCATGAATATGACTTTGTTGCATAGTTTGAATAAAATCATTGAAGGCATTATTCAAGTCACTAGAATATGGGTATATTGATGGAGAAATATCCACAATGAATACAGCATTAATAGTTTCTTCTACTTGAATTTGCTCTGGGTCAAAATTATTAAAATCCAGAGATAAGTCTAAATCATTAAAATCCATGATAGTTACAGTTTAATATTGGTTGATATTTCAAATTTAATTCCCATAGCTTGAGCATCTGCATAAATACTATCAGCCATATGTTCAAATCCTGTTACAGGACTCATACAGTCAGTTAAGATTATAAATTTCTTAGCTAACTCAGGAAATTGCATGGCTTGTTTAAGAGTATTAGCCACACAATGAGATTGTGCTTCTCCTGCAAAGTAAATAACATCAAATGTTTCCAGCTTTTGTAACAAAGCTTGATTCAATTGAGTCTCAGGATGTCCTGCTACTGGAATATTTGCTCTGAATGCACCAAAGTGTTCAGTTAAGGGATAAGTTCCTTTTGCTACTACTTGATAGAAAGATTTTGTTTCTCTAGCCCAAGCTGTAACAGCATCCATAATAGGCTCAACAAAAGAAGCTCCTTTAGTTCCAATAACACAATGCTCAGCCCAAATACAATGAGGGAATTCTCCTTGTTTCTCAAGTTCCTCAATATACTTAGTAGCTTCATTAGGCACAAATCTTGGACTCCATTTACCATCTAACACATCTTGATATGTTATGATTGTAAAAATAGGTGGGAAATTACCATCTTTATCTGTCCAAAATCCTGGGTGAGCAATATCTAATACTTGGTGACTGTCCATAGTCATACCAATGTAATTAATGCTGTTTTTATTTTTAGTAATAAATTCAGCTAGTCTCAACATGTCTTTATCTGCATTATCTACAAATAATGATCCTTTTGGGTCACAAAAGTCAAATTGAGCATCTATAATTAAAAGAGCTATTTTTTTATACATTGTGTAAATATTTAATAAGTGAATTTAAATCTTTTTAGTGAGAAATGTAATAATTTTACCTGCTTTATATACAATATTCTTATCATCAGTATAATACTGAATTATTAGATTTATAATAAAAGCTAATGACATAATAATATTAATAAAAGGAATAAAGAATGTTATTCCCATTACTATATATACAATTAATGGATATTTTACTCTTTCAGTAGCTACTGAATCTTCAATTAATTCTAATTTATTAGAGTAAAATCCAGTATTTTTTCTAAAACAATCTTCAGTATATCTATAAGATTGTTTTAGCATATTGTATAATAGAATATACAATATTAAAGCTATGATATATCCTATCCACATAGTACTACTTAATTAATAGTCCACCATTAACTCCATAAGTAGTAGGATATTTACCATCCCATACTTTTAATCTTTGTAATTCTACAAGAGCAGGAGTTAAAGATTTTGATACTTTCTGATTATAATATTCTTCTGCATCTGCTTCAATTTTTCTTGCATCTGCACGTCCTTTTGCTTCAGCTATAGCTATATTGGCATGAGCTGTTGCAAGAGCAACTTTATTCTCTTCCTTTTGAGCATCTTGAGTCATTGCAACTTTAGCATCTAAAGCATCTTTTATAGATTTAGGTATTCTTACTGAACCAATTAGATATATATTATCAATTAATATACCATCATTCTTAAGATTAGCTGTTACAACCTTTTTAACTGAATCAATTAATAATCCTTTACCAGCACCATACACTGATTCAACAGGCATATTACCACTAATTCTATTCAATGCATCTCTTACTGTATTCCTTAATACTATACTTCTTATTTCTTCAACTTGTTTATGATAGGTAGTATACATATGAGGTAATTTATCAAAATCAAAATGCATAGCTATTCCTAAATCAACTGCACATTCCATTCCTTCTTTTGTTTGAAATGTAAATTCTTCATTGTCTTTAGAACCTTCAGTTGAACTGGCAGTAAATGTATAATTAACCTTAAAGGTAGGGAAATCATAGTAGTTTTGACCCCATGATTCAAAATAATTACCTGGTCCAACTGCTTTAGGTTGTACTCCTTTATTATCACCATACTTTTCAAGAATAACTGAAGCTGAGCCTATCTCAGTTCTGTGCATACAACTTGTGAGAGTCATAGTCAAAGCTACCATAAGTAGCATAGAAAAAATCTTTAATCCTTTCATCTTTTTACTTTTTTTGTTTGTTTTTAATTATTATTTTGAGAATTTAAATCCTGATATAAGAAAATACCAAATCTGATTATTTTATATAATGCAAATAGTATTAAAATTGCTGAGATACTTATACCTCCAATAAATGCAATAGTACTTGCCTGACTCATAAGTCTAGGTATTTCTATTGCAAATGCTATAAAATAAATTGCTATAAATATAAGCAATTTAATAGTAAAGGTTGTATAAGTAATTTTATTAAACTGTTTCATTTAATGTTTATATTTACTATGAACTTCTTCATGATTATCTATTAGTTTAGATAACCATTTTGCTAATTTAAAAAATGTTATCACTATTAAAACTAATTCAATACCTACAGCAATAATAGTTGTAAGAAATATTTCTAATTTTAATAATGCAGGGACCACTAAGAACATTAATATAACATATATCAATATCCATAGAACATATTTACCTAGTATTAATAGCAGGTAATTAAATTTATAAGAACTCATGCTATAAAAGCTTTAATTATAATTACAATAATAATAATTAAGAATAAATGATATATAAAGAATCTTCTTATTGTATCAATTCTTATAAATAGAATGTTAGTTTGTATTATCTTATATAATAAATATATAAGTCCTAATCCAGGAATTAAACTAACAATAAAAGGATAATGATTATGCATATTATATTTTTTTAATAGTTTAAACTTATTAGATTCTAGGTCTAAGAAGATAGATAAAATATATTACTTTATACTTACCTCATTATTATTCACTGTTTTAGTAGGATGTTCAGGTATATTAAACCATCCAATTACACCACCTATAGGGGGCATAAATATACCTACAGTATAAAGAACTTCTCTTTTACCTAGATTATTTATATCCCAATCAGATTTAATATCTTTTACAATACATTGAATCCATCCTATTATTAGGAAAATTACTACTATGAATGTAAAACATCCTGAACCTTGTGCTATATGATTATAGCCAAAATTGCCACCACTTCTTCTCATACTTTCTAATTAATTTATTTATAAATTTTAATCTTACTTTAAAATCTCCTTGTTTCCACCAATATAAACTAATGCAATATTCCTTATGAAATTCATCATAATTTTTATAAGGTTTTTTAGGTCTGTTTATTGATAAAAACCTATTTAATGTTATATACTCATATGTATTAAGTGTACCATCAAATAATAAACAATGTGTCATATTACATAATCCTAAACTATCAGAATATTTATCTGATATTATAGCATCTCTTAATAGTATTAATAATGTTTTTATTCCTCTTTCTATAAGAGTATTATCTATTCCAGTTATTGAATTATCCATATGATTTTAATTTTAGAAGAGTTATATCTATATAGTACTTTGTAAGCTTTTATTATTAGCTTCTATATGATATAACTCTTACTTATTACTTAGTAGTAATAATATTATTTTCCTTAAACACATTATGAATCTGTTCAATCTCTGCTCTTTTAAGCTGATGAATAGTTTTACCCTCAAAATAAGCATCAGATTTATACAATCTTTTCTCATCAGTGGTTAATTCTCTCCACCATAATATAGCAGCTTTTCTTGACTCTAAAGTACTAGGATTTACTACTTTAGTTTCTTGAATTTCTTCATTAGTATCATCAGATACTTCTACTGGGATTACTTTTTTAGGTTTCTTAAGTAACACTAGGCTTATAATACTTCCTACAATAATAATAATTAATGGAATACTCATGATTTGTAAATGTTTTTGTATTAGTTAATAAATAATTTGTTTATATAATTTAAAGATTTTCTTTAATCCAATATTTCCAAATTTCATCTTCAGTATTAAATCTATGATTATGGTCTTGAGCTAAGAATTTAAGAAAATTTAATCCTATTTCTTTTATCTCTTTTCTATTCCAAAGTTCTTTTACTTCTTTAATAGTGATAGTATTTTTTTTAGGATTTATTTTAATAGTATCAAATACTGGTGATGCACCATTATCCATCCATTTATTATAATCAGCTTTATCATATTCAACTAAAACATCAGTAATAACATTACCTTTATTATATTCTTCAATATATTTTTCAATAAATTGTTGAGAAAGTTTAGGTATAATTGCTTGTAATGAATTAGGTGATATTTTAAAATCAGTCGTTGCAATTATTTTAGAAGAATATACATTATTATGTTGTCCTATACTTTGCATCATTCTGTCATAACTCCAATCATTTTCTTTTATTTCTTCATCAGAAGTAATATAAAGATGTTGAGAAATATCAGGTAAAGTTCTAAAAATATTAAATCCAATTGATAATTTACTATCACAATCAAAGTATATAATACTTTGTGCTTTTTCATTAGTAGGAAGCATAACTACTTTACAATTCTTATAATATTTACTATTAATTTCTTTTAACTGTGACATAATGTTCTTAAGTACTAAGATTAATAATTTATTTAATTGTGATTCAGAAGGGATTCAAACCCTTGACCCCTACCTTAGAAGGGTAGTGCTCTATTCAGCTGAGCTACTGAACCGTTTAAAATAAGTCTTAACTATTAGCTAAGACTTATATTATGGTATTTAATTTATTCTTTTTAAGCTTCTGCTTTTTCTACTTCTTGAGCAAGAATGGGAGAATCATCTTTTTCTCTCTCATTAATTTCCCTCATACTATCTTCAATATCACAACTACCTGCATTTGGGCAATTGTCACAATCATGAGAATGAGTTCTACTTAATAAGTTTGCTTGGTCAATTAAATCTTTATTCATTATATCCTCAGGAGTAATCTTAATTTCTTCCCTTTGTTCAGGATGTTCAAGATTATAAGCCTTTAATTCTTCAGATATTCTAGCCAAAGCTGAGACAATAGAATCAGATTCTATTTTATCTAAACCTTTATCAGGAAGTAATAAACATAATGCAAGTAATCCTGCAAGATATTTATCTTTATCTTCTTCAGTAATACCTTCTTTAAGATATTCAGTAGAATACTTAGAGAATAATGTAATCAGGAAATTAAAGCTACAAATTTTAGCTAATAACATTAATGCAATTTTTAACATAATGAATAATTTTGAGTGTTTTGTTTATAAATGTTTAATACTAATATTTAATAAAATAGGAATATAAACTCCTGTTTGAATAAAAGGAATTATAGTTACTTTACCTTGTTTATAAAGTAATAGTAACATATCTATTTCCTCACTTGTTAGTGTGTCCATATAATTCACAATTATGAGGTTCAACATATAAATCCTTGTTATTGGGGTCAGTATCTTCAATATAAATTCTTACTCCTGATAAAGGTATTACTACTACTCTATCAACAGTAAGAATTTGTGTTATGACTCCTGTACTAACAATAACTTGGTTACCTTTTTCTAATAAATGAGCTTGTTTAATGGTCATCTTAATAGAGCTATTTTATAATCAATTTGAGCATGAATAGAATCACAATCATAGTTTAATGGAACTGAATCATTAAACTTCTTATAAGCTTCAGTTTTACTTGTAGCTTTAATAATGGCTTGATTACAATCACCTAAATGATAAGTACTATCATCATGGTCTTTATAATATACTTCATAATCCACTATAAATAATGAATCATGAGTATGAGCAGGAACAGGCAAGAATACAGCAATAATAATACTAATTATTATTATGATAGAAACAGTAATAAAAAATGTTTTTCTTTGCATTTTAATAGATTTAATAATGACTATTGTTTTGGGTTTAATAAATACCCTAGAGTATTTTCGTCTGCTACATGAGTATTAATTATATTATTTACCTCAGAGTATATCCAATTCTCAAAATGAGATTTCTTATATTCTGATATTTTCTTTAATATACTTAATATATCATACAATTCTTTCTCAGCTTGTTTGAGGTCAAAGGATTTACTACTAGTCATATCAAATCCTGCATTCTGTAATAATACACTAATAGTAGCATAATTATCAGATTTCCAGTGATTTGAAATGTCTTGTACAATAGCTTGAAAAGCTCTTATTTCCTTTTTGATTAAAATTAAAGTATTTACTTTCATCTTGATTAATAGTTTTTTAATGGTTTAATTCTCAACTATTAATATAGATTAGTTGAGATAGTTTAATAATAATGTTTCATTTTTCTTGAATTATAGTGAATAATTAGTAAAAAAGAATTAGACAGGTAAATAAAAAATAAACTATAACTAGTCCAATAGAGTGTGTTAATACATCTTTATTTAGACTTAGTTATAGAATTATACTATCAAATAACTGATGTTTATAATTTTTAATTGGTTTGTTCTTGCTTATCAGGTTCATAATAAACCTTAGCAGGATGAGTTAATTGGATATCTAATACTTTAGTAAATAAATAGAAAAATCCTATTATAACTACTAAAGCAATGATTAATCCAGTTACTTTTACATGGATAACTTTGATTGTTTTCATTAGGACTATTGATTATTGATTGTTGATTAAAAATAAAATAACTCTCTTACTTGACCTGACTATCCTAAGTTATCAAAGATTAACTAGTATTCCTAATAGGGCTTTCTGTTGTCTTTCAGAGAGTTAAAAAATAATCTTAAACTATGGGTTGTATGCATTCTTTATCTCGTAGGCTTTACTTGCATAATATCAACTCTGACGTTTCTCAGCTTTTAGAGTCCATAATTTAAGATTAAGGGATTGTAATATAAATAAACAAGGCTCTTTACAATCTCAACAATAGTTAAGTTCTGCAAGTCTTATACAATTATTCATTGCCTTTAAATAGGATTAAACTTATTATATTCAGGGCTGTAATGTGACACCTGCTTGTTTAAAATTTACTACACTTATTACCACTATTATTTTCAAATGGCTGTATAGTTGATTTATATCTAGAGAGTATTCTAGTTATATTTCATTGGCTATTTAATATAATAAAGAGCTATTTAAACCCAAACAATACTCGTTTGTAGCTGAATACTCTCTAATATATTTTTTACTATTACTTAATCACTACCATCTAATCCTGGGTAGTCATAATCTTGTGAACAATCATCTAAATCACCATCAAGGTCATCTAAATCTCTTTTTCTATAAGCCATAATGGTTAAATTAAGATATTATTGTATCACAATTTTGTTGATTGGCAAATTTAATTGCTCTAGCTAATGACCTACTAGCACCTTTATTTTTATTAGGTGCTAGTACATCTTCAAATTTATCAGTTTTATTGTTTTTACGTTTGGACTGTTTAACTGTACTTACTCTATGAATGGTCATAATATTTACTTTATTAGTTCATTAACATTATAATCAGTAAAGAAGTGTTTCATGATTGTACCTCTACCTGAGTAGGCAAAGATACTATCATTACTTTCTACAATAATAGTGTAAGACCTTGTATCTATATTACATATTTGGTCTATTATTCTCACAGAATCTTTAAATGAATTAAGATTCTCAATAAATTGAGTATCACTAATTAGTTCTAACTCAGGACTTGTGTTAATACTAGTATCTCTTTTGTAATTCTCAGGAGTACATGAAGTTATTACTATACTTAGTATAATAATAATAAATAAGATAGTTCTTTTCATTGTGTTTGTATGTGTAATTGTTGATTAATTAAAGAATTTAACTTCTCCAGTAGGATATGCAATGCATATTCTATTGCTATTAATACGTGTTTTCATTGTGTTTAATGTGTTTATTAATGTATTATTGATTATTGTATGTTAAGTTATAACAGTAAATACTGTTAAGTAATAATAAATGTATGTATTTGTTCTATATGTTGCTATCAGGCAATAAATAGTGGGTTGTTTATAGACATCAGATTATCAACACATTAGCTACATAAATCTAAAGTAATACTGTAGGTATGACCAATGTTAGAGATTTATTATTAAGGGTAATGTATAACTTTAACAATGTGAGTTCTATCAATGTAACAATGTGAAATGTATTAATGTATCAATGATTTAATGTTACTCTTAACAATAAAAAAAAGAACAGGAGATTGCTCTCCTGCTCTTAGTTTAGAATTTGCTTAGAATTCTGCCAATACAGCAGCATTGGTGTTTTCACCTAATTGGTGTAACATAAAGAATACACCACTTGGATTCCTTTCAGTTGGGTCACCTGTAACTTCAGATACAACTGGTTTGTCCATTGCAGCTAATGTACCAACTTTTTTGATACTGACTGAACCAACTACTTGGTTAAGGTCATTTAGCATACTTAAAGAACCTGCATTAAGTTCTTTCACTTTGATAACTTTTGTTCCAATAGAAGCTTTGAAGTCTTCTACACTCATAGTCTTATTAAAGACTAGAGGATTTGCATGTTCTGTCATAATGAATGTTGTTTAAAGAATGTAAATAATAAATGTTGATTAAATGAAATTTGCCAAATTTGAATGTCCCAGAGGGGGATATACCCAAGTGGCTAAGAGGTGGGGAGAGTCTGGATAGTTTATATATCACTTGTATAAAAATTTATAATTTTCAAAATTTTAGAGTATACATCACTTGCATAAACTTTTTTTATTTCAAAAAAAAAATTAGAATTTTTAAATTTTGAATATTCAGACTAGTTAGTATAATAGGTACATAGAAAGAAGAAGTAAAAAAGGAGTGTACTCAAAGTCTTGAAATATAGATAGATATATTTATTAAAACTTATTAACTTTTATTGTGTTGTGTATGTCAATTATTTTACTTATCTTTGTTGCATCTGATTAGAGTATTACTTTCTAATATCATCCAATCTTATATAAATAAGAAGAAATGTAAGTATTGGATTAGAAGTTGGGTTGTAAGTATACAAATATAGTATATTGAGATGTCCCCAATACAGATAAAAATGACTTATATATAAGTAAATTTCAGACACCCAAGTAATTGAGAAAAGGTAAAGGTAAAGTCTGTTGAGGGATAAAAGTAGAAATACTTTAAGACGTGGTTTATGAAGTTATAAGTTTATAAGGACTCTCAGCAATGAGAAGTTTTTTAGTCATTAACAATTTGGCTAGGACTTCTTATATCAATAATTAAATAAATAGAAATATTAAAAACAAATAAGGAATAGAACTTAATAGGGGATTGGGGATTGTTGTATGGCAAAGAAAACTCCATTTAAAGCCTTATTAAAGTTTATAAATTTGTAAATAAATAAATATTAATAGTATGAAATTAAAAGTAATGAACTTTAAGATTAAACTAGATATGTTTATGGTTAAATATAATAATAATATTATTACAAGTATTATTGCTATGTTGCCATTACTATATCTATTATTTTTACTGTAGGAGAAGGAGATAAATACATAAGAATCAAGGTCTAGGAAGATAGAAAAAATTAAATATAGTTTATTTTTATCTTCTTAATCAAGTTATATGCTTAGAAATTTTATAAAAGATTTGGTAATCTCAATTATTTTACATATCTTTGTATAGACTTTAAGAGATGTCTATATAATTATTAATTTTTAAACTCATATCCTACTATGAAAACAACTAAGAAATCACCTAAAAAGGGTGGTGGCAAATGCTAAAGATTTAGTAATTAAGGGGATAAGTAGTTATTCCCTTTTTTATTATTAATTTATAAAGTTTTAACTATATTTATTTGGTATATTAAGTAATTATACTTATCTTTGTGTATAATTTTAAAGGTAAGATAATGAATGAAGTAGAAAGATTTATATCAGTAGTAAGAGATTCTTTTATAGGGTCACAACAAGTATATACAGAAGGTAGTTGTTATCATTTTTATTTAATACTTAAAGAAGTATTTCCTACAGCTGAACCTTATTTTGATGAGGACCATGTTATTACTAAAATAGATGATAAATTTTATGATATTACTGGAGAAGTAAGAGGTGATTTAACTCTCTATAAGTATGAAAGATTACCTTCTTATGGATTAAAAAGTCCTTATAATATTTATAAGAATAATAACTAATAAAATAGTTTCCTAGTGTAATGGTAGCACAAGAGTCTTTGGTCCTCTTAGTTAAAGTTCAAATCTTTAGGAGACTACAATAATATGCCTTTATAGTGTAATGAATAGCACACGATTCTTCTAAGATTATAGTATAGGTTTGAATCCTATTAGGGGTACAATAATTAATAAATATGATACAAAGAGTTCCTGTATTGAGAGAATGTTCTTATAAAGAATATAATGATAACATAGATAAACATCCTGATGAATATCTTAGATTATTTGTAGTTGATAGTAATACTGAAAGTACTGAGGATATTACAAAAGAGGTTGATGATAATATTGATGCAATAGGTAATACTGATAAGAATAAGTTTTACAAAGTGTTAGGATTAGTTAGTTCTCAAGAGTTAGAGAAAGATATACAACAAACACAACAAAGTAGTTTGTTGAATTAAATCATAAATGTTTTTAATAAAGTTGATTTAGCTATACTTAGTCTGTGAAGATAGAGATAGCACAAAAATATAGATATAGTTCAGTTGCTAGAATGCTTGGTTTGGGACCAAGAGGTCAAGAGTTGGAGTCTCTTTATCTATACAATTTATTTTAGAATTAAAATGGAAGAAGAAAAGAAAACATTAGAACCTTATCAACTAAGAGTTATTGATGAGTTTAAAGATATTGATTTTAAAGTAAGAAAGATAGAGAAATTTATATTAACTGATGTATATAAAAATTTATCTAAATCAGAACAAAGTATGATAGACTTACAGGTTATGTATATGACTGGTTATTATAAAGTTTTAATGGAAAGAATAAATAGATTTTAATAAGGGGTCTTAGCTCAATTGGCTAGAGCGATTGCTTTGCAAGCAATAGGTAGTGGGTTCAATCCCCACAGATTCCACATATGTTCTAATAGCTCAATTGGTTAGAGCTTTTGACTGTTAATCAAAGGGTTGTAGGTTCAAGTCCTACTTAGAACGCAGTATTAATTTAATTAAAAACAATGGCACAAATTGAAGTAATGTTAGAGATTATAGATGATGTAATTCCTTTATATCCTGATTTAGTATCAAAAGATTATAAAGAAACTATCATATATGATTATAAAAATTTATTAGATACTAAAGAATCTCTATATAAATATAGAGAAATAGTAAGAGAATTAGAAGTAGCTTTAAAAGAAAGAGAATATAAATTTAATAAACAATCTCAATTTTTTAATATTGTTTATAAGACTGAAATTAAACAAGGAGTTGATAAACCTGAATATGCTGATACTATGCATGTAAAGGGAAAAGTATATTAATATGACTTGGGAAGAAGCTTACTTAGAGATGGAGAAAGGTAATATTATTACCACTCCTAATAGTCCTAATTATTGTTTACTATATGCTCCTAATCATATATTAGTATTTTGTGAACCTGATAGATTATATCATATTAGTAGTAATAAAAGAATTAAAGAAGTTACTGATTATATAGTTGATAATACTAAGAGAGATATTATTAATAATTTAGTAATAAAACTAAAATAGTTTATTTTTATCTTCCTACTCAATTTTAAAGCGTATGAATAGATACTTTATAGTTAATCCAAATCTTTATATATCTAAAGATAAATACATAGTAAGACTAACTGAATACAATATTGATACTCATATCTTTAAAGGAACTAAGATTAGTTGGATTACAAATGATGAGGATGGTAAAATAGAAGATATTAGAATAGAAGATATTGAATTGGATGATAATAAATTATCAATATTTAAAGAAATAAATAAAAGAATTTTTTATAAGATATTATTAGTACTATTAAAGAATTCTTATTAACCTTAAAAACTTAATAAAATGGACAATTTTGATTTAGATTTAAGTCTAAGACCTAAGGGTGGTAGTGGTAATACTAGTGGTACTAGTACTTTTAAAGATTTTATATGTAAACTTGAAAGTTATAAAACTAAATTTAAGAATTTACATTGGGGAGCTATGAATGATACTTTACATTTAAGAGTAGACCAATTCTTAGATGAGTTAACTGACTTCCAAGATGAATTATCTGAGACAGGGCAAGGTATTATAGGATTCCAATTTGGACCTAATGATATAGTTACTACTCACTTAAATTATACTGACCCAATAGTAGCTTTAACTACTCTTAAAGATGAAACATTAGCATTTCATAAAAGTATTAATTCTAATCCTGAATTAATTGGTTTAGTAAATTCTGTAGAAGGATTTATGACTATAGTAGGAAAATTCTTATATTTATTTAGAATAGCTGCTAAGTAATTAGTCTAAGGACCAGTAGCTCAGTTGGTAGAGCACCTGACTCATAATCAGTAAGTCCCAAGTTCAATCCTTGGATGGTCCACTGTGTGGAAAGCTCTTGTGGTGAGAGTGCCAAATTGTGGATTTGGAGGGAGGGTTCGAGTCCCTACTACACCCTTAATGGAAATATGGCAGACATGATGTATGCACTAGTTTGAAGCACTAGCTAAGGGAGTTTGAGTCTCTCTGTTTCCACAATATTAGTTAATACTTAAAACTTTAACAATAATAATTAGGTCATGTAGTTTATTTTACTTACCTTTGTATCAACAAATAAAAAATAAAGTATGAGTGTAGTTTTATTAAATAGTTTGAATGCTGATAGAGATTTTATTTTAAATCTTAATGGTATTTTTAATAATGGAAAAATTATAGATAAAAAATTATTTTTTCATTCTGAAATTTATATATATTCTAATTCTACAGTAGAAGGAGTAGTAATGTATGTACCTACTAATGAGGTTTTTCTTAGAATTAAAGTAACTTATCCTACCCAAAATATTGCTAATAAGAGTGCATGGATTATGACTAGTAACTTAGAAGAAGAATTATTAAGACAAATATTATTTGCTAAAGAAACTAATAATACTATAACTGATACTAAAGGTAATATTATTAAAACATTTGCTGATTATAAAAAAGAAATAATGCCTTGATGGTGGAATTGGTAGACACGCAGGACTTAAAATCCTGTGAGCAGTAATGCTCGTATGGGTTCAAGTCCCATTCAAGGTACAATTATTTAGTTTCTAACAAAGTGGATGGAAGTTAGAATTAAGTGGAGACATGTAATATTCCAACTAAATAATTTTTAAAATGCCAAATAAACTTTGATGATGAAGCCCACTCTTGTAAAGTGGTTTAACTAGGTTTGAGTCCTAGATTTGGCTCAAAAAATAGCGGGTTAGAGCAGTCAGGTAGCTCAACAGACTCATAATCTGTAGGTCACTGGTTCAAATCCAGTACCCGCCACTAAATACTTTAAATATATAAATATGAATCTAATTCAAAGACTTAAAGCTCCAACACCTATAGTTTATAAAAAGTGGGGCAAAACATTTAAATGGATTGCAGGTGCTTTAATAGCAGGAACTGTAGGAGTTAATACAACAGGATTAACATTACCAACTAATTTTAATACTTACATAGCTTCTGCTATTTTTATAACTAGTGCAGTATCAACTGCTTGTTATGCTCAAGTAGAAGATAATACAAAAGAAGATGATACTAAAAACAACTAACTTTACTACTAGTAGGGACTTATGTAAATTTGTTAATGCTAATGGAATTACAAAAACTAATATAGCTGCTATCTTTATTAAAGATGATGCTTTATATTTATTATATTGGGATGAAATTAAATAATAATTAAAAATATTTGGGAGGATATTTATGAGTGAAAATTTAGAAGACACTAATGTTTATCATTATGACAAACTTAGTATAGAAAAGATTGAAAAAGTTATGATAGAAATGTCTAAAGAAGAAAAAAAGACATTTAATAGAAAAGTACAAGATACTGTAAAAGAAAAGTTTCCTGATTATAAAGAAGATGTAGATGAATTACCAGTACAAGTAAAAGCTCTTGAAGTAGGAGAAAGTTTTGAGGATAGAAGGATTAATAATCTTAAGAATCAAGGTATTGACTTAGAAAAACCTCATGATTTAGTTTATTTTGATGGTACTAGAAAACATAAATCTGTATGGAGAGCTATGAGAAGAGGTCATACAAGTGTTAATGGAGAAGAGTTTCCTAATAGACCTTTTAATAATAGGAAAGATAAAAAAATTAATGAGATTAAAAAAGACATTTATGGAGAATACAAAAAAGTTGCCAGTAGAGAATAAGACTACTACTGAAGAATATAATAATATTCCTGTACATTATTGTAGTAAATGTCTCTCATTAAAAATAATGAATTACGATAATAGTATAAGTTACTGTGATGATTGTGGTAGTACTGAAATAGAATCTACTCATATAAATAATTATTTACAACTAGTTAAAAACAAAAAAGAAGAAGATGGAAAAAGGAAATAAACTACATATTGTAGAAAAAGAAACAATATCTGATGACAAAGAAGTATTAGAAAGTGTTCAATCTAAACAAGAAGAGGTTAATCAAGAAGTATCTTATGAGCAAATGAAAACAATTGCTATACAAGCTACTCAACAAACAGAAATGCTTCAAAAAGAGTTACAAAGACTTCAACAAGAATCATTCTATATTAGATTAGACTTTTTATTTAAAGTAGTACAGTTTAATAAATCATTTCCACCATCATTTGTAAATAAATGTGCAAAAGAAATTGAGGGTAGTATAACTATTCCTGATTTAAAAAAATAAATATTAAGAGGTATGGCTAAAAATATAAATATACTTAGAATACCTACCTCATTAAATACTAAGTTTTTTAGATATTGGTTTGAATTTTTAGAACCAGTACACAAGTTAACTGGGAGAGAGATTGATGTTATTACCTCTTTTATTAAACATAGGTATTTATTATCTAAAGTAATTCAAGATGAAGATATTTTAGATAAGGTAGTCATGAGTGAAGATACTAAAAAGAAAATTAGAGAAGAATGTGACATTACTCTTTCTCATTTTCAAGTGATTATGAGTAAATTAAAAAAGAATAAACTTATAATTGATGGTAAAATAAATAAAAAGTATATTCCTAATATTGAGGAAAATGCTGGAGAATTTAGACTAATATTACATTTTGAGTTAAAGTAATATGATATATGACAAGTTATTTCAAAAAATTATTAAAGAATTAGCAGTTAAACATAATTTACCTGAAGAAGTTATTACAGTAGCTTATAGGTCTTATTGGGAGTTTGTAAAATCTACTATAAAAGAATTAGAACTAAAAGAAGGTATAACTGAAGAAGAGTTTAATAAATTAAGAACTAACTTTAATATACCTAGTATAGGTAAACTATATGTAACTTGGGATAAATTAGAAAAAATAAAAAAGAGAAGAATCTATATTAAAAATTTAAGGGAGAAGAAAGATGATTAAATTAAAGAAAATTACACCAATGTTTAATGGTATTATCACCACTGCTGATGTATATGAGCAAGATAGTGTATCAGCAGCAGGTATAATTGATGGTAAAACTAAGAAAGGTGCTTTAAAAGAGTATCAGACTGTAATATCAATTGGTAGTTCTGTTAGAGCTTGTAAAGTAGGAGATATGATTTGTGTAAATCCTAAAAGATATGAAGTTAGAAAGTATGGTAAGGATAGCACCAAAGAAGCTATGGTTGAAAATTATAATACAGTTGTTAGTTATAATTTTAATTTCATTGAGATTAATGATGAGTTATGTTTGCAATTATATGATGATGACATCAAATATGTAGTAGATGAATTTGAAGAAGTAGATGACCCAGTTATGGAACCACCTAAAGAGAAAAGTAATTTAATTTTACCACCAACCAATCTAATATTACCATAATACTTAACAATTAAAAAGCCTTTCTTACCAGTTAGGCTTTTTCTATATAAATTAAAATATGAAACTAGTAAAATTTGAGAATTATAAACTTACTATAAGTGAAGAAGCTTTATTTATAAAGTCTTTTGCAGCTCTATGGGATAGAGATAAATCAGTAGATAAAAGTAAAGCTTTATCAGAATTAGGATTTATTTACTTTCAATATGACCCAAGAAGTGACTACATGTATCTTGATGATGAAAATGAAAGATTTGAAAAGATTAAACAAAGTGAAGGTTTACCTTCTAATTGGAAACCTGATAAATTAATATTAGCAGCTATTAAAGATTATTTACCATTAGTTAATACAACTAGTTCATTATTATTAGAAGATACTAGAGGAGCTATAGCTAAAATTAGGAAGTTTTTAAGAGAATTAGATATGGATGCTACTGATGATAAAGGTAAACCAAAGTATACTATTAATACTATTACTTCTGCTGTTAATCAGATGCCTAAATTAGCTAAAGACTTAACTGTTGCTGAAAAAGAAATATCTAAAGAAATTACTGAGAATAGTAGAATGAGAGGTAAAAAAGAAAAGAAAATATGTGAGGATGGTATGTAATGGCTAATATAAAATATACATTAAGAGTAGAGGATTTAGCAATAGCTTTAAATAATCTTACTGGAAGTAAAGGACTTTATGTTATTAAAAGAAACATAGAAAAGAATGAACTCTTTGGAGCTATTAAAATCTTTACTATTGAACTATTATACAAAGAAATAGGTAAAGAAATAGTATCAGTATTAAGAAGTGTTAGAAGTAATAAATGTACTACTGATGTAGAAGAATTAAATAACTGGAATGAAGTAAGTATTGAGTTTACAAAAGAAGTATTAAACTATATAAAATGGAAGAAATAATATTAAATAAGTATCAAACTCCTATTACAGAAGAGTATTTAGAATCTCTAAATCCTGAAGTAAAAGATGATTTATTAGATGCTATTACTAATATTGAATTTATAAAAAGATTAATAAGTCCTGATAGAAAATATGCTAAAGATTTAGATAGAAGAGCAGTAAGTATAGTTACTGATATTACTACTAATACAAGAGTAATTGAGAATAGAATTATAGTAGATATAGTTAATCCTCATATACTTGAAGATATGGAATATTTTAGACCAACAGGTAATCATTTTAGACAACATGGTACACTTACTAACTTAAGACCTAATGCTAATCCTAGTAGTGAATTTGGTAAATGGTTAAGACAAGAAAAGTTAAGAATTTGGTATGGAATGGTTAGACCTAGTGATGGTGAATGGATTACAGGAGATATGTATTTTTATTTAAACTATACTCCAATTATTCAATCTAAAATTAGAGAAGGTACTAAACAAGCTGATAGAGTTATTGACTTCCCTGAGGTATGGGAAGGTATTTACTTATGGTTTCATTATCAAGACCAAGCTAGAAATGGAGGTATATATAATAATTGGGAAGGAGCAGAACATGCTATACAGATAGCTAGACGTGGAGCTAGTAAGAGTTATAGTGCTGCTGCAAGACTTGCCAAGCTATTTATATGTGGAGAGAATGAGTTAGCATGTAAGTCAGTAAAAGGAGCTGTTACAGCTTATCAGAAAGAGTATTTAACTAAAGATGGTATTCTTAATAAGTTTATTGATATTATAGATTTTAATGCTGAACATACTCAATTTCCTTCTCAAAGATTAAAGGATTCTTTGGCAGATATGTCATGGATGATGGGATATAAAGATGCTGATACTAATACTAATAAGGGTACAGGTAATGAAGTTTTAGGTATATCAGCAAAAGATAATACTGATAAATCCAGGGGTAAAAGGTCTAATATTTTTATCTATGAAGAATTTGGAGCTTTCCCTAAATTTATTGATACATGGGGAGTTAATAAATCAAATGTTCAGGAAGATGATATTGTATTTGGTCAAGCTGTAGGATTTGGTACAGGAGGTTCTGAAGGTTCAGATTTTAGTGGAGCTTTAGAAATGATTTATAATCCTATTGGTTATGGTGTATATGCTTTACCTAATGTATATGATAAAAATAGTCAAGGTAAACAAAAGACTGTATTCTTTTTTGGTTCTTATCTAAATAGAAAAGGATGTTATAATAAGGATGGAGTATCTGATGTTATATTAGCTTTAACTAGAGAGTTTGAAGCTAGGTTTAAAGTTAAATATAATAGTAGTGACTCAATGGCTTTAACTAGAAAAAAAGCAGAGCAAGCTATTACTATTCAAGAAGCTGTAATGAAAAGAGAGGGAACTATTTATCCAGTAGCTGACCTTACAGATAGATTAAATGAATTAGATTTTAATCCTAAAAGTTATGATGATATCTTAGTAGGACTCATCTCTTTAGATAAGGATGCTGTAGTTAGATTTAAACCTAGTAGTGAAGTTAAACCTATTAGAGAATTCCCACATAAAGATAATAAATTAGAAGGATGTATTGAGATACATGCATTACCAGTAATGGATTCTAATAATAAAGTTTATAGAGGTAGATATATTGCAGGTATTGACCCTTATGATGATGATGCTTCAGGTACTTTATCTTTAGGTTCTTTATATATTTTAGATTTATATACTGATAAAATTGTATTTGAATATACAGGTAGACCTATGTTTGCTAATGATTTTTATGAGATTTGTAGAAGAGCTTTATTAATGTATAATGCTGAGTGTAACTATGAAAATAATAAGAAAGGTTTATTTACTTATTTTTCTACTCATAATTGTACTTACTTATTATCAGATAATCTTGAGTTTTTAAAAGATAAAGCTTCTACTAAGGTTGAAGCAAACTATGGAAATAAAGCTAAAGGTACTATATCATCTGCTCCTATTAAAGCTTATGGTAGGAGAGCAATTAAAGAATGGTTATTAAAACCTTATACTGTTACTAAAGTTATTGATAAAGAAGAAGTAGATGTAAAAGTACCTTTTCTTACTCAACTTAACTCAAGAGCACTTATCAAGGAATTAATACTATGGAATCCTGATGGTAACTTTGATAGACATGATGCTTTAGCTATGCTTATGTTAATAAGAGAAGATAAGTTAAGGTTATTTGGTACTAATACTCCTTCAGAATCTTTAGGTAAAGAGAGAGGAAGTGAATTAGCAGATGACCCATTTTTTACAAATAACTATAAACCTTATAAAGAAGATACTTTTACTAAGAATTACAAGGCATTAGGACTACATTTAGATAATAATCAAGAGTAAATTTAGTAATAAACTATACCTAAATACATTAGTTTTTTAATTATCTTATTGTATATATCATAAAATTTACATATCTTTGTATTTTAAAATTTAAAAAAATATGTTTCAAAATAATTTACCTCCACAACAAATATCCTTCTTAAGAAAAAATAAAGAATGGAGAAAGAAACATTTAGACTGGGCAGACCACAGAACATTTGCTACTGATAGTTTAGTAAGAAACTCTGTTATACATAAAAGAATCAATTATGATTTACTTAATGGTAAACTTAATGTAGATGATATGAATCAAGTATTAAATCCTGACTCTATACAAGCAGGATTTATACCTGAACATATTACTCATTATCCTATTATGAATGCTAAATTAAATGTTCTTAGAGGTGAAGAATCTAAAAGAAGATTTGATTTCAGAATGATAGTAACCAATCCAAATGCTATATCTGAGATAGAAGATAAAAAGAAAGAATTATTATTTGCTGATGTAAAAAAGTTAGTATCTAAGAATGGCTTATCAGATGACCAGTTTAATGGTGAACTAGATAAAATAAATGACTATTATAGTTATGAGTATCAAGATATTAGAGAGATTAGAGCTAATGCTTTAATACAACATTATACTAAAGAATTAGAAATTCCTACTACATTTAACGCAGGTTTTGTAGACGCTATGAGTGTTGGTGAAGAAATTTATCAATCTGATATAGTATCAGGAGAACCAACCTTTCAAAGAATTAATCCATTAAAAATAAGAATATTTAGGTCAGGATTCTCTAACAGAATAGAAGATGCTGATATTATTGTGCTTGAAGATTTTTGGAGTCCTGGTAGAATTATTGATAATTATTATGATGCATTATCTCCAGCAGATATGGATTATATTGAACATTTACCTCAAGCTGCTTATGCAGACCAAATGGGTAATATAGATGAAAGAAGAGCCTTTATTAATGTTAATGATTTAAGTGGTACTACAGAAGAAGGTGTAGTAATTGATAGTTATGCATTATTTACAGGACCATCAGCTACTAATAATTACTATGATAATAGTGGTAATATTAAAGTACTTAGAGTATATTGGAAGTCTAAAAGAAAAATTAAAAAAGTAAAATTCTATGACCCTGAAACAGGTGAACCTGATTTTAAATTTTATCCTGAAACTTATACAATAGATAAAAATAAAGGAGAAGAAGAAAGTATTTATTGGATTAATGAAGCTTGGGAAGGTACTAAAATAGGACAACATATTTATTTGAATATGAGACCTAGATTAGTTCAGTATAATAGATTAAGTAATCCATCAAGATGTCACTTTGGAATAGTAGGAACATTATATAATTTAAATGATTCTAGACCATTCTCAATGGTTGATATGATGAAACCTTATAATTATATGTATGATGCTACTCATGATAGATTAAATAAAGCAATTGCTTCTAACTGGGGTAAAATACTTGAGTTAGATTTAGCATTAGTTCCTAAAGGATGGGATGTTGAGAAATGGTTATACTATGCTAAAATTAATCATATAGCTATTAAAGATAGTTTTAAAGAGGGTAATATTGGAATAGCTACAGGTAAGTTAGCAGGGTCAATGAATAATGCTTCTAAGGGAGTAATTGATGCTGAAACAGGTTCTTATATTCAACAACATATAAATCTACTTGAGTTTATTAAAATGGAAATGGCTGAAGTAGCAGGTATTTCTAAACAAAGAGAGGGACAAATAAGTAATAGAGAAACAGTTGGAGGAGTTGAAAGGTCTAATTTACAATCATCACACATAACTGAATGGTTATTCTTACAACATGATAATACTAAAAAAAGAAGTTTAGAGTGTTTTATAGAAACAGCTAAAGTAGCTATGAAAGGTAGAAGTAAGAAATTTCAATATATCTTACCTGATGCTTCTTATAGATTAATGGATATTGATGGTGATGAATTTGCTGAATGTGATTATGGTTGTGTTATAGATAATTCTAATGGTACAGCTGAATTAGCTTCTAAGTTAGATACATTAGCTCAAGCAGCATTACAGAATCAAACACTTGACTTCTCTACTATTATGAAGATATATACTACTACTTCATTAGCTGAGACTCAAAGAATTGTAGAAAAGAATGAACAAGCTATGCAAGAAAATAAACAAAAATCTGAGCAAGCTCAACAACAACATGAACAATCTATTGAGCAAATGAAGCAACAAAATATTATTAATAGTAATCAATTATTAGATTCAATGAATCAAAGAGATAATGAAACTAAAATAACAGTTGCTACTATAACTGCTAATGCTAAGAGTCAACAACAACAAACCCAAGAGGAAGATACTCAAGAATATGACCCAGTTGCACAAGCTAAATTGTTTGAAGATATGAAACAATTTAGTTTAGAACATGGATTAAAAATTGATGATTTACAATTTAAGAAGAAAGTTCATGCTGATAATATGGATATTAAAAAGCAAGACATTGCTATTAAGAGACAGAATGCTAATAAGAAAACTACTAAATAATAAATATAATGATTATAATTTTAAATTTAATTAAAGATTTTATATTAAAACATAAGAAAGTTTTAATAAGTACTATAGGTATATTAATAACTTTATTAACTATAGTAATAATGAAGTCTACTATTAATAAACTTGAGAAAGATTTAAATGCTTCTGTTATTAATAATAAGGCATATAGTAATGAAAACTCAACTCTTAAGAATAATACAAGAGTTTTCTTATTAACTATAGACCAATTAAATGATAGCAAAGATTCTTTAAATGTTTCTTTGAATGATACTAAGAAAGCTCTAAAAATTAAAGATAAAAATTTAATTGCTATGCAGAGTATTAAAGACCATTTTACTAAGAAAGATACTACTATTTTAAGAGATACTACTTTTGTTAAAGGTTTAGATATAGATACTATAATTGGAGATAAATTTTATACTCTTAATTTAAGATTACAATATCCTAATATCATAACTGACTCTATATCAATTGTAAATACTAAACAGATTTTTATATCAAGACAAAAAGAAACTATTAACCCTCCTAAAAAATTCTTTTTATTAAGATGGTTTCAGAAGAAACAAGAGGTTATAATAGTAAATATTAAAGATAGTAATCCTTATATCATAAAAGACCAAGATAGATTCATACAAATATTTAAATAAATAAAGATACATGACAACACTAATAGGAGGATTAATATCAGCACTTCTAATTATCCTAGGATATGTGGTAGGTATAAGAAAAAATGATTCAGAGGTTAGAAAAAATGATGCTGATACTGCTAAAAGTACAGCTGAAACTAAAAAGATAGAATTAGATACAAGAACAGAAGAAATAAAATTCTATGATACTTTATCTAAAACTATGACTGAACATAATAAAAGATTATTAATACAAAATGAAGAATTAATTAAAACTGTTCATAGGTTAGATGATAGGATTAAAGCTCTTGAAAATACTGTAGAGAAAATGACCTGTAATAATGCTCTTACTTGTGATAAAAAAATAAATATTAAGGCAAAATAATATGGATGATTTATTAGTAATATTTGATGTAGTTTCTGAGGGTAGTACTTTTCCAGGAGTAGAATTAGAAGTATATGAAGAAATAGCAGTAGAAGGGTCAGTTGACCCTACTCTTATTCCTGTTGATTTAACAGGAGCTTCTATTATTATGAACTGTGTTAAATCTAACATGGTTCATGCTATATATTCTACTGATAATGGTAAACTAGTTATTGGTACTACTGAAATAATTAATGGTGTTACTCAAAGTGTTACACATAAGATAATTATGCCTGAACATATACCCACTTTAACTCATGGTACATATGACTTTGACTTTAATATTACCTTAGCTAGTGGTGATAAAATCACTGGATTTGCTAAAGGACAATGGAAAATAACTAACCCTATAACTAAATTATAATGCAAACTTTCAGGATAATAGTTAACCAAACTACTCAATCCTATAATGTTGTTGTAAAAAATATCATAAGGTCTTATGTTATACAAGCAAATAGTATAAGATGGAAAAGTTTAGGAGAAAGGGGACCAGCTGGTAGAGATGGTAAGTCTGCTTTTGAACTTTCTCAAGATGCAGGATTTACTGGCTCTTTAGATGATTTTACTAAAGCACAAAAAGGAAAAGATGGATATACTCCTATAAAAGAAGTAGATTATTTTGATGGTAGTAGAGGTGTAGATGGTTATACTCCAATTAAAGGTAAAGACTATTTTGATGGACATACTCCAGTTAAAAATGTTGATTATTTTGATGGAAGAGATGGTAATACTCCTTATATACAAGATGGTAATTGGTGGATTAGTCAATTAGATACAGGTATTTCTGCTAATGGTATAGCAGGTATAAGTCCTAATATTGGGACTAATGGTAATTGGTTTATTGGTACTACAGATACTGGTGTATATGCACAAGGTCCTGCGGGTGACCCTACATTATTATTAGATGATACTCAAGTTAGTTTAACTAAAACTTATAGTTCTAGTTATATTAATAGTAACTATGAAAGAATTATAGGATTAGGTAATAGTAATCAATACTTTAATGGATTAAAACAATGGGTTAATTTTCCTACTATTCCTACTCAGTATACTGATACAATGGCTAGAGCTGCACAATATACAGCTAATGGTACAACAACAGGATTACTTACTTATACAGACTTTTTAGTTTTTAATGCTAAAGTTACATTTCCTGGATTTGGTACTAGTCATGTTACAGCAGCTTATGGTGACCATAGCCATAGTGGAATATATCAACCAGTTGGAAGTTACCTTACTTCATATACCGAGACTGACCCCATATTTACTGCTTGGAATAAGTCTACAGGAATTAGTATAACTAAATCACAAGTATTAGACTTCCCCACACAGTTATCCCAATTTACTAATAATTTAGGAAACTATGGGGGATATCTAACTAGTATTACCTCAAGTCAAATTACTACAGCTTTAGGTTTTACTCCATATAATGCTACCAATCCTAATAATTATATTAGTAGCATAACAAGTTCACAAATAACAAATGCACTAGGTAGTCAAACTGCTAATATGGTATATGCATCACCTAATGGAAGTGCAGGTAATCCATCATTCAGATATTTACAATCAGCTGATATACCAAGTGGAGTCAATGCATATATTTGGAATCAAACCTCTCAACAGTCAGCTACTATAAATGTAAGTGGTAGTGTAACAGGGACTGGTGGCTTATTTAAAAGTGACTATTATATGTCATCTCCAAATGGGGGATTATTTATAACATCTAATGGAGGTTTTACAGGAGCAATAACTATAACTCTACCTGCTTCAATAGGTGCTACTATGACAAGCATGTGGATAGATGTTTATAACTATGCTGCTGATACTAGCTTTTCTGTTCAAGTTGGTGGATATACCTATACTGGGAATACATGGGCTAATAGTCCATTTGCTATAGTATATGGTGCTGATTATACAGTTAGATTAGGTCATAATGGGACTAACTTTGTGATTTATATAGGTGAAACTTCTACAACATGGTCTTACCCACAAGTATCAGTAAGAGATATTATTTTAGGTTATGCAGCATCTACTACTAATTGGAAAAATAGTATAGGAGTATCATTTTCAACATCTTTTTTAAATGTTACTGCAACTTGTACAACAAAAGCATGGACAACTAAAAATTTTTCACCATCTAATTATTTACCTTTAACAGGTGGTTCATTAAGTGGTTCACTAAATATAACTGGTTCTAATTGGCTTAATATGACAACAGCAACTTACTCTAATGTTGCTATACTTACAGGAAATTGGGTAGGTGCAGGTATATGGGGTTTTGGAAATGAAAATGGACATATTTTAAAATTTGACCAAGTTTCAGGACAAGCATTTCAAGGGGCAAGCGATATAACTTTAAAATTAGGAACTAAAACAGTTATTGATAGTAGTTCTATTGGTGCACAATCAGTAAACTATGCATCTACAGCAGGCAGTGCAGGTTATGCAGGAAGTGCAAATGGTATTAGTCTAGGTACAGCTATAACAAACCTAAACACATTCTATACATCAAATGGTAATTCAATCCAATTTGCCCAATATGGAGTTGGGACTACTGGTATACCTACATTTAACAGTGCTGCATTCGATGGATTTGTTATGAATTTTAATTGGTATTCAACTAATGCTAATAGTTATGGCTCTCAAATTGCTTTTGGTAATGATAGTGCTAGTGGTCAAGAGGAGATTGCATTTAGAGGTCGCGATATAAATGGCAATCAAGGTACTTGGAAACAGATATTTCATAGTGGAAATATTGCTAGTTTACAAACAGCATTTGGTACTCCTTGGACATCAGCTGGTTATTTAGCAAGTTCTGCAGCAAGTTATGTTACAAATGGATATCAGAAACTTAGTAATGGATTCATAATACAATGGGGACAAGCAACAGCAAACAATACAGTTTATTTCCCAGTTGCATTTACTACAAGAGTATTCTATATAGGTGGTAGCAATATATCAAACAATAATACAGAAGCATTCTCTATAACTAGTTTAACCCTATCTAGTTTCTACTTTAATGAGTATGGAAAGACAAATACTGGTAACTGGTTAGCTATGGGATATTAATATAGTGATAAATACATATACATATTCAGTTTAGTATTAATAAAATAATAAATAGCTTGTATATATAAAATATTTTTCTTATATTTGTATATTAATTTAATAAAATAATAAAAAAAGATTATGGAAATTACAAAAACAAATGAAACTACTACTACAGAAGCTAATGTAATTATAGGTAGTATTATTTATACTTTTAACTATGTATCAAAGGATTCTAAAGTTCTAAGTTTAAATGGAAATGCAGTTATAGATAGTAAAAATATAGCTACTTTTAATGTATATCCTTCAGGGATTACATCTAATAGTAATATTAATTTTTCTGCTGATTGTACTATTGATAATAAAAAATTAATAGTAGGAGATGTAGATGATATCTATACTACAATAAGTAAATAATTAATTAATTTTAAAAAGGGGAGATGAAAAATTACAAAGTAAAAATGCTATTTGAAGGAGTATCAGAACTATTAAACTATTGTTATAAACAAAACATTAAAAATATAGTTCTTACTACTAGATTGAATCAAAATTTAATTCTTTTAAAAGATGCTACAGAAATCATAGATAAATGTGTATCTCAAGAATTAAAAGACTTGGAAAAGAAAGCTTGGGAAGCTTTAGAATTAAAGAAAAAAGAAATGATTGAAGCAAAAGAATCAATTGATAATCTTAATTTCTTTGATGCTCTTAAATTACTATCTGAGGAAGAAAGAGAGAAACATACAGAGTTAATGAAAGAGTATGAGAAAGATATGGATAAAGAATATGTGATTAAACTTATTCTTATTGATGTTGAAGATTTAAAAAATACATCAATTGACCCAAGATACTCACCTTTATTAGCTGAATTAATAACAAAATAATATGGAACTATTAGTTAAAAGAATATATTTAGCTCCTGATTATACTATAGGTAAACTTAGTATAAATGGAGTTTATTTCTGTGATACCTTAGAAGATACTAACAGAGATATTAATAAAGATGGTAAGTTTGATAATAATGAAGCTAAAGTATTTAGTAAAACATGTATTCCTTTTGGAAAATATGAAGTAACTATGACTTACTCTAATCATTTTAAAAGAGTATTACCTTTACTTATTAATGTACCTTCCTTTGCAGGAGTTAGAATACATTCAGGTAATGATGTTGAAGATACAGAAGGTTGTATTTTAGTAGGTAATAATACTGCAAAAGGTAAGTTAACTACATCAAGAGTTGCTTCAGATAAGTTAAATCAATTAATAACAGAAGCTATTAAGACTGAGAAAGTTTTTATAACTTTAGAGTAAAATTAGTATTATAAATAATTTCAAAGTATAAGTAAAAAACTTAATGATTTGCATATATTAAGTTTTTTACATATCTTTGTTTAATAAATTAAAAAGGGAGAACAATTTATGCCAGGATTTGATAAAATTGATGAATTAGATATTGAAAATATCTTTATGGATGAAACTGAATTAGGGTTTGAAGATAAAGATAAAGTAGATAATTCTGATGAAGATAAAGATAAAAAGATAGAAACTAATGAGGTGGATGAGAATAATTTATTCCCAACATCAGAGAGCGTAGTTAGTGAAGATAAAGACAACAAGGACAAGGAGGACACCAATCTTGAGAAAGATAAAGATAAACAAAGTGCTTCTCCCAACACCTACTCTTCTCTTGCTAAAGCTTTAAAAGATGAAGGTGTCCTACCTGACCTTGATGATGATTTCTTAAAGACAGTTACTGATGCTGAAACTTTTGTTACAGCTATGGAGAAGCAAGTAGAGTCTAAACTAGAAGAATCACAAAAAAGAATTAAAGATGCTCTTGATAGTGGAGTAGAAACCTCAGAGATTAAATATTTTGAGAATACTATTAGTTATTTAAATGGTTTAACTGAAGAGTTTATTTCTGAAGAAACTGAGCAAGCTACTAAACTTAGAGGACAATTAATATTTCAAGATTATATTAATAAAGGATTCTCAGAAGAAAGAGCACAAAAGCAAGTAAATAAATCAATAGCTTCAGGTTCTGATATTGAAGATGCTTTAGAAGCATTAGTAAGTAATAAAGAACATTTTGTTGGTAAGTATGAAGATACTATTAAAGCAGCTAGAACTGAAGTAGAAAATGAAAAGAAAGCTATTAAAAAAGAAGCTGCTGAGCTAGAAAAAAAGATATTAGAAACAGAGAAGCCTTTCTCTGATATAGTACTTAATAAAGATACAAGAAAGAGAATATTTGATAATGCTAGTAAACCTATTTTTAAAGATGAAGAAGGTAATTACTATACAGCTATTCAAAAGTATCAAAAAGAAAATAAATCTGATTTCCTTCATAAAGTAGCTGTTATTTTTACCCTTACTGATGGGTTTAAAAATATGGATAACTTAATTAAAGGTGCTGTTAAAGCTGAGAATAGAAAGAGTATGAAAGAATTTGAGCATACTCTTATCAATAATAGCAGTTTATCTAATGGTAACTTAGAGTTTGTAGGAGGTATTGAAGATAAAGAGAAACATATAGGTCTAAGATTAGACGTATAATAATAAAGTATTTTATAAACAAGATTAAAAAAATTAATAAGAAATGGCACAATTAGGAAGATTCCAAACTTACGGTTTCAGCCACTGGAAAGGTCTTACTAAAGACAATCACTTAGGAGCTATATTCCAAAGAGCACCACAGAAAGCAACTAACTTAATGGTTCAGTTGTTAGCATTACAAAGAGGTAAATCTCTTGAAACTTATCTTTCTCAATTCCCTATTAAGGAATTTGATACAGATGAGGAATATACTTGGGATGTTATTGGTAGCTCAAGAAGAAATATTCCTTTAGTAGAAGCTAGAGACCAAAATGGTAATGTTATCACTTCAGGTAATGCTGGTGTTGCAGGTGAACCTTTTTACTTAGTATTTAACGAGGATTGGTTTGCTGATGGTAATGTTATTGTAGGGGAAAAGAATGAAGTTTACCCATTGAGATTGCTTGCTGAAGGTAAAGCAGAAGGTTCTAATACAGTCTATAAGGTTGAACTTATGGGTGGAGTTATGACTGGTATGCCTTTTGATGAGTTAACCTTAGGTAAAAGATTTAGTGTTGAATACTCTCCAGTAGAAAGAGAAATGTCAAGAGGTGTAGGTGATGTAAGATTCAGCTCTCCAATTGCAATGAGAAATGAATGGTCTCAAATTAGAATCAAACATAAAGTTCCTGGTTCTATGTTGAACAAAAAATTAGCTATTGGTATACCTTTCTTAGATGAAAGTGGTAAGAAAGTAGTTGATAATATGTGGATGCACCACGTAGATTACCAAGTAGAAACAACTTTTTCTGAGGAAAAAAATAATGTTACTATGTATGGTAGAAGTAATAGAAATAGAAATGGTGAATATTTGAACTTTGGTAAATCAGGTAATGTTATTAAACAAGGTGCTGGTTTAAGAGAACAAATGGAAGTATCTAATGTTATCTATTACAATAGATTCAGTTTAAAATTAATTGAAGATGCTTTATATCAATTATCTTCTTCAAAATTAGCTTTAAATGACCGTGTATTCATTATGAAAACAGGGGAAAGAGGTGCTGCTCAATTTAGTAAAGTAGTATTAAATGAAGTATCAGGATGGACTGCATTCAAAATTAATGCTGATGCATTAGGAATGATTCAGAAAGTTCAATCACCTTTACATCAAAATGCTTTAGCTGCTGGGTTCCAGTTCACTGAATTTAGAG
>Ga0302284_1000181_pt1 | contig 34471 bp, 29 predicted proteins | sample III_Fen_E2_1_FD_198760 | JGI IMG/M metagenome (GOLD analysis project Ga0302284, IMG submission 198760) | Peat permafrost microbial communities from Stordalen Mire near Abisko, Sweden - III_Fen_E2_1 | ecosystem: Environmental > Terrestrial > Soil > Wetlands > Permafrost | place: Sweden: Abisko...
GCCTGAAAACTGGGGATACCAGGCAATGGATTACAGGCATCTGAGATCGGTTCATAATAATTTTGGAGAGAAAAAATTAAAAGATTATCCGCATGTTAATTTCTTTCAACGATATATCTATTACACCATCCTGAAAAAAATGAAAATTATCAATCCATTAAATTATCTTGATTACAGGAAAGATGATGTAATTGCAACTATGGAAAGAGAGCTTGGATGGCAGTATTACGGAGGGAAGCATTATGAATCGAGATTCACCAAATTTTTTCAGAGTTATTATTTACCTCTGAAATTTAATTTTGATAAGAGAAGAGCTCATCTTTCAAGTCTTATTGTCTCGGGCCAGTTGTCAAGATTTGATGCCCTGGGTAAAATGAATGAAAAAGTTTACTCTGAAAATGAGATAGGAAATGACCTGGAGTATGTTGCCAAGAAGCTTGATTGGTCACCACAGGAGTTTAAAGCAATAATTGATCTGCCACCAAACAGGCATCAGGATTTTAAAACGAATGAAAAGCTGTTCAATATTGGAATAAGGTCAAAGAACTATCTAAAAAATATCTTCAGATAGTCTTTCTATTACAAAATGAAATCCGTTAGCCGTAAGATCATTCAGTGGATTTTCTCTGTGTCTCTCTGTGCTTCTCCGTGTAACTCTGTGTAAGTTCTTATTTTTTTGTTACACAGAGGGCCACAGAGGGTTCACAGAGGACCACTGAGTATTTCAAGAAATTAAAATCCGTTAAGCTTCATTGTTACAGTCGGAATCAGCAGCAAAAACCCGATAATAATCAGTATCAAAAGAATTGGCATTATCCATTTAAGCCATTTTACATATGGTATCCTTGCCATTCCGAGTACTCCGATCAAGACTCCGGAAGTAGGAGCTATCATGTCGGTAAATCCGGCACCAAACTGGAAAGCGACAATGGTTGCCTGCCTGGTTAACCCTACAATATCTGAGAACTCGGCCATAATAGGTATCGTAAGAGCAGCTTTTGCTGATCCCGATGTAATTACAAGGTTTAAAACTGACTGGAACAGGTACATAATAGTAATGGCTGAAATCTGATTTGCCCCTTTCAATGCACCCGATAAGGAATGAAGTACAGTATCGATTATCTGACCATCAGTGAGTATTGCAATTATCCCTCCCGCGAAACCTACAACAAGAGAGGCTGATACAATATCTCTTACACCCTCTACAAATAGTTTCGTTATTTCACCGGGTTTCCTGCCCGAGGAAAAACCTGTAACGATGCCCATGGCCAGAAAAAGAGCAGCAATCTCCATTATATACCAATGATAACCAAGCACGCCAACAACAAGATAAACCATCGTGAAGGCAAGGATATTAAGTACAAAAAAATGAATGGAGCGTCGCAATGTAAAAAGACTTGAAATAAAAAATAATCCTGCCAATACCGGTAGGAAAGGAGCTGAGACTGTCGATAAACCAATAGTCATGTGCGTCATTGGATATTTAACTGCAAAAATAATAAGTGCCACCCAGGTCAGAAAGGCAACGATCCATGCTGACAAGGGAGTATAATATTTCATCTCATCTAAATGTGAATTTCCTTTCACTCTCCAGTATTCATCTGCATCGTACATTGGACTTTTACGTGGATCCTTTTTGATCCTGGCTGCATACCATAGCACAAAGCATATGCTGACGAACGTTATGATTATCCAGCAAAAAGTACGGTACTCTATGCCGGTAAAGAGCGGAACACTGGCAAGTCCCTGGGCTATCCCAACAGTAAATGGGTTCAGAATGGCAGCGGCAAATCCGATATGAGCCGCAAAATAGCATAGTGATATTCCAACAATTGAATCGTATCCCATTGAAATTGAAAGTGGTACAAATATAACTGCGAATGCTATGGTCTCTTCAGCCATTCCGAAAATAGCGCCGAAAAGGCTGAAAATAATCATTATCAATGTGATGATAATATTGTTCACACCGAACCATCTTACTACCCTGTAATGTTCCATTCTTTGTGTAAAACCAAGGAAAGAAAATATGCCAACATCAATAGCTTTCGTTTCATTCATAATCCAGAATGCACCACCTATCATCAGGATAAAAACAATTATATGTGACATATTTATGAACCCCTTATAAAAAGCCGAAAAGATCTGCCAGGTCTGGGGCTGACTGTCAACATAATGAAATGAATTGTTTATAATTACACTTCGTTCCACACCATTTACGGAAACTGAATGACGGTCATACTTTCCCCCGGGAATTATCCAGGTAAGAATTGCTGCAATAATAATAATACTGAAGACTATTACAAGGTTGTGAGGAATAGTAAATTTGAAACGCATAAGTATCTTCGGTTATAGTTACAGATTAAAATATTTTACCCGCGAAGTGATTCAGGTTTAGAGTAAAAATAATCAAAAATTGATCACAGGTTATTTTTAAACATAAGAATAGCTAATTTTACTATTGAAACAGTTTACAAAAAATATCTTATGCTTCTAATCAGGAACGCAACAGTTTATTGCCCGGAATTTCTGGGTAAAAAGGATATATTAACAGGTGGGAATATTATCCTTGGAATTTCAGACAGAATAGCTATACCTCAGGATGTTGATGTTGAGGTGATTGATGCAAATGGTATGACTATAGTCCCCGGCCTGATTGATAATCATGTTCATATTGCCGGGGCAGGAGGAGAAGGAGGACCTTCAACAAGAACACCTGAATTGAAACTTTCCTCCATGTTTGAAGCAGGTGTGACAACAGTTATCGGATGTCTTGGAACAGATGGATTAACACGTTCAGTCGAAGCCGTCCTGATGAAGGCTAAATCGCTCAGGCAGGAGGGAGCATCAGCATGGATATGGACAGGAGCATATCAGGTACCGACACCAACCATCACAGGTGATCCGGGAAGGGACATTGCACTTATTGAAGAGGTTATCGGGGTCGGAGAACTTGCAATATCCGATCACCGAAGTTCATGTCCTTCAACGGATGAACTTATCCGGATCACAGCACTGGCAAGAGTCGGGGGCATGCTGGGTAATAAAGCGGGTATGGTAAACATCCATCTCGGAGATGCAAAAAATCCATTTTCTCCGCTTCATGAAGTTATTAATCATAGTGAACTTAAATACACGCAATTCCTGCCAACACACTGTAATCGAAATGCTTATATATTTGAAGATTCAAAGATCTATGGCAAAGAAGGTTATATTGATATCACGACAAGTTCATGGCCCTACTACCAGGATGAAGAGATAAAACCATCTGCCGCACTAAAACTTTTGCTTGAAGCCGGTGTCCCGGTCAATCATATTACATTTTCATCTGACTCATGCGGATCACTTCCCGGTTTTGATGAAAAGGGACATCTGGTTAAGCTTGAAATGGGCTTACCTTCAGCCAACCTTCGGGAATTGGCAGATTGTGTATTGAAAGAAAAAATTCCACTTGAAACTTCTTTGAAGGTTCTGACTTCAAATGTTGCAACAATTTTAAAACTGGCCGGTAAAGGATTTATATCAGCCGGAATGAGTGCCGACCTGCTGTTCCTTGATTCAGGAATGCAGATGGTACATCTTCTGGCGATGGGGCAATGGGTGGTACGTGATGTTGTCGTTGTAAAAAAAGGAACTTATGAATAATGGATTTCGACTTCATCTTAGTCTGAATTTTTGTCCCGGCAGGTATACGCTTAACTGAAGTCCTTCAGTTCCAAGCAAACCATTTTTTATATATTTAATTTTATTAGTATTTTTAATTACAATTACCTGGCTGATACCGCTCACAGTAGCATAATCACCATCTACAATTATTGCAGTTGATTCATCCATAGCAACACATAATTCATCGGGATTTTCGATTGATACCGAAATCAGTCTGTTAAGTCTTTGACGTTTTATAAAATGTTGATCTATAATTACATCTGTTAAAAACCCGAGTCCCTGTGTAACTTCAACATTATCAGACTCAATTGTCACAAAACCGGCATCAGGGTCAGTGTGTTTTTTCTGATTTCCGGTGATCATCTTTTTACTCATAACAGCTGCTCCCGCGCTCGTGCCGGCTATTACTGACCCGTGATTATATGCTTCATGAACTGCTTCCATAATGGGAGTATTAAGAACAACTGACATAAACCTTGACTGATCACCACCGCTAATATAAATAAGCCGTGCATTTCGTAAAGAATCGAGTTGTGCCTTCGGCGGAGTTTCTCCTGCGCGAAAATTATAACCATATACCTTTTTTATTCCGGTGACACTAAAATCTTCTTTTGCCCAGATAATTGCACTATCGGGTGTAGAACTTGCCATCGGAAGTATATAGATATAACCTTCGGCCCTTACTCCTGATATATCTATAAGATCTTTCATCATTGTGTCGGTACGGTTGCCTCCTCCAATAATAAAAAGCTTTCCGGTTGTACTTCCATGATTTTGTTTCTGTATGCAACATGATAATGATAATGCTAAAAGAGCTACTGTGATAACAGATGATTTCTTCATATATGAATTGTTTAAGGGATACAAGTTATTGAATTTAATGATGATTTCTCTGAGAAGAACTTTTTTTTCATACATTTATCCGTTCGTATCTATTATTGCATTTTTAAAACGCATCGAATAAAATAACATGAAGGTATCAGGCTTTACTTTTATCCGCAACGCGACTAAATTTGATTATCCTGTCGTTGAAGCAATTAAATCAATATTGCCTGTTTGTGATGACTTTGTAGTAGCCGTAGGTAATTCAGAAGATAATACTCTTGATTTGATTCAAAACATTGATAAACAAAAAATCAGGATAATTGAGACTATCTGGGATGATTCTGAAGAAATGAAGATTGGAGGAAAGGTTTTTGCTTCTGAGACAGACAAAGCATTCCGGGCGATATCGGAAGATTCCGACTGGGCTTTCTACATTCAGGGAGATGAAGTGATACATGAAAAATATCTGGCCACTATAAATTCATCAATGGAAAGATGGACGGATGATCCATTGGTAGATGGATTATTGTTCAATTACCTTCATTTTTACGGTTCCTACGATTATGTTGGCCTTTCGCCCAAATGGTACGGCCATGAAATCAGGGTAATCAAAAATAATAAAGCATTCTACTCTTTCCGGGATGCACAGGGGTTCAGGAAAAACAAAAACGAAAAACTGTACGTTAAACCCGTCGATGCATATGTTTATCATTACGGCTGGGTAAAAGAACCCGGGACAATGATGAAAAAAGCGATTAATGCAAATTCCTTTTATCAGGACAAGAACTTCATAAAACGAATGAAATCCATTGACTCTAACGGTAGTAAAGAATTTGACTACTCTTCAATAGATTCCTTAAGCTTATTTACCGAAACACATCCCAAAGTAATGGAAGAACGAATCCGGCACAAAAACTGGAACTTCGAACATAACATTTCTTTCAACAGGCTATCATTAAGGTACAGAGGTAAAATCTTTATTAAAAAATATCTCGGCATCAATACCTACTATGAAAACTATCTGGTTATCTGATCGGGATTAACTCTGCTGAATTGACTAATATATCCTGCAACTATCAGGTATTGAGCAACAATATAAGTTGACATTATTACCATGCCTGATGAATCAAATTGATGGCTGAATTTATTCACAGCTATTGAAGAGTCGGAGATGACAAACAATATGGCTCCTGCAAGAACCAGGAAGTAACTTTCCTTTTTCACCTTTTCTATCCTGTTAATAGCTCCGGTCAACATAGTAAGGATGACTACTGCATAAACGATTACAGGCAGCCTCATCTCACCCAGATATTTATATAGATAAGCTACCAATATGACGCCATATATAATAACAGGTATAAGGAGCCAAATGTATTTTTTCAGGATAGTGTTTTTGCCCGGAGTGATTAAGAATACCGTAAAATACATCACGTGAGCCATCAGGAAACAGGCAAGTCCGGGAATGAACATATTACTGTTATCTTTCGAGAACTCAAGGCTTACATCTCCGGCCCAGGAAAATAATAGCCCTGCAAACATGAATCTGTGCAACCGGTTTTTGAGAGGATTCATATTTGATAAAAACAGAATGATAAGAATGGGAATGATAAGCGCTTTAGTAATAAATCCCGGCCAAAAGCCTGGCAGATTCAGAAGAATTATGCATATTAGTCCAATAGAAAAATAGATTACCGATATTGCTGTGTTTTTCATACTTCATTAATATATCGGAATGTTATCTTCATTCGAAACACTGATGCTTCATGAAACATTAAATTTATCAAATAAATCAGCCACCGCAAAATCAATAATTTTGACTCAAAAATTATTGTAATTCAATTAAAAATTGGATGTTAAATCTTATAAATCAATAAATTTAAATTAATAACTCAAATATTACGGTGCGCTGCACCTTTGATTTCCGAAACATTCAATTTTCTGCATATATTTTGGTGCTCCCCACCTGTGATATGCTGGTAAACAGTTATCATCAAATATTATGTACGTTTTATCATTTTGTGACAAAATTGTACAGCAATAACTTTTTGTGGTCCACATTAATCTGTCCATTAATAGTTAAATCAAAAGCAGCAGAACTTCAGAATATTTGTAGAAATGCATTTAATAAATTCCATGAAAGGTGCAGAGCACCCTTATATTATTCTATAATCAACTCTCTTTAATAGTTTCTTTGTATATTTCCAGTGGTAAAATGAACTAATAATGTCATTTTAAATTGTGATGCAATGAAGAAGTGCACTTTATTATTAACCAGCTTTTTATTTCTTACTTACTGCAACCGGCAGAATCAGACTGTAAGCACAGTTGCTCCTGTTTCAGGAAATTTTAAAACCGAGGGGAAGCAGGTAATCGTCTATACCACTGCTGATAGTACCAAATACAGACTGACTGTTACGGATACTCTTAAGTTTAAAGAACTTATTCAGCCTGTTGAGACCCAGGTTTGCATCTTTACAAATCCCGATAAAACGTACCAGACATTCCTGGGAATAGGCGGAGCTTTAACCGATGCCTCAGCCGAGACTTTTTCTAAAATGCCGAAGGCCATACAGGATGAGTTGTTGCAGGCATACTATGACATGCAGAAGGGAATAGGTTATACTCTGGCCAGAACCAGCATTAACAGCTGCGATTTTTCAAGTGGAAGTTATACATATGTCACTGAAGGGGATAAGGAATTAAAATCTTTCAGCATTGACCACGATCAGCAGTTCCGGATTCCGTTGATTAAAAAAGCTATCGCTGCTGCAGGTGGCAAACTGACATTGTTTGTCAGCCCCTGGAGTCCCCCCGGATATATGAAAGATAATAATGATATGTTGCACGGTGGTAAATTGAAACCTGAGTATTACCAGACCTGGGCAGACTATTATACAAAGTTTATAAAAGCATATGAGAAAGCAGGTGTACCTGTATGGGGCATGACGATTCAGAATGAACCTATGGCAACCCAGAGATGGGAATCCTGCATATATAGTGCAGATGATGAACGTGACTTCCTTAAAAATTATCTGGGTCCGACAATTGTGAAATCAGGATTGGGAGATAAGAAAATTATTGTGTGGGATCATAACCGTGATCTTATGGTTCAGAGGGCTGATGTTATTTTCAGCGATCCTGAAGCTTCAAAATATGCCTGGGGAATGGGATTTCATTGGTACGAAAGCTGGACCGGAGGGAATAATATGTTTGATAATGTCAAAATTGTTCATGAGGCTTATCCCGATAAAAATCTGATGTTTACTGAAGGGTGCCCTGAAAGTTTTAATTCATCTATGTATAATAACTGGGGTCTCGGGGAAGCATATGGCCGCAACATGATAAATGATTTTAATAACGGAGTAGTCGGATGGACCGATTGGAACATTTTACTTGATGAGACCGGGGGACCTAACCATGTTCAGAATTTTTGTTTTGCTCCTATACATGGGAACACAAAAACCGGGCAGCTGATTTATACAAATTCATATTATTATATCGGGCATTTTTCAAAATTTGTTCGTCCGGGTGCAAAACGGATTATAAGTTCTGCAAGCCGCAGCCAGTTGCTGACAACGGCATTTATTAATCGCGATGGTAAAGTAGCAGTGGTCGTGATGAATCAAAGTAATCTGAAAATTACTTATAATCTTTGTATTGGTCATAGTGCGGCTGAAGTAAAAATCCTGCCACATTCAATTCAGACTCTTATTCTATAAGATATTTATTTTAATTCTTTTATCCCCATATTATAAAGAGTGAAGCTGAACAGATCAGCATACTGTTCAATAGATTTACTCACCGGAGTTCCGGCACCATGACCTGCATTTGTTTCAATCCTTATCAGAACAGGATTATTTCCCGCCTGTCTGGCCTGCAGTTGTGCGGCGAATTTGAATGAATGTGCAGGAACAACCCTGTCGTCGTGATCACCCGTCGTGACAAGTGTGGCCGGATATTTTATACCATCTTTTACATTCTGGACAGGTGAATACTTATATATGTATTCAAACATCTCCTTACTATCCTCGGAAGTACCATAGTCATAAGCCCATCCAGCCCCGGCTGTAAAGGTGTGATATCGAAGCATATCCATTACCCCAACTGCAGGAAGAGCAACCTTCATAAGGTCAGGGCGCTGTGTCATAACGGCTCCTACAAGAAGACCCCCGTTTGATCCGCCTCGTATCGCAAGAAAATCAGACGACGTATATTTCTTTCCGATCAGATATTCACCGGCGGCAATGAAATCATCAAAGACATTCTGTTTTTTCATTTTTGTTCCCGCAAGATGCCATTTTTCACCATATTCACCGCCTCCCCTGATATTGGCGACTGCATAAATACCGCCCGTTTCAAGCCACAATGCAACAGGTATGCTGAAACCGGGTGTTTCGCTGATGTCGAATCCACCATAGCCGTAAAGAATTGTCGGGTTCCTGCCATCCAACAGAGTTCCTTTCCTGCAGGTAATTATCATAGGTATTCGTGTTCCGTCCTTTGAGTTATAAAATATCTGGGTTGATTCATAATTGTCACCATTAAAAGCTACAACTGGCTTTTTATAAACCTCTGAATTCCCTGTATTCGGATCAAGTTTATATATAGTGACGGGCGTTATATAATTTGTAAAGGAAAAATATACCTCTTTGTCTGCCTTTTTGGCCCCAAAACCCGAAGCAGTTCCTATTCCGGGCAATGCAATATCCCTGACGGGAACTCCATTTCTGTCATATTGTTTTATTCTCGAAATTGCATCAATCATATAATGAGCGAATATGTATCCTGAACCTGCTGCAGGTTCCAGAACATTTTCGGTCTCAGGGATCAGGTCAACCCAGTTTTCAACTCCAGGTTTTTCCGCATCGACAGTTACGACTTTTTTATTTGGTGCATTAAGGTTGGTTACAATGAATAGCCTGGAACCATCATTATCTAGTACTGAGTGATCATTATCGAAGTTTCCGACAACAATAGTGAAATTATTTCCAGGCTTCTTCAGATCCTTGATATATAATTCGTTTCCAGTTGTTGAGACTGATGCAGATACTACCAGATATCTACCATCTTCAGTCACAGTTCCGGTGACATATCGCCTGACAATATCAGAACCAAAAACAACTTTATCTTCACTCTGCTTTGTACCTAGCTTATGGAAATAAAGTTTATGGTGGTCAGTCTTTGCAGATAGTTCACTTCCCTTTGGTTTGTCATAACTCGAATAATAGAATCCATCATTTGCCTGCCAGGCGAGACCACTGAACTTTATGTCTTTCAGAGTGTCGCCGACAATCTTTTTTGTCTCAGCATCAAGTACGATTACCTTTCGCCAGTCGGAACCTCCTTCTGAAATAGAATATGCGACTTTACTTCCATCCTTTGTAAATTCCATTTCACCCAGAGATGTAGTACCGTCAACTGAAAACTTATTCGGATCAAGAAATAGTTCGGGATCACCATTGCTTTTCTGACGGTATATTACGAACTGGTTCTGCAACCCATCGTTTTTTGAAAAGTAAGTATAGTCACCTTCTTTTTGAGGAGCTGTATATTTCTCGTAATTCCACATTTTCTCGAGACGCGATTTTAATTGATCCCTGTACGGAATTGTCTCCAGGTAACCGAATGTAATTTTATTCTGCTCCTTAACCCATGAAGCTGTCTCTTCAGACCTGTCATCCTCAAGCCATCGATAGGGATCAGGAACTTTTGTCCCGAAATAGGAATCAATAACATCACCCTTTTTAGTTGCAGGGTATAAAATTTTCTTATTCACCGGCCCGTTACATGAGATCATAATTGCAATTACAATAATTGTGAGGATTTGGTTTTTCATGATAGTTTATTATAAATTCTTTTACAGCGATTGTATATTCATTGGACTTAAGAGTCAAAAGTAACTAAAAGCCAGATTTCAACAATATGTATATAAGAGTTTTTTGATCTGATACATCTGATCCGGAAATGAATTAATCCTGTATAAAGTTTAAAGCATTAATTCATTTCAGGTTTATTGGGAATACTGACTATTCTGACGTCTTCAATTTTAAAATTCTAATTTTGTAAAAGGAAATTATACTTTTTTTTGCTGACCAGGCAATTATCGAACACAAAGCCCTGATAAATAAATTTATTTAAGCCGAATCTATCTTCTGAAACTAAATTTTTTTATATATTTGATTTAGGTTGCTTTCTTGTATCAGTCTAGATGAAGAATAGTAAAATAAATTTATTGATCTTAACATTGTTGGTGTGTCAGCCTTTGCTCTATTCAGCGCCTGCCGACACCACATCAATTATTGACAATATCTATAATTATAATTTTCTTAAAGCATCTGATCAGTTGTCAAGGCTAAAGAGTAATGATCCTTTAATGACCGAGGCTCTTAATCTTGAGATACAATGGTGGATGGCAGTCGGAAGCAGCAATAAAGACCGATTTTCTAACTTCCTGAGTACGCTGGATCGTTTTGAAAAAGCTGACAAAAATAGTTTGAATAAAATAATATCTTCAACATACAGGATAAGGTACTATGCTTGTGTAAATAAAAATTACCTGATTCCGTTTTTAATTTTAAATGTAAAGAAACGAATTGAGAAGATAGATTCTGCTAAACTTGGCGGTTCAGGTAAAGAGACATTTGAGCTTTTTAGTATGTATAAGTCGTTTCTTATTCTCATTCAAAATAACTTATTCATAGATAAATTTTCCCCGGGATCTTATAAGAACAGGGAACTTATAGGAAATATCGAGGGGGTGATCCTGAATGGTGCTTCACCTAATAAAACAATAGGTCGTTATTTTCTAATGAAGTATTATTTAGATATTGAAAAAGATAAATCAAAGGCATTTGTTTACTTAGCAGAATTACATAAAGAATATCCTAAAAATATGATTTTTACTTACTTATTAACGAATTAATGTACATCTTATGAAAAAAATTATTATTTTATCGTTAATCCTTTCAATAACTGCGTTATGCAGTTACAGTGCTAAAGCATCAGGTTACACTGCAGATGATAAACTGATTGATCAAATGTTTACTAATGCAACTGAAACAGTAAATGTTTCTTTTACTGATTTATCGTTAGCCGGCACAACTGGTACAGCATTAGATGCTAGCCCCAAAAATGCAGCTGTGGCTTTGGTCCTCGATTTCTTTCTGGGAGCATTTGGAGTTCACAGATTCTACCTGGGAACTGAAGTAATGACCGGGGTCGGTTATATTCTGACTTGTGGTGGAATATTTGGAATAGTTCCACTTGTCGATTTTATTGTTCTGATAATTAATATCGATGACATTTCTAAATATGTAAACAATCCGAAATTCTTTATGTGGAACTAAACGGATAAGGATAATTCATATTGTTCTTTGAAGAATTGTGCATTGGATGGAAATTCTAATGCACAATTCTTATTGTATATTAAACTTATCGTTTTAAATGAATAAAATACCGGTAATTTCTGTTGTTCTGGTTTTTCTTTTTTCGAATTTCAGGTTGCTCTCACAGATCAGTGATCGCGTAAGTGTTAGCCAGGAGACCCAGGTACTAAGCAATGGAACCAAAAGTATTTTTAAATGCGATATTTATTATAACAAGGAGAAAGACGCAATAGTTACACATCACTATTATCCTGTTGAATTTGTAAAGATTTCTAATCGTTTTGGAGAGATGAAAATTTATTTTCCAAAATCAAATACAGTTACAACTCAACAAAATCAGTCACTCTCTTCAACAAATGAGCTTCTATACTATTTTATCAATAATAAGGTGACAGATCTCGGTCTTTCCAGGGAGGGTTTTAAGCTTATTTCAACAACCAGGGAAGAAGATATGATGATAACAACCTGGCAGGCTCCAACCTCTTTGAAGGTTATTAATGAGGTTAAAATTGTTTTTAGAGATATGCTCCCTATTTATGCTGAGCATGTTGGTATAGATGGGTTTATTAAGAAAAAAATTTACTACAGTAAATACACTGATTTCAATACATTCAGTATGCCGCTTCGGATAACCGAGGTTAGTTTTGAAAGCAAAACGGATTCAACAATAAGGTTATCAACATTTTCAAATGTCCGTACATTTGATTTCCCCGATAATAGTTATTTTGATTTTAAGATACCGGATGATGCTAAAATCAATAAGCAGTAGTTTCCTTTTCTTTCTGTTTTTTTTAATTAGTATATCGTGCTCTGGCCAGATGGATAGTTTTAAATCGGATATTAAACAAATTAATAGTTTGTTATCCCGGATCCCTCCGGACCCATTTAAACGTCCATATATTTATAAGGACGAACCGTCGTTGATTAAGAAAATCAACCCTGTGAATTTATTTATCGGAGGAACATTATATGTTTACCAGAATGTACTCTCAAAGCACATTTCAGCAGATTGCCTTTTCATTCCCAGTTGTTCTGAGTTCAGCAAACAGGCTATAAAGGAGGATGGATTACTTAAAGGAATCTTATTAAGTATTGACCGGTTAAACAGATGCAATAGAATTGCCGCACAAGATCTCAAACATACCAGTGTTGATCAGAAAACAAACAGGTATCCAGACCCTGTTTCAAGGTACAGTAAAGAATCTCAGCATAATGGGGAGTAGGATCTTTTTTATTGTTAAATTTGGTCAGGCTGTAATTTTATTATGCTTTACATCTCTGTCTTTTTCTCAGGAGTCAGATAATTGTGACTTAAAATTTATTGATCATCTTGTAAACAAAGGCAATTATGAAGAAGCATTATTTTTATTAGACTCATCAGATTGTTCGTCAGTTCATTTGAATGACAGTATAAACTATCTGAAAGGATGGAGTCTCTATTCCTTAAAGAGGCTTTTATCTTCATCAGAGAGCCTTATTAAAGTTACCTCCGCTTCTGAGTTCTATATGAAATCGCATTTTTTTGCTGCTTATGACTTCATGCATTTGGGCGCATATTCAAATGCATTAGAAACCCTTTCAAATATTAAAGTAATTTCAGAAAAGGAGATCTCTCTCAGAAATTATGAAATTGCAGGTTTACATCTGCTTCAGGGGAATGTGACTATGTTCGAAGATTCTTTTAGTAAAACAAACAAGAATTTTTATGAGCTTTCCGGGTCATCTGAGAATCTTCAGAAAATCTCAGAAGAATTAAAAAAACATAAAAGAAAATCCCCGTTGATTGCCGGTTTGTTCTCTGGAATTATACCGGGCTCCGGTAAATTTTATTCAGGTAAAAAAGGCGAAGCTATTTCTGCTTTTATCGCCACCACCGGACTTGGACTGGTGACCTGGGAAAATTACAGAAAAAGTGGCTTAAATAGTTTTAAAACAATCGCTTTTGGAACTGCATTTGCATTTTCTTATGTAGCTAATATTTATGGATCGGTTATATCTATTAATGTGCTCGAAACAGAATTCAGAAATAATGTTAAAAACTCGATTCTTTTTAATCTGCATATTCCTTTGCGTAACTCTTTCGACAAATAGAATATTTGCATCGGATTATTATTCAAATGCTCTCAGAATTTTTACTGATGGCAATTTCTACGTAGCTTCAATTGAATTTGAAAGAGCCATTTTTCATGCGACTGATAATAATACAATTGCAAAATGTAAATATTATAAATCACTATGTTACAAGGAACTTGGAGACAAACACAGGGCACTGGAAGAATTAAGTGAAATAAACGTATTCAATTTACCTGACTCTCTCTTCTTTTTTATCCGATATGAACAGGCTGTTTGTAATTTTTTAAATAATGATCCGGCTCAAGCACTCTGGAATCTCGAGGAAATCAGATATAGATTCCGCGATTCGTTAAAAACTGTAGATATTTTACCTTTGAATATCCTGTGTTTAAATTCCACAAGGAATTGGGACGAAGCGCTTAAGGTCTGGAGTTATTTACTGAATCATACAGGATTAAAGGATTCGGAAAAGAATGATTATGAAGCAAAAATCAATAAACTTTATAATAAAAGAAAAACACCAAAGCTTTATTCCGGGAAAAAAGCTGAGAATTTGTCAAGATTTATTCCGGGTGCCGGGCAAATGTATTGCGGAGCTGTTTTCGAGGGTACTTTTAATTTAATCATGAATGCTTCATTATTAGGCTACTCATTTTTCGAGTTTTATTCAAAGTATTACTTTACGGGGTATTTTGTAGGTTTGGGAATCTTCAATAAAACATATAATGGTGGAATGCACAGAGCAAAATTACTTGCAGATGAAAAAAACCTGGAAGGGATAAATAAATTTAATGTTGAAACCAGTTCATTACTGATCAGGATTTTAGATTCACAACCTTTAGAAAAATCCTTACAACAGGGTTTAAGTAAGGCTCAGATTAGAAATTCCGACAGTATTAAATAATTCAAAAGATTTTTAATTGTAAAGTGAATTGTAAACCTCAATTAAACATAAATACTATGAAAAAGCGTATTAAAGTAATTATTATGATCATGTTATTGCCACTTGTGGCATTTTCACAGAATAAATTTAACGGGCTTGATATGAACATGGGAAATCTTTACAGGTTATCCGATGCAAAAACCCGTTCAATAAGTTCCGAGAATCTGTCGGGCGAAAAAGGGAAAGGCGGAATGGCTGATCCTGTTGACAAAGACAAACGTAATACTGCGAACGCATCCAATGCTGCACGTGATCTTGGACAGGGATGGAAAGTCAATCCGTACGTAATAATTAAACCGGGTGAAACTTTTAAAATGGCTGAGATTGACGGCCCCGGAGCCATACAGCATATCTGGATGACTCCAACCGGAAACTGGCGATTCTCAATACTTCGGATCTATTGGGATGATGAAACTGAACCATCAGTCGAATGTCCCGTTGGTAGTTTTTTCGGGATGGGATGGAATAAATATTCTCCTCTGGTATCGTCAGCAATATGTGTCAACCCGGGAAGCGCCTTTAATTCATATTGGGTGATGCCATTTCGGAAAAAGTGCAGGATAACAATGGAAAACATTGACGAAACTGAATCTATGACACTTTTCTACCAGGTCGATTATACATTAACCGAAGTACCTGCCGATGCCGGGTATTTTCATGCTCAGTTCCGCAGGTCTAATCCTGATGAGACATCTGTTTATACAATTAATGATGGCATAAAGGGAAAAGGTCAGTATGTTGGTGTTTACCTTGCAGTAGGAGTTAATAATAACGGATGGTGGGGAGAAGGAGAGATAAAGTTTTTCATTGATGGTGACAGCAAATTTCCAACTATATGCGGAACCGGCACTGAAGATTACTTTTGTGGCTCCTATGATTTTGACACCAATTGGAAAAATTCCCAGGGTATAGAGGAATCTGGTTATACTGAATTCTGTACGCCGTATTCAGGATTGCCACAGGTTATCCGTGGTGACGGGCACTATAATGTGATGCAACGTTTTGGTCTTTACAGATGGCATATTATGGATCCTATCCGTTTTGATTCTGATCTTAAAATCACAATTCAGGATATTGGCTGGCATAAGGGAGGAAGATACCTTAAACAACAATCAGATATTGCTTCAACATGCTTCTGGTATCAGACAGAACCTCATGCTAAATTTCCAAAGCTTCCTGAGTGGCAGAAACTTGAAGTTAATTAATTCTCCCAGGTGAGAATTTTCCAGACTCTTTTTAATGCTTCTTTTTTAAGCTTCTTATCCGGATTGACACAAACAGGATTTCCTACGGCTTTGAGAGCTGTCAGGTCTGATATTGAATCACCATAGTACCAGGCATCAGAAGCTGAGTATATATTTTTATCACAATATGCCATTAACCTTACGGCTTTTTCGTCGCCAAAACAGAGGTGCCCAACAGGCCGGCCGGTCAGGTATCCGTTCTTAACTTCAAGTTCGGAACAGATGATATCATCAATACCAAGATTTGTGGCCATTTCCTTACATATAGCGGTCAGGGCAGAAGAGAGGAGTACAACTCTGGCATTATTTGTCTTATGGTATGCTATTTCAGCCCTCGCCTCTTTATAAACAGAAGGGAGGAGTACGTCGTGAAAGATCTCGGAACACAGGTCATCCATGGTTTTTTCGGGAATACCCTTAACCCAGCTGACCATCTTATCTATTATTTTGAGCGGATCTTTGAGCTTAAACCTGAAAACAAAGGAAAGGAAAATTGCATTTAAAAGATCCCAGTGAGTCATAAGCCCTTTCCTGTAGGCTCCTTTTGCTAATGCCTTTCCGCTTATCGATTTGGTAATTGTCTGGTCAAGGTCAAAGAACGCAATATAGTTAAATGTTATATTTCTATCTTTTGAAAAAGTGGTTTCCATCAGGATTGTATATAATATTTAACGCCTCTGGCACTACAGTTACATCAAATCTGTCGGAAAAGTTCAATTCGCCATCAACATGAAATGGAACTACCTCGGGGAACTCAAGGTTAATTTCTTTTGTCTGATAATAGTTTACTCTCTTATCAGCGATATGTTTTCCTTCAGGTACTTTTAGCAGAATAGAAAATCTTTCAAACAGTGATAATTTTTTTATCATGCAAACATCTAATAATCCGTCATTTGCAATAGCCTTTGGGGTAAGATAGAATCCACCTGCAAATCTTCTCCCGATTGCTATGGTATTAATAAAACAATCTGTTTCATGCCTGCCGGCATCGGTAATGACCATCATCTTTTTTTCTCTGAAGAAGATGAGTGTCTTTACGATATGCCAGATGTATTTGTACTTACTTCCTCTTTTTACTTTTCCTGGTTCAGTATAATTTTCAGCTGCAACCTGTGCATCAAACCCAAGTCCCATTCCATTAAGAAAGACCATCCCGTTACACGATCCTGCATCCATTGCAATGATATTTCTGTTAAAAAAGATATCCCACTCTTTGTCTCCAAAACGGTTTGGGAAACCCAGGATCTGAATGAAGTCATTTCCTGTTCCGGCAGGTATTATACCGGTTGTAACGTCTTTTTTATTAATAAGTGGCCGGCTCATTTCATTAAAAGTACCATCACCTCCGACAGCAATTATATATCTAAACCCATTTCTGAAATACTGTTCTGACAATTCCGTAGCATGACCGCTTCTTTCCGTGAAAACAATTTCAGCATCGACATTATGTTTCTGGATCATTTCCTTAAGCCTGGGGACAATTGACTTTGCAAATCCGTTACCGGCTATCGGGTTAACAATAAAAACCCATTCCTTCTTTACCTTATACATATCAGATTTTTTCTATATTAATGATAAGCCGATTCAATAACAGTTTTAACTGTTTCTATTATTTCGAAGTCATTCTTTCCTATTAAATCTTCTCTTTTGATGGGTTTATGAATTACTACATCAAGTTTTGAATCGAAGTTGATGTAAAACCTGTTCTTAGGCTTTAATTTATAAAAACCGTTGAGAGTGACCGGTAGTATTTCAATATCCCTGGTTCGGAAGAGGTAAATAAATCCCCTGTAGAACTGATTGATATTTCCATTTAGTGTTCTTGTCCCTTCCGGAAAAATTGCAACGGATTGATATTTAGACTTATGGATTAGCTGATCAATCATCTGTTTTGTATTTTTATAAGTGGGTTCCTTAAAGGGCACGTAGTCCATTAATTTCAATAAGTTGCTGAAAAGAGGAACTTTTAGAAGCCGTTCATGTCCAAACCATGATATTCCCGGGTAAAATGATGTTATTGCGACAATATCAAAAAGGCTGGCATGGTTAGCTACAAGGATATATTTTTCTCCTTTTTTAATGTTTTCTTTTCCAATAACCCGGAATTTTTTCCCCATAATAATGAAAACTGACTTTGCCCACATCTGAAAGAGAAAACGGACCGCTTTTTTCAAATGTAAAAAGGTGAGAATTAAGACAATAAATACACCGATTGCAGTATAGCAATAAAGTATGCCAAATAATAGAATTGAAATAACCGGGTAGAGTCGTGAACGCATTGGAAATGAATAAATCTTACAGGCTGAAAAATAGCTATTTTTTTTATTTAAATGTTATCTGCCGTGATATTAACTCTTTTTCATAATTTTATAAACTTACCATTATAATCTATTATTTTCTTAACATATTTTATATTTTCCGGGAATGAAAACCAAGAAAAAACTCACCCGCCGTAAGTTTATCTCCAATACCGCTTTGGCTGGTATCGGGACAATCAGCTCTGTAAATCTATTAACTTCGTGTACTTCGAAAAGCACGCAGACTGACACTAAAATTAAATCTGACAATCATGAATACAATGATTATTATTCAGGGAAAAATCTTGATCGGATTGCATTTCCAATAGGAGGGATGGGTGCAGGCATGTTCTGTCTTGAAGGGACCGGAAGTATTTCACATATGTCGGTTCATAACCATCCGGAGGTTTATAATGAGCCCTGTATGTTTGCGGCGATATCGGTGAAAGGACTGAAAAACGGAACAAAAGTTTTGGAAGGTCAGGTTCCTGACTGGAAAAAATTCGGACAACCCGATTCAGCAAATGGATCAGGGGGGACAACCTTTGGTTTTCCACGATTTAAGAGCGCAAGATTTACCGCCAGATTCCCATTTGCTGTTATAGAGATGCATGATGACGATATACCAATTGATATTAAGCTTAACGGTTGGAGTCCTTTCATCCCAACCGATGCTGACAACTCAAGTCTGCCGGTCGGGGCTTTAGAATATTCTTTCAAAAATACCGGTACCACGAAGATTGAAGCTCTCTTTTCATATAATTCGAAGAATTTTATGAGTCAGACAAGCGGTGTCAATAAAATAAAAACTATCCCCGATGGATTTATCCTTTCAGAGGAGGGAATAAAGGATAAGCCTGAAAGCAAAGGAGATTTTGCTGTTTTTACTAATGAACCTGGTTCAATAATTGATTATTGCTGGTTCAGAGGTGGCTGGTGGGATCCTGTTACTATTACCTGGGGAACAATTTTGAAAGGAGACACCCGACAAAAAGATCCGGTGGAAAAAGGAGCTCCGGGTGCATCATTATTCATTCCGTTAAATTTGAATCCGGGAGAAACAAAGGTCATAAAACTAATGATGGCTTGGTATGTACCGGATACAGATCTTAAATCAGGGAAGGACCCGGAAGAAAAGGATAAGGGAAAGTGTACTGAAACAAAATGTTCATGTAATGATCCATTTTATAAACCCTGGTATACAGGTAAATTTAAGAATGTGGAGGAAGTTGTAACCTTCTGGAAAACAAATTATAATGATCTTCGAAACAAATCCATATTATTTAAAGACTCATTCTTTAACTCAACTCTTCCAGGTGAAGTCATAGAGGCAATAGCTGCCAACCTGGTTATACTCAAATCTCCTACCGTACTACGACAACCCGACGGCAAGTTATGGAGTTGGGAAGGATGCGGTGATAATTCAGGTTGTTGTGAAGGATCATGTACCCACGTCTGGAACTATGCCCAGGCAATACCACATCTCTTTCCAAAACTTGAACGAACGCTACGCGAAACTGAATTCTTCCCCAGCCAGGATAAAGAAGGTCATCAGACTTTCAGGTCGGCCCTTCCTATACGACCGGTTGCAACTACTTTTTATGCAGCTTCTGATGGTCAGCTTGGGGGAATAATGAAAATATACCGCGAATGGAGAATCAGCGGTGACAGTCAATGGATGAAAAAGATGTACCCTCATGTAGTGGAAAGTATTAATTATTGTATCCGTACATGGGATCCAAGATCAACAGGTACTCTCGAGGAACCGCATCACAATACTTATGATATTGAATTCTGGGGCCCGGAAGGCATGTGTACTGGTTTTTATCTGGGAGCATTAAAAGCTATTTCTGAGATGGGCAAAAATCTTGGAGAAAATGTACAAAAGTATCAATCACTATATGATAAGGGAAGAAAAGTACTCGAGACAGACCTCTATGATGGTGAGTATTTTATTCAGAAGATCCGGTGGCAGGGATTGAATGCCGCCGATCCTGTGGCAGCATCTAAAGGTGCATGGAATTCTGACTATTCGGAAGAGGCAAAGGAATTATTACAGAAAGAAGGACCAAAATATCAGTACGGCAAAGGATGTCTGTCCGACGGAGCTCTTGGAGTATGGATAGCTGAAGTATGTGGTTTGAAAAATATTGTTGATCCCGTGAAAGTTGCCAGCCATCTTAAATCTGTTTTTAAATATAATTTCAAATCGGATCTGTCGGACCACTCGAATCCACAACGTCCATCCTATGCTCTTGGAAAAGAAGGCGGACTTCTTTTATGCACCTGGCCAAAAGGAGAAATGCTTTCCCTGCCTTTCGTCTATAGTAATGAGGTATGGACAGGTATTGAATATCAGGTGGCATCTCACCTTATGATGATAGGTGAAACAGGAAAAGCCCTTGAGATTGTTCGCGCCTGTCGTAGCAGATATGATGGCAGAATAAGAAATCCATTTGATGAATATGAATGCGGACACTGGTATGCCAGGGCTATGTCAAGTTATGGTATGCTGCAGGGGTTAACCGGCGCAAGGTACGATGCAGTAACTCAGGAGATGTTCATAGATTCGCGGATTGGCGACTTTACAAGTTTTATTTCAACAGAAACAGGTTTTGGAAATATAGGGTTGAAAAATGGGAAACCATTCCTGAATACTGTATTTGGAGAGATAACGGTGAAGAAATTTGTTATATAGAAATGTACTCACCCCCTTCTTTTCCCCCTCTCTACTTCGTAAAGAGGGGGAATGTTATTGATAATCAGCTATTATCGCCCCCTCTCTAAGAATTAGAGAGGGGGATGGGGGGTGAGTACATTGATATTATTTCCCTGAATTACTTACGAAGGCAATCTGCTTACTGTCGGGTGACCAGGATGCAACATTGATTGTTCCCTGTCCGCCGTAGAGGTAGGCTAATACCTTAGGTTCTCCTCCATCGACTGGCAGTATTCTTAACATACAACGTTTATACGAAGGGTGACTGTTAGGATCAATATCAGGAGGGAAAGATATAATTACCATCCATTTTCCGTCAGGGGAGATATGTGGAAACCAGTTATTGTTATTATCAAAGGTCAATTGTTCCTTTCCTGTTCCGTCAGGTTTTATGCGCCATATCTGCATTGTACCTGTATAATGTCCGTTATAGTATATATATTTTCCGTCGGGTGAATATTCACAACCGTCAACATGTTCACCGGCTTTGATATCAGTCAACGCGACCTCTTTTCCTCCTTCAATGGAATTTCTGTATATATTATAAACTGTCTTGCCAATTCGCATAGCAACATATACTAACTCTTTATTATCAGGAGCCCATCCATGCAAGTATGAAGGAGTGTTCTCGGTAATCAACTTTGGAACGCCACCTTCAAGAGGAAGGACATATACTGATGAGCCACCACCGGGCATACCTTGTCGTGAATGACTTATGCCAAGCAGTTTTCCATCAAAAGAAATGCAATGGTCATTATTGATATTATTCGCGAAACCGGTATTAAGCTTTTCAAGGTCTCCACCATAAACAGGGATTTTAAATAATGAACCATCCATATTGAAGAGAAGTTTTTTACCGTCAGGCATCCAGTTCGGAGCTTCAAACCTGCCCGGTTTTTCAAAAATGACTTTCCTTTTTCCATCCGCTACACTCATTGTCTCCAGCCTGCAACCAAGATAACCCGATTTGCCAGGGTCATAGTTATCAGTAACCGGCTGGTCAATCCTGACATTCCATACTTTTACAGCTTCTACTATATCAGAATCGTGTGAACAAACGAAGGGTCCCACCAGTACTTCATCCGGCATATTTTCCATTACATGGGAACCAATTGTCTCAAGGGGTTTGCCATTGTGTGCGGCTTTCATTATTATATTTTTTCCGGCTCGTTCAATCTGGATAACGTTAAAAGATGAATCCTTTGCAAATATTTCATCCTGAGGATCCCTCATGGCAACTCCTGAAGAGACTCTCCACTGAAGAACAGTTAATCCGCTGCCATGCAGGGTTGCAGAAATATGAGATGATTTTGCATCTGTTGTCTCCCTGACCATCCATCCGGTTTTCCTGTGCGGGTTGTTGCCTTTCCCGACAAACTCGAAATTTGCGGTCAGAATAAAGTCTCCTTTTATCTTATTATAAATATAATGAAATTCATCTCTTTCAAACCAGATGTTATATCCGCCTCCTTTTAATGTATAGGTCTGATCAGCCTGATTATAAACTGCTGAACCTGCTTTTTTAGGGTTTCCTATATCTGAATCAGCTTTGAAGATTCCGACCGGAGTATTCTGTGCTGAAGCGATATTTAATAAACAACTAAGCATAAGGATAATTAGTGATTTCATTTCAAAAATTGGTTTTAATTGACATTTTTTACAGACCATAAATTTACTAAATTCTTTAGCCATATATAACTCAGAAATGGCAAAACTATCAGAAATAATTTATTGTACTTAACAGTATCTGAAAATTGAAAGTGAATCGCTGATAAAATAGCCGGGGTAATTCCACAGGCGACACTCAAATTATTATATAATTTATGCTGCAAACATGAAATATTAAATTATTTTGGTGGTAAATTAGAAATGCATTATCATTCGGTCATCATCAAGAATCAGATTACGGATATTAAAAAGTAAAAACATGAATGAAATTCTTAATAAATTAGCACAATGTGTCGAATTTGGCAAGATTAACAAAACATCTCCATACCCTCCAAACATGAAGGATCAGGATGGAGCTGATGAATTGGCTAAGAGAGCCCTTGAAGAGGGAGTTAAGCCTGATGAAATCCTTGAAAATGCCCTTATTCCTGCTATGGCCAACGTTGGTAATAAGTTCAGTAAAAAGGAGATATATGTTCCTCAGATGTTAATGTCAGCAAAAGCAATGAACAGTGCTATGATGCATCTGAAACCATTCTTCCAGTCGGGTGAAACAAAAAGAAAGGGGAAGGTTATAATAGGAACTGTATCAGGTGATCTGCATGACATAGGAAAAAACCTTGTTGCAATGATGATCGAAGGTGGGGGATGGGAGGTGATCGACCTTGGAGTAGATGTTGGAGCAGATAAGTTCATGATGACTCTGGATGAAAATCCCGACGCAATTATTGGTCTCTCAGCCTTGCTTACCACGACTATGGAAAATATGAAAAAAATAGTTACTGTTATCAAAGAGAAATATTCTGCAACGAAAATCCTTATCGGTGGTGCTCCTGTAACAAAAGAGTACTGCGAAAAAATCGGAGCCGATTTTTATTCCCCCGATCCGCAGGGTGCAGTTAATTATCTGAAGCAACTGGTTAGTTGAATATTGACCCTTCCTCCAACCCCTTTCTAAAAAATAAGGGAAGGAGAGTACCTTTTATGATAAATTGGTTAATACTCAATATATGCAGACAATACTACTGGGAATTAAGAAAGAGGTAACTATTGATACCAACGGTCCGGTTATTATTATAGGCGAGTCTATTAATCCGACCAGGAGAAAAAAACTTGTATCCTCTCTGCAGGAAGGTAACTTTGAATATGTATTGGAACTGGCTCAAAATCAGATTAACGCCGGAGCAGATGTCCTTGATGTAAATGTGGGATTTCCCGGAGTTGATGATATTAAGCTGCTGCCTGAGACAGTTTTAGCCATCAGAAGTAGTTTTGATATTCCTCTCTGCCTCGATTCTCCAAATCCACAGGCAATTGAAGCAGCCTTAAAAGTAGCGGGGGGTAAATGCCTTATCAATTCCGTCAATGGTGAGGAAAAATCATTAAATGTTCTTCTAAGCATTGCAAAAGAATATGGGGCTGCAATTATAGGGTTGACAATGGATGACAACGGCATAACTCACGATCCTGAAAAAAGACTGGCTATCGCTGAAAAGATACTTGACCGGGCAGTTAAAACCGGTATCAAAGCAGAAGATGTTATAATTGATCCTCTTGCAATGGCAGTCAGCGCTGACTCAAAAGCCTGTATTGTAACTCTTGAAACTATCAGGCTTGTACATCAGAAACTGGGGATCAACATAACAATGGGCGCCAGTAATATTTCATTCGGTTTGCCCGGAAGAGAAAATCTTAATTCATCATTTATATCACTGGCGATAATGAATGGTCTTACATGTCCGATTGCTAATCCGGAGAAGATAACTGCTGCTGTCAGAGCCACTGACCTTGTATTAGGAAGAGACGATTTTGCAGTCAGATTCGTGGAGTATTTTCAAAACCGTATACAACTTACAGATAATTAATTGCTTTAGATCCATATATATTTATGTCAGGTATAAAACCTGCCAGGAGATGGCAGCCGGCTTTCTTCCCTTTTAAAAAGGTACCTTTTGGCAAACGACTTCTTGCAAAGGTTGAGATTTGTGTAAAAGGACCTCTGTTCGGTTGCCGGATGTGTGGTAACTGTCTTCTCCAGGAAACAGCATTAATTTGTCCGATGGAGTGTCCCAAAGGAATGAGAAATGGCCCTTGTGGTGGAATAACCCCCGAAAAAAAATGTTATGTCGACGAAACGCGAATATGTATCTGGTATACTATATATAAAAGAGCTCTTAAAACCGGACGCGGGAATACACTTCTGGAAGTGTTACCTCCCATTGATTGGAATAAGGCGGGAACTGAGACTTGGGGTGATGTTGTCAGACAGGTCAGAAGGATTGGAACAGGAAAATTTTTAGGTGGAATTGTTTCAGGGGACAAAGTAAAGAAATCGGAGAACTGGGATAGTGTATTCAAAACTATCCGTCAACCAGAATGGTGGGCAGGTGATGCTGCCTATCATCCTGCTCGTTCCGGAGAACCGGTCTCAGAACTCGAACGAAAACTTCGGAAAGGTGAATTTGTAGTTGTCACAGAAGTAACTCCTCCTATCGGTGCAGGAACAGATAAATTTATAAGAGATATTCAGTCAGTGAAACCCTATGTTACTGCGATCAATTTTACAGATTCTTCTTCTGCACGACCAAAAATGTCAAGCATTGCATGTTGTAATGTGGCTCTCGGTCAGGAAACCGAACCGGTACTTCAGATTGCTGCACGCGACACAACAAGGACAGGACTCCAATCGACTGTTATAGGAGCAAATGCAATGGGAATTAAAAATATTCTCTGTATAACCGGTGATAATGCTATGATAGGTCCGACTCCGACAAGTTACATGAATTTACTGGATATCGATTCTGTACAAATGCTTTGGATTATACGGAAGATGAGAGATGAAGGGGTTTATCTTGATGGCAGAAGCTTCAAAAATACTCCAGAACTCTTTCTTGGTGCGGCAACTTCTCCTTTCGCTTCAGATCCCTTACTGCAGGCAATTAAGGATCATAAAAAGGTCAATGCAGGTGCACAGTTTTTCCAAACCAATCTGATTTTTGAACCGGAACGGCTTGACTTATGGCTTGAAGAGCTTTATAAGAGGAATATTCTGGATAAGGTGTATATACTGATAGGTGTTGCACCACTTAAAAGCTTGAAAATTGCTCAGTATCTGCAAAAAAATGTTCCGGGGGTCACCTTACCTGAAAAAATAATGAACAGGATGGAAAAAGCCGGTGAATCAGCTTCCGAAGAAGGAGTACAGATAGCACTTGAAGTGATTGACTCAGTTAAACGGAAACAGGGGATAAATGGTATACATATTATGACATTAAGCTGGGAATCAATAGTTCAGAGAATTGTGACTGATTCAGGTCTTTTTGCCACTAGTCCTTAAAGGGTTTGAGTTTTGCATGTTTTTAGCGCACCTTTAGGGGGACTTGGGTGGCTAAAAAATTAAAGAATAAAATAATTATGACAAGTTCAACTTACCAGTTTGATTTTAAAGATCTCAAACTCACCTCCTCCCGGATTGAGACAGTTTTGGGATACAAAGATGGAGATGACCGCGAACTTGTAACAAGTCTGATTGAAGAGCTGCTTACGGAATGTCGGGAGATCAGTAATATAAAAGCTCAATTCAGAGTATTTAATGATGTTCAGTTTGATGAACACACCAAATCATTATCCATTGATAAAATTAAGTTCCAGATTAATAAAATCGTTTTTGGACAGTTAAGAAAATCGGAGTCAGTGGCAATTTTTCTTTGTACTGCCGGAGAGGAGATTGGGATACGAAGCAGAAGGGCAATGAGTGAAAGGGATTTCTTAAAGGGGTTTATATATGATGTAATTGGTAGCGAGATAGTTGAGTCTGTTACAGATCTTATGCAGGACGGACTTGAAAAAACGGTGAAAAATACAGGTGAAAAAATCACTAACCGGTACAGCCCAGGATATTGTGGCTGGGATGTAGCTGAACAGCATAAACTATTTCAGCTTATGCCTGACAATTATTGCCTGATTCAATTGACTCCTTCCGCACTCATGGATCCAGTGAAATCAATAAGTGGGTTTATTGGGATCGGGAAGAATGTCAGATACAATTCCTACACGTGCGGTTTGTGTGATTTAAAAGAGTGTACCTATCGCAGAGCAAAGTAGCCAAAGAAATTATAATCAGAAGACTTGCACTCTGAACAATCGACAATATTTCTTATATTTATGCTCTGTGACACTCTGTGCACCCTCTGTGATTCTCTGTGTAACTAAAATGAACTTACACAGAATGGCAAAGACCTGCCTGCCTGCAGGGAGGGAAGCATAGGGGTTCACAGAGAAGAAACACATAAAAATACTCTCAAAATATGTTATTACTTGGAATTGATCTGGGAAGCTCTTCCGTAAAAGCTTCGATTATTGATGGTGAGTCTGGGAAATGTCTTGCAACTGCTTCTTCCCCTTCCGATGAGATGAAGATCATTGCGCTGAAACCCGGATGGGCGGAACAGAATACCGAGATATGGTGGTCAAATCTGCATGTTGCGATCAGGGAATGTACTCATAAGCTGGGGGAGAAGAAAGACAAAATTGGCGCCATAGGTATTGCATATCAGATGCATGGTCTTGTAGCAGTTGATAAAAACAGAAAGGTTTTGCGAAACTCAATTATCTGGTGCGATAGCAGGGCAGTCGGATATGGTGAAAAAGCATTAGACTCTTTAGGTAAAGATTACTGCCTGTCACATCTTCTCAATTCTCCGGGGAATTTTACAGCCTCAAAACTTGCTTGGGTTAAGGAGCATGAGCCAGAATTGTTTTCAAGAATATATAAAGTAATGTTACCGGGTGATTATGTCGCGTCAAGACTTACGGGAGAGATCAGTACTTCATTTACAGGGCTTTCTGAAGGTATTTTCTGGGATTTTTCGCTTGACAAAGTATCGGATGTGCTTATGAAATTTTATGGTTTTGATTCCAGCCTGTTACCGGAAGCTGCCTCTTCATTCTCAGTAAGCGGACACCTTTTAAAATCTGTTGCAAATGAATTGGGATTGCCCCCAGGAATACCAGTTTCATACAGAGCAGGTGATCAGCCAAATAATGCCCTTTCACTGAATGTTTTTAATCCCGGGGAAGTAGCCGCTACGGCTGGCACATCGGGAGTTATTTACGGTGTAACGGATAAGAAAAAATATGATCATCTTTCAAGAGTAAATACATTCCTGCATGTAAATCATACTAATACAAAGACCCGGTTAGGTGTACTTTTATGCATAAACGGAACCGGAATACTCAATTCCTGGCTGAAGAGGAATTGCGGTGCCAACCTGTCATACAATGAAATGAATGATTTGGCTGAAAAAGTTAACCCGGGGTCGGATGGGCTCTCCATTCTGCCCTTTGGCAACGGGGCTGAGAGAATGCTTGGTAATAAAGAGACTGGAGCCAGGATAACTGGATTAAACTTTAATATTCATACGAATGCACATTTATTCAGAGCTGCACAGGAAGGAATAGCATTTTCCTTCAGGTACGGTCTGGATATAATGAAGGAGGTAGGTATTGATCCCCAGGTGATCAGAGCCGGTGAAGCCAATATGTTTCTTAGCAAGGTTTTCCGTGAGGTCTTGTCAACAATAACAGGAACAGTAATTCATCTGTATAATACAGACGGATCAATAGGTTCAGCCAGAGGAGCTGGAATAGGATGTGGTTATTATAAGTCTGAAAAAGAGGCATTTAATGGTCTGGCAACTGTTGGCGTTACAGAACCAGACAAGGTAAGATCAAATAGCTATTCAGAGGCATATTTAAGGTGGAAGAATTTGCTTTCTGAGCTATAACATTTAGATTTTCATTGTGTGCTTTGTTTAAATTTTGCGAACTTTGCAATTGACTGCTTTTGAATTTGTTCTATTTAAAAATATTCATTATGATTTACAAAGGAAAAAAAGAGGCATATCCCGGTATTGGCAAGATTGAATACGAAGGTAAAAAATCTAAAAACCCTCTGGCATTCAGATGGTATAATGCTGAGGAAGAAGTGAGTGGCAAACAGATGAAAGATCATCTCCGTTTTGCGATTGCTTACTGGCATTCATTCTGTGGTGACGGATCGGATCCGTTTGGCAATGCTACCAGGTTATATCCCTGGAAAGATGCCGGTACTGATGACAAGATTAAACAGAGACTCGATGCTGCATTTGAATTCTTCACCAAAATTGGCGCAGGATATTATTGTTTTCATGATGCTGACGTTGTTGGTGACGGTACTGTTTTCGAAATGGAGAAAAGACTCGAAAAGATTGTCCCTGTTATGAAAAAGATGCAGGAACAGACAGGTGTTAAGCTTCTCTGGGGAACTGCAAATCTCTTTTCAAATCCCAGGTATATGAATGGTGCAGCAACAAATCCAGATTTTACTGTTGTCGCTAATGCCGCAGTACAATTGAGGAATGCGATTGCCGCAACTGTTGCCCTGGGTGGTGAAAACTACGTATTCTGGGGTGGCAGGGAAGGTTATATGAGCCTTCACAATACAAACATGAAAAGAGAGCTTGAACATATGGGAATGATGCTTTCGATGGCACGCGATTATGGCAGAAAAATAGGGTTTAAAGGAACGTTCCTTGTTGAGCCAAAACCAATGGAGCCTTCAAAACATCAGTACGATTTTGATGTAGCCACAATAATAGGTTTTTTACGTCAGCACGATCTTGATAAAGATTTTAAGCTCAATATTGAAGTTAACCACGCTACTCTCGCCGGCCATACTTTCCAGCATGAGCTTCAGGTGGCAGTGGATGCCGGACTTCTTGGGAGTATTGATGCCAATAAAGGCGATTATCAGAACGGATGGGATACCGATGAATTCCCTACAAATCTATATGAGATTACCGAGGCTATGATGGTTATCCTGCAGGCTGGAGGATTTACGAATGGAGGTATAAATTTCGATGCTAAAGTCAGACGGAATTCCACTGATAACGAAGATCTTTTCATTGCCCATGTAAGTGGTATGGATACATTTGCAAGGGCTCTTGTCATTGCCGATAAAATCCTTAAAAACAGCGATTACTTTAAGATGAGAAAGAAAAGATATGAATCGTTCGATAAAGGAGCCGGGAAAGATTTTGAGAAGGGCAAACTGACTCTCGCGAAACTCAGAGATATTGCTTCTGAGCTGGGAGAACCTGAGATCAGAAGCGGAAAACAGGAGCTTTATGAACAACTGATTAATATGTATCTGGCTTAGGTACTTTTTACCTCTGTGTAATTATATTGTAGAGATAGGTCTCAGACCTGTCTCTACCTATTTTCAGACCTGTCTCTACTTAAATGGGAGAGGTGAAGACCTCAAAAACCGGCGGATCAGCCATTGTCTTTTTAACCTTACATAATTCTGCTACCGATATCACAGCTTCTTTGTATTTTTCAGGAAAATCAGGAGGAAGCTTTATATCCAGTTTGATATTGACTGGTAATCCTGTTTCTTCGTCGAATTCGGCTGTCTGAATTATTTTAATGTTATCTGTAGGGATCTTCCGGTTATCACAAAATGATTTTACATAGATTCCCGCACAGGTTCCAATCGAAGCCAGGAATAGTTCATAAGGTGAAGGGGCTGAGTCCTGACCGCCACTATGGACCGGTTGATCGGTTTTAATTATATGTCCGTGAGAATGAGCAGTTACAACTTTGCCTCCTTCGAATACTATTTCCATGATATTAGATTTGTTAGGTTACAAAATGCACACCTTTAACAAATGAGATGCGGAATTGTTTTAATCCCTTCTTCCAGCAAGAATAAACACATCAAATTGTTTTGATTCTGTTTCAGATATTTTCCTGTCAATAACAAAGCAGGTTTTATAAGAAATATTTTCAAAACGATTATTCCTGAGAATATCTGACAGAGAGTTTACATTAAACCCCCTGTGCCCGGTGAAACCATCCCCGTGAAATGACCCATCCTCCTCATAAAGATCCGCTATGACAAGGTAACCGTTCGGATTTAAAAGCCGATGAAATTTGTTGATAATTTTTTCAATATCATTTACATGATGTAAAACCATCTGTGTGAAAATAAGATCAAATTTTCCGTCATTGAACTCGTTAGTCTCAAGATTAAAATTCAACGTTTTGAGATTTTTCACTTTTGACGACCGTATCTTTTCATCAATCACTTTTACCATTTCTGATGAGTTATCCATCAGAGTGATCTCCTTAAGATAGTCTTTAAGCAAAAAACTGGCGATTCCAGTTCCTGCGCCAAATTCCAGAGCCTTCATATCCTTTTTTAAAGGAATAAGTTTCATAATCTCATTGGCAATGGCTTCGGAACGAGCCCAGTGCATAGGATTATTATCCCATTCAGCAGCTTTGGAATCAAAATCATTCATATTCTGAAATACCAATTTATTAATGGCCGAAATTATCAATAATTTGTTTATAAATTGCAGCGACAAGAACATGGGTACATAATAATGATTCGAAAACTCTTGAAGTGATAAAGAACAAGGTTAAGCGAAGTTTTAAACTTCGCTTTTAATATCCTTTAATCTAAGATTGCTTTAGATATACGACGAAGTCAGAGACTTCGACAAGCTTTTAAAACGAACCTGACGTAATAATTGAAAAAACTAATACCAATATGAAAAAGATATTTCTTATTTCATTAACAATATGTATCACTTTTTTACTTTCAGGACAGAAGCTTCAAACGAAGCTGGAAGGTGTTAATAATGTGCAGGATAAGATTTTTTCTTATTCTCCCAATTCAATTAAAATTGAAGGGTATCTCGGAGAAAAAATTAATCTGGTAATCGATAAACGTATTAAAAGTCAGGATGTTGAACAATTGGTCGAACCATTCAGGCATAAGAATGAGACTCATTTATGGCAAAGCGAATTCTGGGGAAAATGGATACAATCAGCAATTGCATCTTATGATTACAATCATGATCCGGAAATGCTTGTTATCATACATAAGGCTGTAAATGAATTACTTGCCACCCAGATGCCATCGGGTTATATAGGTAACTACTCAGATAGCGCCCAACTTCAGCAATGGGATATCTGGGGCCGGAAATATACTTTACTTGGTCTGCTCGCATATTATGACCTGACAGGTGACAAGGCAGCCTTAAAAGGATCCTGCAGACTGGCTGATAATCTGCTCAGCCAGGTAGGACCAGGGAAAGTAAATATTGTTAAAACCGGCAATTATCGTGGAATGCCAAGCAGCTCTATTCTTGAACCAATGGTCTATCTCTATCGTAAGACAGGAGATAAACGGTATCTGGATTTTGCAAAGTATATAGTTGGACAATGGGAAACTCCCGATGGCCCAAAACTAATCAGCAGAGCCCTGGCAGGAATCCCGGTTTCTGAAAGATTTCCTCATCCTGAGGTATGGTGGTCCTACGAAAACGGACAAAAGGCTTATGAAATGATGTCATGCTATGACGGACTCCTTGAATTATACCGCATAACAGGGGAATCAACTTACCTGAAAGCTGTAGAGATGGCAGTTAAAAATATCATTGAAAGCGAAATAAATATTGCAGGTTCGGGAACTGCATTTGAATGTTTTTATCACGGTGCCAGATATCAGACAGAACCAACTTATCATACTATGGAGACCTGTGTTACAATGACATGGATGAAATTATGTTTTAATCTGTTAAGATTGACAGAAAACCCGGTATTTGCTGATCAGATTGAAAAATCAACATATAATGCTCTGATGGCGTCCCTGAAGGGAGACGGTTCCCAGATAGCCAAATACAGTCCGTTAGGAGGCATTAGACACGCAGGGGAAGACCAATGTGGTATGCACATCAATTGCTGTAATGCCAATGGTCCGAGGGCATTCATGATGTTACCCCGATTTGCGGTTATGGGATCTGATAATGAGGTTTATATTAATATTTACGGGCAGAATAAATCAGTTATACCAGTAAACCCGACGAATAAGGTTAGCATCAACCAGATATCGGAGTATCCAGTTTCAAATATAGTTGAGATAAACATTAACCCGGAAAAATCTGAAAGTTTTACAATTGCTTTTCGTATACCGGAATGGAGTGAAAATACCACGATGACCATAAATGGTAATGATATATCCGGAATCAAAGCCGGGACCTATAAAAAAATCACCCGTATATGGAACAAAACAGACAAGATAGTTTTGAGGATGGACCTTGGAGGAAGAGTTGTAGCTCTTAATGGTTATCAGGCAATTTTAAGGGGTCCTATCGTCATGGCACGCGATACAAGGTTTGGCGACGGCTTTATATACGAATCAGCTGTTGTAAAGGAAAAAGGGGGGAAAGTTGACCTCATCCCTTCCATGAAAAATCCCGCAAATGTATGGATGACATTTAGTGCTCCATTGATTCTTGGAACTGACCTTGAAGGTGATTTCCGTAATCCTTTGCAAATTAATTTTTGTGACTTTGCATCTGCAGGTAATACCTGGGGTGAAGATTCTCGCTACAGGGTATGGATTCCGAAGACTCTTAACGTTATGAAAACGGATTATAAGTCGTATTAACGGCTCATGGCGTAAAGAAAAGAAAGGGAGAAAGGAGAAGGGGAGAATGTGAGATTATGGAATTTTTGTTTCCCGCAGATTACGCTGATTAACGCAGATCAAAGTAAAGCTATCAGCGAAAATCTGTGAGATCAGCGGGAAAATAAATAATCCGTTCTTCAGAATCGATTGATTTTTAGTCTATTTGATCTTGTAATGATCTTCCAGAATCATTCTGAAAAGTTTTCCGGGCAAAATATACTTTAATGCCACGGCCAGTTTTTGCTCAAATGATGCAATGATATACCTCTGACGCGGATTTTTAGTCTCCACGATTTTAACAAGCTTTCCGGCAAGAACTTTTGGTTCCCATCCATTGGCTTCATCTTTCTCAATTATCGTCATCGTTTTCAAATACTGTTCATGATAGGGATCATTGGAATCAGTTGGAGCCAGGAAATTCCTTCGGTTGGCGGAGTTATTAGTATGAAAATCACCCGGATTGATAAGCACGATTTTTATATTAAACTGTCTGACTTCCATTCTGAGAGCTTCACTGAATCCTTCTATCGCAAATTTACCGGCAGAGTAGAAAGCCTGGAATGGCAAACCCATAAGTCCGCCAATTGAACTGAAGTTAATAATCGTACCATATCCCTGTTTTCGCATAACAGGTAAGACTTCCCTTGTCAGATTTACCATCCCGATGAAGTTGGTATCCATCTGGAGTTTAATATTTTCTATTGGAGATGTTTCTATAGGTCCTCCGGTGTGCATACCGGCATTATTTATCAGGACATCAATTTTTCCCTCTTTTTGTAGTATGGTTTGCACAGCCTGTCTGAGAGAATCACTATTTGTAAGGTCGAGTTTAAGTCCGTTTACGGCAGGATTGATTTCTACATCTCTTCTTACCGTACCATAGACAATGTGTCCTTCTGCTGCCAGAAGTTCAGCTGTTTGCTTGCCGAATCCTGATGAGATCCCTGTTATAAGGATGATTTTTTTCATACTTTATTCATTGCTAAAGGTTAATTCATTTTTTCACCACCTCCCCCTTCGGGGTAGGGGGTGTTGAAAAAGCAAAAGTATAGTTTTATATATTTCTTTACGTTTATAAGTGATTTTTATAAAATTTTCTGCCATTAAAAATTTAAAGAGGATGGCTAGTTGG
>Ga0302284_1000182_pt1 | contig 34327 bp, 18 predicted proteins | sample III_Fen_E2_1_FD_198760 | JGI IMG/M metagenome (GOLD analysis project Ga0302284, IMG submission 198760) | Peat permafrost microbial communities from Stordalen Mire near Abisko, Sweden - III_Fen_E2_1 | ecosystem: Environmental > Terrestrial > Soil > Wetlands > Permafrost | place: Sweden: Abisko...
CACTACAGATAATTCTCTGTTCACTAATTTTAGCTATTTCTAGCGCTGTCAGGGAGAATTCAAAATGGAGCTTGATCATGACAGAGCACCTATTCGTATTGAAGTTGAAGAAGATGATCTCAACTCATTAGATGGGTTGTCGGAAACTGGAAAGTTTGGTAAGACCAATACAGACATCAAAAAGAAAGGTGCTGCACCTAGTGTAATTTCTGCGAAGACTCTCTCGTCCTATGGTGGCTCTACGAAATCTTCAGTATCGATTTTAGGCTTTTCCCCAATCCCCACTTAGTATCTTGAGCAGAATGTAGAATTTCTGTGCCGTTGGCTGAATTTCTATGTACTCACTTCCAGCATACAAACCTTCCCCACTTCGATAATCGAGCACAACGGAGCGGAATTATTTGAGGTAGTCAATTTCCTCACAGGGAAGACTAACTTCCCATTCAAGTCCACTATTGATCTACAGACCAAGCGAGCAGAAAAGGTATAAACCTTTTTAAGTCATTTGAAAAATCACAAATCTTTTTTATTTTTAAATTAAAAAATTAACAGGTTGATAAGCTTTACAAGCAATACGATGAGTTGATTAGATTACTCAAAGTAGAAGGTGCGCTCTTGAATCACATTAGGCCTGAACATTTGTTTAGTTACAATGATTATCTTTTCTATTTAAAAACTTTACCTGAGAAAAAGTAACAAACTCTCAGTCCCTCTGCACTGAAAATACCAGCATTGAGGTATCAGTACATATCCGTAGAAACTTGGACTAGTTTGATTTATCAAATGCTCAAAATCTATTATCTTTCGAGGATAAATCTCAAAACATTTAAGTCTATGCCTGGTATACCAGCTGAAAAAACATAAATCCCAGAGTATATCGATGGAAGCAACTTCCTCAGCAGTTCGGAGGCTCTGCTGCTTAACTGGTTTGAGATTCATAATGAGATAATACATCCTGTATAGAAGAGACGTATCAGAAATTTCGATGAAGATTTCCAAGATGGAAACATTTTCGCATCTGCTATTCAATCTTATGTAGGAAAAACTTGCTTTAAAGCATTCAGCACAATGAAAACGAGTTGCAGCACTGATTCGGAAATAAGTTTCAATGCGGAAAAATTAGTCGCAGGCTTGAATGTAATTTAATTTTAGGATTTTTGACAGCAAAGAATAATATGTTAATGCAAAGGGGGGGAAAAAACTAAATGTTTCTTTTTGCTTTTGATATTTTTAGGAAATAGGAATGCAGACTCATTTAGTGGTTAAGGATTTGGTTAAGCCTTCCATGCGAGAAACGCTACTGTTTGGAATATAACTCTACCATTCGTTGCCTCATTATATTCCGAAAGGTTAGCCAATAGTGTTTGCTTGTGTTCTCGGTGAAGAAGTCATAAAAAACATAGAATTATCCAATCCAACAGCAAAACCAATAAGTTACTGGGTGTAGCTTGAACCATTAAATGGAGATTTTTCACTCGAAAGTGATGATAATTTCGTAATTGAACCGAAAAGTACATTTAAATTTAAAGTTAAATACGTCAGTAGAATCTCCGAACCTGTGACAGGACGGATACGATTCACAAACAAAAAGGAAAGTAATGTCAGCGCAGCAGCATTAGTTTTTGAATTAAAATCATAAATCATGGGTAGGATCTCAGAACAATAATGGATGGTGTAAGCATAGCTATTTGAGATAGTAGAGAAGTAAATTCAGGTGACGAACAAATTTGCTTCAGATAATGGAGGAGAATTTATGATTACAGTTCTCTAAGAAAAATTTAAACCTGTAGATGATACAAAGAAAAAGCGCATCGGCAAAAAGTAACTTGGAGGTCCATCTACTGCATCTCCAGCTGATTAAGCTGCTCAAGCTGCTCCGTTGAACCCAGTTCCGATAACTTCACCTAAAACAGCTCAGCAAAATAATGAAGTTTTCCCTTCTTTCTTCTGTTAAAAAACTACTATCAGGTTGAAGAAAAATTAAACTTTGCCTATTACAATCAACTTCGTTCCACTCGTGATGGAAACTCAGAAATGCTATATTATCTTCAAAGATCCCTCAGTTGGTAAGAAATAGCAAAGCTCTTGAACTATTCCAAAAAAAGAATTTTCTTTTTTTATGTCACTTTTTTCAAGGTGAATTTTAACACGAAATGATCGGAACTGTTGATATGCCTCCTCTTATGCCAGACATAATCAAGTTCCCTATGTCAGGTGGATAAACGATCTTCGTGGATGAAGCATATTCATAAGAAATCGATATTCCTTTTGCAAATGAGCCCATGACGAAAGCAAGGAAATATGTGGAATCGCTGATCATTGAAAAGAACAGAGATAAGTACATGAGAGGAGATAAAACGCAAGTTATTCGCCCAGAAAAATTAAACTACCCAGGCGGCAACCCTGATAGTGTTTAATATGATGCGGAAATGAACCCTCCTAATTCATTCATCTAAATTAAATCTTAATTCATGGCAGTTAACCCCTTCAGATTTACCAAGAGATCTCAAGATAAACAAGAGAAATCTGATAGGGTATGGTGTTTTAAAATTATTAGGATACAATTGATGGTTTTTAACCCTTTTTGCTTATTTTGGGTATTTTTAGGGATCAACAGGAGGAGATTAAACCAAAAAATCAGGTTAACAAGAAGATATAGTTTAATAGTCAGTCGGAATGGTGAGTTCTGGTATGAATAAGTTCCCATTCTCATTTTTATTCAAGCAACCTGTCAAAGATTACAAGTTCAATATCACCCTCAAGAATGCTTAGAAGACAGATATTCGTCGATATCGCTGTGAGATCACTGTCTTTCCTAAACCGATCAAAGCAGCATTAGAATTTAGAGTTCCTGCCAGACACAGCACTGTTCAGGATATCCCGATTATCAATAATTCTGAAAGAGACTGGAACATCAAAGTAAAATTAAATTTTTAATACTTCCAGCAAAATAAACTTGTAAAATATGATTTAACTTTGTTATATTTGCTGTTTTTAGGTGAATTTAGTGTAGGACCCAAAGAACTCTAGCGTGTTTGTTCCTCCAGCAAATATCCAAAAAGATATGTTTATCAAGAAGAAAAGCACAGGAGTGTATCCGATCACATTTTCTCCAATTTGGATGATAACAGCTGTAGCAAAGTTGAATTTCTTCAACCCCTTGACGAATGATCTGTTTGAGTATGAGCTGAAAGGATTTGGTGAAGAACCTGTTGCAGAAGATCATATTGTTGTGAATTGTAAAGCCAAACAGCAGACACTTAAAGAAATAGAGATACGTAACCCATACACTGACAAGGAAGTAGTTTACAAAGTTGAGACTGATCTTATTAATGCCTCTGGACCAACTTCACTCACAATAAAACCAGGGAAGAAAGCGAAATATGTTCTTTCATTGTAAGAATTAAATTTTGTTCTGAAAAATTTCTATTTTTCTAAATATTTTTTTACCAACTACAAAAAGGAATCCAGTTTTAAGTGGCTAGTACACGGGATCTATTACATTCCATGAGAATGACGATAAATATCTATGGTACACAGTGCTATTGAATACAGAAAGCCCTAAGCCTGATAAATGCATTGAGCTCAGCACTATTGTGAGACAAGCTGTAACCTTCAGTATTTCAATCAAAAATCCTCTTAATCAACCAATTACCTTTGAAGTGATTATCAATGGAGATGGTCTCATAGGTAAACAATCAAACTGGTTTATCAATAAACAACTTTATTTATTTTTTTCAGGTGAAAACAGTCTCTACGTTGGCGCAAATTAAGTTGGAAGTTATGATCTAATTTATTCTCCTTTGGTGGTTGGTAAAACTCGAGGTTCGATTGCATTTGTAAATGAGATTCTAGGAGAGATTTGGTATGAACTAAGCATGGCCTGCGAAGATATCACACCAAGTCGTTTAGGTGTTTTGAGATGTGAACTAGGAAAAGTTGAGTTCCACTAAATTTACCTTGAAAATCCATCTGAATAGGAAGTTAAAGCAACTGTGAAAGTCTCCAATCCAACTAACTTCGATGTTACACCTGATAATATTGTCCTCAAACCACTATCTAAGACACCAGTTTAAATCAGATACATGCCATCTAATTTAGAAGTCACTGAACAAAGTGAAGTTACGATTCAAACAGCGGAAATCGGTAAATGGAAATATCTTGCCTTCGGGATAGGAATTCCTCCAACAAAGTTCGAACCAAGACTCATGTCTGTGGGGCTTAACAAAGATTATTCTACTATTATTCATTTCAAGAATCCTTTCAAAGAGACCATCAACATCACTATTACACTTGAAGCTGAGGTAAAATTTTATTTTTAGCTTAAGGTAGTTGTGTTTTATAATATTTTTGATTGTTTATGCAAAGGGAGAAAATAAGGAAGTTTTTAAGTTGCTCACGAAAACTAAAAAAAATGAAAATGAGAAGACAACAATGCAAGTTCCTGGGATGAATGTGATTTAGATTCCATTTTCGTTTGTTCCAAGAGAGATTAACTGCTATTACTGCGAGATTGTTGTGTCGATGAATGAAAAAATAGAATGGAGATATCCCATCAAGGGAGTAACCGAAAGTGTAGTTAATGCAGTGATCTATCATCTGAAGACGCAGTGTAGATTAAGTGTCGAGGAAGAAATGAAAATACAATTGCCTGGAGTAAAGGATTTGAATGTTTGTTTTGCAATTTTAAAATAATTCCATTTAACTGATTGTAACTTTCTTTGTCGTTTTTTGCAGATAATGTCCTTCATCAATTCTGATGATAAATTCGAGTTTGAACTTGATGGTATCCCTCCAGAGTTCAATACTCTCATCAGATAGAGTTTTTAAATAAAAACAGCTAAAAATTTTTTGACTTCTCCACTTGATTTCCTTGAATTCCAAGCGAAATTCTCACCTCTCAAGCCTTTCAAACAGACCATAGATTTCAATATCCTTCGTTAGGCAGGAGGAAGATGGAAGTAAGTTCATAGGAATACTTAAAATCATTAGAATTGTTTAGGATCATAATTTTCGAATTAATTCAACTTTCGTTGCTTCCCCCCCTAGGTTCCGTATAACATTGGAAGCTACAGAACCAAAAGAGGATGATATTATTTGTGTCAGTTCAGCACTGCATAAGACAACAAGTGTGACATTCAAGCTTACTAATAAATCTAAGAGTTTTACACCATTTACTGCTGCCTTCACTCCTGACTCTGATGCAGAATTCACAGTGATGCCCAAAGAAGGCAACTTAGAATCATATGGCAGAGAAGGCACAACATTTATCATTTCATTTACACCCATTGAATACGGGAAGATGAGATAAGGCAAGTTGATCATTTAAACTGAAGAAATGATGTGGTAATAGAAGAATTACAAAACATATTTTATTTATGCTAAAATACTTCTTTCTCTTATTTCTTTTTTTTTCATCATAAACAAGGACTTATCTCGTGAAAGGTACCCTCCCCAAATACAATCCACCTTAAGTTGAATAATCTATGATCGATAACAAGCACGACACAGATTAAATATCTAAATCTCTCCATTAAAATCAATCAAAGAATTTTATGGCTGAAAATGTTATGAAGATGAGATAATCTCAAGCTGAATCGATGAGCAAAGGAACTATCAAGAACAATAGTTCCCTTTCGATGCAATTGAGGAATAAAAAGATTTGAAAAAAAAAAAGAACAATTATGAGAGACACAATTTATTAATCTAAAAAAGTTGCATATTTCAAATATATTTTCTGGTAAAATATATGAAAATAAATAATTGTGTGCATTAAAATGATTTAAAACTGTTCTAGAGGAAAAATGCTAAATTTGAAGCAAACAAAGGGGGGAAATAAAATGCGGATAAAGGGATAATTTTAAAAACTACTGGGAAGACTTCAAATCTCAATAACGAAAAACAGAAAAAGAGGAAAAAACCACTTCGATATTAATTCAAGAGAAGAAAAGACGTTTTTACGAAGCCTCACGCAATAAACATCAAAGAGAATGCTCAACAAAGCAAATGGAAAAGGTTTAGCTTAGATTTTTTTAAATCCTTCGAAATTTTATTATTAAAAATGGTCTAGAAATTTGTCTCCATTTTCTTTTTTCAAAATGGCTTCCCATAAAATCTTGCGATTTTGTTTTATCTTTTTCTCTCATTATTTTTACAAAAATGTCCCTTTTTATCAATTTATCTTTCTCTCTTTCGCTTGTTTTCAACACTATTTACTTAAACTTAAGGAATAGCAACTTAAAGATTTCTTAACACCCATGCAATTTTCTTTCATTTTGTTTAGGTCCTTGGAGTTTTGAGGAAGACAATATTTTGCTTGAATGGGTGAAGTAAAATGGACCTTAAAAATGGTCACTCTGTTCTGAGACTATCCCAGGAAGAAGCGGAAAGCAATGCCGAGAACGCTGGTTCAATAATCTAAATCCTAACGTGAAGAAAGGCAACTGGACTGCTGAAGAAGATGACATGATCTTCAAAGGATATCTGCAATTCGGTTCATCATGGAGCAGAATAGCTAAAAACCTAGAAGGTATTTTTTTTACTAAAATCGAAAAAGTAGCGCAATTTATGAATTGCACATGCAATTTTCAAAGTTTTATCCCATTCCTTTTTTCTTCATATTTTCCCACTATTTTTCGAAAATTAATTTATTATTGTGTGGTTTGCTTATCTTTTGTTTTGAGTGTTCTTTCTCAAAGAATTTGACTCACTTGATTTATCTTTGCTTTTTTTAAATGTTCTTTAACTAATTCTTTGATTGAATAAACGACAGGAAGAACAGAAAATTCGGTTAAGAACAGATTCTACAGTACTGTGCGTAAACTCCTCAGTGATTCTGAGAAAAATGGTGTGAAAACTAGTGAGCAACAAATCCGTAATATTATTGAAATGAGTTTAGGGTAGAAGGTTGGTGGGATTTAGTCCAGAGATAATAATGACGATGAAGATTCGCTTGAACGGGGTATTATTTCTTAGTGTAAAAATGAAGAGGAAGAAGAACATTAAGGAAAAGACAAGGAATAACAATAATTTGAAGGAGATGACAATAAAAATAATGAATTAAATGAGAATAAAAAGGAATAATTAGTAAGCTAAAATATAAAATAAGAACATGATGTGATCAAGATCGAGGCATCCTCTTAAGAATAAGTTAATATTGCCGATGGAATTCCAAAAGAACCACAATCTTAAAATGAAATTCTCCCAAATGCAGAAGCAATTCCTTAAAAACTACAAGATAATTAACTTGAAGATGCTGCATAATAAAATCTCAATGATGAAGAGATGAGCTCCCATCCTTCTTCATAGCAAGAAGTAACCAAGAGAAAATACAACAGGAAGAGACATTAAGATGAATATTCTGAGTCTAATTTATTGTATCGGTTATTGAAAAGTAACGATGTTGCAATTAAAAGTTCCAAATGTCTTCAAGATTATTCTGTATTTTACCGGAAATATAAGTAAAATAAATATGATGATAAGAAAAAGTAAAGAAATGGAGAAAATTAAGAAGAAGATGACAGGAGTGGTCTTGGCGATACTGAAGCTGCTAACAATAATAACAATAACAATAACTCTTGTGATGAATCGGAGGTAAAATAATCGGATAAGTTGAATATGCAGTCAAATTAAAATAATAGAGATCGTAAAGTTTCTAATTCCAAAAAGGAAAAGAAAAAGATTATCCTAGAATAGTTAATCTCAGGTGAGAATTCTCGAAAAAAACTGAAACTAAGTGAACCTGATAATAAATATTAATAAGATGAAATTGAAGATTGTGATGGTTCTTAATCTGATGTTGATAATCAAGATAACTTACAAGAATTTGAAGATTCTGAGTTAGAATCTGGTTCTCAGAAAATTAACTTGCAAGAGCAAGACGACAACGATTAAGAAGAAGAAGGGATGTAATTTGGAAAAATGGAATCATAACTTATCAAATATTTCCAAAAAAGCATGGGATAGTTTCTGAAAAAATTCTTAAAAAAATCTAAACCAGGTTCCTAAGGTATTTCTAACGCTACAAGCTCCAAAGTAAAACACAAATATTGATACTTTTAATCACTGAAATCTAACATATTTGTTTGATGTGTTTGACAGGAAACGAGCAATAAAAATAAAAAGAATAGAAGCAAATCAAACTCAACAGCATCGCAAATTCAACAACAATAGCAGCAACCAAACTAGATTTCACTTTAAAATCAAATTAAAGAATAAATCTCAAAGTAATTTGAAAAACTCAAGGGAACAAGTCTCCAACAGAATTCTTCCCAAAGCAGTCTTGAAACACCTGATGAACTCAAAGCATACAAAGGTGCAGTAGATCTGAAAAAATTAAACAAACTAACTACAATTATTTAAGAATCGCCGAGTCATAAGATATCCTCTATCCCCTTGAAGAAAAACACTTAAATAAAATAAGAAGAAACAACGATTGATTCTAAACAAAAACAGCCAAAATAGTAACAAGCATAGTTTTCACAGAATTCTTAGGAAATTAACACATAATTAAGTGACAGTAGTGGTGGTTTAACTCACTCGAACCCTTAGAACCTTTAGACAGCGAATCCACCGATAAATACAAATTTTTAGTCTTCAAAATCTTCTTTTGTTTTGAATAAGAACTCAACCCATTTGAGTTAGTAATCTCTTCATAAAATTGGCAGTTCTTCAAGTCTCAACAGTTAACCACTTAACAACAATCAGAACATACATTCTACTGGATAACCTCCATAGAATAGTAATCAATTTGGTATAAATCCTCCATAGAATCCTCCACAGAAGATTTAAGCTGCTCCTGTTATATCGTAAAATTTAGATATTGAGAGCCTAAAAAATCTCATAAACAATAATCTTTTAGTTAATATGGTTCCAGGATAGGAACCAGGATCAGCACCTAACTCCCAAGTAGACCAAAAGATGGTATTTCTGTTAAATTAACTTTGCACTTTAGAGTCTATGCTCACTAACACAAAATAAGAACTAGTTAAGCTTGAAGAAAGTCTTTACTAGCAAGCTCCAAATCCAATTTCTAGCTCAAATGGAGGAAGAATCTCAAGTAATCAGAACAATCTTAACTTATTTACTAGTTTTGACCAATAACTTCATGGAAACGGAGGTGGAATGCCTTCAGCAGCCTTATCTTTAAATCACCTTCCTTCTTTCAACTCTAGGAACAACTTTGAAAGAAATGAGAACAACAACAATGATTTAACACTGAAAAGATAGAATTCCAATAAGGATAATGTATCTTAGTACTCTGACTTTGATAAATTTATCAATCATGGTAGTTGATTGTTCATTTTTCTCAAGTACTTTTTTTCTCTTTAACTTATTATTATGGCTTGATTTTATGATTAAAAAATACATTCTCTATTTTCCCTCTTCATGGCAAGAAATTTGTTGTTTTTTTGTTGTTGATTTATTGTGAAGATATTATTTTTTGAGACTTATTGTTTAGTTACACCAGAAGAAAGTTCAATTATTTAAAAATTAAACATATTATAAGTTTTTATAAGAAGCATACAATATCAATACAAATATTATCTATCCCTTCACTGTCAGAAATCTATTTTAGATCTGTTTTGAATTTTTACAAATTCTGTTAAAAGAACTTCAGCTTATTTTTGTTTAATACCACATTTTTGCATACTCCTATCTTTCCTAGACGAACTCACGTATGGAAAATGATTTCAAATCATCGCTTTGTAGTTGTCATATTTGAGAAAAAAATCATTGATTCAACAATTTCATGAAATTGCAACTTCCATCTAAATGCATTGTGGAAGGAAAGCTATTACTTCAGCTTTGAATTGAATGGATTTGATGTATTTCTTTTAATTGAGTTTAATTGAACTGAGGAGCTAAATTGTGCTCAAGCAGCAAGGATTAAGTAACATGAGTAAAAATCCACATTTCTCAGGAGAAGAAAAGCATGCATAACTTCAATAGAAATCCTCCTCCTAAGAATAGCAAAGGTTGCTTCTCTAAGACAAGTAGACTCAATAATTATGATCTTTTTCTTTGAGATTTGTTTGCTAAACTACAACATTTTCTTAAAAAAGAAGATGAACACAAGTCAAAGAATGTGCAAACTAAAACTCTTCAAATGGAAGGATGCAATAAGACCTCCTAAAGATAAAATCTTGCAAAAAGAAGATGAAGAAATGAAGTTGAAAAAATAGGATGCAAAAGAAATGATGAGTTCATTAATGACGCAAATATGCAAATGTGAGTAAATGAACAAAAAAAATTCAATCAAATTCATTCAACGGCGATAAGGGGGGAGAATATGAGGAAGGAAAGTAGCTTTTTTGTCTTGAGAAATCCATCTGAAAGGCCTTTTCATTCCGATAGAGGTAGTTGGTCTGGAGTGTGGGGGCTCTGTAACTTGTCTAGAACTAGATTCAGTTCTTTAAGGCCTCTCATTTTACTAAACCAAGGTCTTCATTAGATCTCTTAGTTGATTCATGTTCTCTTCTATTAATGAGAACTTGGTATCCCATTTTTTTTCTATTAATGAGAACTTGGTATCCCATTTTTTTTCTATTAATGAGAACTTGGTATCCCATTTTTTTTCTACTCTAGCAAACTTGGTATCCAATTTATTTTCTAAACCAGAGAACTTGGTATCCCATTTGTCTTCATTGTGCTTCCTTGTTGGCAGAAAATATTTGTTAGAGATGGGAATTTAAATTTAAATAAGAACTCACATTTCTTGTCTCATGAATTGAAACTCTTATTCCAGATTCGTAACTCTGGAGGACTCCTCTGATGGCTACTGAAAGCTACTCTTGACCATTGAACTTCTTTCTCCTACTAAGAAAAAATTAATTCGCGATAATTTAAAAGTGTTTTTCCTTTTAATTTAAATTTGCTGTACTGGTTTGAAAGTTGAAAGATTGATTAGTCATATCAAAGGTCAAATGTTTTCTAATTAAACGACTCGATTAGAGATTTTAAGCCGAAGAAGGTTTAAAGGATAGCCCATTCACAGATTATTTTGATGCTGAAGACGAATGAGAGGAGAATTTATTTAAAGATGATTAAATGCTTTAAATGTTTCTCATTTAATTTGTAGACGTAAATTTAAGAGGAGTCTTATAATTTGACATTCTGCACGTTGAACAGTAATAGTTTTATTATTTTTTTTGAGTTTTTTTTTTAATAATAAAAATATTATAAACTGCGAGAGAGCTCCATTGATTTATAAATTGCTAGCCGAATATTTTCTTCCCGTTTGTATCATTATTAAAGATACCATTAAGATACAATGATTCAGGAGAGAGAAGTAATTGGTTCACAAAAATTGATGATTAGTTTTTCAAATTAATCTTCTTAGCAACGCACATTAATTGTTCTTTATCTTGTCCATCAGCGTCAGCGTCGCATTCTTGCTTCGAGTTCTAAATATCTCCTTCTCCCAGCGATCCATTAAAATGATAAGCGCACTGGCTTTTAGGGAATTATCTCTTAGTGAGAGAAAGAGAGAGAAACATTGAAAATCACTCTGCCTTAGTTATTCGATATTGATCATCAAGCAAAAGAATATTTCTGAGGATTAAATAAAAATTAAAATAGCAATCAACACCAAAGTTTAATTCTTCTGAATCAGATTGCGTAAGCAATTAAATCTGATATCAATGTATCTTGTTATTTTTAATTCGTTAAGAACAACACAATCTATGTTACCCTGATTTCATGAAACATTCTTCAAGATACAACAAGAAATAAGTTTCCTAGTGTAACCTTAAGCAATGGTTCTCAGCAGTTGATCAGTTACTGAGAAGCACAATATCTTGATAGTTTTTCTTTATGTATTTTTCTTTATGTATTTTTTCTTAATAATCATTGATTTATGATTGTTTTTCGAGGATTTTCATAATCAAGGATTTATTATTCTGATTCAATATTTTTCATATCAATAACAAATTGTAACAAAAATTAATTAGCCGCACATGTTTAATTGGAATCCTTCAACATTCCTGCTATTGCTGATGATACGCGAACAATAATAATATTTAGTATAAGTAATATTTTTAGCAGCCATCTTTTCTTATTTAATATGAAAAAGTGAAAAAAACAAAACAAGAGGGAAATGTTTTGTTAAAAAGAAAGTTATTTATAAATAAGCTGCCAGTTGAAAGTCACTAGCCTTTCTTTCATGGGAGGGAATAAGTAGATCAATATTTTTAAAATTAAGTAAATAGATAAACAAACTAAAAAAGATAAGATCGAAGAAACTCTAGCTCCAGAGAGAGATTTAGACTGCCCAGATCGAGTTCGATCTCCAAGAAGAATCTGAGAAAACTGTTCAGTTTTCTTCATATTTCCAATGACATTTTCTCCATTTTTGAGATTACTGAAGCATCTAGTTTCCTCCAATTACTTCAATCATATTATCATCGCTCTCATCTCGATTGCTAATTAGTTCACCTGTAATTATTAGAATCATTTTCCAAAAAAAAAGTCATTTTCATTTTTTTGCGCATCTATATTACTAACAATTACTCGATAATTGTAACCATTATTCTTTTCTTTTAAAAGTCTTTTTCTGGGTAATCTACGATGCTCCCGAAACAAAAGCAGTAGCACTTTCTTAGAAGGTTCTTGGATGGATGGCTCTTAGTTTTTTTCTCAGTGCATAAATCATAATAATATTCTTCGAAATGCAAAAAACTAAAAAAGAATAGCAAACCAAGAAGCCTCATTCTTCATAAAAGGAAGTTGATAAGGATCATATTCTACAGACTTTACGGCAGTATGATTTAAAGGATGATAAACTATTTAGATTTTTATTTCATGCGATGAACATATGCTCAAGTATCTGCTTTGGCTACTCGAATATTTGGGTGTCACAAAAGCAGGCGCACAATCATCAACAGCTATTAATATTCAGCTTAATGCAACTAGCTCTATGGCATGAAATTAGAGAATCAGTAGATTTAAAAGATGTAGGAATAGGATCGTTATGTTTCTTAGTTTCTGCATTTATTTCCTCTGAAAATCTAGAAAATTCAGAAGTCTATTTCATAATTTTAGCATTCATTGGATATGCATTTGTGATGCTTCTAAAGCATAAACAAACTTTTAAAAATGAGAGTGAGACCTCCAGTGGGAGAGATGCAATTCAAAGTGATAGTAAAACTGGTCATCAAGCTGGAAATTTAAATGCAGGAAGTATAATGAATCCTACTGAAAATCCTCTTGTTGAAGATGGAAAAAGAAAAAGAATACCATTTAGTTCTATTCCATTCTCTCGTTCGATGGGATTATCTTCACAGTTTCCAATTTAATAAGAAACATAAATCTAAAAAACAGCCAAACGGAATTAGACTTTGAGGTGGTAAGGTACAACGACAACTACTAATGGGCAAATTGAAATTGCTATGATAGATTAGAAATTATCAAGAATTTTATAATCTTAATACCAAAACCAACCAGCTCTTACAATAACTAATCCTGACATTCCTCTTGAAAGCAATGACATAGGATTAAATGAGAATTTGAATAGTCATTTACAATTTTACAAAGGCATGATAGAAAGACTAGATTCTGCTATTTTTGTGATTGGAGGACCAAATGATGTCACTGAACCATTGAATTCAAAAGCATCGATGTTTTTTGAGAATTATTTTGAAGATGAGAGTGTTGATCCGGATAGTTATGATTATCCGACACTTTTCAATAAAATTCGAGTTAAGGATTATAATAAAAGTTCCTCGAATTATCTGTCTTCATTAGGGATTTCTAAAGTAGAAAAGGAGCTGACGAAACAAGAATAAATACATTCTCTCATTCAAAAAAAGGGAACTCTTGGATAATACTTTAACTAGAGTTAGATTAAAAACCGTAAGTCATCCCCGAACGTATTAGCTAACATATCTTAGCAGTTAGTATAATAAAAGTAGAATCATAGTAATTTGAAGTTAGGTTTTAAGACAAGTCAAACGATCCATGGTGAACTTCAATTTTTAAAACATAATTCAGAAAGAAAAAGCGGAATCTATGATGATAAAGATAAAGTGGACACACATAACAATATCAGAGGAACTTAACTTATATTTCCTGAAATTACTCTACTGAATCTGATCTAGAAGATTTTAGATACAAAAGATCTCCGAATAAGCTAGAGGATCGAGACAATCGAAGTGATTGAATTTGAAAGTGACGAGAAATTGTAGGAGATTCTCAAATTCACATAAATCAAACTTTACACGTATTTGCTCAATGGCGAATAGTTTCTCTTTTTGCAGTTCCAAAACAACCGAGAAAGAGAAGAACTAATGTGCTAAAACATCCATAAAGACATCGAATATTAGACATTCAAGACAATTTCTCATGAGCTAGGCACTTACACGAATTTCATTCTTTAGATCCTTGAAGGTATATTTGGTTATTTTATCAAGGAAAAAAACATTTAAAAAATGAATATTTTTTATTTATTTTCATGGTTTTAGGAGCAGCTTCAGATAATTCAATTCCTTAATAAATTAAAGTGGACTATTTTGATGTAAGAATTCTTTGATTTAACATATCCCAAGTAATGTCTGTTTGTTTGGAGATAGAACTTAACAAATAATGCAAATCTAATGAATTGCATCATTTAAGATATCAGAGATTACAATAATCACTTGAATCACGATTTACGGATAAAAATCACTTCAACAATGCTTCGACCGCTAATTTATCGCACATGCAAAATGTTCTAATAAATCGCAAACATGAAGCAGATTGAATTTGAAGTTCTCATAAATGCTGATGTACCTACAAAGATTTTCTCGGATAAGATGAAAATACAGCAGATTCTCGTTCATCTTATTTAGAACGGTTTGAAATTCTCTAAACGTGGAGGAATACTTTGCTTGTCGCTCTCGTATAATTCTCAAACAAAATGTATTTGCTTTTCGATTTGTGATAACGGAATTGGTAATTTTCACAATTAATTCTCATTTTTTTGTTTTGAAATTTTTTCTGAGAAATAAATGAAATTTTACCTTTATTACCTTTCTAGGAATGGATGAGAATGAGATATAACGACTCAAGACATTACTGAATAATATATATTTAGCAGATAAGGTTTCTGCTCATTCTTCAGGGTTCGGATTTGGCTTAACAATCAGCAATATTCTAGCTAAGAAAATTCTCTTCCAAAGAAATAACCAGAATTAAGAATCTCTTGAAGAAAACGAACCAGGAATACATTTTACTTCGCAAAAAGGAACAGGATCTGAATTTCGATTTTATATTAATACAACAGATGGTGAGAATATAGTGGCATAATCGTAAAGCATTGAAACTGATTTAAATCTTATTGCTCAAAAAGGGCGATTCTAAAAAGTTAAAGTAAAAGAAAAATGAGCTCAATTTGTTAGAATTAATGATTCATTTTAGCAAAAACGAATAATAATAATTATGTTATATATTTTCCACTATTAATTTGCTATTTTGTTTTGCTTTTTTAGATAAATGAATACGAGTACTTTGAAATAGAAGATGAATTGGAAATATCTGAAAAAAAAGATCTCAACATCGATCCTTAAGTCGAATGCAAAAACAAAGAAAATGACATTGAATAATAAATAATGTTTAACTAAAAAACACCCATGCGTACTCTTTCAGTGAAACTCACCTAGAAATTTGAAAATTTCTGTAAATTTGCTGATACATCCCTATTTTTCACCAAAGAACTACATTCCCCTAACGAAATCAGCACAACATGTATTTCAAGACAGATTGATTCGATTCCCCCCTTATTTGTACTTTATTCTTTTTTCTAGAATCTATGCTCAAAACTCCAGGAGACAAATTATTTCAAAGATAAATCACCCATTCGTATTTCATAAACGCTATCATCCCAGAACGATCTTAATCTCTCGCAGAGCAAGAAACAGATGAAGAAATCTAAAGTGTTTCCATCCCACATCTGACTGTAACACAGCACTAGCGAAAGTTCTATAAAATCTTGATTGCAGATGACGAAATGATGAATATTTTTGGGTTGAAAATAATCCTGAAAATGCTTGGAATCGATAATTTTTCTATCCTCACCGCTATCAACGGGTAAGAAGCAGTGGATATCTTTCAAGATTACCTTCATAGCAAGAGTCAAGAGTATTAAATAAAGCTGATTCTGATGGATATTAATATGCCCGTTTTGGATGGATTAGAAGCTACAGAATAAATTTTCAAATCCCTCGCTGATTATAAGGTCTAAAATCATGACAAAGTAACTTCGATGATTGAGACTAATATCGTTGCTTGCACTAGCTATGATGACTACGATACTAAATTAAGCTGCTTTGAAGCTGGCATGGTTTCTTATCTTTCAAAGCCATGTAACAAAGAAGGACTTTCTCATATTCTTAATAAATACTTTTTCTAATGAGATGTCGAATCGGAAGAGCAAAACAAAAAATAATCTATGCCGCTGCGTCTTCCCCAGCTGATTTTTTCTCACAACCTTACTCTATTTTTTCTTTACTTTCGAGTTTAATAAATCTAATTTTGGTTTTTTTCTTCCCTTCAAATTATTTATCTTATAAAACTCTACATTTTCAGGGAAGGAAATTATTAGAAAAACTGATTATAAAAAAAAGTATTTTCCATTGAGTAAATAGCAATAGCAACAATAATTGCTATCTCTATTCGAGTTATCGAAAAGTATTTTAATAAAAATATCTAAATTAAAGATTGGAGATTGCATTTCTATGGTCGATTAGTGAAAGATTAAAAATATCTGGGATTAATTTATAATTTCTTTTTTCGAGAAATCGAAAGGACTTTTGATCTTAGAGTGCGTTGAATAAAATAGACAGTGCTGGACAATAATCTATGCAATTTCCGTTTTATTAAAACACTTCTCTTGAAACTAAAATTATCCCATTCTACCCTCGAATGATGAAAAAAGTTTGAGAGCGAGAAGAGATCAAACTTTTAAAATTAATCCATGCATATTGGTATTATTTATTGCCATTAGTTTAATTTAGAACTGTAAGAAAAAGTCAGAGAAAGAGAGGGGGGAATTGGATCCTAATATTAGAAGTAACAAAAAAATTAAAAAATCGTTTAAACTACAGATTAATAAAAAAAAATCAAAAAGAAATGGCTCAAGGCATTTGCTTACAATAATTACGGAATCAATATAATCGATTTGATATCAAACCTCCAATTGTTTTCTCCATTCTCGCTTCAAATGTTGCTTATTTACTCTCTAAAGGAATCAAAACAACTGCGATTCTAGATGCAAGTCATGAATCTTTTATCCTCCACTGCAGTTTGGTTCATGAAGGCGTTCTTGAAACTCGCATAGTAAAATGCTTTATTGCTAATTCCTATTTGCAACTATCGAATGCAGTAGAGCTGTTCTAATTCCAAAAAGAAGCTTAAGGTATCTCCCCTACGTTTGAAGGGTATGAAGATTTCATGCTTAATTCTCAAGATGAGATCATGAACTTCATCAGAAAATCGTTTTTTAGAAACTCTCTTGACAATCTCTATCGTCTTAACTGTTCTAATGGCCTCTTTGACCATTTTGATATGATCCGCAAATGGATCTTAGAACTACTTGAGTCTGTCTGTTTACTTCACGAAAGAGGACTAGCGCATGGTGGAATTAAAGCTTCAAATATCTTTGTAAATCAAGACACCAATAAAATTTATCTCGCAGATTTTGGATTTGGCAGAAAGAATGAGTTAATCCATCGAAAACTCAGAGAAAGAGAACTAACCATTCCACCTGAAAAACCAGAAAATCTTGCTTACTTATAATTCAAAGATGTGTATTCATTGATGATCTTGATATATTAGATGACTTTTGGGTTTGATTGTTCTTAGCAAATTATTCAATCCCTCCAGTTTGGAGCTCCTTTTGATGAAACTGAGCAGGGCGATAATCCAAATGATAGTGAAGAATCTGAGTTCAAATATCTTGTTGTTAAGCTAATGAATCGAGTTGTATGTGGACGTGCAGCGAATTCGACAGGTTAATCAATATTCTATGTTTCAGATATTCTTCATTTGAGACGAGGAATCGATTCTCCTAAGAATTCTCCAAGAAATATTGAGAAAGTATTGCTGCAAACTCTTGGATTTGATAAAATGACTAATGGATACTTGGCGCAATCTTCATTTGGAGCAGATAATTCTCCATAAGTAGATTCTTAAAATTGGAAAGAAAAACAAGCTTTTGAAGAAGAAAAATAAAGCGAAGAAGCTTTTAAATCCAACGTAAAATAGTCCGCTACTCATAAAGGATCCAAATCGATGTTTTTGACCATTTAGGAGTAAGTAGATATCTATAAAAAGAGTGATTTTGCGAGATATCAAGAACAAAGTGATTCTAACAAAAAGTCAAATTCTTCAAGTGAAAAGCTTAAATCATGCAATATCATAGCAGATTAACCTTAGATGTCAGAACTTAATCGAATTGAAGATATAATCTAAGTGTTTAACCCTTAGATAGATCTGAAATAGTAAATTCATGAAGAGTCAAATCAAGAATAACAATAAAATGTTCCTTCAGATGACTAAAACTCTTCTAGTAAGGAATTGAGTGCATTAAATCGAAGAAAGGTTTAATCTATGGATTCTAGGGATTAGTAAAATCAGATAATCTCAACCACATATCACAAAACTGAACCTGGTATTGAAAATACACAGTCTGATTTTAACACTTCTTCAGAAGTTAATTAACAAAAAGATTACATTCTTTGTTTCAAAAATTCTGATTAAAAAGTGGAAAATGAGAAATCAAACTAGTTAGATCATGTTCGATCGCTTACAGAACCTTAATAAGATAATAAATATGAAGACTGTTGGGAATTTGATTTTTCACAAAAAATTGATGTGCAAAAAGGAGACGACATCAGAAAATAGGATTATGCTGAAGTGGAAAAAATTTAAATAAAAAATGCAGATTAAACACTGACAAGAGCAGAGAAAGACAATTTTATAAATTAAACTGGAACATAACTGCAGTAATTCAATTAATAAAACACAGATTAGAATTAAATTAGTAATAAAATCGAAGAAATTATCTCTATTAATATGAAAGTTCCAATTCAAAATCAATTCCAAGAAGGAGGAAATGTCATCCCATAATAGGGATAGAAACAAGTAGATTTACCAATTCAACAATTTGAAGAAGCAGCAATGTAGAATTATGAGATTCTGAAAGCTCCAAATGGTAGGATTATTTATCAAGGGCAGGTTATTGAAGGGTAAAAACAAGGATTAGGGGTTCTGTTTAACGAGCAAGGGTAAAAAATTTATGAAGGATATTTTTTGAATGACTAATACCACGGTAAAGGTAAAGAATTCTATGAAAATGGATATATTTTACATGATGGAGATTATTAAGAAGGAAATCTTAATGGGTTTGCTCGCTCGTATAATAAAGATGGAAGTTTAAATTATGAAGGTATGTATTAGCAGGGATTATGTGATGGAGAGGGGGCTAAATTCAATTCGTAGAATGTATTGATTTCGATTGGATAGTACTAAAAAGGGAAGTTAAATGGATAGCTGAGAAGATATTTTGAAGATGGAAAGATCGAATTTGAAGGATCTTTCAAGAATAATAGAAGAGATGGATAATCGGTAGAATATTATAGAAATGGTTAGGTGTAATGTTCAATTCTGTATAGAAAAGGTAGGAAAATTGAAGGCTAAGAATTCAATTAATCTGGAGAGATCACATTCAATGGGAAATACTCCGATGAAGATGTTGATATTTGCTGATATAAAAATCTATATTGTTTATTAATTTTATAAGGAGTGATTATTGAAAAATTGAATGAAATTTGATATTTTTATGAAGATTATTTAATTATATTGATTTGAAACACAAAGAAAGAATCGATTTAAACTGAAACATAAATTTTAATACTAGGATATTAAACAAAATAGGGAATATCTGATGCCTTCTTTGAGAAAATAATGCAAAGTAGAAATTTGATTCAGTGTTTTTTTTGTTTAACACAATTTAAAAGTGAATTAATAACTGAACTCACAAGCAGGATAATGAGTGATCTAAGTAAAATACTCTCAGTGGAAAACGAAGAAGATTGTGAAGTAGCTAGTACGCCAATTCGAACTGTCAGGGCACTCAAAAATAAATATTCTTCGTAGACTAATATTGCTAGTAGAGATGATTACACAAGTGAGGTTATTGGTAGTAATAATATGTCAAAATCATCTGTATCATCGAATCTTGGATTAGGCTTCTAGCAGAATCAGAATACATTTAAATCTTAAAAAAATATTGCTGAAGACAATGCGGATTAGTAAAAAGCTGGATTGGGCATCAAACCAGCATAATTTTAAAGAAAATAACTTCATTCGCTGACTACAACCCTTCCTTAAAGAAACGGTAATAGGGAAAATGAAAATACTCATCAGTTTAACGCTCTTGAACTCCCTTTAGAGGATCATCAACCCTACGCAAAAACTGAGTTTTAAATTGGGAGATAAATGGTAAGCTAGAATCCAGCGAAAGAATAGCTTAAAACTCCATAGAGTTCAAGCAGAACAGATTTATCTGTTCTTCTCCCTCTTAACGATAAAACGAATATTTAAAGCGAAAAGAACTAATTCTTCAGGAGATTCAAGAAAAGAGTAGAAACAATGAATGAAATACCAATTTTGAAAGAATAAGAGAATCAATCACGAATTCAGTATTAGAATATTGATGTTGAATATGGTATCAGATTGGTCATGTCTAAAAGCAAGCGTTTGAGAGATAAAATAGAAAAAGAAAATATTTCTGAATAATTCTTAGCTAAGACAATATGGCAAAGCAAGCCATTTAAGATTGAATATTCCATGTTTTTACTGCAGTAAGTGCATTTGAAAGTAATCAGCCCTGAGTTTAAGAATATCAATAAGAAAGCGTTTGATAAACTTGAAAACTTTATTATTGCCTGCATAGACAGGGCAAGGCATAAAGAAACTCTGCATGGAGATTATCTTCGATGCTCAAATTCTGTTCAAAGTCTATTTTAAAAATAAATTGATGAGCTGAATGCATAGCTCAATAATCCGAATAAAATATCCTTAGATGAAGAGGTGATTTGTGCATGATGATACAATATTTGAAAAAACATAGATACAGTATATGTTGAATGGATAATAGAAATAACCAGCTGGATTTGCGAAATAAGCCTGAAGAGTTATGCAAACTACTTTTGTGATTTAATAATATTCTAGAAAATAAATAAGATTATAGCTGCATACAGCAAGGTTTATAGTAGTTTTTTAGATTTTTAAGAGCATTTGTCAAGATATATTAGTCAATTTATAATTTTAAAGTTGGAATCTATTCCAAAAAAAATAATAGAAAGTTTATTTAAGATTGCTACTTCATGCAATACTCGAACACTTTTATTGATGATCTGCTTTGGTAATAGTAGCACTCTGTTGTCTGATGTGTTTAAACAAAAAGAAGTATGGGGGGGAATTATTTCTGAAATCATGGGTAAATTGAAAAGAAAAGGAGAGGTAAAAATCTATTACACATAAAATAAAATAAGGCAATGCCTAAATATCTGTTAGATTTCTGTTATGTCCATAGGAAAAGGAGTTAAAAAGCATGGGTTAAAGATGATATCTTTGAAAAATTGTAGCAGTAAATGAAAGTAATCCATTTGTGATTAGAAGGAAAAAAATGAATGTTTTTTATGTTTAAACATGATTTGCTTATTGAATGTGTAATTTAGCTTTGTAAAATATGGAAGCAGAAGAAAAATAAGCATGAGAAAATTTTGATTTTGATATAAAAGAGAATCCAAAATGAAAATTTATAGAACCAATGAGAATTTTGAAGTTAAGGAACACAGAAGAAGAGGGAGAAAGAGAGTCAGTTTCTTTTAAAGTAAAGAATAATAAAAAAAGTGCTTTTCCTGCTAGCAAACAAAGAGAGAAGAAAAAAAAGAAAAAGCATATTTATCACTTCCCACTCTCTCCCCCCCCCTTCAAATTCGCTTGTCCCAAAAGAATAGACCATTTAACATACCCTTGAAGACTTTTAGTTCAATTCTAATTGACACAGGATCGTATATTTTAAAGAAGCTTAAAATAAAAGAACAAATCAAATATTTATGAACGAACAGGAAGAATCAAATGACCAGCCCAAAACAGGTAGTAGTAGACTTAGGTCTCTTCTTCCCATGCCTTCAACTTCAGATTCCTCCCCCAAACTAGAGGAGCTCAATAGTAAAAATCGTGTTTCCCTTTTAGCATCGAAGACTAATTCAGAAATAGTTCTTCATCCATCTTAGTAAACTGAAATTCACCATGTTTAAGGATAATCTCTAAAATAAGCTGAATTCCTCTAAGAAACTCTCTTTTAGCCTCTAAAATATTGCAATTTACATTTCCATAATTCCTCGCCAAACTGTGCTCCTAAATAACCACCTCCGCGACAGAATTCAGCTTTTTAATTCAAATCAGATAGATAGGCACTCAAAGGAAAAATGGCCTCAAAAGATCATCTGAAAAGCACCGAATCTGGAAATTCTAGTTTACGAGAAAGTAGTGACAGTGACTCAAGTAGCAGTTCCAGCAGTAATTCTAGCAGCGAGGTAAGTGGTGAAGATGATATACAGGACTTGTAGTCCAGTCATAATGAATAATCCTAGCCAAAAAAACGAAAAGAAGATAACGAAAAACAATATCCACTTTAGCTTGTATGTGTCGAAATCAAATGCAAGGAAGCTAGCAAGTTATGCTGCGCTAAGTGTCTCAGCTCTGGACCACATGAAGGTCATGAAGCAATATGCCTGAAGACTGTAACTCAGCAGATCTAAGGTGCTATGAAAACAGGAGGAAAATTAGGCTAAATTACTGTAGAGAAAATAGAATAGAAATTTCATGACCTTCAAACGCGTCTAGACGAAAGTAAATCAGCCATGATAGAGTAATTTAATATCGCCAAGCAACTCCTCAAAGAAGAAGCAGCTGCTGCAGTTTGTCCTGGTGCCCCTCTCGAAAAATAAGTCAAAGTCTGGAAGGCTTATTTCCAGCCTGAAAAAGCAGAAATCATGAGTCACATAGAATTTATCAAGGAGAGAAGTGACTAATACTACAATCTCATTCGCTCACGTATCGCGAATATTGTACCTGAGAGACTACTCTATGTCAAGAATTTATCCTAAGATGATTTGCTTTTCATGGGGTAATTAAAATCTGTTGAAGACGACTTAAAGCGTGCCGAATAAGATCTCAGTGCCTTAGCTCGATAATCCATCTCTGTGTTGCCTGAATTTGAATTTCGCAATCCGGAATTTGAAAATCCAGCAGCATTAGCGGTGAAAAAATTTGATTACGGCGAAAGAATTGAATTTTCTTAAGTCAACAAAGATGGAGAAGCAAATGGAAGAAGTTTGATCTTTTGGAGAGACGGTGCTTATAGAATAGGGTACAACATCGCAGGGAAATCTCATGGTACATGTCGAATGGTTTGGGAGAATGGAAATGTCTACGAAGGAGACTATATTAACGATAAAAAACATGGAAAAGGATGCTTCATAAAATTTTCTGATAATTCCTCTTATTTTGGTTCTTTCAAGAGAGACCAAAAGTGCGGGTAAGGAGTTGAGTATTATTCAAATAACACTCATTATGTTGGATCCTTCAAGCACTGGAAACCACACGGTGAAGGTAATCTCATGGATAGTATTTAAAAAACAGTGATAAAATCTGGTAATTGGAAAAATGGTAAATTCTCTAGTGATTCATCTTCTACAAATCTAACTCTCTTAAAAGACTTGAATTCTCCTTAGACTTAAATCATCTAACTTTAAGCATCACCAGCGAAAAAAACTGCAACAACTCATAACTGAAAAAAACTTAGTTAAAAAATATAAGATCTTTTTATCATATAATTCTACTTGAAAAAAGCAAGAACAAAAGAGCTGTAAAATTGTTAATTGAACCCCTCCCATTTAATTTAATTCTTCATTCTTTCTTTCTCCAATTAACTAAAACACCTATAATTGTATGTTCCTTGTAATGTTACTCTTAGATTTTTATAATTTGTTTACATTTTATCTGTACAACTTTGGAGCAAAATGTAGTTTTGAATTTCCTTCATTTTTTTAAAATAATAAAGTAACAAAAAAATACGATTATGCACAGATGTAAAGCCATTCACTAACAGCATTATTTTCATTTTTTCGACAATTAATTAACAATTTACAGATTTCTCTGAAAACCCTAGGAATATCTATGTTTTTCAGAGAATCAAATTTTAAAGTTTATCTGAGACAAACGAATTGTGCTAGGACGATGGAATCGATAAATCAACATCATCATTTCTTGATCTCTGACATCAAATCCGTTTGATTTAAAGAATATCCCTAAATCACTGCAAGAAATCTATTACTTATCACCTGCAATAACTTTAAATATCTCATCTTGACAGTATTTATATTTTTATCTCAGTTCTTTTAAATGAATTTCAGCTCTTCTAGTCTCTCTAAGTACGTTTCTGATTATTTTTTTCGTATCAGGTGCTAACTCTTGAGATTCGTTAACAATCACAAGACTCTAAGAACCAAGAAGAACATCTAACACTTCTTCCTTAGAAATTAGATCACTATTACACTTATCTGGGATAAAAATCATTTTCAATTCTTCCAAAGACAGTCTTAAAGTCAGAATATTTTTCAATTTCAGCTAAAATTTCACCAAGTCTTCTCCTTCATTTGGAGGTAGAATATTTTATATCTATGACATCAAACGCGTGAGGCATGTCTTCATTTAGAATAACGAACGCTCAATAGTTAGTTACTGATATAGAATATTCGCATATTCTTCATCGATTACCTCATCATTTTCTGTGAAATTCTCATTATTCTTATGATTCCGTGATGTTGTATCATCCTCATCTCCTGTGAAATCTTATTATTTTTCAGATTATTTCAATATTTCACATTACTGATCGTTCGTGCTTTCACTACCTTAAGAATCTGCTTTTAAACTAGATTGTTGTTATTACTCTTTATCACATTCCCAACTATTGTTGTTGTTGCTGCTATTCTATGATTATGAAATATATGTGTTGAAAGTAAATGTCTCAGGTGCATTTCGCTTTCTAACTTCGATTATCTTTTAAATCTCCAATTTATCTTATTCTTTATTAGAAAAACATGGTTTATTCACCTTTTAACTGGATGCATCTTCAAAAATTTAAGATTTAGAAGATTCCTCTAATTCAGACAATGAAAGCTACAGAAGATCAGAGTAATTAAAGGTAGTATCCAGAGCTTTAGATATTTTTGTTGCATCCAGAGAAAAAGATCTGTCTTCTTTGATATCATGAGTATCTACTGGTTTCCCTTCTGCTCTGACTTTTGTTGAATCTTTTCTAGAAATAAGAAGAGATTTTTTTTCTTATGAGTGCTAATTTATGTTTTCTTTGCCCTTTGCACTCAAGGAAACAACAATATCTTATTTTAGAATGTTATATGTTCCTTATTAGCTATGCCTAAGAGCTCCTTGGTTGTTATCTTCTTCTTTCCCAGGATAATTTTAGAAGATATTTTCATTGACTTTTTCTTAATTTTTCTTCAGCGGAGGTTTCTATCGATTTGCAAGAATAGCTGTCATGTCATTCATAACTTTCTTAGTAGTAATATTACTTTTACAATAGCTATTTCTTCTGTAATTATATTATTATTCAGGTAGTAGAGTCTCTTGTTGTTGAGATATTTACTCTCTTCTTCCAATTTGGCACTATTGATTTTACTATCTCACCTACAGAATCGATTATGGTTGTTGAGGAAGATTGTTTCTGCTGCTGTTTTGGTTGTTTTCTATTGGATTAAGAGTTTATGAAGGTTAGAATAGCCGATTTTATTGAGAATACGATTCATGCTATTATTTTGAGTTTTATTATTATTGCAGAAACTGAGTACATTTTGATTAATCTACTGTATTTCTATTAGTCTACTAAGCGAATGGAATTTGTTGGTTGCGTGAGGTTTATTGATTTAAATGAGGATTCTATTAGCAGTTTTATAAATTATTCTCAGTATGCCTGGTGTCGGGAGCAAGATAATACAACCCAGACTATTAAGTTTATTTAGAAGGTTCTTATTATGGATGAGAGTTGAATTATTCTTTAGATTCAGTATTTTAAGTTGTACAAAATATTTATTGGACATTCTACTCCTGAGATGGTTTCAATTGAGCGATTTATTGTTATTATTGCTATTATTACAGTTGAACTTCCTGAGGATTAACTGAGTGATGTTACTGCTATTGTAGTAGATGTCCTTTGAAGTTCTGAGATTATATTTATTGAGACAATACTTGGTTTTACTGTGATTGTTAATATAACTAAGGCTATTGAATTGCTTGGTTGTTTGATAGATGATTGAGATTTTAAGGAAAATACAAAACTGGCTTGAAATTAAGGCCATTTTGTTGATAAGTTGGAGATTCATGCGAAGAGTTACTTCCCTTAGTTTTGAGGGAATATTCTTATTCAGATACAGGGGCATATAGAACTCCTATGCTGTTTTCTCCTGAAATGGGAAATTATGAATGTGTTGAAGGAGTTGCATGATTTTCACTTGCAGGACTCTAACCATTCCCATATTGTGCTGAACATCTTATCTTAGGGACTTTTCTCAGTTTTTGATAGCCATTGTAGGCCTATTACATTCCTAAGTTTTAAGCTTAAGTTGATAAGTTTGTCTATGTGTTCACAAAATTTGTCTTAGAAGTTAGTCGTTCTTGAGATAAACCAGTGAATGAGTTAACTTATGCAGGTGAATTTGCTTCAAAATAGTTTTATAATGCAGAAGAGAATTATCCTGACAATAGCTGGTTTGATATTGATGTGTTTGGAGATGGTTACTAACCACTTGGAGAAGGCAAAGAAGAATAACGAATATGCGGATTCGATTGAAAAAGCAGTAGTTAATTGCTATTCGCTTGTGAGGGAGATTATCCCGTCAGGCAATATTAGTCACCTAATGAGTTTACCCAAGATGAGCTATCTGAATCGATTTTGTTAGATTCTGGGATATCATAGAGCTAAAGTGGTGGAGGTTGTTAGAATACTCTTTGCTTTTTATTTTGATCTGATAATGATATCTTTGTCCCTATGGAGGGGATATTTAAAGCATCAAAAGAGTATTTCCGGCTTGGAAGGTTGTGAGATTAGTCTATGCTGTTGTTTTTAGTAGAAACTGAAGAAGGAAGCAACTCTTGATGAAAGGAATAAGAATTTTAAGAAGAAGAAGATATTTCAAGATTTCTCTGCTTTCCATGTAACCCTGCTGGTCTTCTCATGAGCGAGCTGTGATTGGCATGTTATTGTAACAAAATGACATGCTATTGCTGTTATTATTAACTCATAGTAAAGGTAAAAGCCAAGGAAAACTAAGAAATGAACAACTGTTTATGCGAATGGTTGTCTGTGAACAATATATCAAAGTAATCGGAGGTTGTTAATATTTTTTTGTTTGATTAATCCTGTAAGTTAGTAAAATGTAAACACAAGTTGATAGGCGAATAAAGGTTTGATTTAACTTTTTGAAGCTCCAGATTTTGTTTACAAATATTTTTTATTGCCTTTTTTTTTGAAGCAAATTTTAACAGCTACTTCCACTCAGTTCAACTTTGAGTTGCCTCTAGGGAGTTGTGACAATGCAGTAAATGAGTGAAATCATGAGAACAAAAATTTACTCAGTTTCCAATTCATTTTTTTAGTGAAATAATAAATTCATTTTCATCTAATGGAGAAGTGCAAAAATATTCCTTCTCCCTTGCTTTTCCTTTTAAAATAGTTTCTGAAACAACACATGCACAAACAAATGAACATTTATTAAATTACTGATATTATATATTTGTTATCCCCCCCCCTCCTTTTATTAAAAACATAGGCTTTAAGCACACAGACAGAATCGATTTTTATTACATATGCATCATTAAACCCATGTAGAACGAAATGACAAGCCTCGAATAAAAAAATGAAGTTAAGCTGTTTTTGCCTCGATTGCTGCCTTAGGTGGTCTAGGATTTGTGCTTTTTTATAATAACTTTTCAAGCTTCATTGTTCGAGAGTTTATCGATGAGATGCTTCTACTCGGCTTCAACTTTTTAAATCGATTCAAGTTCCGTTGAGCATCGTTCGAGTTCTGCTTTCTTCTCATTCAAGAGATTATTTAAATCCATCATCTTTTTTTTCCTATTTTCAGCTTCACTTTCGACTTTATTGCGCTCACCGATTGCACGTAGTTTCTGTTATTCGATCTTCTTTCCATAGTTTTCAAGAGTTTCAGTAATTTAAGCGATGATTTCATCCAGATTAAGCACTTTCTTGATGAATTCCATGGATTCGTTCTTCAACAAATCAGTCTCTTTAAACTTGTCTTACTCAAGCACACGAATCTTGTTTTCCTCATCGAAAGTGATTGAAATCTTATCTGTCATCATATTATGTTTGTCTTTATGATCTAGGGAGGAAGAAAAAGAGTTATATTTTGTAATTCACTGAGAGAAATTATATTAACAAAATCTTTTTTCTTTTCTTTTGCGTTCTGTTTGATAGAAATTTGAATTTTTGCTTTTGTTCAAAAGAACAAAGTAACATAGAAAGAAGAAATAGCCATCATAGGAAGAATTTCAGCATTTTTCTTGAAAATACTTGAAATTCAGTACATTTTATAAATAATTAACTATTTAGATTAGAAAAGGTTAAGCTCATTAAACAATAACCAAGTTGTAATATATCCATTATTTGTACTACAAAACACACAACAATATACAGAAGATAAGGAAGGATAATTTAAAATATCTTTTCTTCGGATCGGCTCGGGAAGCAGTAGGTCTTAAATTGTTATTCTTGAAGATGATATTAATTGAAGGAAATATATTATTAAATTAATAAAAAATTGCTCAGAAAAAAAATAAAGAAAAAATCAAAATTGAACTTAGATAATTCTGAAAAGGAACTATGCACGGCTAAAAAAAGAAAGATGTCAAGCAGCCTTCTGAGGAAGAGAAGAAAAAGTAAGATGAACAAGGTTAAAAAGTCATCGGAATGATCAACGAGTTTTTAGACATTCGTACAGGTGCCAAATCTGTTGAAAATCCAAATGAATACTGTGATTTACTAGCTAGCATGTGTCCTGACTTACCAACGATTTATAACTTTAAAAGAGAAGTTATCACAGCAGAACTCAGCAAGACAGCTAATCCTAAAAGTAAATATTAAATTCTAGCAAATGAGTTGATGCTAGTCACAAAGTTTCTAAAGAGAAGTCCCAAAAGTTATGGAATTTGGTCGTTTAGATAATGGCTCGTTTTAGAGTGTCGCTAACTTGAGACTCTCGCAGTGAAACTGAAAGAAAAAGCTAAAAAAGCTAGACTACTAGCTTAACAACTTCAAGAAAAAGATGGAGTATCTGAAGCATCAACTGAACCAAAAGAAGCTGAAGCTGCTGCTACTGCTAATATCGAAGACGAGCCTATCCCATCAGTTGTTGAAATGGAACTCAAACTGTGTAATAAAATGTTAGAAATCGACGAACGAAACTTTCACTGCTGGAATTATCGAAATTGGTTGATTAGTGAAGTCGAAAAGAATAGCGAATCTTTCATAGAAAGGGAAATCGCGTATACTTAAGAAAAGTATGAAAAGAACTTTTCAAACTTCTCAGCCTTACATTTTAGAGCTAAAAACCTAGAACGAAAATATCAAGCAGCACTTCTTGCAGCAGCTCCATCTTCTGAGGATTCAAAAGAACTTATGATGTTTAAAATCCCTTTGAAAATGATCTAATCAGAGTTAGAACTCATTAAGAATGCAATATTCATTTAGCCAAACGAATAAGGTGTATGGCTGTACCACAAATGGCTAATGGGTTTGCTGACTCCATTCAGGCTCATTTCAGCTTAACAAACCTCACAGTCGTAGACATCAGTACAATTAACATTTACGTGTAATATTCGTAGCGAACATCTTCACTCAGGATTGACTTTGAAGGATTCTGAAGGGAATGCAATTAAAGATTTCTCAATCGAATCTTCCAGTGCTCATTCAGGAATTGAATAGGTGTTCACAGTTGTTGGAAGCAAATAAATAACATCAATTTCATTTAGCCAACCAAGTAATCCTGAAAATCATATCGTGGAGAGCCAATATGGGAAAAGGAATGTTGTTGCTTCTGAATTTAAATTTGATTCCTCTAAAAATCAATACATATTAGAAGAACTTCAAGCTTCAGATGCTCAATTTGAATAAACTACATCAGCAATAGTTAACGAAGAATTAGCTTTTGTGGAGGAAATAATCGAAGCAGAAAAAAACTGTAAATTCGCACTTTTCCACAAACTATTTTTACAGCAAATGTAAGAATAAACTCGCCTTGTGTGCTTCCCTTACAAGCATGATCTAGGCATCTAAGCAGTCGAATAAATATTGAATACCATAGATAAACTTAAGGAAATTGCAAAAAAACAAGCATCTGTTCTTGTCAGCGTTTCTTCACAAAATTCTGTGCTATTGGAGCTATTGAAAAGTCTCAATGAAACTTCAACTCCAGCAGTATTTTCTATCCCATCAAATCCATGCTATGAAACAGGAATTCTGATTTCCTATTAATCTCTTCTACATTCTGCTGTTTGAATTCCCCATTATTATCGTCTATTTTAACATTTGATGTCCACTAAGCTTGTCATATTTTCATTTGGTGAATGGAGCTATTAAATAATTAAAGTTTTTTTCTAAGAAAGTTTAAAATTTTGAACAAGGAGTTTTGGCTATTATTTTAATTTAACAAAATTGTGATATTCCAAGAATTTTAATAAAAAGGAATTTTCAGAAGGGAATTGGTACTTTCTTTTTTATTTTATTTCAATCAAAATCATCACAACTCGAGTAGATGAGTCACAAGTCAAACAGCGGCGATGGAGGATGTTGTGGTGGGTCAAATACAGGAACTAAGGATAAAATGAGCTTAACTAAAAAAAAGGAGATCAAAGTTGTGCTACTTGGAGACCCAAATGTTGGTAAAAGTTCGATTGCCCTCAGATATTGCAAACATGAATTCAGCTAAAATTATGAATTGACAATCGGTGGAGTATACAATCTCAAGGAAACTTAGCTGTCCAATGGTCAAAAAGTAGCTATTCATCTCTGGGATACGGGTGGAGAAGAAAGATACAGGTATCTCATTTTAACTACCTCATTTTTTGAAAAAAAATTTATTTTCTGTTTTTGTTTTTGCAAGATCAATGACATAGCTTTACTACAACGATGCTCAAGCTGCTGTGCTCGTTTACGATGTACAAAAATAGTCTACATTTCAGAGTCTTGATTACTGGCTAAAGGAACTTGAAAACAAAGTTTAAAACTAAGGAATGATTTTATGCATAGCAGGAAATAAATGTGATATTGACGATGATCTGCGTCAAGTCACTGCTTAATAAGGCGCGTAGTTCTGCTAAAATAACAATAATATCATCTTTCAAGAGACTTCAGCGAAAACAAATGAGGGAATCGATGAATTGTTCACGGAGCTTCTTGAGAAATTATAAAATAAACTTTGATACAAAATATCACACACAATTCCCACCGTATGATTCTTCTTTTTTTTTTCAAACATAGCTTAGCTACCTTCTTTTATGCAGTCATTTTATATATTCTGAGATTTGCAAAGTTAGTTCAAGTTTGTCCACTTTTCATTACTTTTAACAAAAAAAATTAGACATCATTTTTAATTATTTTAAAATACAGGCAACTACTCGTTTTTGTTGTTGAGATAAACTCTATTTATGAGTGATATTTCAATCTCAAAAAGAATTACGTTTGTTAACTTATTCAAAATATTAGAGTGAAGAAATTAATTTCAAACAGAATCACAGCTGATTTATTGCTTGAAAGCGTTATTTGTAGAAACCACAAAAAATGGGACAGACTTTGAAATGCTGTTCTTCGATTCCAAATGATCGTGATGGAAGGGTAGATATTACTTTAGAAGATAATCCAAACAATAATGTCATTGTTAACTATTGATTCTTAACTGCATATACAGGAAACAATGCTGAATGTTTATCCGAATGTTGATATTCGATAAAAACTGAAGAATGAATCTAGCAAATTTTCTCAGATTTACACGACAAAACTAGACAACGATTCGATTCAATTCATATTATCCATCAAGCCATACAACAATAATGAGCCTGAAGAAGTGATAAAAGTTGATCTGAAAGTGAAAAGAGATCTTTTCTCCATTTACTTAGATCGAACATATGATTGGCAACTTGAAGAATATGTCATCAAGGATGTGAACAATGGAAATAGTCTCCTTGCAAGAGCGTAAGATAAGAGATCGAATGAGAGATTCACTATCCAGTCAATTCCATTTGATGACTTCGAAGACTATGACTTTAAAGCTGCGTTATATTAGATTTTCATACTTCGAAATATGCAAATTGTTAATAACGGCCTACCTCACCCAAATATCATACAAGTAAAAAATATTGGAACCTAAGTATTTGTTAGTTGAAATCACAAATGAAGAGTGATTTAAAGGGCAAATATTTCTTATCTTAAAGATTAAAGACGCATACATCCTTGAGAGCCAAGAAAAGAGAACTTTATCAAGATCAGTCGTTATCGTTATGGAGTATTTTGACTCGAATTTGCATGACATTATTCAGTTTAGAAAAAAACATAAATGGGAGTTCAGTACTAAAGAACTCAGTGCATTTTTGAGAGATATGTCCAGTGCGCTTGCAGCATTAGCAAGATAAGGAATCTCCCATAGAGACATAAGACCTACAAATATCTGGTATGTTACACAAGAGAAACAATACAAAATTGGAGGTTTCTGTGATGCCAGCTTCAATGAAAAAATGAAGTAAAATTTATTTATTCAATTAGCGCAAAACCTGCGCTGAAGCTCTGCTCTGTTTAAAGATCTGAAACAACTCAAGGTCAGCAGGAATGCGAAATTTACCAGTGAGACATGAAGATGGAGAAGGATATAACACAGTTAGAGGTGTACCGTAATTTGCTTCTCCTGAAATCTTGACATTGATGCACATGAATGCAAACTAAAAAGTGCTTAGCTACAATCCATTTAGTCTGGATATCTATGGACTTGGATTAACTATCGTTCTCATGAAGAATCTCTTAGATGAAGTAGATTTTCATACTCTCATTAGCAAGGTAAGCAAAATACTATTGATTTTTGGCAAATAATTTCTTCTTATTATTATCAAGTCAATTTTTATCTTTCTTTTTGTTTTCTTTCTCACTTTCAAGGTCAAATAATCAGGGTCTGCCAATATCGATATTAACATTGGCAGTGGAGATCTTAACTAATATGTTGATATGATGGTAAACAAGTATCCTCAAAAACGATTAAATGCTTTCCTTCTGGAGACGTACTGCTAAAATAGTTTCCCAGAAGAAGATTTCCCACGAATCAACGAGAATAATCTGATAATTAGTCTCCGATTCAAAAAGCAGAAAACCTCTGATGATGAGTAAGAATTGTTTTACCCTCTGCAATATTATTTTTCTTAAACCTTTCGTTATCTTGAAATAATAATTAGAAAAAGCAATTAGTATTAATTCCTCTTTTTTGTTTTTGATTTTAGATTGCTTTTCAAATGCTTTGCTTTGTAATACATGCACATCAAAAATCTAGAATCTTAAGAAATTTAGCATGATATCCATCAAATACATTTGTATGAAATTCTTGGTAAATATTATGGGATATTAATATCTTGTACCTCGAAATTAGCTCAAAGAAAATACTCAAAATACTACTTTAAGATAAGGGACTTTAACATCATTTGTGTCTCAAAGGGCATCTTCTCTTATTTAAATTTATTATTTCGTTTTCTTATTCTTTTTGTTCCTAAGTTATTAATGTATCTGTCTGATATCTTAAAAGAATTAATAAAAATAGTATTTTTATTATTTTGTGTAAGAGTTTTAGGCAAATTTAAAATATGTTTACATCAGAAACTAGAACTTTTTAGGATTTCATCTAGTCTATTATTATGTTTTGCTAATGTGCGTGCGTGGGAGAAGGAGAATGAGTTACTGAGTTGATAAATTTATTTGACAACGTCTTTTACCTTGTTTAAAAACTTATTGTAATTTGATTAAAATAATAATAAAAAAGTAAACCAGAAAGAAGAGTGGCGCCCCCCCCCCCCCCACACGAAAAAGGGGAAAAAAAAAACAAAAAAAAAAAAAAGAAATAAAAAAAAAAAAACAAAAAAAAAAAAAAAAAAAGAAAGTAAACCCAAAAAAAAAAAAAAAAAAAAAAAAAAAAAATAAACAGAAACAAAAAAA
>Ga0302284_1000192_pt1 | contig 32991 bp, 11 predicted proteins | sample III_Fen_E2_1_FD_198760 | JGI IMG/M metagenome (GOLD analysis project Ga0302284, IMG submission 198760) | Peat permafrost microbial communities from Stordalen Mire near Abisko, Sweden - III_Fen_E2_1 | ecosystem: Environmental > Terrestrial > Soil > Wetlands > Permafrost | place: Sweden: Abisko...
TTAAATCATAAATTAGATTTAGGTCTAGATGCTGCTTTTGTGGCATTATCATTCTTCGGATTAGGTGGAGTTAAATCCTTAATAAAAGCTGGACAAGTAGGAATGGATGCAACTAAGATTGCTAAACTTACAAAAACAGCTGAAGCAATTAGTAAAGGTATAGAAGGAACTAAAGAATTAGAGGCCGTTGGTACTTTAACAAAAGCAGGTTTTAATACCTTAGAAGAAGCTAAAGGAGCATCTGCATTATTAAAAACCGAAAAACCTACTGCTGAAGCAATTGAATTAGCTACTAAATTAGTTGGTGAAGGAAAACCAATTGAAGAAACTATGAAATTAGCTTCACAAGCACTTGATTCTCATATTGCAGCAGCTGAGACATTAAAAGGAGCAACTACTAAAATCATAGGCAGTCAAACTTTAGGAAACTTAGCTAAAAAAGCTACAACAACTAATTTTGCAAAAGTTGCAACAGCCGGAAAATATGGATTAGGTGCATTTGCTGGACAACAGGCAATTTCTGGAGGAGTTAACATTTATAAAGATTGAAAAGAGGATGGTGTTAAAAATACTAATCCTGAGGATTGGAAAAAAGTAGTAATGGGTATATCTTTTGCAAATGTTTTAAAAGCAAATGCTGGAAGAATGAAAGCTATTACTAACCAAGCTGAAAGAGCAAGTGTTACAAATGATAAAACTGCCTTTAATCTTTTGGATTCTGAAGGAAAACTTATTGATACAGGACAAGTAAAAGGAATTATTAAACCTGATGCTGAACCATCTAAATCTTTAATTGAAAGAGGAAAATCATTAATAGGTAAAGGTACTGAGCCAACTAAAGAACAAGCTGAAGCAAGTTTAAATAATTTAAAAAATAAAATAAGTTCTGCTTATAAAGAAACTCATGGAAGGGATTTAACTCCAGAAGAGTTAACACAAATTGATACAAAGAATTTAACTCATAGTTATGGACAATCTACTGGAAAATGAACTCTTGGAACTGAACCAAAATTAGTTACTGGAGATAGAGGCACAGATTTTAATGATTATAAATTAGCTAGAAAACACTTAGGTGAAGGAGTTGTGACAGATGAAAAATCTGCTGTGGAAAAACTACAAAGTTTAAAAGAAAAGCTTCCAGTAAAAACTCCTGAAATAGAAAAAACTAAAGTAGTTGTAAATCCAACTGAAGAAAAAGAAGTTGTTAAAACAACTACTAAACCAAAAACTTCTAAAGAAAAAGTGGAAAAAGTTAATAAAGTTACTTCTAAAAAGAAAGTAGAGAAAAAATCTGAAGGAGGAATATTAAAAATGCAAAATGCAGGAAAAATTCCATTCAGAACTATGGAACAATTTGGAAATGATTTTAGGTTTGATTCAAAAACTCAGGAATATAATAAACCTTGGTTAGATTATCAAAAATCTATTGATGATAATTGATTTAATAAATATGGATCAGATTTAAATAAACAAATTTTAGCTAATAAGGGAACTTATCAAGTAAAAAATGCTTCTGATGTTCAACGTTTATTGGTTGATAAAAAAATTGGAACAGTACATAATTTTGTTTCAAATTTAATAGGGAAACCTACTGTTTCATCTGGATTAATTTCAAGTCCTATGACTCCTAAAGTTGCTAATATTAACACATCTGCACCAACAACACCAGCACCTAATACTACAACATTAGATACAGATGGACTTAATCCTCCTGCAGAAATTCCATATACATCAAAACCATACATTGATCCAACACGATTTGTGAATTTAGCACAATTTGTAAATACAATGGTTGGTAATAAAAACATTTTAAAGAATCAATTAACTGCTGCATCTAAATTTCCAATATTACAAACAAGTCCATTAGTTTATATGCGTACTAGTACACCAAATACTATTATAGCAGAACAACAAAATAGAATTAATAATAATATTGGTAAAAACATTGCAGAAAATACTAATGATTGAGGAAAAGGAATTAGTGCAAGATTACAAGCTAATGCTAAAAATGCAGATATAACATCAAGAGCACAACAAGCAGATATTCAAAGAAATGATGCTATAAAAGGACAGGAATTATCTATGAATACTCAAATTGGACAGAGAAATCTTCAAATTATAAATGCTAATAAATCTGCATCATCTAATGCTGAAAAAAATATGTCTTTAGTCATGGCAAATAAAACTATGGCTGACACAACTGCAAGAAATACTTTACTTAAATCAGAAGCAATGACTTGACCAATGTGGCAACAGAAAAAAGCTACATTTGATTTACGACAGAAAATTAATGATCCAAATCTTATTAGTATGCAGAAATATTTAGCAAAATTATCTTCTCCTGAGATTGAACAATTATATCGTGATAAATTTACAGAAGATATGAAAAGTTCAAAAAATGTTGATCCTAATATGACTTTTGAAAAATCTGCTTATGCTAAAGCTTTATTAGACAAAATAAAATATGGAAATACATTAATGGAACAATATACTTCACCTATTTTAAAACAACAGGCTGTGGTACAATCTTATTCTCCTTATTATAAAAAAGGAGGAAGTATGTCACAAGATAATAGAATAGAATTGGCAAAAATAAGAAATGAACATGAAAAAAGTCAAAAAGAATTGGAAATGTTTTATAAATCTATTTTTTTAGATAATGAACTTTTACAAAAATCACTAATAAAAGTATTTAAATAATGAAATTTATACCAAAACTGCAACAAGGAGGTGGATTTGTAGCTTTTACTCCTTATATACCTTCAAGTCCAACTCCTCAAATGCCAACAACTTCTAAAAAAGATGATTCAGATAATTCTGGATCATCTATTTTAGATGATGCTCTTTATAAAGAAATGATAAAAAAAGATGTTGGTTTAACGAATGAAGTAAATCAATTTACATCTGAACTTGCAAAGTTAGAAGGTTCTGAAACAAATCCTTATTTACAACCTAAAAATAGATTAAGTTCTATAAAATTAATTGGAACTTTAAATGCATTAAGAGAAAATAAAGATGCATGAACACAATCAGTAAATGAAGCCTCAAAACAAGGTACATTAAGTGAAGTTGCAGTTGGTAGTAGAGGAGAATTATTTGTTAAGGATAAAGTGGGGACAGTTAAAGGAGTTACCTTAGCTGATTATCAAAAAAATAAAAATACACAACAATTATTAACAGTTCAGGATTTATTAAACGAAAGAAGATTAAATCCAAATTTAGTTGGAAGAAATGATATTTTTAATGTTGCAAATGATGCAGTTAGTTTAAAAACAATTAAGGATGATGTTCTTAAATTAGTAAAGGATTTTGGAACTGATACAGAAATATCTGATAAAGTTTATAGTAAAGCACAATGGAATGAGATTCAACATCAGATGAATGCTTCTAGAATAAACATTAAAGGTCCAACTCCAACAAAAGAAGAATTTGAACAATTACAAAAATTAAATTCACTTACAGATGTAAATAGTGATTATGTATCCGTTGAACAGAATAACAGTTCACAAAGAGGAAGAGTTGAAAAGGGATTAAAATATATTTGGGAAGCTATGGGTGAAAAGGCACAAAATAAACTATCCGTAATAGCTGCTTTAAGTGGTGATACACCAGGATCTATGTTAATGAATATGATTAGTAATAGTGCTAATGATTCACATTCTGAAAAAGTTAAACCTGTAAAAATTGGTGATGGTTCTTCAGGTCAAAGTGATAAGCCAATGAATAATTTCCAGATGTCTCATAATGATAAATTAATGAGTAAGAATTTAACATTTGCTTTTAATGATGCAAAACTTGGAGTTTTACTTAAAGGAGCAATTGGTGGAGTATTTCCATTAATGACACCCAATGATGAAACAATTCCTATGACATCAGTTCAAAATATAGCAAATATTGGTTATAATCAATTTTTAGATTTTGATAATGCTTCTTTTGGAAATAAATCATTAGAATCATATGATTTTAAAAATGTGGTTTATGATGGAAAAGATGCAGCAAAGGTTTATATGCCAGTTGATGATAATGGAAGACCTGATTATAATGCATTTAAAATCTTTAAAGAGATTTATGCTACATATGAATCAAATAAGGATAAATGATCTACTAGTGAAGCAACTAGATTTTTTAAAGATCATAATTTTGATATCAAAATTGGTGAAGAAACTAAAAATGGAATAAATACTAAAGTAATTATGGATAATAGTCATATTAAACCATTTTTAGTATTTTATGGTTATACAAATGATGGAACTGCTTTAGGAAAAGATAATCCTTGAGTAACTAAGTTAACTTCAGATGAAGAGAAAGCAATTATGCCAGATCTAGATAAAACTTGATCAGAAAAGATTGGAACTAAAATTAAATCTACAAAACCAAATGAAGGTTGATTTGGTAATTATTATAAAGGGATGATTGCAATTCCTTATAGACCTGCCTCTAATGTTATTGTAGATAGTTTTAATGGAAGAGGTCCAACAGTTAAAGCTACTAAAAATAGTGATGTTCAATACAATTTAAATACAACACCTGCAGTACAATCAGTAAATGGTAATGCACAAGTACTTAATTAATTTTAAATTATGGAAATTAGAAAACCTAATGATATATTAGTTGCTACATTAAGTAGTCCAACTGCCACAACTCAGGATATGTTATCAGTAAATATCAATCCTGATAACACATCCTTGTTAACTCAAGATGAATATAAACAAAGTCCGTTTATTCAGAATCAGTTTAAAACTGCAGATGGAAAATTTGATGATATAAAATTTAATGATTTTTATAATTTAGCAAAGAGTCATTATTATCAAATGACTGATGATGAGTATTTAAAAGATATAAATACTGTATATTACAGTCCATTTGATGTTTCTAGACCAAAAAATGCAAACACTTTTAAAATTGATGTTGAATTTGAGAAGGATTTTAATCCATCTAAACAATTATTTAGTAGAACTGGAATAAACAGTATTACTGAAAACGATTTTACACAAAAACAACTTGCACAACAGAATAAATTATATGATCCTAAAACTGATTCATGGTCAACAGAAAGTGTAAATGATTTAGGTGTTCTTCAGAAATTATTTGGGGATACTTTAGTATATGCAACTTATAATGAAGATGGAACTCATTTTGATCCATTAAGCCAAAAAGCTATAAAACACCAAAAAGGTGAATGAAAAGTAGACAAAGATGGAAATTATTTTATTGAAAAACTTGGTGATGGTGAGATTTATGGTAAAATAGTTGTTAATCCAAATGATATATTAACTACTGATGGAACATTAGCTGATAAGTATAATGTTTTTGATGCAGATGAAAAAGATAAATCACTTGCAGGAATAGGTGTAAAAGTTGCAGCAGAAATTGCCCCATTTTTAATACCTGGAGTAGGAACAGTTTATGGAGGAATTAGAGCAGCTGTTACAATGGCCTCTATTTTACCTACTTTCTACAAATCCTTAGAAGGAATGTTATTAGGAGAAAAAGCTGATGCTATGGGTGGATTAGCTACCTCTGCAGAAAATTATATGGCAAAATTTGTCCAACAGTCAGTATCTGAGGAAGGAAGTAAATCTGCTTTATCAGTGGAGCAAATGGGTACAATGGTTAGTTCTATATTTTCCCAATTATATGAGCAAAGAGCTGCAGCTAGTTTATCAAAGATTTTTATGAGATCTAAAGAATTAGCACTACTTGAAAAACAAAGTGAATTAGCAACAAAAATTGGGCAAGAAGTAGATTTTGCAAAAATAACTGGAACTATTACAGCAGAACAATCTGAAGTAATGGCTAAGGCAGCTATGGAAAAACTTCCTCAACTTAAATCATTTGAAAAAGCACAAAGTGCTTTATCTATGGGATTATCTTTAGGATATATGGCAATGTCTACAACTAGTGATATTTATGGTCAGGCAATTACTGGTGGTTATGATAAAAGAAGTGCAGGTTTTGCTACTTTATTAGCTGCAGCTGGACAGTATGGAATCATGATGAATAATAGAATGGGTCATTGGTTTTTGGATAAAAGTACAGGATATACTGAAGAAACTAATAAAGCTATGTTACGTAAAGCAGTTCTACCATATATGGAGGAAATACAAACTGGTTTTAAAGCAACTGAAACTAATATGGCAAAAGGTAAATTTCAACTCGCAGGAGTAGTTTCAAAATTTAAAAACACAATCGAGGATATTTTTACAACTCCATCTATTATTGGAGAGAATATGTGAAAAAATGCAGTAATTGAAGGTGTTGAAGAAGTAACCGAACAAGCTGTTCAGGATATGTCTACTGGAGTTGTGGATTTAATGTCTTATTTAGGATGAACTGAGAAAAAAGGTTCTATGAATACTTGGGATGACACATTTAGTGCTCAGGGATTTCAAAAATATTTATCTAATTTAGTTGGTGGTGTAATTGGTGGTGCAATGTTTGAGTATCAACGCTCAGTTATTGAACCATTGTTAGATCCAAAGAATAGTGTTGCATTAACACAGGATACTAAGAAAGATTTATATCAATTAATTGCAGATGGTCATACAGAGGAAATCATAGCAGCAGTTAATAAACAAAGGAAGAAATTAGGGAATAAATACATTACTCCAGAAGGAGCTGATGTAGAAAATAATGTAATAACAAATATTGGGGATAATGTTGGAGATAGTACAATGTCTAATTTGAATAAAAATTATTCACAAGCAGATGTAGTAGCTGATGAAACAATTAGAATAATTCAAAGACTTGATGGAATTTTTAATTCAACAGGACTTGGAGAATCTGATGATGAGGTTATTAGAAAAACAATGTTAGATTCTTTAATTCTTGATTCTCTTAAAAAATCTAAAGAAGAAGGAAAAACTATAGGAATTGAAGGAATTATTTTATCTGATTATACAGAAAAAATTAATAAAATTCATGATATTGTATTAGAAATTGAGAAATTAAAACAATCTGAAACCGATACATTAAAAAATACTAAGCAAATTCAAAAATTGAAAGAAGAAAGTTCAATTTATGAAAAACAAGTAAAAGAAATGTTAGATGGCAACACTGCTGAAAAATATTTCGATCAAATGTCTATGTATTTAAATAAACAAATAAGTGATAAATGAGTTGTAATTGATAAAGATACTTTTACTAAAATTACTTATGGAAAGAATTATCATGACTTAGAACCAGAAGGATTTGGTGTAACTCAAAAAAGAATTGATGATGAATTTAAAAAATATAAAGAAAATACTGATTTTAAGAAATATTTAGGAGTTGCAACTGAAGCATATAAACAATTAGAACTAGACTTTAATCCAAAACTAGTTGAATATATGACTAATGGATATAGTTATGAAAGGGACAAAACTTTTAAAGGATTATTAGATATTTCTCGTCAATTAGAATTGTGGAATATGGATCCTGAACATCGTGAAGCTAATCTGGAGCAATTCAGAGCGACTGTAAATAACATTGAACAAAAAATTGGTAAAAAGATTGTTAGTTGAGATGTTATAAAAACTAATGTTGCTAAAAAAGTAATAGACCATGATGTTCTGATTAATTATGAAACTGGGAAGAAATTAACAGAAGCAGAATTAAATCAAGTTGTTAATGCAGAAAGTGGAACAACTAAGAAGGAATTTATTGACAATTTTATCAGTACAATTGCCTCATATTTACCATCAGAAGCTATTGATTATGATGTATTATTAAATACTTTTAATGCAAAGGTAGTAGAATATGATCAACAAATAGATCAACAAATTAATCAATTAATTACTCAATTAGATTCTGCAGATTCAATTCAGAAAGTTGACATAGAAAAACAGATGAAAGAATTGGATGATAAGAAATTAAAAGTAAATTTGATGCCTTATGAACAAACAGAAACTGCACAAAATCAAATTATAACAAATAATTTAAATTTAAAAACAGAACAAGCTGATTTACAGTTAACTGATGCAGATATTGATTTTCTAACAAATACACCAAATATCTCAACAAATGTTTCCTCTATTAAAGATTTATATGCTAACAAGGCAAAAGTTTTAGGTAAGTCAGTAAATGATTTATCAAATACAGAGAAATATGAAGCCCTTCTTTCAGTTATTACATTATTTAATAATTATTATAAAAATAATGATATAAAAGAGTTAATTAATAATGATGATATATTTAATCTAACAAGTATATTAGAATCATTTCTTGATTATTTTAATTCAATTAAAAATAAACTAAATAAATATCAGACTCTTAAAAATAAATTAGAATTCGCTGTAAAAACTCCACAATTCTTTCAAATCAATGACTATGGATTAGAAGAAATTGTTAAAGAGATTAAACAATCTAAAAATTTAGATAGAGAATTAGTAATACTAATAGAACAAAGATTAGATACTAAATTATCTTATATAAAAGCAAATTATTTTAAAGAACTTCAATTAACTAATGTTGAATTATTAGATTTAATTGAAAATTCTGATAAAATTCTGGGAGATTTAGAAAAAATACAAAATGAATTAAGTTCTGATACAGAGGATTTGGAAACTGTTTTACAGAAATATAATTTACCTAAATATATTTCATTAGATCATATAGAACTATTAGATTCTGTTGGAGATTTATTAGGAATTTTACATGATTTCAAAAATTTTAAAAATACTAATAAAGATTATTTTAATACATTAACAGAATTAAAAGAAATCACTGATAATAAAAATCAGTTCATTTCAAACTCTATCTATGATTTTCTTTCAGAAAAAATTGTACCTTTGCTAACCTCATCAGGTATTAAAAAATTGTCAATTTTTGATATCTTAAAAAATGAAGAACTTTCATTATTTCAAACATCTAATATCTCAAATTATCTGATAGAAGGTATAAGAACAACACAAATAAGTAATGCGATTGATATGATTTCATTATTAGAAAGTGTTGTAGAAGGAACAAGTTTAACAGAAGTTGATTTTGAACATCCATCTGGATTTATTGTTACAAGACAGAAATTTTTAGAAAGAAATAAAATCACTTCACCAACAACAAGTTTAAAAACAGTTCCATCTGATATTGCAGCATTAATGCTTAAAGATTTGGCCAGAATTAAAGTTAAATTGGAGACATTAAAAGAATTATCTAAATCAAACTCAGGAAAAATATATAATGAATCTGAACTTACAAGAACAGCTACATCTAATTTGGTTATAAAAGAATTAAAAGAAATTCTTCGTAAACCAGTTATTTTTAAAGAAAAACCTACACTTCCAGATCTTACAGATTTGTTAACAAATCTAGATGATAAAGAAGGACAGTTATTAAACATAAGATCAGCAATTTATCAGTACGTAAAAGATTTAAATTTAAATAATACAGAATTAATTCAATTATTTACGCAGATTTTAACGGATAATGATTTATTATTTAAAAATAATATTGATTCAATTTATAATATTGATGGTACTGACGAAATTACTAAAGATGTAAAAGAACTAAGTAGAACAGATTTTGTTTGAATTCTGGCTTCTACAATGGTGTTAAATCCAAAGGATGTTAATAATAAGTTTCTTGCACAAGCAAAGATGGAAGGATTTAACAAAGTCCCATTCTATTCTCAAGAATTAGCAGCTGAAATCTTATATGCTTCAACAGTAAATCCTGAATTATTCTCAGCAATTGTAAAATTAACTACTGATCCAGATTTAGTTACAACGGATTTTATTTCATATGTATTAGGAAATGCAGGAACAGGAAAAACAAGTGTTATTTTTAAATCACTTATTACATTCCTGATGAATAATAATCCTAATTTAACTATTTGGTTGGCTGGACCAAAATTAGATCAAGCTGATTTATTAGAAACAAATGTTTTAGAAGGTATAGATACAAAACAATTTACAATAAATAAGTATAATAAAAGTACATTATTTGATAAACTAGGAATTAGTGAAATAATTAATGATATAAATAGTAATAAAGACAAATCTCAATATGTAACTGTTCAAAGTGGTAATTCCATCATATTAAATGCAGATAAAATTACTATTAAAGAATCTGTTACAAATCTTCCAGATTTATTATTTATTGATGAAGTAACACATTTCACTGCTTTAGAATTAGGAGTAATTAATGAAATTGCTAAGAAAGCCTGAGCTGAGGGAAAATTAATTAAAATTGTAGGAGCTGGAGATCAATCACAAAATGGTGCAAAATTCTTTGGAGCAAGTTTTAATGTTGACAGGGTTTCTGGAATTTTTACACCCTTTATAAATTTAGTTGTTAGAGCCGAAAATTCACAGAAAAGAGAAGATAATGATTATGTTTCTTCCTTGGTTCGTAAAAGTATTAAACACTTTAATGATTATAGAGTAGATTCTAGTAAGATTATGGGATTTATTGATAAAGGAATTTTATTGAAATATTATCTAGATGATAAAACTTTATGTGGTGATTTAATTACAACTGATAAAATAATTCCAACTAAAGTGTTAACTGCATTAGTTAACATTATTAAGGAAAATCCAAAATCAGTTATAGGAATTTTAACTGATTCTGGAACATTAAATCCAAATATACAAGAACAATTAACTAAAGCAAATATTTCCATGGATAATGTGAAATTATTTACTCAAGATAATATTCAGGGATCAGAAGTTAATTATTTTATCTTTAAAACTTCACAAATAAAAAGTAATCATATTTTAGGTGCATTAAGAAATCTTTACACATATATGTCAAGATCAAAATCTGCATCTATTATAATAAATGATGAGTCAATTAATAATACATTGGATTCTACTACATTGAATTTAATTTCAACAGCAGAAGATTTTCCTAATTTTATTACACCAATAAATGAGGATTTAGTTAAAGAAACTAAATTAAAAAGAATTGAGAAACTAACAAAATTATTAGATCCAAATTTTTCATTAGTTGATGATAATTTTAAATTCAAAAAGGATGCTGTAATTGAAGAAGCTGATGAAATATCGCCTGAAGTTTCTATATCTGGTAAGCCAGATGATGAAGTAAATCATGTTGTGCCCCAACCACAAGTTGTTTTAAATAATAAATTAAAAACAAAACCAGATGATAATAAGTTTATGCTTCATACATTTTATAATGATATTAATGTTAAGTTTACTATTGTAGATGGTGATAAAGTATTATTAGAAAAGAATGATAGAACTAATTTAAATTCTGGATTATCTTTTATATTTGGCTTAGGTGAAAATCAGAAAGTAATATCAAAAGATGAGTTTGATAAATTAACTTCTTCTTTGGTAAGTTTAAAATATAGTTTCTGAAATTTGCAAGGTAAATTACCTGCTAATAATGAAATTATGAGATTAGTTACAAATACTGAAGCATATATCCCGAATCATTATTCTACTAAGTTAGTATTAATCAATACAAAATACGATGAATTAGCTAATGCTCCTTTTGCAAAAGGTATGGTTGATAATTCTAGTAAACATCTGAAGAATGATGATAACCATGTAAATTTATATTTAAAGGTTAATATTTCTCCAAATAATGATTATTACATACATTTAGCTACTTTTGGTGCATTAGATACTGTTGCTGCAGTTTTTGGAAAAGATTCTAATTCAATTAAAACTTATGAAAAGTTATTAACCTCTGCAAAATCTGAGGTTGAAGTTAAATTTGAAGATATATCTATTATCAGTCCAACAAGAATAACTACTCAAGGTGCTGATATAAATTATAATAAATTAAAAAGATTAACTTTAACAGAAATTTCGAAAATTCCTGGAATTAGTTTTTATAACAGAGGAGTATTTACTAATGAAATTCATTATGAATTATTTTCTACTAATAAAGCTAAATTTATTGAAGAAATAGAAAAATTCAATTTTGGAGAGCCAAGAAAGGATGAAGATGTTGATGATCCATATAATCCAGGCAAGAAAATTTTAGGATTAGAATCATTATATAAAAAGTTTAGAGGAAAACCATATGCTGCAGTTACTTTCATAGAGGATCCAAAACAAGTACAATTAATACTGTTAAAAAGTAGAAGAAGATATATAAAAGAGATTAAACAAATTGTAATTGATGAAGTATTAATTGATAAATTAACTAATTCTAATACACAAAAACAAGCAGAAACTCTTAGAGATAGTTTGTTTTCTGGTAGTCAAGTATTAGATAAATTAATAGAAATTGCAACAGAAAATTCTGAACTATATATAAAACTTTTTAAACAAGGCAAGGTTAGTGAAGATGAATCAACTGAGTTTATAAAAGCTTACACAGACAGCTTTAAAGATGTTATGAAAAAGGATATTATTTCTCTTATTACTAATGAAAAAGATAGTAAATTAAGATTAGTAATTGAAACACTTCTAAAAACAGTTGAAGATTTTCAAAGTAAACATATGCCATTAGACAGAAAATTATTAAGAGATGAACTGTTAAAATTGGTTAGAAGTACTAATACACAATGGTATAGAAACTTCTGAAATATATTTGAGTTATATAGAAAATCTGCAATAATTGCTTCTAATGAAAAGTATTTACCTGAAATTAGAGGTCGTTATAAAGAGATTAATAGTACTCTTGGAAAAATCTTTTCAGTTTGAGAAGCAAAAGAATCTGACAAAGCACAGGATGGAAGTATATTTTTTAATGTACCAATTGTCAGTGCAAAAGGTTCAACTGGTCCTGAAAAATATGAAAGAGTTGAAAGTCCATTAGTTTTTGATAATGTATATACTACAATTATGCCAGAAGGTCCAAGATTATTAATTGATCTTTCTACAAAAAGTAGTGTTATAAAACCAGAAACTATAATTAAGAAAACTGAGGAGAAAACTGATGCATTACTTACTGAAATGCAACAAGTTGTTAAACCTATTTTGCCAATTACAAAGGAAGTAGCAATTGCTCAAATAGGTGAAATATTAACTCCAATTCCTGGATATAATGATTTATCAGAAGTTCAGAAATTAGTTAGTATATTTAAAGACAAATTAAGTGATGTTAAAGAATCTGATAATGCAGATGATAATACTTTATTTGAAGAATTATTAAAGAAATGGAAAACTAAAGTTTTCCCAAGTATAGATGGATCTGAAAGTTTAACTTTATCAGAGTTTTTAAATCATATTAAAGACTTGAGTGTAATAAAAGTGAATGAGTTTCTAGCACCAAAACATGATGTTGGAATAGAATCTAATTTAATGAATTATGTTTTAGATAAATTACAAATTGATTTTGGAAAATATAAAAATAATGAATCACTTGAAGATTTCTTTGAGTGTTAATAAAAGAACAAATTTATGGCATGTACTATAGAAAAACAACAGAAGATTATTAAGGATTTAGTTAAACGTAAAATAGAAACTGAACAAGAAATTCTAGACATATTTAATAAACATGGGGTAACTGTATCAAATGTTATGGAAGCACAAGAAGTACTTAGTGAGCAATCACTGAGTACTTTTAATTCTATAATTACAGATTATGGAATTCAGTTAAGTGAAATTTTAGAACCTGCTGTAACTATTAATAGAATTAATAAAAACAGACCAATTAATAATATTGATTGTTTATTTAACTCTCCAATAGTTTCTGATTTATTTCATACACTTCATATTGCTGAAAAATACTTTTTAGAAAGTTCAAATGCATTAATTATGAGGGCTACTAAACTTGGTGATAAAGATAGTTCAGAATTTATTAATGATCCAGTAAAATTAAATCAAAGTTTAAAGAATCTAAAGAATAGATTGTTTGAGAGAATTGTTAGATATTTATATACAGGAGGTAATTTAGAAAATGGGCATTTATATTTTCAAAAAGATAAATTTATTGGAAATATTTATAATAAAAAAGGTGTAATTAATTATACATTATATCAACCCGTTATTAGTAAGTTTCAAGATGTAATTGCTTCTGATGAAGATTTAGTAATATTACCTAGTGGTAAAGAGATTCCAAATTTACAAGGAAGTATTTCAAATGGAGCTTTAAGAACAAAATTAGATGCGTATAATGCAGCTATTATGTTAGTTAACTTTGACAATATATTATTTACAAGATACAGAAATCAGATTAAAGTTAATTTTTCTGAATTCAATACATTTGAAGATCCAATTCAGGGTATTAAATATACTGCAACTACTAAAGGATTTGAAACTGAGTATTGGGCAGAAGATGAACATATGTCTGAAGCAGCAGAAACTTTATCAGATGACTTAACAAAGAATACTATTGCTATTATACCACATTATGATCATTGAGGAAATCCTACTGGTCAATTTCTAGAAACAAAGCATTTATATAGTTTAGCTGCAACAATGCATGTATTTGAATTAGAAAATTCAATAGAACTTTTTAATGACCCAACGTGAAAACCTTTTAATGAGGATCCTATTAATATGTATGAATGATACATAAAAAAGGTAAGTCAAGCTAAAAAACAAGGATTTCTTGGACTTGATAATAAGAAATTTTTAATTTTCAGACCAAAATTTGATATTATTCAATCCTTAAGTATTTTTAAAAATGAAATAGCTAAAAAGGAGACCAAAACTCAACCTGTAACAGAATTATTAACACAAGTGTTAAATAACTGCTATGGGGCTTATTACAATACTTTCAATGGTAACTCCAGTCAAATGGATGTAAAAGAATTATACTCACATAATGCAGAGAAGATAGCATTACAAGTAAGTGTGTATACTCATCTAAAAAATCTCTTAAATTCTCCAGAAACATTTATTTTTGGAAAAGATAGAGCAAAATCTTTGGAAAGAATAAAAAAATTAACTAGTACATCTTCTGACTTGGTAAAATTTATTCAAAGAACTTTAGGAATTAGTATTAAATCATTTTCGGCTGAGGAATTAATAAAACAATGAACTACTAATAATTCTAGTGTTGAAGGTAAAATATTGGATTATTTAGATGCAATTAATAATAATGATTTATTAGGAAGAATTGCAGAGAATGAAAAAAGTGTTAATGATGATGATAGAGAAAATGTTCAGTCTGAGAGTAAGGTAATTACTGAATTAAACTCTAAAATACAGGATATTTTAGATGTATTCTTGGATAATTATGTTTTAACTCCAATCACAGTTATTTCAACATATACTGGAGAGAAAATTCCTTCATTCAAAACACCTACGTTATTTAACAATGATATTGTTACATTAAAAGAACGATTTGACTTTGAAAAGAAAGAAACAGGTAACATTACATATAAAAGTCTTTTAGCTAATAATTCTATTTTAAAAGGAACTGGTATAAAACTTGAATTAGTTAATAAAGGTCAAAGTAAGTCAGCATTTTCTTTTAGTGTATTAGAAAACTTTATATCGGATTTCTTTTATGGTTTTGTGAATCCATTTACTAGACCAGAAGCAGAATCAGAAGTATTTCCAGTAATTGTTGGTAATTATTCTGATAAGAATAGTATATTATCAAAATTATTTGGATTAAATGCTTCTTATGATAATAAAAGTATTATAGGAAATAGATCTGGTCAAAATGTATTATCAGAAGAAGCTTTACAAGATTTAGTAAGAACTCAATCATTAAATTTCTTCACGGACAATCTTCATGAAATAATTAAACAATATAAGTATTTGGGATTAGAATTAAATTTAACAAGTCCTATTGCTGAGAATTTAACTAAAATTAATGAATATCTAAAACAATTCGAGGGTAAATCTGATGCATTTTTAGAAGTAATAAGACAGGCAAGACTTAAAAATCCTGATGTAAATTTTCAACTTGAAAGACATTATACATTCTATGGTAAACGTATTGCAATAAATCAAAATATATGAGATTACTATAAAATATTTTCAAATAAAGGAAACTTTAATAAATTTATAAATAAACAATTTGAAAATGCAATAACTAAGTTACAAGATGAAGGTAAGAATGAACTATTTTCTGCTGAAGAACTTGATCAATTATCTAACTCTACAAAAAGAACAAAAAATTCTGATGCAGATCCAGAGGTAATTACTAATTTATTACAAAGTTTAGGAATAAATTCAGAAAATTATAATAAGAGCTTTGTTGTAGATAACGAAGAAGAAAATGTGCATGCTTTCTATGATAGTAAGGGAAATGTTAATCCAATACTTAAAAGATGGTTATTAGCAACTAACTTATTTAAACAAGAGTATCATTATTTAACCTTAAAAGGTGAGTATATGCATAAAACTAAAGGTATAGCATTACAAGAAGATTATGCATCTACAGATTATGATAAATTTAGTAAGAACTTTGAAAATGAGGCACATTGAAGAATTGCTAATATGGGTAAAAGAAACGTTGTTGCTACAGCGGTTATTGAACTACCAGTACATAATAAAGTAACTGGTGTTCCAAATAACATTAATCATGCAACAATCAGTGATTTACAGGATGAATTATATAATATGGCTAAAACAAGTCATAAACAAGATATTCATGATGGATCATCTGTAATTTCATATTTATATGCCAAAATGGTTGAAGAATCTTATCCAGGAAAAGGATATAAAGGTACAAAGAAACAATTTGGTACTTTCTTAACTCCTTATGGAATAATGATTAAAAAAGATGCAGAAACCGTATTAACTAATGATAAAATTAGAAATTCAAAATATTCATCAATTGCTTTTAAAAATCTTCAAGAAAAATCTTTAGGATTACCTATTAATATAAATTTATTTGTAAAAGATGGGCTAAATCAATATTACTGAAAAGATGGAAGTTATTTCAAAATTTCTAAACTTAAAATAGAAAATAATGTATTATCTCTAGAATTATTAAAATATAATAATATTTTACAAAAATTTGAGAGCATTGAATATAATCCTACCAAAATTAACACACTTTATGACTTATGAACTGTTTTTGGTGGAGAATATTCTACTGATAGTAAATTTAATCTAGATGAATCATCTAATGATTTATTATTTAACATTATTACTTCATATAATGAAGAAGGTAATTATGTTTTAAAAAATAGATTAATCCATATTATGTCAAATCTTTCAGCAATTAAAGCAGGAGCTACAAATATAAATCCATCTACTCATTGAATTGATAATACTCCATTAAACTATACAACTGTTTCTCATAAATATATGGGTCCACAGTTGGATGCAAATCACACAGCTGATGCTTCTAAAATCAAAGAAATTACACAGTTAATTTCTACATTAGCTCAGTCTCCAATGACTTCTCAGATTGCAAATGAAGTTTATCAAAATCTTGCTCAGATTATTAAAGAAGCAGCTTCTCCATATTTAAAAACATTAGATTCACTTGATGATAAAAATTTAAATGATTTTTATTTAAATTTATCAAAAGAATTTGCAAAAGATTTAAATAATAGTCAAACAAATGATTTATCTAAAATCATTAGTGAAAGTTTTGGAAGTGGAGATATGTTACCATTTAGTAATCAACATTTCTTTGGTAAATTTGTTCAACATATGATTGGAAGATTAAATTCTGAATTTATTACAAGGTATTATTCAGGATTAGGTGCTATTTTAAATCCATCACACAAAATCATTCAATTATTTGAAGATGCAGAAGGAAATATTTTAAAGCAAGAAGATATTATAAAAGAAGCAATGCAGGATTCAGTTGAAAGAGGAATTATAGGTAAAAATAGCGAGGAGATTGTAAAAGAATATTTGGATAAAAAATTAAAACCAATTAAAACAATAGTTGGCAAAATTAATCCTGGAGAAATAGTTGAAATTAAAGGAATAAGACATAATTTATCTTCCCCAAAACTTTATCAGGACTTTAAAGAGATGTATTCAAATAATGAACCTTGTGAAAAAATTATAAATATTCCAAGAGATTTAAAACCTTCAGAAATAACTTTTGATATTATAACTCCAATACAGGTTGTTGTAAATACAGAAACTACAATATCTACAGAACTTAGAAGTTATAATTTATTTGATACGGATTCTATTAAATTAAAATTCTTATTATCTAGATATAAAGCAGGAGAGAATATTTTACCAGATAATAAAGATTTTATTATCTTACAAAATTTCTTAAAGGCATTTAATTTAACAATAGTTCCTAACAATAAAGAAGCTGTTGATAACTTTAAAGAAGCTAATCATATACTTGATAAATGGACTGAACGAAACTTAGAATTTTTAAATAGTTCTAAACTTTTACCATTTGTTAGTGAGCATACTGATTTTAATGCATATTTTGGAACAGAAGCTGAAAATGGTGATGATTTAAAAAAGATCAATAATGATGTTTTAGATTTCTGATTACCAAAATTAGTTGATGTTCAAAATTATGTTTTTAAACCTAATGAACTAATATTGCCAAATATATACAAAACAGTATTTGATAATGATGGAGCATCAATTGTAGAGATAAACAAATTAGGATCAAAATATTTTAGAAATAAATTAGAGAAGGAATTTAATGTAGTAGATATACATAATAGTTTAACTACTAATAAAGGTGAGAATATCACTGTTGTTAATCCAACAAAAACCTTTGACCTGGTTTTAAATCTTAAAAGTGGACAAAATCCAGTATTTGTGAAATTTGTTAAAGAATTAACAGGTATTGTTGAGCCAGTTAACAGTTTTGATCTTGTACCAAAAGTAAAGGATGGAAAATCTTATATTGAAAAGACAAGATTATCTAATTCAGGAGAAAAATTATATAAGAAACCAGAAAATTCAGAAATTAAAATTGGACCAGATTATGATATTGTTTATATAAAAATAGGTGATCCAATTCGTATCAAAGAAACTGATACACACAGTACTGTTATATATAGAGATTTTAAAGAAACAGTTTCTGATTTTATTAACTCATTTCAAGGTGAGATTTCATCAATTATTCCTTTAATGAATAATAAGATTAATAATGTTGTTAAAAGTAATAGAGATCACACCCTTACAGAGTATGATTTAAATAGTCTATCATTTTCAATCTTTAAAAACTTTACTGGATATAGAGAATCTCCAAAAGTATTAGATAATACCTGATTTATTAATAACAAAGAGGGAGTATTAGATACTTTATCAGAAAGAGTTTATGCTTCATGGCAGAAATCACATCAGTTTATTGTTTCTAGAATTCCAGCACAATCTTTACAATCTGCAATGGAGATGAAGAATATTGGATATTTTAGTACAGAATCAAATGATGCCTATGTATCAATATGACAGATTTGAATTCAAGGATCTGACTTCGATATTGATAAAGCATATATCATGGGATATGGATTTAATAAAAGTGGTCAATATGATACTTGAACTAATTTATCAAATTATTCAACAGTTGAGGAGTTAAATGAATTAGAGAAATTTCCATTACCTTCATATAAAAAATACACATTTAATGATAATGGTATTAATCTAGATCAAGATATATTAGATTTTTCAAAAATAACTAATATTCCAAGTGATATTGAAGATCTTTCAGATATTAATTTATCTTTAGATGAAGCAAAAATTATTGGAAATATCTTAAGAAAACTTAATCAAGTAGATGTTATTGTTATTAAAAATAATATAAATCCATATGCAAACTTAGTTTTAAATTTAGTTAATAAACATAATTCATTTAAGAAATTTATTTATTCTAAAAATGCAGTAAAAAATTCTGTTATTGCAAGAATTAGACAAGTTATTTCTGCCCCAAGTAGTCAATTTCTTTCTTCTATACCAGTAGATGTAGAATCACTTCATGATGCTGCAAAAAATGCAGGAATGGATGCAAGTTATAGAAATTTATCAAATTGAGATATGTTAAGTTTCTATAAACAACAGAAAGAGGCAGCAGTTGGTAAGGCTGATGTAGGTATTGGTGCAAATGGATTAAAAGTATTTTTAGCATTAACTAATTATTACAATAATTGATATAAACATTTAGAAACTCAACCAGAAGATTTAAGATTAAGTAATAAAGCTTTCTTGAAAACCTTTAATATTAATGGTAAATCATATAATATCTCCTCAATTGCAGATATTAATATATCTAAAGAAATGACTAAGGAATTAGAAGATGCTTTTGGATTAACTAAATTAAATAAACAGCTGGATGTTCTTAACAATAGAGCTGCAGTAGTTGTTTCAAATATTATATCAGGTGCAACTGATAATGCAAAGGAGTTAGTTATGGCAAAAATTAATGGAATAACTGAATTATTAGGAACCCATTTATACCTAACTTCATTAGGAATTTCAATTGATGAAGTAGTAAAATATATGAATTCTCCAATTGTTCAATATCTAATTAAAGGATTAAATACAAATTATTTTAAAGATCCAAAGAAATTATATATTAATGAATTATTAGTATCTTATGAAACAATGCTAAATAATGATAAAACAAAATTAATTGAAGAACTTGAGAAAAAATATTCTCAAATAATTCCAAAAACTGAGAAAGAAACTATATTAATTTCAACACAATTTGATAATGAAAAGAAACAATTAGAGGCATCTATATTACAGCAATTTAAAGATCTAGAAACATTTCATGATATTTATGAAGGAGCACAAGAATTTAAGATTTTAGCAAGTATGTTAAAAGTTAATCAGAAAATTGCTGCTAATTCTATAGAATTAAATAGATTCTTAACTGGATTTGATCAAATTCTATGAAATAGAGAGGGTGCCATATTTGGACAGGATGCAATAAAATTAAGAGATAGTTCAACTTGGGATACATCTGAACAATTTAGAATTTCATTAATTAATAGAGTCATTAGACAAAATCCACTTCTGCATGAAGGAGAAAAGGATAGAGGTTATGTTAGAGATATATTTAATTTAGCAAATAATGTAGAGATATCTTTTATTAATTCAACTGGTGTTGAAGAAACTAAAAATGTAAGTTTATTGGGAGGGCAGTTTGACTTTAGATATTATATGCATCCAAAGAATGAAAATTATAGAAAAATAACCACAAGCTATTACAATCTTATAAAAAATACAATAAATATTTTTGATGTGATAGAAAATTCACCACATTTCAAAGCTATGATTGATGGTGTTGGTATTATTAATAATATACTTTTAATATCGTCAAAAAAGTATAATTTTATATTTTCGCAAATGCGTGATATTATCAGAACAAATTCTCTAAATATCCAACAATATAATAAAGGAGCAATTAAAACTTGAAGAGGTAATCCTGCATTTTCTATCAACATTGATGATGTTATGATTAGAAGAATAATTAATTTATATGATAAATTAGCTGTTGCCTCTTGATTAAAAAATGGAGAAAAAGCTGAAGCATTAGTATTTAAAGTTCAGGATTGATTAAGATTAGCAGGTATAAACTCAATAACTTTATACAGAGATGATTTAGCTAAGATTTCAACTTCAGGAGCTTTACTTGTAAATCCTACAGTATTTGACCAAGGAAAAGTTGTAACAGTAAAAGTTACTGATCCTGATTATATAATTGATTTAAAAACTGATACTGGTATTGCTAATTTTAAAAGAATGGTAGAAGTATTAGGATTACAAATTTTAAAAAATGAACAAAATACAGATTTAGGTAATATATTAAGATTATCTACTGTTAAAAATAGCTTTAATATTTCCACAACACAGGTTACTCCAACTTTTCCTATTAGCAGTTTAAATTCAACTATTAATTTGGAAAAATTTCAGATATTATTAAATCAATTTAATGAAATTGATCAAAAGTGTGTAAAAATACCAAATGTAAGAGGAGTTAATATGCAGTGAAAAGATTTACTTTATGTTTATAATTTAATTGTAAATAATGATTCTTATGGAGATAAGAGATTAACTCCAATGTTTGAGGATTATATAAAGAATAATAATAATATTGCAGGAGAATATATAAAATATTCAGTTGCAATTGATAGAGGAGAAGCAAAACTACTTGATTTATTACCAATTGAAAATCCAGCAATTAGAATAGAAATCTATAGAAGTAAATTAAATACTTTATTATTTTTAACTTTAAATGTTAGAAATAAATTAACAACTGGAGTTAATAATAATTTATCATTAGTAAATGGAGATTATGTTATTAATACTGAAATGGATATAGTAAATAACGCAAATTTAGAGTTAACTAGAAATGTAGATAAATTAAAAAACCTAATTAACTTAAAGGGATTAATAATTAATTATAATTGTATATAATGAAGTGCTATTTTTATGTAAAATTACCAAATGGGGGGGAACTAAGAATCCCCTCCACTGTAAACCAAATATCTTTACAGGATCAAAAATTTCTAGAATTACTCCCAACTTCTAAAGAAGAAGGTACTAGTAATTTGCTTGCCTATTTAAATTCATTACATACAGGTTTAACAGTAAATGAAATAAATAACATAATTAGAAACACTAAAGATTCCGAGGTTATTACTAAATTAAATGAACTTATTAGTAAGAAGGTAACTAATAATTCATTACAAAATGCAATATGAAAGAATCTTAATTATGATATTGCCTTTGATTATAAAAAAATTAATGGAACTAAATATCAGAAGATTAATTTTCAGGAATTATTAAATCTTGCTTCAGAAAATAAAATTGATACTTATTTTAATAATCTAAACATTACTGGAGTATTAAATACTACTGCTCCAATAGATGAATTAAATAAATTAGAGGATTATTTAAACAGTTTTAGTGATACAACTATAGAAGCACAAACAGATAATGCATTATTTATTATTTTAAATAACTTTTATAAAGGACCTTTAAAACATAAGAAAATATTTATTTCAGGACAATTTGATCAAAATCAAGCTACTGTAATAAATAATGGAACAGAAGATCCAACAATAGTTTATGATAAAAATAATTATCTCTCTATGTTCTATGGAATTTTTAAACATCAGGGATCTTTAATGTCTAAAGAAAATTTATCAAATGTTTTATTAAAATATGGCATAACTAAAGAATATACTCCAGAAGAATTTTTTATTGGAAAATTTATTGGAGAAAATGAAAATTTAGAATTTCAGAATCCAATTTTAGACAGTTTATCTCAAAATCCTAATAGAGATGCCATTTACGCTGATTTAGTAAATATAATAACTGGTTCAAAATTCCTTTTAAATACACAATTTGATTTACTTTTAAAACAAATTTTTAATTTAGGAGAAACAAATTGAGTAGATAAAAATAAAGAAGCATCAGAGGAATATGGTAAAATATCTGATGATTATTTAAAATCTACTTTAACTCAAAAGGGAATAAAGATTCAGAAGTATCTAGAAAAAAAGGATGATTATTATTCACCACAAGAAACTTCTAAAGATTTTACAGATTTAGAATCTATGGTTAATTTTATAAAATCCAATCTAAGTCTTGGTCAAGATTTAATATTAATTCCTAAAAAAGAGGATTATACAAGATATATTGTTCCTGTTGATGTGGATATAGAGGATGATAGAATAAAAATTAGAGGATTTTATAATAGTGAAGGAAAAATTAAAATTGCCACAGACAGAATATATTTAGGAGAAATAAAATTTAGAAAATTAGCTAAAGGAACTAAAATACTAAATACTACTGAAGCAAATGAAATAAATTCAAATGATTCAATTGTTATAAAAGCAAATAAGGGTGAATATTTACCTAAATCATTAGTTTTATCTAGCGCAGTAAGAGGTGGTAGAGTCCAAAGTGAAACTAGAAAAGAAAAAATAAAGAATGGGGCTAAACAAACTGAGGTAAAAACTTATTGAAATACTATTAAAGATGTTTCTCCTTCTAAATTATTGCTTAATAAAGTTTATACTGGTGAAAAACAAGATGTATTATTAGAAAATCCATATGTTAATTTAGATAGAATTACAACTCTAATAACACATAAAAATGCATTTGAAGATGAATTTACTGACCAAACATGGGAAGAAAAAGTTCAGACATTAAAAAATTATGATGCAATAGAATTAAGAAGAAATCCTCAAGTTCCTATTGATTCATCTGATTATATACTTCATATTGATGAAAAAGGTAAAAGAAGATATAATAAAGTTCTTGGAATAAGTGATGATGAAAAATCAATTTATATATTAGTAAAAAGAAATGATAAATATTATTCTGAAGCAATTAGTAGAGATTCTGTAGTAAATGTTTATAGAAAAAAACCACAGGTTACTAGAGAAGTATTTCAAGAAATGTCAGAATTTGCAAATAGAATTGCAAAAGATCAATCTCCAGCTAAATTTTCTTATTCAAGTTTTGATAATTTTGAATTAAGTTCAGAAGGAGACTTTGTTATAATACCAAAGCAAACTAATGAAGGAGTTGAATATAATCAAATTTATCAAATACTAAATAAAGATAAAAATTTATTAGCAATGATTAATTTTGATAAAAAAACTTTAATGCCAATAAATGAATATTTAGTAGATAATGATTTATCAAAACGAACTAATTTTATTACTACACGTGATATTAGTAGAAGTTCTGCTATTGAAAATATAGAATATAATAATTTATTTTTACAGACTTTATATGAAGGAGAAGATAAAACTTCAATGTTATGTTTTATCCCAAGTAATTTAGATTTTCAGACAGCTTTGTTAATGCCAAGTGGACAATTAAATATAGGAACACTTGTTGCAGAAGAAATATATAATAAAAATCCAAAAGACTATGAAGGATACACTAATGTTACTGAGGATTTAATTAATGCAATTAATTTTAAACGAAATATTAACGGAACTGGATTATATGTAAAAACTTTAGAAAGAGGTTATTATCAAAGATTTAATAAAGCATTGTATAATTCTAATTTTCAGGAAAAAACTGAACAAAAAAGAGAATTATTACAACCTGGAGCGTATATTGTATTAGCTAAGACAGTTGATGGAAATATGGTTTCTCAAAACAAATTATATCAAATTACTTCTGCTTCAGCTGATAACATTACTATAGAATTTAATACATTTTCACACAGGGGTAAAATTCTAACAGTAATTAAAACTATTCCTAAAAATTCTAATGATATAATGTGAATTTATGCAAAGAAAGGAAATCGTAAAATTGGATCAAAATTAGAAAAATTAGATCTTAAAATTGGTGAAAATAATAATTCTCCTGAGGATATTATTGCTAGAAATAGAATTATACTTTCAGATTTAACTAAAAGATTTTCAACAATTTTTAATATTGATGTAGATCATGTATATAATACTGATCTTCAATCTAAACAGGCTTGAATAGAATCTAATGAACAAGGACAAAGATTGGTTATAAATACTGCAAATCTTAATTCTGGTAAACAAAATATTATTCATGAGTATTTACATTTATTTTTTATTGCATTAAAATACAATGATTTAAGTAAAAATACATATGAAGAAGTATTACAAAATTATAAATTACTTTCTAATTCTAAAACAGAAGATTTATCTGAATTAGAAGAAGAATTAATTAATAAATTAACTAATAAAATTAATCTTGGAATTGAAAATATTATTGATTATAAATCATTTAGCAATGCAATAAATAGTGCTTTAATAAAATTAGAATTAGAACCAATAACAGAAGATTCAAATATATTTTCTATATTAAATACTACTATGGAATCAAGATTTCCCAGACTCTCTCATGAAATAGGAAATGAAAGTTTAATTTTATTTGAAACCAATTTCCGTGAATGAATGTCAGAACAAATTAAAAACAATAATTTAGAAATACAATGTCAATAAATTGTACTTACTTATTAAAGGATAATTTTAAACATCCTGTAACTTTAACAGGATTAACTGAATATTATTATAAAAATACATCAGAACTAAAAAATACAAAAATTTTTAGTTCTGATGAAATTGTAAATAGTATAGTAGATAAAATTAAAGATCAATTTCCAAGAGGAAAAACTATATCAATGGATCCAAGTAAAATGGATATTTCACAATTTATTACTACTAGACAGGAAGAGTTTTTAGGAACTTTAGGAATTTCTAAACAAAGATTAGCTCCTGAATATATTGAAGAAAATAGAATACTATCAGAAGTTAAAAGGAAATTAATTTCTGATGGAGTTAATCCACATATTGATTGAAGTTTAAAAGAACTAATTTCTCAATATGCTGATAATCCAGATATAAGTAATAAAATCATACAATATACAAAGGATATTCAAGATGTTATTGAAATAGAAAAAGGATTAAGAGATTTTGGAATTGGATTACATTCAATTTTAAGTAGTCTTAAATTTTCTCAAGGTGAATTTAATATTAGTGTTGAACAGAATATTGATGATTTAATTGAAAAGAATAAATGGCATTTAGGTGGAGAAAGTCAGGATTGAAAAGATAAAATTAAAGATGTATTATATAAAATTTATTCAACTCTAAATAGTAAAGGAACTATATTAACTAATGTTATATTAGATACTATAGATGGTGGAGCCATTGGTTTAAAAGGAAAATTAGATTTTGTTGTAGTTGATGAGGATGGAAATGTTCATATTTTTGAATTAAAATTATCAAAACGTGATTATCCAGACTGGGATTCAACAAAGAAATTAACAACAGATTGAGAATTAGCACTTCAAAGACAGTTATTAGCACAACATATTAATGCTAAAAATATTATTTCTATAAATGTTATTCCAATCAGTATTGGAGAACGTTCAACTTTAAATAAATTTAATCCAATTAATTTTAGCGCAGGAAAAATTGTATCATTATCTGCTGCAAATACTGGTTTACAATCTACTGGTACTATAACAAGAACTGCTCAGTTAATTATTCCTGAAAAGTTTAATATAGAATATGATACTAAAAAGAATGATAGATTTTTAGCAGATTTAGCTTTTTTATTCCCATTATATAAGATCAAAACATCTAAGGATGAAAATGATCCAGAAAAAATAATTGCAGATGCAATAAAAAATAATAAATTAGAATTTATTAGTAAAATTGATGATTTTGAACTTGGTTTAATTAAAGATGAAAATTTTAGATTTAGGGCACCAGGTTTATCAGATGCTGAAAAACTGGTAAAATTTAAAGAAAGAGTTTACGCATATACTAAGAAATTATCGGAAAATAACTATTACAGAGTTACGCAATTAAAGGATAAAATTTCTGAGGCAATTCTAAATAAATCGGATTTACCTCTTAAGATGGCTAATGACCACCAAACCCTTCATGTTAATGCCTTACTATCTCCGTATTTAAATGGTGATTATAAAGTTGTTGAAAATAATATGGCACTTGATTCTTTAGGATTTATCTTATTAAAAAGTAAAAGAAGTAATAAATTAGTTTTATTTAGTTTGACTGTATTAAATGGTGATGCAAAATATGATAAAAACACAACATTTGCTGAGGTTGAATATTTAAAAATGTTATTATTTTTTCATCATTATTATGATGAATTAGATTTAGATTTCAATAAAATTAAGAATTTAATACCATTAAATGTTGAGGGATCTCAGGCAAGATATTTTGATGTAAATAAAATACAAAAACAATATTTTGATTTATTAACTTCAAAAGGAATAACTCCAAAAATAAATTTATCTAATTTTCTTAATCTTACAGATAGAGCTGTTACAGAAATGCAAGAGGCAGTTCTTAATTTAGAGTCTACATCAGTTGAAAAAATTGTTTTAAAATATGGTGAAGATTATCAAGGAATGGAATTGTATAAATTGAAACAAATTCATAGAGAACTTGCTGATGCTTTTCCAGAATTAAAGAAAAAAACTTTTGGTTCTGAAATTGATTTTAAGAACAGACTTGAATATGTTTTTGCAATTCTATCTTCATTAATTGTTGCTAAATCAGGAGATGTCCCAGAGGGAGATTTTATGCAAATGAGAAATTTTGCTATTGGTTTCTCTGATTTTAAAAGTTTATTAGCAGCTTTTTATTCAGATGAACAAGCAGATTATGATAAAACTGGTAGAAGAATTTTAGGAATTATTGGTGGTTTGAAAACTAATACTCCTGATCGTATAGGTTCTGTAGATTTACAGAATATTAATAAAATGATTACAGGAGCAAATTCTAGTATTAGACATAAAATGTATAAACAATCTACTACAATAGCTGCATTTACATATGAATTTTTTAAAAAAATAAACTACTCAAATCTTTCACAAAATTGAATTGGTAATGTTAGATCTCTTAATAAAAATATGTGAGAACATGATGGCAGTGAAGTTTCTAATAGTTGGTCATTAAAAGATCCATATTCTGATAAGACTCTAACACAGGCTGAACAAGAATATTCTAAGCAAATGTTATTTGAAATTAAAAAATATAGACTACATATTCCAGAAAAATTATGAGGTAAAATTGATTTAACAAGTATAGAATCTATTACTAAAACTGATACTTCTGGTATAATTATAAAGAGTATTATTTCTGGAGATTATTTCAAAATGCCAATAATGCGTTCTCAACAAATTAATAGAAATGATAGAATTTTAAAAAGTGGATTAGCAGGATTATGACAAGATGTATCTAAATGACTTGATGAAACTAAGGACTATTTAGATCCAAGAGAATTTTCAGAAAATGATTTAAATAGAATTAAAGAAACACAATTAGGTTTCAATGAAATGTATGATATTTATTCTATGCAATCAGATGAAATGAAAGTTAGACTAATTAATGAAAATTCCCCAGGATATTATGAATTGGATTTAGATACAATAGCTCATAGAGTTGCTTTCAGTAGTATAAGAAAAGCAAATGTTGACGCAATTCTTCCAAATATTACATCATATGTTTGATGAATGAAATTACTTGCAGGAAAAAATAAAGAAAACATATCTAAACAATTAGAATACATTACTAATAGAATAAAATTAGGATTATTTGATGAACCTATTATTGATCCAGAGGCAAGTGATGCAATTAGATTAGTTCGATCAGGGAAAACCATTGCAACTGCTGCAATGTTAGGATTTCGTCCTGCTTTAATGGCAAAGGAATTAACATTTGGATTGTATAAAAATGTAGGATTGGCTGCCCTTAATATTTATGGTGGAAAAAAACCATTTAATATTAAAGATTTAGCAGAAGCAATGAAGATTATGTTAGCAGTTGATAATAAAATGTCTAAAAAATGAAATTTAATGGATGGAATAAATCTTTATTATGGATTTGCAAATATGGATGTTAATTCTTTACCGAGAAAAATGCAGACAAATAGAAGAGGTGCTATGTTAGGATTAAGTAAATGGATGTATGCTTGTAATACTATTCCTGATTATTATAATAGATTATCTCTATTCATTGCAAAAATGATTCATGATGGAAGTTTTTATGCACATACTTTAGACGATAAAGGTTATATACACTATGATCCAACTCAAGATAAGCGATTTGAATATTATTTCCAAAATAGAGAAAAATATAAAAATGCTGATGGACAATATATTCCTGCAAAGAATAATCTAAAATATAATGAACAAAGAAATCTTTATACAATAATTTTAGGTGAAAGAAATACAGAATTAGCTAAAGGAAACAATCCAATTCTTGATGAAGCAACTGATTTATTAGATCAAGCTTATTCTGAAAAAGAAAGAACTGGATTTAAATCTTTTACTGATACAGTTTATGGATATTATGATAAAGATAGTCAAGCCGAGTGACATAATACTTGGTATGGAATAATCTGATTACAATTACTTCAATTCTGGCCAGGTAAGATGAATATGTGATTTGGTAAACCAGTTTCTGCAGATAAAAGTATGATGGGAAGTCATCAACAAGTAACTGATGAGGAAACAGGTCAATTATTATGAAGAGAACCTGTTTATAGTCAAACAAATCCTGATGAAATTATTGGATTTAAAGCAACTACTGAAAATACTGGAGATCCAATGTTAGCATGAGTAGGACATCCACAAGAAGGGTTATTATACTCTGTAGGATATCTAATGCAAGATGTTATAAAAGGAAACTGAGGAGAAATTGCAAAAAATAAAGATCATAGAAATGAGAGAGTAGGTTTTGCAATGGTAGATTCATTATTAATGGTTTTACTGTTTGGTATGATGAAGGCTATTTATGATGGCTGAATTGCAGAAAATGGTACTGATGGAATTGATGGAAGAACAGTAGAGTTTATGGCATCCGTAAATAAAAAAGTATTAAGTGAAGGAAATTTATGAAATAATACTTTAGGAGCTTTAAAAACTGAGCCAGTTTTTTGAGCTTGAGGAACTAAAACTGCAACAGATGTACACAGTGTATTATGAGGAAATAAAACATTTGAACAATTAATGAATAAAGATCTTAAGATGTTTGAGTTTATGCATCCATCAGAATAAAAAAAAATACCCACAGTACGATTGTACTGTGGGTATTTCTGTTTTATTATGAATAAAGATTTAAATATTCTTCTATTTTTGTTCCAAAACCATCATGATAATCTTTTGCATCAGGTTTTTCTTCACTAAACCATTTCTGCACTTTTCCTGCACCTAATAAATGTGCTGCAGCTAAAATTCCATTTCTTGTGATATTTAATCCCCTAAATTTCTTACCTACAAATTCACTCATTACATTTTGTAAACGAGATTCATTTAACTTAGCTAATTTTAGTGCACCATTATTCTGTGTTGCACTATCTGTAAAAGATTGTCTAGTCTCACCAATATCTTTTAGAGCACTATCACCAAATTGATATAATCCATAGTACCCAAATTTATTCTTGACAGTTGGATTATAATTACTTTCTCTTCCTGCTAATTTTACTAGATATTCTTTATCTTCATCAGGTACATCCATTTTACTAATTTCATCAGTAATTTCATTTTTAACTGGAGAAACATAATTAGATTTAGTTCCTAATAATTTAGCAAAATATTCTTTATTTCCTATAATATCACTTGTGGAGTAATGTTTTTCATCTTTAGGAGTTGTTACAATCATAGTTTTAGGTTCAGGAGTTAGTTGTGCTAAATATCTATCTAAATACTCATTAGAAAAATGAGGATGCTGAGTATAATATTCTTTTAATTTTTCATCAGATGAAAGATCATCAATGTACGGTGTATATGAAGCAAAATTTGAATTTTCCATAAGAATTATAATATTAAATTAATCATCAAAAATATAAATATTTTTTCATAAAAAATATAAAAATCAAAAAAAAATAGGGAAAGACTGTAGTTAAACTACAATCCTTCCCTATTATTATTTATTCATATACCCAAGTTTTTTTAGGATTTGAAGCATTATCCAATAAAGATAATACTGTTAATCCCAAATCATATGCAGCTTGTTCAGCAGCAAATCTTAGATTTAAAAATCCTTGATGGATCATACTTTCAATTGCAGCTAATTCTTGTCCTGAGATGTTCTTATTTTTCTTTTCCAATATATAATCTGAAATAAAAATATGTAATTCATCTCGTGAAACAGAATTGGTTTCCAAAATTTTAATCACAATCTCTTTATTCATTATTATTATCTTTAAGATACTTTGTATACGCAAGCTCGATAGCTACTTTTCCAATTGGTTTTTCACGTTTTGAATCTCGTTCGATACATTCTTCAACTAGCACATCAAAGAAAATCCTTTCAATTGGAATGCCTCTAGAAACAGATAATTGAGAAAAATATTCCCAATATTTTGGATCAAAATTCATATCATCAAGAATTACAGATTTTCCAGAATTTAGAAATATTTTACAAATAATCTTCTGCAATTCAAACACATCATTATGAATTTCTTCTGTGTAAGGGATTCCATCAACTATTTTAGATATTTCTGCTCTAGAAACAATTACATAGTCTTTATTCAGTTCAATTACTTTCTTAGCCCATGTAGTTTTTCCGCTTCCTGGTAATCCTTGTAAAAATTTAATATATTGCATTATTTATATTTTAAAATTTCTTCACATTTATCACAAAATTGTGGTTTTAATAAAATCTCTCCTTTAAATGCTTTCCAATCCTCTTCTGAGAAATCTTTTGAATATTTCACTAATTCACTACATTTAGAGCAAATTAACTGAGGTTTATTATGCACTACTTTGAACTTTGCCTTCTTTTCCATTTTAAGTTAAAAGTTCATTATCTTTATGATAATTATAGAACATTGCATTACACATTATGTGTCCCATATGATTAATACCGGACTCTAAATCACAATCTTCTCCATCCATTAATTGAGCTATATGTCGTTGCATAGATTCTAAAATCTCTTTCAGATCCATTGGTTTCTTCCAATTATTTCTTCCAGAGGTTAATAAAATCCAATCCTTTGCTTCTTCTTGAGTTATCTCAGCACCTGTTACAGTTTTTGATCCATCTTGACTTATAAAAGTGCTGTATTTATGTGCCCCATATTCCAATACACGGATCATGGGAACTATTGATTTATAATGAACTAAAGACCATTTAGGTTTTCCACTATTAAATCTTAATGCCTTTTCTTCCATTTAATTAAAAAATAATATATCCATCAGCATCTAATCCACCTTTTCTTTTATATATAGCTGAACATTGTGCCCAGTTTAATCCAAAAGTCTTTTGTAAATGTGGTGTATCTTTTAAACTTTTCCAGTCTCCACCCCATTCATATCCTTTATTTTTAAAGATATTAATAACTTCCATCCAATCTGGAACATGATCACCATCAAAATCTTTTACTATATCCCATGAAGCAATTGCATTTTCTAACAATACAATATCAAAAGCTAATCCATAATTATGGATAGATTTTCCACCAGAAGCATTAGTTACGATACCTAATCGATTTCCACTTGCATCAAATAATTTGGTTCTACCTTGTGCATACAATAAATCTTGTTCAGCAAATGTTCTTAATGTGTATGCAAATCTACAAGTTGATTTACCTGTTAAAGCAGGAACAACTTCATTTACATATATATCATGTACTTCATTCCTAATTTTAGGATGAAGTAATTTTATTCTTTCTAAAGTTATATTATCAATCATTTTTATTTTCTATTAAATAACGATATTGTTCTAACTCTTCTTTTTCTATTCTTTTAAACATTCTATTATATATTGTT
>Ga0302284_1000198_pt1 | contig 32522 bp, 34 predicted proteins | sample III_Fen_E2_1_FD_198760 | JGI IMG/M metagenome (GOLD analysis project Ga0302284, IMG submission 198760) | Peat permafrost microbial communities from Stordalen Mire near Abisko, Sweden - III_Fen_E2_1 | ecosystem: Environmental > Terrestrial > Soil > Wetlands > Permafrost | place: Sweden: Abisko...
AAGAGAAGAGGGAAACTTCTACAGGATTTCGAATTACCTTACAAAGCATAAGGAGATTTCAACAGAAGAAATAGTGATTCTCTGCAGGTTTAATAGAAAACATACTAATCATATCATACTCATGGGTTGCTGCTAATCGCATGATTCTGAGTAGGAGAAAAACATCGAGGACAAAATTCATGGTAGGCGTAATATTATTCATGTGATTGTTGGTTTTATCTGGAGATAACTGTTCAAAATGGACATATAAAGAGGAAGAAGTTCATTTTTTATAATGAAGAGAAGCCAAAAATGGAGGTTTGTTGTTTGCCTAATTGATTCATTTTTAGAAGAAAAAGGTTCTACAACTAACGGAATAGACAAAGATAACAAGAATTCTGAGTCTGATGAGCATAAGGAGAATTTCGATAAACCTCCAAATTAGAAGTCAAATAGTTTGCATCTAAATGCAGGGATTAAGGAACAATCTAACAGCTTAAACACATTGGTAGATAAGACAGCTGCTGCAGTAGTTAGCAAGTAAAATAGCAAAGGTTCTCACTCCAACATCGAAGCGAGCAAAGTAGATTTGGCAGTTTTGTTTTGCTAATTAATGCCAAAAGGAACCATTTTTTGTTGTTGTTTGCTACAGCAGGAGACTAATAAGAGTATTTCTACAAAATAGCCATCTTCGTCTGTTAAGGATGAAGGTAACACAAGAGGGATATTATCAGGTTGTGTTTGATATGATTGAGAATCATGTGTTTTAGGTGCAAATAATGGTGATAGTGATTTCAAAATGATGAAGAATCTTGTGAGAATCAGCACTTAGGATATTCTAGACAGTTACATTATCGGAAAAGTTATCGGAGAAGGTACTACAATTAAACAGGGAGGGAATGGAATCAAAGATTATTATGAATATGCTTTTTAGATTCAAAAGCACAACGAAATGCAAGGGAAAAAACGAGGAATTAATTAAGATAATATGTCAACAAATGTGGTTTAATCTGTTTGTTTGCTGTTTATCACTCCAGGTGGCTTTGGTACAGTTTGCTTGGTGAAGCATAAGGCTACTTTGATTGACAGAGCGATGAAGATGATTTCAAAAAAAAAATTAAACAAAACTGAAGAAGATAAACTCTTCGAAGAACTCTCGATTCTACGATCTATCGATCATCCCTGCATCGTCAAGGTCTTTGAGCACTTCCAAGATGACAAATATCACTATTTGATATCTGAATATTGCACTGGTGGAGAGTTATTCGAACGAATCAAGGATGTCAGTCCGTTTACTGAGAAAGTAGCTGCTCATTACATGAAATAAATTCTTTCCGCAATATCGTATTGCCACATCCATAATATAGTCCACAGAGATCTCAAGCCAGAGAACATCCTTTTCGACTCTAAGTCTGCAAATAGCAATCTCAAAGTGATTGATTTCGGTGCTTCCACGAAATTTGATCATAATGAAAAGATGACGAAACGCATTGGAACTCCCTTTTATGTTGCCCCCGAAATTCTCACAAAAAAACCTTATGATGAAAAATGTGATGTATGGTCACTAGGTGTAATTATGTATATTCTGCTCTGCGGGTAAGAAGATTCAAATTGTCGAAATTTTATAATATTCTTCTTCGTTGCATTTTTTAATTTAAGCTCTGTTGAATTGTGTTTCAATTTGCTTTTGTTACGAATTACGAACAGGTATCCTCCCTTCTGGGGATCGACAGATCAGGAAATATATGATAAGGTGAAAAAGGGCAAATTTGAGTTCTATTGTAAGAATAATTGTCCAACTAAAAACATAAATAATTGTTGAGTTTCTCTTTATTTATTTTTTCACCTTTTTTATCACAGAGGAAGACTGGGGGATCATTTCAGATGGCGCAAAGGATCTCATTAGGAAAATGCTGGCATATGATCCTAAAGATAGAATTTCAGCAACAGAGGCATATGCTCATCCTTGGATTCTGAGCAATGTTAATGTGGAACCATTAGATGATAAGATGATGAAAAAGTTGTCTTAATTTGCTGCAAAGAACAAATTGAGAATCGCTATATTGAACCTTATGGCAAACTAAGTGCTAAATACTCAAGATAAGAACGAAATGGTGAAGCATTTTGAGACATTAGATACTAACGGCGATGGTATGCTTTCCAAGGAAGAACTAATTGATGGTGAGAAAAAAATGAGAAAAAAAAAAATAAAACTATGTGAAAATGATTTCTTGCTTGTTTCTATTTTGAAGGCTACACAAAACTAATGGGCGATATATTTCAAGCCAAGTAAACAGTAGAAGCTGTCTTCAATGATTTGGACTTAGATGGTTCTGGAAAAGTTGAGTTTTCAGGTAATAGATACTGTTATTTACACAAGAAATAACTTTTTCATAATAGCACATTTGTGCCCTTCTAGTTAAACACATTCCTTTTATTTATAAAAACACTTTAGAATTCTTGGTGGCATGCTTAAATAAGGAAAAAATACTAACAAAGGATAGGATTGAAAAGGCATTCAAGCTCATTGATTAGGTAACAAAAATATTATTTTACCAAAAAATATCAAAATTTCATATTTTTTTTGTTGTCCTCTCATGTTTTAAAGGATGGCAATGGATAAATCACAAAGAACGAATTAGAAGATATGATGGGTGGATTACCGCTTAACGAAAATGTATGGAATACATTACTCAAAGAATGCGATGTCAATCAAGATGGAATGGTACTTTCAATTAAACATAATTAACTTTTTTCAGTCATTAGCTATTTTGGATTCTTAATGTCATCACAATTTCTTTTTTATTTTTCTACTTTTATTAAGATTTCCCTTGGAGAATTCATCGATCTTCTTCTGAACTCAAAAGATCTTTTCAGTGGTGGTGGGCTATGAATGAAGCAAAACCAAGATATTGATGATAAACCTCAGAGAAAAGGAGATAGTTTTTTTTATCTAAAAATTTTTTACTTTAGAAATCAGATTTTTTAGTGCTTTCAGCGACTTAATTGTACTGTGAAATTCATATATTTTTTAAAAAATAACTTTTTGTTTTGCAAGCAGCTAAAATCCAAAAAACTAATTGGATTATTTTTGATACCAACATGGTTTAAACAAGAAAAATCAATGAGAGAGAGAGAGGGATTATTCTTATTTTGTAGAACTGTTTTGGCTTCTAAAATAGATTTTTTTAAAGAAAAAAGAAAAATCAATTATTCAATTTGTGTTAATTGATTTGGATAATCAATCCCCTCCATCTCCTACCCCCTAAATGGTGGTTTTAAATTTAAGATTGGAAGATTTTCAAAAATTCATAAAGCAAAGAGATATTTTCCACATTTGACAACAAAATATTTCAAATGATTTTAATTGATTTAAATAAATCAAAAGTATTCAAAGTATTCTGAGTTTTACTAAAAAATTTTCTTTGAATTCATCTCGAGATTACACTATTTTGTTACACTGTCAATCGTTGAAATTGAATTGCTCAAAGATGAAGTAAATCAAGCAACTTTTAAATTCTGAGACAACTCTAATTTGAATTATTTTTTTCCAACCAAATATTTTTGTTTATTTGGTCTTCTTTTTTTAATCGATGCTTCTCTGTGAATTTGGTTCTTCCTTTTTCTTTAGTGGATATTAATTACTCCCCATTTCTAATTAACTTCCCTTAATACTACGATTTGGGAGAGAAATTAATTAGTTCTCTGAACTATATGAATTGATTGCTCTTCTTCTTCTTTCCAAGAAAACATTTAAGAGTTCTTTAGAGAAATTTATTTTGTCAAGTGAAAATTCAAAAAACAACCCCAAACAAAACGTAGGCCAACTATACACAGGTCTCGATTTTTGAATCACTAGATCATGAAAAAAGTCAAGAGCACTGATTCGGATCTATCTCTGGAGTAGAAATTCCTTCAAGGGAATAATGCTAATAATAATCCCAGTGCTAGTAGTGTTTCAGGTAGAAAGCAAAAAGACAAATCAATACGCTCAGGTGAAATTTTCTTCTAAAGACTTAAGAAATTTTATATGAAAGACTTCCATGGATTGATTCACACTTACAAGCGATCAAGACCAATGTGCATCTTCATCATAGCTATCATTGAAATGCAAACAATATCACTATCATTCTACAGAGATATTCAAGATTCCTATGAGCTCTTCAAATACATCAGTTACTTTCGATTCTACCCTTTGTTCATCTCCGAGACATCTGAACTCAACGCCTACAGTATTGCTCTGTATTCTTTCATCGTAACTATGGTCTTCTCGCTTACCGTAGCATTGATTCTGTTCATAGATAGGATGTTCAAAATTTAATTCAACAAAACCATGAAAAACACTTTACTTTATATGGCTTCTTTCGTGAATAGAGTGCTACTACAAATCATGCTGATCCCTTCATTGGAAATGTTCTTTCGAATTGTAAAGAATTTCACATCAGACTCAACAGTGTTGATGATCAATTATGTGAATTTTATCTTATTCATAGCTTGGTCGGTGGCATACTTTTTGCATAATTTCGAGTACACTTTTAAGCTCAAAGATTTTATGGCAAATCGTGAAGGATATTGGAGTTTTAATTTAATTATTTATTACGTGACTATCGCTGTAATCTACAACAGTACCTTGACTTGGGAGATTCCGATGATTAATTTTATTTTCAGCCTGATCCGCTGCATCGAGTAATTCAGTGAAATGAATTATTATGATGAGACAATTGATGTAATTGCCTGTGTATGTCGAAGTGTAACAACGATAATTTCCTTCCTTGTGTTCGTGTACACCAAGATCAATGAGGATATACTACCTGGAAAGCTTGAACTACTGCTGATAGTCATTTCTCCTGTTATTGGGAGGTTAGCGATTTCGTTTAGAAATTTTATTATCCACAAATTCACTGCGAGCAGAGAATCATCGAAGAGACTGCAGATATTTGGAATGAAAATCAATTTTCTGCTGAAATATTCTTCGCTGGATTATGAAGACTATCTCAAAAAAGGTAGATTTGAATGAAAAAAATTTTTATTTGCATTTGGAATGGTTTTTATTAAATGCTTTTTGTGAATAGGAAATGGCATATTTTTCGAGAGTTTCTTTAGTAATCACATCAATAAATGTGAAAAAGAAGGTATGATAGTTTATGCTCTTTATTACGCTAGGGGGGATATCTTCAATCTTTAATTATTTTCCTTTTTGAAACTCAACAATTTTCCAGATTGCTTTTGCCGCGCATTTCAGAAGGACTATTCCATCAATGAACTCCTCAGCTCTAAGCTACGACAGCGATTCATGCAGTTCTTCACAGTCGAGTTCTTCCACGAGTATTTCGCATAGAAATTCTCTGGACATGCTGATAAACGAGTGATGTTTATGTTCATCGCATATCTTGTAGAAGTTGTGGGAATACCCACGAAGGCTATGGTGGAAATCATGCAAATGAAATAGAATTTCAATAATTATTCATTGAAGGAACAGTACACCTTAGAATCGCTGTATTATAAAGCATAAAGTAGGTTTGAAAATGTATTCCAGCAGAACGGTAATCAAAGCTAACGGTAAGAGAGATTTAAAGAGATAAACTAAAAAGAGCATATAAAATATGCACCTTTATTAAGAAAATAAAATAATACAAATTTGATTTCTTTTTTATTTTTGTTTTCTTCTAGTCTGGAGATGATGAGTGTGATTGACTTTGACGAATTACTCTTCCAGACAAATCGAGCAGTCCGTTTTATTTTAAACTTAGCTAAGGATTACTTGACATATCTCAGCAACGATTATTTCGAGTTGAGTAACCTTTAATTAAAAGGATAGTCGCTGATCAAGCTTCGGGAGTATATAAATAGGAAGTTTCATATTCTCTTTGAGATCAATCCCTTCTCGAAATCGCTGTATTTTCTGGCTTCGATTTTCTTAGATAACTTTAACTTCAAGGGAGTTAAAATTTCTAGCTTCATAAATAAAGGAAATCTACTGATATTTTCGAAACTCTCCAAGGAAGATCTCACGTTTAATCTCTTTAGACCTAACTCCTGCATTGTCTTTATTTCACTGCTTTCACCTGTTGGAATAATCAGGAGAATGACTGCTTCAGCTGAGAATATGTTTCTTAGAAAAAGATAGTCACTAATAGGTAGATTTGATTTTTACTTTTGCTAATTTGAATGCTAACTTGAGAATTGCATTAATTTATCATTTTTTGCTTTATCTGTGATTATTCCAAGGAATGAATTGCAAGATCTTAATGCCGAATTTGATAGCAAAGCAGCATGATCTGTTTCTTTAAACTTTCATTGAAAGGGGATTGTCAGCTTAGAATTAACTTAATCCTATGCAAATCGTGTTTGGAAGATACCCAAATGGATTTATTTTCCCTTTGATAAAGCGGATTAAAATTGACTCTTACTAGGGAACTGACTTCGGTGTGTGCGCGTTCTTCGAGCATGTTGAAAGGGTAAATAACGGAGATTTTTGTTTGAAGTTTTTGTTGGTCTAGGGGCAGTTGATTTATGGTTTTTTTAAATCTAATTTGTAAAGGCTTCTGAGTACTTTCTCTGCAACAGAAAAGGAGCTATCCATGGGATGACTGAGAAACTGTACAAGGAAACACTGGAGAATGCACTGATTTCATAATACGATAAGATTGAGCTTTATGACATTGGACGATTGATTCCTTTAGTAAACTGTCTGATAATGGATAGTATGATAGACTAGTAAGATTTAGAGATAACCACTATGATGATCATCCCTAATGATGAAAAGCGTGCTGTGTTTTTTAGAAAATACAAGAATCCACCTAAGGATATGATCGAGCAAGTAAATTAGAAAGGATATTTGATATTTTTATGCAAAAAAAATAATATGAAATCGTTTTTAAAAGTTTTGTTTTATTGTTTTTTTGTAGTTTTTAGGAAATATTGATAAATATGAGAATGATTTGATGTTCTTCGAAGTGACTGTGAGAGTGATGCGACACTAAACATCAATTTCGAGGTTGAGTTACTTCTATGTCGAGATTGTTAAGATGAAAAAAGTTAAATCGGGTTTTGAAAGACAGGAAATGATGAATATTTTGAAAAAGGAGCTTAATATGATATATGGCACGCATATGCGCGTAAGGAAGAGTATTTATTATGCAGGTACATCATCATCGAACAACAACAATGCTGAATTTGCTAAGAGCTCCTTTGGGTTGAATAATCAATTCCACAATGATGATCTGCTCAAGAATATTGCAAATCTTAGAAACAACAAGAATTCTCAGAGTATTTATGCTAAAACCAGGTAAAAAGCAGAACAAGAAATCCTAGAAATGAAGCACATTTACCCTTGATTAAAACATTTTTTTGAGTAGAGTCCTAAACGATGATCAGCTGAGTCAGCCTGAAAGTGAAGGTCATTCTATGGCTAGATCAGGATAAGACATTAGAGGAACTTAAGATGAGTAGAACATGATAGCATACAAGACAAATAATTCTAATTTCACAAAATATTATGATTCATCTACACCTTACCCTGATAAAGAGACATTCTCAAGCTAAGCTACTCAAAAAGCATTGGAAATACTCCAAAATAAATCTGCTGGTGGATCAAAGAATCGAATAGATCCATCTCAAACTGAAAAGATTCCAACTATTGAGTCTTCGCCTAATCGGTCACAAGGAGAAATAATAAATAATGCAAAATAAGAATAACCAGAACAATTAACCTTAACAGCGCAAGCCCAAGCAGGAATCCAGCAGACAATAGATTCACAGCAGAATACAATAACTCAATAGAGATTTTTCAATGCAGGATTAGAGAATCCGTAGAATGAAGAGGTGATTCCTAGTTAGACATCTAGGTTCTATGCTAAAGGTTAAATTGAATTAAAAGGGGGATGATAACATTATTGAGTTAATAATATTTTTTGATTGAATTGTTTAGAGAGTGATGTAGGCATTTTCAAGGAGAACAATAATGGTACTGGAAATAGCATGAATAATCATAATAACCAACTCTTTCTTTTGACTGAAGAAGAACGAGCAGAAAGATCATTCTAAAATCAGAAAAATGCACAAGAACCCAAACCAATATCCGCAACAATAGAATCTAAAACAAACGCAGCTCTTCTTATTGCGTATATGATGAACAAAACCCATATTCAAGGGTCTCTTAACAACAACACTAGCGCTAACGATACATCTTTGCAATAATCGCATTTGTTGTAAATGTAAATGTAAACAGAACTCCTAGATTCTAATTAAAGTCTATAATTTCCACCAAATCACTCGGCTACTTTTCTCTAAAGTAATTAAGCTCTAAGATCGAAAGCTTCTGCTCTTGAAATTAACGATATGTTCGATCCAGATGGAAAGATACCAAGACAATTCTATCATAGCATGCCTGAAGAATATGCTCTTATTGGATAAACCAAGAAGAATTCAGCACCTGTTGATACATCTTAGAAAATTAATTAGCTTCTCAACAGTTCTGCGTCTCTTAATGAAGATCCTAAATAAATTAATAATTTAACAACTCCGTTTGGATCTAAAGGAGGAGCACTCTAACTCAGACAAGTGCAAGAAGATGATAATGAAAATCAAGTAAATCAATTGAATTTTGCAGATAATTTATTTAAGATATTTGAATTCTCAAAACATTTCAACTCACTCTCTTTATTTTTTTAGTCTCCAAAGCAAAGCGACAAAGATAAGTAAGCCAAGAACATCGATCGTACAGACAGCAGAGTCAAAAGTAAACGAGACAACAACGTTAGTACTGACAATATCGAAGAAAATAATAATTTCAATGACATTAAAAATTCCGGTGGTGATGCGTAAAGTGTTCATTCCAGCATGACATCAAGCCACTCCAGCAGAATGACCATCATCGAAGCTATCTACTCAAACAAACCTCCATTTCTAATATAGGTCATCAATCAATAATATTCTGAACTGCTCCAAACATCTTAACCTCCTTTTTATGTTTTTTTTGTTATTTTATCTCTTAGGGCATAACTTGGTTTGGTGTATTTGCGTATGGATTTCTCAATGTGCTGACGATAGTCATCTTCATTTCTCTCTTAAACTAGTTTGATTCAGAGATATCAAACTTTAAATAAATGATGATTCCTCCTTTATTAGGGTCATTTTTTAGTGCTACAATATCTGATAAGGAGTTTGTGCGACTAGGAGCAACATTGAACGTGTTTTCATATAATGCGACATTTGTTTAATTTATCATTGATAACTATAGTGACTCAACATAGATTAGTGTGAATAACTTTCGAAATACATTAGGTACAGCATTATTTGGATACAACATAACAACGTCATCGAGTACTACATTTTCGGAAAATATCAACGATGCATATGTCAATATAATCACTGTAAATGCGTTTAGCATCTAAACTACGAAGTCAGTATCAGTAAGAAATAAAAGAATTCACAATTATCCCTTATTGCTTTTTGTTAATTCATTTTTGTGTTCTCTATTTTAGTTGAGCTTAGCTCTCGTTGACATGTCTTATCACTTGCTGTATTATTCAGTCATGGAAAACACTTAATCTTTGATTTTTATCATCCGAAACACATTTGTATTTCTCTATCAATTCTCACTACTTCAGGCAATATCCTTCTCTGCAGCGAATCAGAATCTTCAAAGTGTCTAAAATCTCTTAGTTGAGACTCTTATCATCATAGAGATCATGACACTTATCGTTGTGTTCACTGTCTTTCCGATTTATAGCATTGTCGTAAGAGCGTAAGAACGAGTGCTTAAACTTATGGGCACATTTCACTAAGATAAACTCAATGCATTACTAGATCGCATCGAAGATTCCACGAATGCGATACTCACCAAAGATAAATTTCAATTATCAGGGGTAAAAAGGGTGCTGAATTGGTTTCTGAACCCCCGTTTTTTCTTTTTCTACCAAAAAATATCCAAAAATTAAAAATCTTTTTTCGATTTACTACTTTGCAGTTTGCTTTATAGAAATCAATAAAATTGAAAATACGTGGCTAGTAGAAGCGAAGGACAACTTCTCAGACCGATACTCTCTCTTAAGTGAGTATTCCTCTGATTATCTTCGCAATTTTGACTTTCTTGCTTATCTCACTTTACCCCGTTTTCAACATGGTGTTCACGTACTAGTTCACGAAATAATTCGAAAATAATCTCAGCGAAATCAAGAACATCTACGAGACTAAAAAGCAGTTCATTTCACTCTATGCAGCGACGTTCTCATCGATGACAAGAGTCGTCTTGACAAATCAAGTCGATTCAAGTCTTTACACAAATCTCAGTTACATTGTTGAGCTGAACAAATCAACTGTCTAAGGACTTTAAGCATCTTAAGAGACACTACAGACATCTCGTGATAGCATGGGTGACTACTGCTCGATTTTACTTGATATGCTCGAGAACAATCCCTGCACTACAGTCACGAGTTTCATAGATTCAATCAGCGATGATAGTCTTTTCAAATCGAAATTTAACGAAAACGATTGTGCTTCTGCCAATGGCGGGACTCTAACTCGTGGGCTAGTTGTAGCCATTCCTTATCTCTTAGATACCTTAGAAACTGTGGTAGAAGCCTTTTAAGCAACAAATATTTCGGATTTCTTGGATCTTCTCACGGCATCAGAAATCGGGTTATATGATTTTTAAATGTTAGCATTAAGTTTGACGAATGTGGTAGAGCTTGCTAAGGAATACATGGTTGATACTGGGAAGAGCTTCTTTTCGTATTTATAGTCGCTGCAAGTTTATTTCTTTATTTACTGTGAGGTAGTGCTATTACTGGTCTTTTTATTTGGATGGACGTATTTTGTGGTGAAGATGAAGGATAATTTGCATTAATCGAAGCATCTTATGAGTCTATTCCCTCTAGAGTATTTAGTTGATAATCCTTATGTGATGTCGCATATTAATACGGAACTCATGCAGTACAAGGATTCTAAATGAAGGAAGGAGTAAACGTAATATTTTTGATTTTTGAATTTTAAAGATTAAGGAATAAACCAATAGAATGTATGTTAATAAATTGAATTGTTTGTTTGTTGGGTAATTAAGAAATAAAAGAAAGCTGCGGAGTTGATATGGCTTCGTTTTATGATTGTTTTTTGGGGAAAGAGGAGAATTAAGATATGTTGTGAAGATTATTCATAGGAAAATCTCATAATTAATTGCTTTGTTGAGAGAGAGAGAGAGAAAGATAAGACAAACAGACAAGGTTAAGTTGTGGGAATTAGATACATATGGTGAATGAAGAAAATTTAAGAGAAAAATGAAATAATTGATTGTGGGAATCTTCGTAGGAATCTGGTTTTGACATCAACAAAAGTTAAAAATATGTTAAAATCAGCTGCTAATTTGATTCGAAGGATCGGTCAAGTTGAGTTCATTGCTGTTATTACTATTTTTTTGTTACTTCATACAATCTTTCAGGTTTAGTTTTATCTTCATGAGTTTATTTTAGCAGAGTATACCAATGCGGTGTCAGTGCAGACAACACAGCATTTTTATCATTAACTGTTGCTAATTCTTCGATCGTGAAATCAAACAATATTGGCAGTTTCTTCCCATTAATTCGGCATTGCTCTATACGTAATTCATTAAAAATTGGATGCATTAAAGCCATCAATGGTTTTATCCTTTTGTATGGTTCATATACGATCATCTATTCCAGGAGATCAAGAATCTATGGATCGAATAAGAAATTCTCTAGAACTTATGAAAGATTTATTTTGTTGATTGGCGGATAATGAAGGATCTTTTAATCAGGATTCATGATCTTTATCTACTGTGGGCTGGGTGTTCCGAGTACTTTCATAATTTCTACAAGTTAATCTAAACTAGATTATCCTTTGAAAAGTGGTTCTCCTATGATCATTTCAACGATTATACATCCCAACGCCCAGATATCGACAGTTTCATCGTAGTATGAGGAACCGAGTAGCATTTCTGGAGCACGATAGTTCCTGCTACAGATATATGACAGGCTTCTTTCTGATTAGGAGATATGTTTGGCTGAACCAAAATCACAAAGTTTAAGTGCATGCGAGCGATGATTTATAAGAATATTGGATGGTTTGAGGTCTCGATGAGCTATGCGTTTGCCTTGGAGATACGCAAGTGCACGGAGAGCTTGATAAAGGTAGAGTTTTATGAGGATACCAGGAAAGAGCTCAACTGGCGGGGAATCTTTTGGTGGCTAAAACCGATGGTAGAATTTAATGATGTTTACAAGAGTTGAAGGGATGTACTCCATGACGATATTCAGATAAATCTATTAAGGTTACTGCTACGAGGATTGCTCATGCTCTTAGAAGTGTGACTGATTTAGGTTGTTATTTTTTTTCTGATAATTTAACAAAAAATAAGTTGGGAATTTCTTTTTTCTTTTTTCATTTATAATTTATTTTTACTAGATCTGTGACGCTACTCTCCTTATCAGATTGCTCTGAATTGTGAACGAACGAGAAAAATGAATGCTTGAGTGCAACAATGTTTGGATGCTGGAGTTCTAGCATAATTTAAATTTCCCGATTCTTGAAGGCTTTATCTTGCAGGACTCTCTTCACAGCGACATCTTCTTTGGCCTCTCGGAATGATACCTGTCCCAACAAAAACATGGAGGAAAAATAACTCAAATTCTGTTTTGAGATGTGATCTTTTAGGTAATATTTCTGGAAACTTAAAGCACACTTCTTTCGAAAATTGTTAGCTTGTTACCTTGTAGACAACTCCAAAGTTTCCTTCGCCTATTTTTTTGCTATCTCCGATACCACTTTCATTTATTATCCTCAACCCTTCAGTAATCTCTTTGGTAGATGGTTTCGATGGGCTCTTGAGGATGCGTCGAAAGGGAGATTAATGGTTTCGTTCTACAGGAGAACTAGGAAAACATTAGTTTATTTTGGGTATTGGAGGTTGTTCAGAGAAAACTGAAATATCAATTTGTTTCAAATTCCTTAAGCGCTTCTTTCCAAAAGGGGATCGCTCCTTGGGCTGCTAGAAGGAGCTATTGACACGGACATTCGCAATAGAAGGTAGCAACTACCTATCTATTAATGATCGTTCCCTGCGAGAAGAAGATGGATTCTCAGTATTGCATCTGATAATCTTGTTGCCTGAGTTGTTATTGTTATTATTATTCTGTTTTTGATAGCTGAAAGTTCTTTATCTGCCATTTTCTTTATTGAATTTTTTGGAACCTTCTGTGTGCGTGCTGTAAACTCTTGGAAAGGAAACAACCTGCTGACGGAAGACAGTCTTCTCGTCAAACATTCAGCATACAAAAAATAATAGTCGTTGAGAGAAAAAAACTAATAATTATCTCAAAAGGAAAGGGTACTAAAAAAGATTTAATAAATCAAGCATAATTTATTAATTAGTTGTTTTTTTTATACAGATTATGATCAGGAGAAAGAAAATAACAAAAGGAAAACATGAATAAATGATTCAATTTGAAACACAACACCATAAAATCATGGATATTTCATTTTGAAGTTATTGCCAATAGAAAAAGTGAAATAGAGCTTTAGTTGTAAAAATTGAACTAATTCAAACTTTGTAGAAGAAGAGAATATCATAATAATTTGTTCATTCTTGGGGAGTATTTATTGCAAAATAGAGAGTGGAATCAAATCTTCTAAACTATCAACAACTTGCAAAAATACCTCTGTTTTGCTGCTGAAAGAAAACAAGGGGTCAAAATATAAAAAGGAATGAAGAGAATTAGAGTCAAATGTTGGCTGCTTTGGCGGAAACGAAATAATAACGCAGAGTTGATTTACCACAATAACATAATGCAAGGAATTATTTTTTTGAATGTGAAAAATATATTATTCTTCTTCTTCTTCCTTTCTTTGTGTACTACTCACTATCTGTAGGTGTTTCCTCTTTCAAGATGTTTCCTGACGATTGTTAAACCCAGACCGATACCAACAAATGGTAATCCGTGAACTAGCACACGCTTTGGGAAAGACATCTATGATCTGATCTTATCCCTGATAACCTTACCAGCTGGCAAGTTATAAAGTAGGTAAGCATACGAACCAGCGGTGATGGAAGCAAGAGTGGTCACCATATCAATTTAAATGTTTGTCCCAAATTGATCTTAAGGTTCCTGCTAGTACAAGTATCTTTGCATCTAGTTTTGGGTTGGGAAAGCATATCGCTCTCTGACTTCTTGAGGATAGTCCTCGAGCTTCAAATCGTTGTAGTTCACGTTCATATTTTCCCTAAATTCTGGTTCTCTGTTGTATTAATTGATTTTCTTATTTGTTTTTCGCTCTCTCCCCAAGTTAATTGTGCATCATTTGACCAAATTCCCCCTCTCTCCTTGACAATCTTCACTATAATCTTTAATTTATTGTCATGTGATCAACAACTGCTCCTGGCTATTTGTCTCAATCATTTTCAAATCAACACAAACTTTTTTGAAGCAGAAAAGATGCATTTTTTGCTATAAATATTAGAGGTAAATGATGTTCATTTTCCTATGAGTTGTTCTTGTTTTGTGTAGTTTTGTTGTGTTAGCTTTACGCCTTAACCTATTCATTTTTCGAAAATATTTGACTTAAAAGATGATTGAAATACATTAAAAAGAAACTTTAACTGAAGAGTGGAAGTACACGTACAAAATTTAGAAGAAAAAATAGATAATAAAATGGAGATCTTTCACAAAATATTTGTGTGATTTTGTTGGAGAATGTCACTTGAAAAACTTAAAAACTCGTTGAATAACAGCTAGAATAGCTGTTAAAGTCGATCTTCATAATTTTTGTTTTTGTATGAGCTTTTTGTTGTTGTTTTATCTTTTCTACAACTCAACCTGCCTTGGAGGTACCTTCAAAGATGCATCTAGATAATCTTCTTTCAGTATTTAGAAATATTGACTATGTTAGGCAAGAAAACCACAGATAATAAGTGTAAGTAAAAGCTTGAGAATTTAAGTTAAAAGGAATATTAGACAGATGAATGAGATTTCTTTAGCAAAGGCATCAGATTATTCGATTTAGAAACTCGATTCATCTACAAATTCACTCTAATGAAAAATCTTTCTTGAAACTAGAAGGTTATGAAGGTTGAGAAGTAAAATCAGTGCTGAATCCTGAACTTCCTGTAGCAGAAGAATGTTTATGGTACTCTTAGGGTTTGTTGATGTTGTCTAATGGGCTAAAAGCAAATACAGATTATTATGGTAAAATGGGTAGTTTTGTAAACAAGATATTACTTGATTTAAGCTGTGTCTTGCATGTTCTGCTAGGTTACGTGTTGTTGATAGGCTATGAATTTGAGTCTTGCTTGCTAGATTACTTGTTTCCTTAAAGCTTCCTATTCTTTTTGTTATTATTCGCTGTTTAGATCAAAATCCAGCTTCATAGGAAGCATTTGGTTAAAAGCTGCTAAAATATCCGCCTTCTCGTCTATAGACTAAGCATTGAGGTTGGAACTCATGTTGCTATGAGATGGCTCCTGCTTTAAATTCTGTGTTTCCTCACTCATCTGTTCTATTATTTCTGCTGATAGATTAGAGCTAATTATTCTTATTAAAATTCCCCTGAAAATTACTTTTTTTGGGGATAGATTTTTTTGACATATATTTTCTACAAAGTCTGTTTTTTAACGCTTTCTTCGCGGATTTAGTATTTCTCTTTGCAGATTCGTTATTAAGGAATCTTTGTTTTGGATTTTGTTACCAGTACTTGTAGTACATACACTAAACAATAATTGAATTGAATTGTGTCAAATTAATGAAAAGATAATGATTTTAAAAATGCACACAGTGTAAACATAGTGAAACTCTCAGTTTTTAAGGGAAGTTTTTTTAGCAGAGATTATCTCCTGGAGATATTTCTAGCTTTGCTAGACATCACCTATTATTTTCTAGAAATTCTCACTCTGAAAAAATAAAAGAAAAAATCACATCACAAAATGATTTACGGAAACTATTCTTAAAATTTCTTACCTCTGATTTGAATTTCTCTCTTCTTTGCTACTCTTCTTGGTCTTCTTCGCTGTGGTCTTTTAGAACAATAGCCCTTTGAATAGGGAACCAACTATGGTCACCCTCATCGAGTTTTTAATAAACAAAACTTTCTATGCCACTATGGTCAGTTTTCTCCTTCCAATTAATAAATGCTATGTAGAAGAGATAATTCCAGAGATAATGATCTTGCTTGATATGCGAATCAAATCCAATATCGGATTGTCTCTCGAATAATTCTCTGGAATGTCCACAGATAAAGCAAGTCTAGTTAATGTCTGTGTTTTTTTCATGTTCTCGTTCTCTCAGTGAACCAAACTTATCGATGATAACTCCTGCAAAGATCTGCACAGAGATCAGCATGACTGAAAAGAATGATATGTTGTCGAAGATGAAACGCCAATAACGGTATGCTAGAAGGGAAAAAATAAGGGATTGAAAAATATGATTTGGAAAAGTGAAAAAGTTAGTTGTTCTCTTACATTGTCCGTTATCAAGAATATTGCTGTTATTGTTATTAAGAAATCCACCTATTCCTCCATTGTTCTAGAATGTCATAATGAAGGTGTGAAAGACACAGAGATATCTGATTAGTTAAGCATGAAAACGAAAAATTAAACAAAAAATGAAAAAATATTTTTATTAAATTTCCCATATTTGTTGTTCTTACAATTATTCACACTGATTAAGATAATCTCCATAGAACTCTAGGAACCCTATGACTGCTTGGAAGTAGAACAGCATGATGATAAGGACAAATGTGAGAGCGAGAGAGACTAACGAATCTGAGACAGATTTGAGAATGTTTCTAAGTGTTGGGAATCTCAGCAGAAATTCAGTTAAATGGAAAGCAAACAAAAACGGGTGGTACAGAGTAGCAATGAAAGCAAGCGTTCCGAATAGCAGATAGTAGACGACCTCAGGATTAGTTAAGACTTTGACTAGACTAGAGCAAATGACCACTAAGTATTTTGTGAATCTGATGAATTTCATTTGCGTTTTGTCCGAAATGATGGACTCGTTTTCTTCCCAAGCTCTTTTTAAATACAAAGGTGCTCGCTTGCACAGGAAAAACAGAACGACAAATGTACTGCAGACTATCATGATTATTCCTGTAGTTTGGAATATGCTTTTAGTTTATTCTACCGAAACAGAGCCATCAACACCAAGTGCAGGGCTCCATAATCTGTTGTGCTCAGCCTCAGAGGAAGTAGTGTAGGTACCACTATAAAAGGATATTAGAATGAACGTATTGATGAGAATTGTCAGGAAAAATGCAATATCACGCCAAAGATCTACCGAATTAGCAAATATTCCTATGAACTAAGAATGCAAAAAAAAGGAGAAATGAATTATTTAGAATTGAAAACTAAAATGAAATTACCTTATTTCTGTTAAAGAAAAGGAACAATTGTTCTTCGTGCTTGCAGATTTAAATGATTTCCTTGGATTTCTCAACTAACCCACTGAGTTTGGAGTGAGTGGAGTCTCTGTCGACATTATCGTGAAATTCTGTTTTGTTAGACTTAGGCAGGTAATGGCAGAATGGCAGCAAGATGAATCGAATCTTCTCGAGCGTACCTTCTCTCACGATTTCGATGCTAAAAAAGGAGAAAATGAGAACAACACTTGGGTTAATTTCAATAATTATTTGAGGAAATTCTTATTTTAGAATAAAATTAAACAACTTCTCTTACCTTCCAGCATTTTTATTGAAGAAATTCAGTGCAAGTTTAAATGTTTCTTTATCCTCTTTGGCTTATTACTCCAGATCAAGTTCAGTGGCTTGCTTTGTTTCTAGTTATTCTTGTATTTTCTTGGAGACACCCTAGACAATCGAGAAGACACTTTCCAGAATAGCATAGACGAAATTATAAAGCTAGGATATGATGCCTTTTTTGAGACTAAAAAGAGATTTAGAATCTTTGAAATCATTTTTGATTTCATTTAGTTTTGTGCTGATCTCTGCATCCAAGTCATTCTCATCCAAGTCAGTGTAGTAACTCAACAAAAAGAATATGAAAAAACCTGTCTCGATGATGTAGTTATAATGACGGATTTCATTCTCGGAATCATCCTCAGGTTCACCATCAAACTTAGCAAGAAAAAGGAGGATAAATATTTGAACCAAAAATATCAGTTTAAAATAAGTAAATTAACAAAAAGTGACTCTTACGTGTCCAAAGCACTGAATTAGATATTGATCTTGGTAGATTTGCTTGTGCCTAAAAAATAGAAAATAAGATAATCTTACAATAAATCTTCTTAATAACAAAACTAAGATCTTTACTTTCTAAAAATAGAAATCAGGTTTTTCTTAAGAATTTCAAGTGGCAGACTTCTCATGATACGCTTAATGACAAGAGGCTCACTGTTTAACTCCAGTAAAGATGTCACTAACACCATTGTCTGTGGGGAAAGGTAACATGTTAAAAACACAGCAACAGATAATCAATCTTACAAAATAACAAAAACAACTAACAAATATTTTTACTTTATATTTGATTTATTCAAGCATCCATGGCTTGAGACTAGGTGGAGCTTATTTCATAGTGGCATATTGTGCTATCATAGATTTAGTTTTAGTTGATTTCCTAGCAAATGATGTTTTTAGATTATCAGATGAATTCATGCTCTAATTCTAATTCGTAGTATTCGCTTATTGAATTATAGTACTCTTCTTCTTATGTTGCTGTTTTCGTTAATCATACCCATCTAGAATATCCTCAGCAAATTAGAAGAATTTGGAGTCAATAATCGTTTCTTAATTCATTTTGCAAGGACCTTAAACAAACTCTATTAACGTGTCTAAACATTTCCCCATGTTCTCGAAAATTTCCTCAGCAATGTTGTCGTAGAAAACATACAGCAACTAGTTTTAAAAAAATAGGTAAATTAAAGTAAAAATCAAGGAAATACTGTGATTTTCTTTTTCTTTTTGTACATCGATGATGATGGAGACCATATCATAGTTTGTTCTGCTGTTTTTCTGATATCTTATGTAGTTCTGAAGATCTAGATTGTGTCCCTCGCAGAATAATTGTAAGACCCTTAGGACTCTCATCAGAATTGTAGAATTTATCAATTTCTGCTGTTTTCTGTAGGGATCCTTTTCTTCATCGAATTCCATGTCGATATTCGACTTAGTAGCACTACTCTCTTCGTCATCTTCGTTCTTATCATCTTTGGATTTCTTCTTGTTGTCTTTGAGTGGTTCTTTGTAGTTTTTGTTTTTTTTTGGATTGGAGAGTGTCTCAGCTGCGTTGTCAGCATGATCTGATGGGTTTTTAGAAGATGTTTATCCTTTTTTAGACTCCCCTTATCCGAAAGAAAGGTTTAGCGGTGTGGATTATTCCAAGTTTAGTAAGATTTCATTTTAAATTTTCAAGATTTCGATCTTCTTTTTTTCTTTTAAATCTTCAATGAAGTCATGGATGATGGAATGGAACTTCCAGAAGATTACTTCGCTTTTCGGAAATGTCAAGAAATATTCGCAAATAGTCTTTTAGATCTGTTTGAAATCAAAAATTAAGTTACATTTGTTGAGTGCACATAAATTCTTCTCTTAAATCAAAATAGTTTCATAAAATCTTTTGAATAGTTTACTTGCTTGTTTCCTCCTTCGAGGAGTTTGATGAAGAATTTTAGCAGAGAATTAAACAAATCCTTTTCGAGTGGATTAGATTTGGAATCCGAAAGCAAGTGCAAACACATCTTGGAGGCATCCAAGGAATCTAACAGATTCTGCATCTCTTCAAGGGACTTTTCATTTTCTTAGTCTTCTAGAATTTAAGTCAGCAGATCGAATACAAATATCATGTTTAATGGGTTAGCCTAACATTTCAAACAATACCAACATGTCACGTTAACTTGTATTCTAAGGCATCGAGTAACATACAACACCAAAAGTATTCCCCCTTCCCTCTCTTAACCCCCTCATTTTACTTTGTTGACTATTCCTAATTGTAGATATTGAATGAACTTCTTGAGAATTTCTTGATACTGTATGTCAATTTTATATTCCTTTCTGTATTATTCTGGGAACATGTCCTTAATTTTGAGGACGGCTTCTGCCAGCACTGACATTTCTAATTCCAAGTTCTCCTTGATAACATCAGAATTCCTGCAGATATTCAAGAATATCTTCCAGTTGTATTGTGCCTTCCATAGACCCTAACCTTATTCTGATTCTTCTTTTTTCTGAAAAAAGGCAACAAATTTTAAAATCAAATCAAGAAGAAAATAATTAACACAAATTGTCTGTGATGTTTGTTGTGTATTGTTATTACTCTTTCTGGCTTAAGGGCGGCACGTATCTCATCGATATATTGTTTATGATATTCTGGGTTGACTTCTTTCATGAAATCGGAGTATTCTTGATATTCTTGTTTGGACAGCATCTCATCGAATTAGAATCGAATATCAAATAGCTTCTTAGATATCTCAAAAAGCAGCTGGAACTCTTCCGATTCTTTATATTCCTGTGCATGATCGTGAATGATGATCTTCTTGAGATAGAACAATGCTAATTTCAAGAATTTCCCACAAATATATTGAATGTAATCATGTGGATGCTGATCAATTTTCCGTTGGAGTCTCTCCAATTCCATTTGGAATAGCATGGAGAATCTCTTATGGTCTTTCATGTTGTCTGTGATTGGTTTTTCTTCGTTGAAGAACACAGCTAATAAAAAGTCAATGATTTTTGGTTTTATAATCTTTAAACCTTCCTTTTCATCGTCAACAAGGAAATTTTCTGAGTAATCAATCACAAACGAACTGCGATTCCGCTGCTTCTTGGGTTTTCCTTGAATTGTATCAGCTTATTATTGTTGATTGTCAATAACTTGGTTTCCATAAGAGTATGTTTTTTCGAATGGAACGAAGGCATCCTCTCGAAGAAGCATATCGAGAAGGTATGCCTGAGAAAAGTTTTTCTTGAGTTTGGAGATGTTAATAGAAGAGCTCTCATCACCTTTGAGAGTATAGATGAAGAGTTCAAGTAGTTCTGCATGGTAATAATATGGGATGTCCTTCGAGGAGGAATCAGAGGAATTATTATTGCTGTTGTCCTCTTCGAAATCAAAAGAGATTTATAATTTATTTTTGGTGTCAAGATTGGAATACAACAACTTAGAATAACGAGCTAATTCCTTTTGTTTGAGAGAAGGATAAAGAAAAGGGAAATTAGGAATTAACTAAAAAACCATTTTATGTTAAAAAAATGATTTTTATTTATTATTATTATCTTACAGATTTATCTGAGTTATCCTTAGGCAGAAACCACTAAATGACTTTGATTTGATTCTCAGTGAGGTTCGTGACTACTTTATTGCGATTATCTTTAAACGACAGAATGATTTTAAACAACTTCAGGAACCTTTGCTGTCTGCCAATCACACTGATGTTATTCGTTAAGAAACTCGAAAGATTCTCAGGGAAGGTCTCACAAAGAAACTTATTGTTCTTATAAATCGAGCATACCAAGTCAAGCTGCCCGAAATCAAACTCAATCTCATCCAAGAAGAAACTTGTGTAGTTAGCTAAAATATTCTGATTTTCCTAGAATATTTTCAAGCAGCAAAAAAGTAAAAACAATGCATAAAATGAAATAATAAAATGTTTATTACTTCGAAATTATCACAGTATAAGGATAAGCAGTAGTAGAGTGATGATAACAATTTATGAATGACACTCTTGGCTTGAGTCGAGACAGTATTCGATCGGAGTAACTTTGCCATTTAATTTTGTGAATCCCTGACTAAGTTAATTAACGAAAAGTGTCCCATTAAAAATGTGAATACTTTCTGTCTAACTTTGTCTATTTGCCTCTTTTTAACCCTCTAAGCTTCAACTTCTTATTCTGATGGAAGTATTATCTTATCATCAACAATTTTAACATCAAAATAGAAAAGTTCGTTGATTTCACTGAGGGTTTATTATGTCTAGCGCATTTTCTCAGGTGGCTATTTTGTCTGCAAGAAATCATTCAGCCAAACTTCAGATTCTTCAGCAAATTATCTTAATTTATCTATCTTTTTCCTAAGTAACTAATACGGTACTATGTCTCGTTAGTCAAACAGAACTTCAAGGATATACAGATTCTTGAAGAGTAGATCAGTTTAGTTGAAGCAGTTCCTTAAAACTTCGAGTATTGTATCTTCAACTTTATGGTTTTTTGTCATGAAAAATCCACATAAAAGCGATGGAAGTACTTCTTATTTTACTTCTGCTTTAATTTACTTTGCTGTTTCATCCTTTTCAACTGGCTGAAATGTTTTTCTAGTTCTAATATTCGGGTTCAACGAGGGAGCTGCGCTAATCCCACCACCTCCTTATCCTTCTCCAGGAGCAGAGTCGTTCGTGCCTTCCAGAAGACTATCCAAGTTGGGAATGAATTCTTCAGCACTGAGATAATTCATGAATGTTTTTCGCTTTTTAAAACTCAACATGTTTGTTAAATTCTCAAACCCATCTGATTTTGGATCATTTATTTGTTCTATCCTCGTCTCTATTGAATCTATTCCTGTCTTTTAAAATAAAAAAACAATTTATAATAAAAATAAAAGCAGATCTCCCTTACTTTATATATCTCTGGGATAACTGTAAGCAGGTCATCTTCGATTTCAGCGATGATCTGTTTGGAGTTGAATCGATGGTGCTTTTTACTGATTGTGTCAAACCAGCTCAAGAAATTAGAAAGTAGATAATCCATTCTTAGGTTTTGTTAGAAAATAAATAACTCACAGATTTCAACTTTCACTTCGACTTCAACTTTATCTTCATTTTCACTTTACTCACTCTAGAACATGCTTTTCAATGTCAAGAGACCACCGATCATTGGATGTTTAGAATATAAACTGTTTGTTGCCTCTAATTATTCATCTTCTGATTAATAACTTGACTTCCCATACTGCAAGCCAATCATTGCACCAACCATTCCAGCAATTTCACCTGCCATTTCCTACCCGGCCTTAGCAATCGTTAGTGCTCCATTTACTGTGCAAAAAAAAAGAGTCGTTTTTGTATGGTTTTTGGATGAAAATATATCAGTTGTTTACCTATGAACCCAGTGAAATTAGAGAGAAGTTTATTCTTTTTCTAAATAGTAATAGCATTTTTATATCTCTCTTATCGTACTTTATTAATAACATATGAGTAGTTCCTGTAATTCTTATCGTACTCTAAGAGCTGAAGTAAGGTAGTCACGATACTCTTATACATGTTTTGCTGATTAATTAGAGCTAAAATATCAAATTTCACGAAGGTAGCCAACATTTTGATGATGTCCAAAGTCAAAATATTATCGAAGAAAGTCGTTGTAATGGCAGCATCTGCTTCGGTTTCCTCCTCTAAAACAACCAGGAGAATTAAAATAGACTTGCATGAATAGATTTATTAGATCAAAAGCCAAATATAATATCATAGAAACCCTTACATTTGAGTTTATTGTGTATGACACTTTTTCTATTTTGTGATTCTTGATATTCTTCGTTGCTCTTCTTTAATTTCTTGTATTCTTAATTAATGTATTTGATAATTTTCTCAATGGTATATCGATAAATTGGATTTTCTTTGATCATATTCTCATCATCATCATCATCTTCATAGTCATCATCATTACCACCTTTTCGAATTTCCATAATGCTTTTTCGCTATTTTGTTAAAATATCCTTGTCTGACCTGAAAATTCTGCACATATTTGGAACTTATCGTTTGTTAAGTGGCTCGTGATCTATGTACAACGTTAATCCGAGATTGCAGAATGCACTTCGTAGTTGGTCATCGATTTAGTTGTCGAAGATTATCTTGAACACAAAATCCACTGGGAAATCCTAGGTTTTATAAATTGAAAAATAATTAAGTTCTAAGAAACATTAAAGAAAGAGAATGAATAGAGGAGAACCCAAGTATTCTTGGTTAATTTTTACCCCCTTGAGATCTCGTTTCCAGAGATAATTTCGACTGAGACAGAGATCAGAACAGAAATGTATCTACTCGATGAGATAGCTGTAAATTTCTGGTGAGAGATCTTCTGTGTCTTTTTTCTAATTTCCGATTTGAATTTTCTTCCCATGGAGATCGACCTTCAAGCCTTTTTCTTCTCCTTGAACTTTGTAGAAGATGCTCTTGTAGAAATCAGTCTTTCTATCCTAGACATAGCAGAATTTATGGATTTGTTCTTGATTGACAGAAACACCTTTTCCCTGGAATTTACAGATCTACAGAATAAAGAAGAGCAAACAAATGAATCAATTTGCAATTAGAAATTCTATATCTTATTCCCTCCTGCCTAAATTCTCTTAAATTTTCTTACATTTCTAAAGAAATTCAGAATATTCATATCCTTCGAGTGGAGATTAAATGTTGCTCTTTTTTCTTACTCTTTATGCTAATTGATAGCATTATCTCTGAAGAAAAGAATCAGATTATCTGTATATTATTTCTCATCTACTTCATCTTCTTGCCCGGCGTTTTTCCTCGAACTCTATTTCCTCAACGAATCTGTAATTCCCGTGTTGATAAGAGATCTACGTTTCTTTACAATAGGCGAATCCATTTCTTGAGCGATTTTGATATCATCTGAAAGATTACTGAGAATCGTTTCGTTTTAGCTGACAATTGAAATAACGAAATCAGCAGCTTCTTTGATATACGCAGCATGATTCTAAAAAGATGTAAGCTTCTTGTAAACGAGATTCTAGTTGTCTGGATTATCTAAGCAGATCGTTGTTAGAAGTATATAAATCCGCTTGAGAATTTCGATTTTATTTGTAAGATACTAAGTGGATTTTTAGACTTTAGCTTCATGTAGTTAGTTGATAGCGAAGAAGAATGCATGTCCTTCTGAGCCGGCTTTGAAGGACATTTTCCCTAGTTTTGTCAAGGAATTATTCAAATCAATGCCTTTTTCTTTTAAAATAATTTTCTTCATTTTCTCCACATTTAGTAGGGTTTACTAGGAAAACTCCAATTTTGCTGTTTTAATATTTTCATATTTCTTTTCTTCTCTGATTTTCTTGAGATCTGCTTCGCTGACAATGCATTTCACGATTTCTATGAGCTCATCGATGATGTATTGCTCTTAAATGATCTTTTGCCTATGGAAACTGACTTTACTGAAGTTTCTTTAGTTGTCAAGAGAAGTCAGTACAATTTGATTCTTACAGAATTTCTTGATGTGCTTTATTGTCTGATCAAGTTATTCTAGGAAATCCTTGCTTTTAGGATCAACTTTATTGCCAGTTTTCCTTCTAGCTTGGAGGGCAAAGTTATCAACACTTCGGCTCATAATAGGGTAGCATTGTGTCAAGAAATAGGTTTCAATCGATTCAGAATGAGTCGAACGGAATAGTTTAAATGCTGCTTCATCATGAGGTAATGCTGAAACATCCACACCTTGGTTGTAGCCGAGGTATTCTTCTAAATGAGAATTTGTCTTGCGAAATGAAATATTCACGAAGACACGATATTCTACGGACTTAAAATAAAAAAAGGAATCTTTCATGAGATATTTTTGATTCTTCACTCCAGAAGATGGTAGTTTCATAAACACAAAAGAGCAACTTTTGCTTGGCTCATCAACCATATCGAAGTAATAAGCGTATTCATCTTTCCCGCAGTGATAGCGAACTAGAAAAATCAAAAAATAATCAGTTTTGAACCATAACAAAATAAAGATCATTTTACCTAATTGCAGATATTTCCTTGTTGAGAAATGTTTGAAGTACACAATCTAATTGAACTGTGAGGGTCCTCCTTTGAGTTTTTCGTTCTTTTCAATGACCCACATGCCTTTGGTGTTTCCACTGTATTTTTAGAAAGAGTTTTCCTTAATTGCAGTGGCTTCAAATTTAATGCATTATCTCTGACGATTCTTATCCATTTTCACTTGGTCTGTGTTATCTAAAGATGGTTGCTTTTCTTCTTCTCTCATGACGATGTCACGCTGAGTAACTAGGTTATTACCAGTTTCTAGATGATGCAGCCAGATTTTGTCTCCATAACTAATTTCAAATCAAACAAAAAAATACATTGATTTTAATCAGTTTATAAACTCAATGTTATCCTCTACCATATGGCTTCTTCATCATCTACAACAGGTGAGAAACTTCTAATTATCCATTTTGTCTTCGCTTCCAGTGAGACATTTACTTCCATTTCATGTGTTCTTCCTTTCTCAAAGCTATTGAGTGTCATAGGCTGGATTCTATTTTGGTTTTATGGAAATACAGGAGTAGGATTGGCAGGGATCATATTCTAGTTGTTTAGCTGCAGTAAGTTGGAATTTTCGAAAGGAGCAGCTGATCCCTGCGTGTTTAAAGGATTTTGATTTCGGTTGTCTACCTAGAAAGATATTATTTTTCATATTAAAAATATGTAAATTTGTGATGGCTTTTATTTTTTTTAAAAATATCTTTTTGTTACCTCATGCTTAAACTTGTGTACTTAACTTGGACGCACAACTTGATGGACTTTCTCATTGTCCTCTAAAGGATTGGAATCAAGTTCAGAAGTATTATCTAAAGCCAACACAGGAGGATTTGCTGATGAGGGTTTAGCGAAAACTGATGTTGCTGCTGCTGTTGGTTGTTATTTTTTTACACCATCTTTGCGTTACTCAGCAAGTTAGTTATTGAGTTCCTCTTAACCTATAAACTCAGTCACTGTAGTGTCGTAATGCCCAAACAACGTTTTATTTGGTTTTGGATTATTTGAGAATAATTTAGACCCGGTTTTCTCCATTTCTGACTCATTGTTGTTCTAAATTGGTCTCATAGCAGGTTGATTTATCAACGATCCCCTGGCTTATTGTTACTATTAATACAAAAGCTACTGCTTGTTTGTCATATGAGATGCTAAGGAGTCTTTGAATTTCTAAGCGTTGCATTGGACATATGGATCACGTCCAAGGTACTTCTCCGCAGAAACGATCATGATAATATCAGAGGACAACACCACGCTAATTTCAGAAAAAATAATTGGTATTTTTGGGAAAATATTACTAAATAAATATCAACGCGTCTTTTTTGTCTTAGTGAAGGTATGACGGAAGGATCTTGAAGAGAGTATTCTTTGAAGAAAAGTCTGACAATTCTAGCTGGAAATTCTATTTTTCTTCCTCTAAAATAATGATTTCAAGGAAAAAACAAAAAATGGATGAAAAATCAGTAGAAACGATAAAGAAACGGTAAAATATTCCCCTTGAAATTAAAGTAATCTTTCAATTACCTGCCTCATGGTAGTTGCATGATAGGAATTTGTTGACATTGATGCTGAGTAACTAAATCGGCTGGTCAAATTGCACAGGTGTTCCTTTCATCTTTTAAAATATATCAAGATTCTATTTGTAGTCTTCGATGACTCTTTTCTCAAAGGATTTCTTTTCCTTTTTATTCATCAATGGTATCTGCGAGATCTTATTAAGATTGGTGGTATTGAAGCTTGGATAAATCATAAATAAAGCTTTATCTTAGTTGGAGAATGTGATATGCTCGGCTTGGACTTTTGGCTTCATAAAACCATCGATTGTTAGGCTGCATTCTTGTAAATCTTAAAGTTCCAAGCTGATGGTTGTACCATATTGTATTTCTTCTTTTTCTTCTGCATCTTCGCTTTCATCTGAATCAAAAACTTCATTTTGATTTCTGCTATCCTTGCTCTCAGCATCGAAATCTTCAATTTCGTACGTTGAGTGCATTACAAAGTTGTTTTTCCCTTTTACAACTCCTTCAACACTGCTGCAATTCGCACTCTTTTGATATCTCTCTCAAGGTTTTTATCGCACTCTCCTGAACTCTAAAAGCAAAGCAGAATACTAAGTTGAAACAATCTGAAATTTTTGATTAAATTCCAAATCTTGTTATCGAATTATCTCTTATCTTATCGAACACGTAAAAATATGTAATGTAATTCACAATCCAGTAGGAGTTACTCAGAGATCAACATGAATTTTTTAAATAATAAACTTAAATATCTTTCGATAAACTGTTTCTGCCTTTTTTTTGCTTTTAGGAGTTTTGTGGGTCAGTTTTAAACTTATTCAAATCGTTTTTTTCCTTTTTTTCTCATATTTATTTAATTTGTTCTAAAATTTTGCAGAAACATTAAAAAAAGTATTAGATTTATCAATTTTTCACTTTGTTCTAATCTGGCATTTAGACAACCAAAATATTAAAAAACGACACTTCAAATTAATTTTCGCAGACCATAAATCAACTAATTAAACTCTCTCTCTCTCTCTCTTTGATTTTAATAGCTATTATTGATTCATAAAATTCACAATTATCATAAATAACATTAATTAATGGGATTTTTGACTTTTCTCTTAAATTTATCTATTTATTCCCGCTGTTTCGATTCATTTTTTTGTTGACTCTGTTGTTTATTTATTTCAATTCATATAATTTTTCAACTCCTGAGTTCTATTTAGCAATTTTGCAGCTTGAAAGTATGACTGCTTGTAGCTATCTTCTAACTCTCCTTTTTCATAGTCGAACAGAGGTAAGAATTCCCAAAGATAATTATTGATATTTTTTTTAATCTTCTCTTCGATCACCAGAGCATTAATGAGCTCAATGAATAGACTTAGTTCCTTAGGTTTTCTCTTAACAGACAATATAATAGCAAGTCTAATCCATTCTTTCAAGTGAATATCTTTAGTTGAAAGGAAATCTAAGAGCTTCTACAGGACATAAGTTCTGAAATATAAACAAAAATTATCTAGAGAATCTTACTGAATTTTCCATAGATTGAAGCTGAACGTCTCCTTAATATGTTTGTAGAGCGCTGTCTATGAAGAAAACTATTGAATATGAGCAGTTAATTTGCTAGATTAGTTAGGATTACTTGAGTATTATTATTGATCTTATTAAACAAAATTGAATATTCTGGATTCTTCAGGGAGGTTGTGTTTTTTCAAGAAAAGTAAAAAAGGCAAGTTAGAATGAATCAAAAACAGGTCCGTTTCGAGCTATGAAATCACGAAATTATCAACTAACTCATCAGAATACACACATGAGGTTATCTTTCCAGTGATTCTGTCAAGCAGACTAATCGATTTTTTTGCTGAAATCACAAGGAGATCATTATCTGGTAGTAAAACCAATCGTTCTTTGAGTTCAAGAGACCGAAGTAAAAATCCTGCATTCAAGAGCTGCAAATTAAATATAATACATCCGTCAGTGAACGAAATGCATGAAAGTTGAAGTTAATTAGTGAGTGCATAACATAAATTAGGTTGATTTCTACTGAGTAATAGTCTAGAATATTTGCTGGAATCATCGCTGGTTTTGCTCTTTTTATCAGTCTAAGCTACTACTTCCTTAGTTAGCTTCTTTTCTAAATCAATAATAGTAACTTTGCCTTGAGAAGAGAGGCAAACTAAGTTAGAATCTATTATATCAAACTATGTAATTTGCTAATTGTGGAATACAGCTCCTATTTTGAATTCTCTGTATTTCTCTTTGAAATCGATGAATTCATTGATTTTTTATGTGTTTTGCTGATATTTCTGAGAGTTATTTACTGTGTAGCGTATCTCAGAACGTACTAAATGAGAAATCATAGGATTTGGTGACATTTTATTTAAGAATCCTAAATCTAAGATTTCCTCATTTATCCAAGCAACAAAGCAAGAATTCAAGACACAACGACGATTATCTTCACAATAGATGTTGTCAGCTACATAATTAGGTAGAGTCTCACTGTTGCGAGCAAGAATTGTTGCTAATTCTTTGTGACATATCTCTTGTAATTGCATCAAAAGTAGTGATTATTTATTATTCAAAAATTCTTCTCTAGATTCCCAAGATATGTTGATTGACAAATAATTATGAAATGAACTTGAATTGATGTTACAAAAACAAAATAATTTGAGGGTTGATATGAGAAGAGTTTGATTATTGATTTGGTGAGTTTGTTTTGTGTGAGAAATCAGTATTTCTTTTTAAAATATAATCTAAAAATCATAACAAAATTCAAATAAAAATGAGTGACAACGAAAGTGAGAGTGCGCATTATGGAGTTATTGACTATTAGAAGCTTACTGAGAGAGAATAAAACTCTAATGATTCTGAACATCGATTACGTCTTTCAATTGACGTGCATGCTTTGAAAGAGCATGATTTCAGAGGGAACATCTATGCAAGATATTAATCTCTAGTTGATCTCAACATCAAGCAATTCAAATCTGCACCACCAATTGCGATCACAAAACCAAAAGTAGAAGAGAAATTCCCTAATAGTTTCAGAAGCTACACGTTTGATTGCGCATCAGTCGAGTTAAAAGATCGTTTGCAGACTACAATCGAAATTGAACTTTGGCATTAAGATAGATTGAAAAAGGATATTTTAATAGGAGTATGCAAGTACAACCTCCAAGGATTGATGAAGGGAGAAGTGAAGAAAACCAGTTAAAGTTACGCGAAAGTTGCAGATTAATTCCTGCCTGTTGATGAAGTAGATGACGATAGAAAACCAATCAGGAAAATTGCTGAATTGAGAGTAATTTTTTATTTAGAGGATTTAGGCCCAAAGGAGTAACTGATACGAAGAGAAAGACAGTTAGGGATAAAGGATACAAATGAAGTTAGAGATTTCAATGAGGATGCAGATAATAATGCTGAGTAAGAAAACAGAATGCCAGCATTGATCATGCCAGAGAAAACAGATGTGTTCGGGGATTTAGAGTATAAAATCATATGGGAGTTGGAAACATGGAAGAAGGCAGAAGAATCGAAGTTTAAGATAATTCTGAAGCAAAAGGAAATGGAGTTTTTAAGTAATCTTAGTGAGGAGTGGAAGAAAAAGGAATATGAAAAGGAGAAGGTGTTTAAGAAGACTGAGAGCAGCATAACGTTGATATCAAAGAAAATGAAGGAAAAAGCAACTGAGTTGTAGAAAAGAGAATAGAAGATTGTATTGTTAGAAGAAGAACTGAAAAGTAGGATTAATGAGACATCTAGATAGATATCAAATAAAGAAGATGAAATTAATTAGCTCAAAAGGAAACTTAAGGATGAGAGAGGGAATGGAGAAAAGGATAAAATGGCTATCACATTGCAAGTAAGTTGTTGTGATGCATAAAATATTAGATAAGAAAATATTTTTGGTTTCTTGTTTTTTTCAGCACGAACAACTAAAAGAAGAGTACAACAATATGAAAAAGGAGTTCGAGAAGTTCAAGAGAGAATAAGAGAATTCGCCTATTAACATTGTTAAGAATGAGCTCAAAGATAAGCTACTTGAAATCAAGGAATTGAAGAAAGAATTGTCGAAATCAAATGAGATCCGCGATTAGTATAAAGTATATTATGAGAAGATTCGTGCAGAGTTGCTGAAAAACAAAAAGCAATATGAAATGCTCAAAGAAGAGAATTAATTTAAAAATAACGCTGAGATTGAAGCTCTCAAGGGAGAAGTTGAGCACCTCAAGTAGCTCTAAAATGAAAATGCTGGAAGTGCAAACATAGGGATGTCAAATCCGTTTAGAAGAAATGGGTTAGAATCAGCAGGGTTATAGTAGAATCCTAATTACAGCTATGGAAACACAAATGGTGAGAATAATAACGTTAATTATGAAGAATACAATTGGAATAAGGAGACTATGGGTGAGTTAGAGAATCTCATATATTAAAGGGATTATCTACTGAGTTAAGGTGGATATTTTGAGACTGATCCATTAATAATTTAGCTCAACAATCAGATCAAAGCCAAATAGGTTTGAGAAATCTGTGTGAGAAATAGAAAAGTTGTTAAAATATGAAGATTGTTTATCTGTAGGTAGCTTCTCTTGATATTGCTAATTATCTTGATTCTTTAAAATCCTTTTTTAAATGTATTTTATTCAGGTTTTTAGGATCTTTTTCATTTAAATGTGCATTGTTTAATATTTTAAAATTGATTAATTGTTTTTGGAATATTAATCTAATGGTTGTGATGTTTTACGAGGGGGGGAGTTTCTTTTCTCTTAAATCTCTGAAGAAATTGAGTATTTTATGATTATAAAGAAGGCACTTAAAAATGAGCCATGGGAAGTGGAAAGTTCCTGGGAATGGATCCCTTCTGAAAAACGAGAGATGAAAAAGAATCAGGCGATGCTTGATTAGAATATTCTGCCATTTGAGAAACTGTATCGGAGTAATCAGAATAAGAAGAAACCTGAAAAAGTAGATGCTAGATTGAGGGATATACATGCAACTTTGAATGTACATCATTTGAATGCTAGTCCATAGTATGGAAGGCCAAAATCAGCAAAAATAGAGATTACAAGTATCTTTGAGAATCAAGAACTACGTAGAATATCGAAAGAGCATCGGGAGTAGAAAAAGAAAGAAGAATTAGAGATGCTAAAGAGGGAAGAATAGAAGCATTTTGAGACAGAAGTTGCTGCCAAAAATAAAAATAAGAATCTTTTGTATTTCAATGCGAGATTTGAGCAGAAAAAGAATGAAGAATTTATTAAATATGAGGATCTTCTTGGATGGTAACATATTCCGCTGATTGAAGAATTACCTGAACCACCTTAGAAAGGGAAAGTGCCGGATAATTTAAATAGAT